>Ga0182024_10001096_pt1 | contig 70060 bp, 59 predicted proteins | sample P32metaG_FD_120480 | JGI IMG/M metagenome (GOLD analysis project Ga0182024, IMG submission 120480) | Permafrost microbial communities from Stordalen Mire, Sweden - P3-2 metaG (Illumina Assembly) | ecosystem: Environmental > Terrestrial > Soil > Wetlands > Permafrost | place: Sweden: Stordalen...
GGCGAGCATCCGTGCGCAGGCTTCTCGTCGGAACTCACTCGAGTAGCGGAATGGCATGTCCACCTCCTGGCGGGACACGGCCGAATTCTACAAAAGTGGTCCACTTTTTGGGGTCAAGGTCAACGAAGTATACGGGAGCGAACTCACTGACCATCTCCTAGTAGGACCGGGCAGCAAGGCTGTTCGATGTTGGCAGGGCGCAGCGGACGATTGTGCCCTTTACCTCGATTTCGCCGGGTCGGCATCACCCCGACGACGAGGCGGGCCGCGTCGGCGAGCCAGTTCTACGGGCACGTCGCTGGGGGAACCGTTCGGGCGTGCGATTAGCCGACCGCAGCCCGGCTTCGCCCTGCAGACCACGATGGCGGTCGCTCGCGACCTGGAACGTGACTGGCCAGTTCATCGAGCACGAGCAACACCTTCCCCGTCGAGCGGCGCGACTCGAGGGCGTCGTGAGCCTCGCGGATCGCTTCAAAGGGGTACACGTGGCCGACGTGTGGACGAATGGCGTGTTCCTCTGCATGGGCCACGAGGCGGTCCCAGATGTCACTACGCCGGGAGACGACCAAATTCTCGATGTTCAGCCCGCCGACCGAAATCGACCGTTGGAAGAGGGTGAGAGGGTGCAATCTGCGGATATCGGCTGCGTAGTCCACGCCGATGCTCGAAAATCCGATGATGACGAGGCGGCCCATCGGGGCGATGACATCAACGCTACGGCGGTAGGTCTCCCCACCGACCGACTCGAGGCAGTAGTCAATCCCCCGGTCGCCGGTGAGGCCGAGCACGGCTGGACGGAAATCCTCGACCAGGTAGTCAATGCAGGCGTCTGCGCCCAGGCCCACGGCCACTGCGCATTTTGCGGGACCGCCCGCCGTGCCGACGACCGGCGTACAACCACCCGTCCGGGCGAGGGTAACCGCGGCGCTGCCAACCCCCCCGGCGGCGGCCTGGACGAGTGCAGATTCGCCGGGGCGGACGCGAGCGATCTCGTACATGGCGTACCACGCGGTGGCGTAAGAGGTGCCGAAGGCGGCCATCTCGATGAACGAGAGCCCCAGCGGCGGCCGGAGCACCTCGTGGGCCTCGGCGGACACCTTCTCGGCATAGCATCCGTTACCGAAGCGCATGACGATGACCGGGTCACCCACCTCGAACTTGACAGCATCGCTATCTCGCTCGATGACGACACCCGCCGCTTCCTTCCCAAGTGGACTGGGCAGCTTCTGGCCCTTCCGGTAAAGGCCCTTTCGTTCCACGACGTCGGCGTAGTTGACTGCCGAAGCCAGCACCTGTACCACGTAACCACCACGGGGGGGCGTGGGATCGGGCACGTCACGGAAGTTGAGGACGTCCGGCGATCCAAACTTGTCAACGACAATCGCACGCATGGGTCATTCTCCTTGATTCGAAGAGGTCGTTGTTCCGGGTGGCAGCGGGTCGGAGGCGGTCACGTGACCTCGCAGAGATCGATCACGCCACCCGTCGTCGATGCCCGCCGTCCCTTCCTTGGTGACCTGATCGTGCTCGCCACCCCGTCCCCGGTTCATTGGGGTAGATGTCCTGCCTGGGCGCACGTCTACGTCCCCGGATATTCGTTGGAGCCGCCCTGACCAGCGGTCAGCTCGCGAAGGTTCGATCCATCAACGTTGATTGCCCAGATCTGGAAACCACCCTTGAGGCTTCCGATGGCCCGGTGGAAATAGATCGTCTGGTCGTCGAGTGACCACGACGGTTTGCTGTTTATGGCGTTGTCCTTGTCGGGTAACAGGAGTTTCGGCTGGGCTCCAGTCGCCGCCGTGACCTGGCTACCGGTCTGGGTGACGGGCAGCAGGCGGATGTCCCAAGTCCCCACGCTGAGCAGTCCTCCGGACAACTTGGTGAGCCACGCCAGCTCGCGCCCGTTGTGTGAGAAGTAGGGATCGTTGTCGGGCAAGTTGTCGTAGGTGATCCGCGTGGGCACTCTACCCGCCGCGGGAATGGTGTAGATCTCATGGTCGTTTGGAAGGCAGAGCGAGCCCGGGCACCCGACGAAGACGATCGTCCGCCCATCGGGCGACCAGGATGGATCGACATTGGAGCCGCCGCGCTGGGTCACGGCACGTGGATCGCCACCCAGGTTGTTGGTGATCCAGATCTGTGGGCTGAAGCGGCTGCCTCCGAACATGACCAGTTGGCTGCCATCGGGCGACCACTCGGCGTGCCCCTGAAACACCCACCCATCGAGGCCGGCCGGTCGCAGTTCCACCAGATTCGTGCCATCAGCCGCCATGGCCCACAGGGAGGTCTTGGAATAGTCCCGATCGTGAGTTCCCGCCGGGGTTCGGTAGAAGAGGATCGTCCGCCGGTCGGGGGAGATCCGCGCCCACCACGAGTCGTACGCCGGGTCGTTGGTGAGGCGTTGAGGATCGCCTCCTTCAGCGTTCATGGTCCATATCTCGTAGTTGCCGGTTCGGTTCGAGTCGAAGACGAGGTTTCCCGGTGGGATAGTCGGCGTCACCGCTCTTGGGAGTACCGCCGGCGGCCGCCACGAGGGCGGCACCGCCGCGGGCGTGTTCAGCCGGTGGACCACGATGGCGATCACGATGACCGACGCCACCAGGACGACACCGAGTGTCACGACCACGATCAGGGCGACCCGCTTCCAGCTCCGGTGCCGCTTCGGCTGATACCGGGGCGATGACGGGGGGATCGGCCCGGCCGGGGGGGGAGTATCGACCATCATCGATCGATCAGGGCCTGGCTCCCGGCACACGCCAGTGCCGCTCTCGCCGCGGCACCGGTGGTCGCCAGGTCGTAGTGGGCCACCCGTCCCCTGCCGCGCTCGATGAGCTCGGCGCGCCGAGGGCCGTCGGTCACGATGCGCCGGATGCCTTCGGTGATAGCGCGATCATCTTCGGGGTCGACGAGCATCGCCGCGCCACCGGTCACCTCGGGAACGGCGGCGGCGTCGCCAGCCAACACCGGCGTCGACACGGCCATGGCCTCGAGCGGCGGCAACCCGAATCCCTCGAAGCGAGAAACGTAGACCAGGGCGTCGGCCTGCTCGAGCAAGACCTGCCGGGTGTCGTCATCGACGCGCCCCAGGAACACGACGCTCCCCGAAGGTGCCGCCTCGGCCTCTGCCGACTCGCCGGTACCCCACCACCGGCCACCGGCGATGACGAGTTGGTGATGGCGCAGGGCGGGGTCGATCCGCCGGGCCTCCACGAACGCCCGGATGGTGCGGGGCACATTCTTGCGTGGATGGAGGTTCCCAAGGTAGAGCAGAAAGGGTCCATCGATCTGGTGTCGGGCCATTCCAGCGAGAACCCGGGCTCGGCGATCGGGCGGCAGGGGAGACGGGACCTCGACCGCGTTGGGCACGACGTGGACCCGGCCGGGATCCAACCCGAAGCTGTTGATCAGGTCCTGACGGCAGAAGTCGCTCACGGTGAGCACAGCGTTGGCCCGGCGTGACTGGAGGCCCACGAGTGCCTTGAGTCGCTGGCGGGTCCGACGAGGGTAGACCTCGGGGAGGTGCAGAAACGAGAGGTCCTGCACCATGAGGGCGATCGGTACCGGGGAACGGAGCGGCCCGTGGGTCACGGTGAAGGCCACGTCGACTTCGGATCGCCGGCGGGCGAGATACCACGGCAGCTCGGATCCGAAGTGCACGGCGCCCGGTCGGCGGGCCATCCGCTGGAACTGCAGGCTTGGGGAATGGATGTCTCCAATCCCCGCCTCATCGCGGGAATTGGCCAGAATTGTGAAGCGATCGTCACCTTGGCTGACGAGATCCAAGCCCCGGATCAGGCCGCGCAGCATGGTCTCGTCGCCTCCGCGCCCAGATCCGAGAGCGGTAGCGTCGATCACTGCCCTCACGCTCAGGTCACCTCGGCGGCGTCGTGACCGTTGGCCGAGCCCACTTCGTGGGCGGCCTTGGTAGCTCCCGGCCGGCGGGCCGCCAAGCCATAACCGATCTCGGCCTCGGCCTGCTTTCCGAGGCCCATCTCAGCCAGCGGACGCATCACGTCGGACTTGCGGGCCCCGTACACAAACATGTCCGCCGGGACGTCGTCCACCACCACGGCGCCGGTACCGATGATCGACCGGTCGCCCACGTGGACCGGACCGAACACCCGGGCGGAATCCAAGAGCGTCACGTCGTCACCGAGCACCGGTTGCCCGGGGCGCTTCGGGTTGCCGGCTCCGCCCATGGCCGTGGCCCGGAGGAACTGCGCCCGGTGGCCGATCCGGCACCCGCTGGCGAAGCCCATGCCCACGGGATGGGGGATCACGAGTCCCGGCTGGACAATCGCACCGGGGTGGAGCTCACAGCCGAACAAGACGCTGTTGACGAAGAAGAGGAATCGCGACAGTGGCCGGATCCCCTTGTGGTGGGCGGTACTGGCCAAACGAAAGATGATGACCGCCCAGGTACCCGGGATGGACAATATGTCGATCAGGCCGCCCACCGACGGGAATCGGGCCCCCTTGACCTCGGCCATGTGCTCGAGGTCTCCCCGGATCGCCTGGCGCAGGGGAGGCGGCCCGACTTCATCGGGGGCGTTCGATCGGTTGGGCGGGGCGTTCATGACGTGAACGCCTCCGACCAGCGCTGCATCCACTCGCCCAGGGAACGGTAGACGCCGATGTAGTGGGTGGGCATCGAGCTGCGTTCGACCGCAGCGCGGTACTCGTCGACGAAGTTCGCGTACATCTGGGTGTAGTCCGCCGGGTCGACCAGCGAAGCCGCGTCGTCCACCAGGTCGTAGAAGCCCATGGACATGAGATGCATCCACTGTTCGAGGACCACGACCCGTTCGAGGCGAGTCTGCTTCGTGTGTTCGACCACCGGGTGTCCGAAGGCGAACAGGTCGCCGCGTCGATCCATGAGCCTCTTGAGGACGTAGCCGCCCCAGATGTCGTCATGGCGGCTCAGCTGCCATCCGTTGACCCAAAGATCCGGCAGGAAGAAGTAGGCGGGTGTCAACTCGGCGGCGAAGGCGGTGTTCATTCCACAGACCGGGATGTTGCCGAGGGCGATCCGGTTGACGTCCGACGCCAGGCCGGGGTCTCCGGGTTCGCCACCCTGGAGCTTGTCAATACCATTCATGTCGAGGATCCCGTCCCAGATCCCCATGTTGACCTTCACCTCGCCGGTCGCCGTGGTCTCCTCGACCACGGACAGCTCCGGCGTACGGAGCTCATAGGGATAGCCACGGGCGTACACCCCTGGGGCGTCGATTGAATTGACCCACCCATTGGGAGTCATCGGGACAAGAGCCGGCGCTTCGACCGCCTTGATCAACGCCTGGAGGTGGGTCTCGAGCCAATCCAAGCGAGTACGGCAGTCGTAGTCGAGGGCGACGATGACATCGAAACCCTCCCGATAGGCGATGTAGTGACCGACGTTACGACTGGCCGCACTCTTGTGCGGCATCGCCGCGTAGTGTTCACCGCAATAGTCACGCTGGGCGGCGTAGTCGAAATAGAAGACGTTCTCGCGGGGCGGAGGAGCGAGCTTCCCGTCACTGTCGTCGCTGACGATGATCGGGATCTCCGACGGGATGGTGTCGAAGATTTCCCATGGCGGATCGTCAGGAATCGGGATCACCACGGCCACCGAGCGGGTGTCGGAGATGTTGCCGCCCCGCTGATCGCTGGGACGGGGGACGGTGGTCATCAGCACTGCCTCCTCTTCTTTGCAGGATTATCGGTCAGACGGTGGTGACTGCTCGGGCGTCGCGGATCAGCCCGCTGAAGTGGTCATCGAGGTATTCGTCCAAGGCAACCGGCCAGGGCCGCATCAGATTCATCCCCTGGAGGTCGAGTGCCATGTTCCGCATGATCTCCGATCGAGGTCGATTCGACGGGAACTCTTGGCGGAAGAACTCCGAATCGACCTCGACCAGCTCGATGTCGTCGCGGCCCAGAAGCCTCAGGAGGTGGGCGGCGATGTCGTAGCGGCTGGCGTGCCCCTCACATGCCATGTGGTAGAGCCCATAGAGCTGGGTGTCGATCAGATTCAAGAGGCAACGGCCGAAATCGTACGTGTACGTGGGGGTGCCGAACTTGTCGCCCACCGCGTTGATCGTCGTGTAGCCGTCACGTACCTGCTCGAGGATACGAGCGACGAACTTATGGTCCTTGCCGTCTCCGCCTCCGACCATCCATCCCGCACGGATGATGTACCAACGGTCGAGCATCGACGCAACTAGCTTCTCGGCCTCGAACTTCGTGGCACCGTAGGTGTTGATGGGGTTCGGCTGGTCGAACTCGGTGTAGGCGCCGGCCTTGGTGCCGTCGAAGACACCGGCGGTTGAGATGAATACCATCGGGATGTTCCGGCGGTGGCATTCGAGGGCCAAGTACTTGGTCGACACGGTATTTGTCAGAAACGCATGATCGGGGTCGGCGTCGCTCACCTCCAACGATGTCTCGGCCGCCATGTGCAGCAAGAGCTCGGGCTGGGTGTCCTCGAATGCCCCCCGCACCGCCGTCAGTTCACGAACGTCCAGCCATTCGAGCCCTGGATGTTGCGGACCCCAAGGCTTCGGGTTCGTCAGATCGATGTCGGTCGCCACCACCTCGTGCCCGGCGTCCACGAACATGGGTACGAGCGATGTACCGAGCATTCCGGCGGCGCCGGTGGCAAGAACCTTCATCGGCTTGTCTTCTCCTCGGATCGGGACTGCACGGTTAGGGGGTTTTCGAGGGTCAATACGATCATCCGGGCGAGCCAGCGGGCGGATGGCACATACCCCAATGTGAAGCGGTCGATCGCCTCGAGGCGGTTCCACATGGGATCGCTGAGCTCCACGAAGTTCTGGATCCGACAGAGGATCTGGAACGGCCGCCACGAGACCGAGGCGAAGTGGCGCTCGATCACCGCCAGGTCTCGCTGGTCGAGAGAGCGCTCGTCGGGGGTATGGGTGTGTGGGGGGAACCGTCGGGTGACGGGGCCGGAGTAGCGCATCCGCCGGACGATCTCGGGGAGGAAGAGCACCGGCTCGCAGAAGGAGGCCCGGCCGTCGGGGCGCAGGAGCCGAGCCAGGTTGGACATGGCCAGGTCGCGCTCGAAGTGGTGCACGACGTTGTTGCCGATGACCGCGTCGAAGGAGGCGTCGGGGTCGTCGAACTCCTCGATCGGGCAGTGGATGAATCGAGTCCGATGAGCGATCCCACTGATCGAGGCACGCTTCCTCGCCACCTCGAGGATGCCACCGGAGACGTCGATGCCCGTGACGTCCGCCCCCTGCTGCGCCAACCAGACGGCCAGCGACCCGCTTCCCGCACCCACCTCAAGAAACCGTTTGCCGGCCAACGGGCGCAGCTGGTCGATGGCGTAGCTCAGGTAGTCGACGTGCTCGCGGTTGTGGAAGGGGATTCGGTCGGCCCGGACCCGCAGCTCGTCGTCGCTCATCTCGGCCAACATGGCGGCGGCCATAGCGTCGTAGGTCTCGGACTCGTGGGAATGACGATCGGCGACGGCCAACCCGCCGGAGGGGCGGGTGTGGCCGTGGGCGTGGGCGTGGATCTCAGGCATCAGCGGGCTCCATGCTTAACTTGACTCGGGTCCAGTGGGCCCGGCCCCGGCCGCGCGCCGCGTCGTCATGGAAGATCCGACCGTTCACGGCGCAGAGGGCGGCACGGCTGCCGAAGCCCACGGTCTCGAGCGCCCGCACGGCACGTGCAGAACGCCGACCATGGCGCCGCTCGTACCAGCGGTTGAGTGCCCGCAGGGCCTCAGCCGAGGCCACCCCGGGGTCTCGCCGGCTGCTGGCCCCCATGAAATGAACGGCGGTGCTGTCTGCGGCGTACCAGACATTCCAGTCGGCGTCCGTCGCCCTCTGGCACAGATCGACATCGTCCATGTAGACGAAAATCGACTCGTCGAGCAGTCCCACCTCGTCGAGGGCCTGGCGGCGGAGCAGCATCACGGCACTCGTCACCCAGCCGGGCGTGAACGGCTCGTCAGTGTCATAGGGGAGATACATCCCCGACAGCGCCGGGTATCGGCCGGCCAGATGATCGAGGCCCAGCAGATACATGGCGCAACTGCGCAACGACAACGATCGGCCCGCAGTCCACCGCTGGAAGCTGCCATCACCGTAGACCAGCCGCGGACCGACGACGGCAGCGCGCGGGTCGCGATCGAAGTATCCGAGCATGGCATCGAGACAACCGGCCGTGAGGCGGGCATCGGTGTTGAGGAGCAGGACGTAGCGGGAATCGGTGAGCCGGATGGCCTGGTTGTTCGCCCGGCAGAAGCCGACGTTCTCGGCGTTGGAGATGACCCGCACCGACGGCCACCTGGTGGTCAGGTGCTCGACGGAGTCGTCGGTGGAAGCATTGTCGACCACCACCACCTCACTGCGCAGGTCCTTCGGGCCGTGGTCGACCACACTCTGGAGACAGTCGTCGAGCAGCTCGACGGTGTTCCAGTTGACGACGACAACGGTGAGATCAGCGGGGCTCATCGTCATTTCCAGTCCACGGACGTCTCGTTCAGGAGCGGGGTGATGAGCAAGGGCTGCACCGGCCCCCCGCTGGGTGTCGTCTGGAAGATGTCAAGAGTGCGGTACTTCCAACCGATGAAATCGATCTGGCTGCCATCGGGCGAGTACACCGGCCGCCAAGTCGGCGAGTCGTTCGGCGTGGTCAGCACCGTCTCCTGGCCGGTCGCGACATCGACCTTGACCAGCGACCAGCCGGCCCGGGGAAGACCGGTCAGCGACTCCACCTGGGCCGCGGACGGATCGAGGGTGCCGTTGTGGCTGCTGTAGACGATCGACTTCCCGTCCGGTGACCATGTCGGATCCATGTCGTAGGCCTGGTCGTCGGTCTTTGCCGTGACGGTGGTGCCATCCGAGGCGTTCATCACGTAGACATCCGTGGCGGCGCCATCCGCCGTGGTGAAGGCGATCTTCGAGCTGTCAGGCGACCACCGCGGCAGGGCGTCATCCACCTGCATGGCCCCAGCGGTCCCGTTGGTGAGGTTCAGGACCGCGCCGGTCTGCAGGTCCATGCGGAGCAGAAATGACTCGCCGGTGAGGCTCGAATGATTGGTGAAGACCACGTACTGACCGTTCGGCGAAATGACCGGGTCGGTGTTTGCACGCGCGTCACCGACATCGAGGGCGTCCTGCCAGTCCTCCGTCCACGGCGTCGTCAATTGCACGATCGTCCCGTCCGACCGGTGCAGGAAGATCTGCTCCTGAGGCGACAGATCATTTGGTGGGAAGAGTGGTCCCAGGGCCGGCTGCAGCTGTTGCAGCGTGAAGTGCTCGTGCACATGCTGACCAGGCGGCGGAGGAGGCCCGTACTGCGGGTTGTTTGCGTCATAGTTGGCGTTCGCAACGAAGGCGAACTCGGAGCGGTTCTGGCTCCAACTCCCGCTGCTTGGGTCCGAGGTAGTCCCGGTTCCGGCCTGCACGTCGCCCATCATGTCGACTGGAGTGTTGAGAATCTCAGTGGTATGGCCCTTGAGGTCCTCCCCGCTGATCAGCAGTCTTGACGACACCTGTTGCGACCCGATCTGGCTGTCGGGTACTGCGGTGCTCGGTGCCTGTCCACCGGGCGCCGTCCAGTCGAACCACTTGATCACCAGGTTGTTCGACTTGATCAACACCCTGGGGTCGGAGCCGTCGGCATTGGCCGCGCAGATACAGGTGGTCGTGCTGTTCAACCGGCCAGCCCAGGCGATGGTCGTGCCGTCAGGGCTCCACACCGGTTTCCACCCCGATGACTGTCCCGCCTGGCAGGTGATCTTCGGGCTGTCACAGGCGTTGCCCTCGGTCAGGGTGGACGTCGCTCCGGTGGCTTGATTCCGCACCTTGATGAACCAGCCCTGCGGGTTCAGCGGGACGTCGTCAGGGTCTGTGGGGTCGAGAGTGGCGCCGGGCAGCACCGGATCCGGTCCGTCGAAGGCGGAGAAGGAAACGGCGCTGCCGTCAGGTGAAACCTCCGGGTCGGTGTTGAAGTTGCCGTCACTCAAGAGGACTTGGCGGTCAGTTCCATCGGCGTTCATCTCGTCGATCGCCGTCCCAGGCGACGTCGATTGGGTGGCGGTCATCACGATCCTGCCGTCCGGGGTCCATTTCGCGTCGGCATCGACCGCCCCGTCGGGTTGGGTGACCTGCGAGAGATTGGTGGCCTGGAGGGTCAGAAGGTTGAGCTTATAGACGGCATCGAGCGGAAAGAGGGGGTTCTGAGCGGTGAAGATCACCGATCGCCCGTCGGGCGACACCTTCGGTTGCACCGCTCGGAACTTGTAATCGGTGAGCGCCCGCTTGTCGGACCCGTCCGGGTTCATTTCCCAGATGTTCTCGTATCTCGGGAACCGGTCGGTGCTGCTTACCCGTGGGCCATTGCGCACGGTGAAGATGATCTTGGTCCCGCCCAGCGCCCACTGCGGCCAGTTGTAGAGGGTGTTGGTATTGGACACGATGAGGGGCTTGAGGTCCGTGCCATCGGCATTGCCGACGAAGATCCCGTTGGTGCTGGCGGCGCCTGGAGCGGTGTCGGCGCGAGCCGAGAACACCACTCGCAATTTCGAGACCGACGTCGGAGCGGACACACCGGCGTCGGCGGACGGCCCAGCGGGCGGGTTGGGGACCGAGGTCGACGTTCCGGTTCCCACCGGTACCACCAGAACCGAGGTCGACGTACCGGTTCCCGCCGGGACCGAGGTCGACGACGCGGTGCTGGTCGGGAGGGAGGGAACCGAGGTCGAGGGGTCGGCGCCGGCCAGACCCTGGATGCCGGCGGCCAGCAGTGCACCGAGGACCAGTATGGCGACTCCGAGGCGTAGGTGGGAGGCCCGGAGCCGGCGGCTCGCGCCGCGCCGAACCGCCACCGCCTGTCCGGAGGCCCCGGCCGGAAGTGCCGGGACCGTTCCGGCCGGCAAGAGCGGCACGCGCCGGGCGCGCAAGGCGGGAGATCGGTGACCATGCCGGTTGGTCCGCGGACCCCGTGAGATCCCGCCGGCGCCCCGTGGCGACGCAGGGTCCACCCGGCTCGTCGCCAGGTGTGCGGGGCGTCGGGCGCCCCGGCGAGGCCACCGGGCCGTCCGTAGGATCTCGACCCAGGTGGCGATCGGGTTCGAGTTCACGGTACCCCGGCCACCCTTGGTCACCGCGCGCGGCGAGCCGGCGGCATGGGCGGGGCGCGAAGCAATCTCGCGTGGCCGGCGTTCGCCTTTGGGGAGAGGCCGGTTGCCCGGAGCATAAGGATTGGGACGGGGCGGCCGTCGGGTGCCCTCGAGGCCGGCCATCCGGTAGCAGGCGACGGCGAGGCCCGCGAAGATCCAGTACACGGCCAGGGGAACGTCCTGGCGAAGGGAGAAGGTGAGCAGCTCCTCGATCATCAAGAACGCCATGGCCGCCGAGACGCCAAGGCCGACTCCACCGAACAGGCGGTCCCGCGATCGGGCCAGACGGAGCGCGACGTTGTACATTGCGATGCCGACCAGCAAAAATCCGGCCATCCCGATGATCCCGGTCTCAGAGAGGTACAGCAGATAGAGGTTCTGAACCGGGTTGTTGATGAAGATGACCCCGTGGGTCTCATAGGGTCCCATCGCTAATTGGGAGCTGTTGAGCCCGACCCCGAGAATGGGGTGATCGGCGAACATCTGGTCGGCGACGTCATTCAGCTGGAGCCGGGAGGTGACCTCCTCACCAAAGTGCCCGGTGCCGAAATTCTCGGAGAAGCGCGCTTGAAGCTGAGGAAAGAAAACGGTGGTGGCGATCAAGAGCACAAGTAACACTCGGCCGACCATCCGCCATTGGAGCTGCCGGTGGATGATCGCCACCACCACCATCCCGAGCAGGGCGGCGACCAGGCCCACGAGGGCGGACCGGGTGTGGGCCAGGTAGAGGCACAACGCGCAAGCGGCAAAAAGCCCGAGGGCGGCCACCTTGGTCAACGAGCGACGCAGCGTGAGCCCGAAGGCGAACGCGAGCAGGCCGATCGACCCCATCGCGGCCCCCATGAAGTCGGGATGGATGATCGTGCCGAAGGGACGTCCGAGCTGGGCCGTGTCGGTGATGCGATGGTTCAGTTGGGTCGGGACGCCGAGGAAGGAGAGCCCGAGCACCCCCCCGGTCTTCCACTGGAGGATGACCACGATGAACTCGACGACGGCGAAGGCGGCGAACCCGGCCAGGATGGCCCAGACCATGGCCCGGCTACGCACCCGCACCGCGACATAGAAGAAGATCAGGTACATCCATCCCATGCGGGCCAGTTCGGCCAAACCGTGCATCGTGCTGGCGTCGCCGGCGAGCAGACTCGGGAGCATGAGCACGGCGCCGATCAACGGTATCCACAGGATGCGGCGGTGGACGGCGCCTCGGACGTCGGCGACGAAGGTGCCCTCGCTGACCCAAAGGGCGTAGAGCAGGAGGATCATGGCGTCGAACGACGTGATGTAGATCGAGGGTGCACCACCGGCGTCGGTGAGGTCGATGCCACCGAACGACTTGTGCACCAAGAAGGCCAGTGCGCAGACCGTCCCGAATACGGTGAACAACGACTTGTCCCGCGCCCGCACCAGGCACCCGACCACGACGACGGCACCAATGATGACGAGTAAGGCCTTGGATCCCGCGGTCGCGGCGAGGAAAGCCACCATGCCAGCGGCCATGACGGCGAGGACCATCCCCACGGCCCGGCTGAGCCGTCCCATGCCCGGCCTCGGGCTTGTCTCGCGCCCGAGCCCGATGGCCTCCCATTCCTGCTCTTTGGTGGGCACCGCAGCCCTCGTGTCGGCGAGTCCGTCGGACTCGTGATCGTTCTCGGAATCGGACCGGTGTGGTTCGCCCCGCACGCTCCGGGAACCCGGCCGATGGTGGTCAGCCGCCGGGCGGTACCGCTCCGGCGGGGTGTTGAACAGGAGCAAGACCACCGGCCACAGCAACCAGAGGCCGATCGTCAGCACGACCAGGGCGATCACCCCGTAGAGGAGTTTGTTGCTCGCACTGGCGACGGCGAAGGCCAGGGTCCCGGCGGCCAAGGTGGCGACGACGGCGCCCACGAAGGTCCGGACCGGGCCGATGGGCGGGGCGTCGATCGGCTTCGGGCGGGTCCGCCGGGCCGCATCGCCGATCGCCGGGCCGAGCAGGTCGCGGATCGACCAGATCACCAGCACCACGGCCGACACCCCGACCAGGATGTAGACGGCCTTGCTGCCGAAGTGCCCGAGCCCGAGCGCGGCCAGCCCGATCAGCGCAAGGGCGATCACTGCGGCGACAAATCCCGACCAGTGATGCGAGCCTCTCGGCGGCGGTCCCTCGGTCGGGGGCGTCTGGGTGCGGTCGACGAGGGTCATGCCGCCTGCTCGGGAAGAGTGGCGACGGGCAGGGGGCGGCGGGGCGGCTGCTCACGGAACCCGCGGTCGGTGTGGTGGAGCAGGATCTTCCAGTAGCCCCACTCGGCCAGACGGCTGTGCCGTTCGAGCTGGCTCAGCCGCTGCTGGAGGGGCGGGACCGTCCAACGGTTGAACAGGGCCTTTCGGGCCAGGCCCCGGGCGATCGCCCTCCGGCTGTTGGCCAGGCTGAAGGCCCCGTAATGCTCGAGCAGATCGGGCTCGGGGACGAGAACCTGCAGATCGCGTAGCCCCCGACCCACGCTGTACTGGAGCCGGCAGGCGCTCTCGAGGTCGTGGGGATGGTAGTGCTCGCCCCAGGCCTCCGGTTGGTAGACGATGGGGTAGCCGGCCCGGCTCCACCGGTAGCCCAGCTCGATGTCCTCGTGACCGATGTTGGCCCAGTCTTCATGGAAGACCAATTGCCGGTTGAGCATCACCTGACGCGGCAGAGAGAGATTCATCGACCAGAAGTAGTGGTAGCTGACGGGCTTACCAGGCGCCTCGGCGATTTGGTCGTAGGCGAAGGGCCTATACCACTCGATGAACGCAGTGGGCCGCATCCGCACCGACTGGTCCACGTGGCCCAGCACCGCAACGGGACCGTTGTGGGCGGCATGGGTAGCGGCGTGGACAGCAAGTGCGTCAGGCCGAAACCACACGTCGTCATTGATGAAGAGAACGATGTCGCCCTCTGCCAGAGCCAGTCCCTGGTTGCGCTTGACGGCCGGCAGGCGCTCGTCACTGACCACCAGGCGGATGTTCTGAGCCGCCTTCGCCGCGACCCGCTTAACCATGGCAGCCGTGCCATCCGACGAGTTGTCGCACACCAGGATCTCGATGAGCGCGGCCGGATAGTCCTGAGCGATCAGGTGGTTGAGGGTGCATTCCACCACATCACAACGGTTGTAGGTCGGCAAGATCACCGAGATTGACGGTTGGGCGCGGACGGTCATATCTCGGTCCCGAGCATGGTCTTGGAGTACGACTCGACCAGCAGCGGCTCGAGCAGCTCTGATGTCTCGTCCGTCGATCCCCCCTGGTCGAGCACCATGTCGGCGGCCTCGTGCACTTCGGCAACCGGGTTCCGCCATGACCGGACGTTCGACGGTCGCACCACACCGAAGGCCAGCAACGAAACTGGATACGCAACCAAGGCGGCCGGGATGAGCATCAGCCAGGGTGTGCCCAGCCGTTGCAGTAGCCAGAGTGCTCCCCAGAGCGTCGCAGCCGCAGCCAGAATGCGGGCCATCGTCATCAGGGCCAGATGGACCTTGAAGTACCGGCGGACGGCGACGGTCGAGCAGACGAGGACGAACACTGCGGTGCACAATGTCGCCAACGCGGCACCGATCATCCCGTACGCCGAGATGAGTATCGTGCACGCGACCGCGGCGACGACCAACGCTCCGAGATTGTAGAACAGAGTGACCTTCTGCTGACCCCCGCCCAGCAGGACGAACGCTTGCCATCCGTTGAGAGTCATCAGCACCAGAGCGACAGCTAGCAACTGCAGAGGCCCTGCGGCGTCGCGATAGGCCGATCCGTAGACCCGATCGACAAGTGGTACGGCAATCAGCGACAGCAGAATCGGCACGATCAACATCACCGTCACCAGGATCTCGGCGCCTCGGCGATATAGGTGGGAAAAGCGCTCGTAGTCCCCGGCGGCGTACGATGCGGCCACCAGCGGGAACACCACGTTGACTACAACCGCGGCGGCCAGGAAGGTGTATTCGATGGGCTGGTACGCCGACCCGTAGAGCCCGAGTTCGCGTGGCGTCCGCAGAATGGCGAGCATGAGGGCGTCGAGTTTGAGGTAGCAGACGCTTATGAGCAGGGCCGGCCCCAAGGGCAGCGCCTCTTTGAGCAGATACGGAAGGCGAGCAAAGGCCACGCGGAATCGGACACGGAACCGTCGGCGTACCAGGACGACCGCGACGAACCCACCGAGGATGGCTGCGGTTGTTGGCGGGACGAACAGCCAGGGGAGTGAGGCGTGGCGGGCGACGAGCACGATGATGAACGTTGTTTCGAATGCCTCCATGCCCACCTGGATGATCGCCTCGTACTGCTGCTTGATGCGGACGTAGAAGGCAACCGCCGACACCATCAAGGCATTACCGAAATAGAACAGCGAGGCGACCAGGCCGGCGGCATGCAGCGTGGCTGATACCCCGAGCCCAAAGAGCACCAGCTGCAGGAGTGCGATGCACAGGACCGCCAAACAGAAGCGGGCCAGTAGAACAGTGCCAAGCACTTCGTCTTCGCTGGAGAGATCCCGGGAGACCTCCCTCGTCGCCAGCTTCGACAGCCCGAAGTCCGCGATCAATCCCATCAGCATCGACGCCGTCAGTACCAGCACGTAGTCGCCGTACGAATACGGCGAGAGGTACCGGATGATGACGAGCGTGCTGACGACATTCAGCACTAGATGAAGTACCTTCGCACCGCCCTGTGTGACCGCGCTGACGGCGACATTCCGCCGTACCTCGGGGGAATCCCGAGTCAGGTCGGTCACGAAGTCCTGATCTCCCTCGGGACTTGAGGAGGGTGGGGCCCCTCACCTCCCTGACCAGGAAGGACCTTCGCCGGGGCGCCGGAGCCGTTTGATCCGGCATCCTCGCCATTGTCATCGTTGTCGCCGTTGTCCATGGCGGTGCCGTGGGCGGTGCCGTTGGCGGTGCCGTTTTCGCCGCTGCCGTTTTCGCCGCTGCCGTTCTCACCGCTGCCGTTCTCACCGTTCCCGGCGGCGTGGGCGGCGTGGACACCCACGGACACGGGCTGTTGGGCCGGTCGCGATGCTGCGCGCATATCGAGCTCCGCCGTCCTCGCCATCAAGGACTCCTCTTCCAGTTCGGGCTCGACCGGCTGGAGTCGGCGCCGAGCCAGGTAAGTCAGCCAGCAGCCGCCCAGCGCCCCGAGGAGCAAGCCGATCAGGAGGTAGAGGTATCGCTTGGGGGAGGTCGGGTACGTCGGGAGGTCGGCACCGCCGAGCCTGCTGAGCTCAACGGGCGAAATCTGCACGTTGGCGTCCGCCTGCTGCACCGACGTCGACAGGGTCTGCACCGAGTTCTGGTCGGCCGTCACCTGCTGTTCGAGGTCGAGAAGTCCGGCCTGCGCCTGAGTCAGGGCGCTCGAGGAGTCGGCTTGGTTCTGACCCTGGAGCGACGCCACTTTGGCGGAGTCAGCGGCCAGGGTGGCTTGGGCCTGGCTCAGCTGACCGGCGACGGTCTGATAGACGGGATTCGCCTGCGTGGTGTTGTCCGCTGTCGTCGACCGCCCGGTCGAGATGCTCTGGTCCGAGTTCTCGGTCGGGGGCGTGGCCGCCAGAGTCGCCTGCAGCGAGGCGACCGTCTGCTTGTCACCCTGCACCGTCGCTTGGGTCGTCACCAGCTCGGAACTCAGCGAACCCGAGTCCTGAACATTCTGGACGAGCTGCTGGTCGAGCGACGAGATGTTATGGGCGAGCTCGTAGTTGCTCACCGCCTGGTTGGCCGAGGCCAAGGCGGCGTTGGCGTCGCCGAGCTGGGTGGCAAGGGCCTTGGCGTAGAACTGCGAGTCGTGCTGGAAGCGCTGTTGACTGACTATGACGAGGGCATCCGCCGCCGCGTTGGCGATAGCCGCCGCCTTCACCGCGGTCTCGCCGGTGGCATCGAGCTCGAGGATGAACGAGTCAGGTTGGCCCGTGTTGGTCGAGCCGCCGGCCGGGGCCAGGTCACTACCCGTAATGGCTGACTCGGTCGTCTGAATGGCCTTCTCGCGCCGGGGCGCCGTCTTGTAGAAGCCCGCCGTGACCCATGCCTTGAGGTGCGCGTAGGTGCTCGCCGCGGCACCCTCGAGCGAGTGGATCACACCGTGTTGGGGTGGCTTCGGGGCGTCGAGGTGGAGCTTGTCGACCACCATGATTGCCACCTCGCGACTCGACGCCAGCCCGGCCTGAGTCTCGGCCAGAGTCTGGGCAAGACCGGAGTCCACGATGCTGCCGGTCTGGTTGCTGATCGGTACGCCCGAACTGTTGAGCGAGGTCGTCGAACCCTCCACGATGAGCAGCCTGGTCTTCGATGTGTAGGTCGGCTTGATGGCGAACGACGCAGCGAAGGCGAGGAGCGCCGCTAAAAGCGCCACCAGGGGAATGCGCCAATAACGCTTGAGGAACAGCTTGAAAGTCACAGATTCACCTGCTTGGTTGGGGGATCGGGACAGAAGAGCGGGTTGTAGTGGTCGGTGAACGACGACCCGAACCCAGCACCGCTCGCACTTGCTGGGTTGCGATCACGGCGACCGCACGCCCGGAGAGGGCGACCGCGGCGCCCCACCGGATCGGGTTCCACGACTGCGGCGCATGGTGCTTGCGCCAGTACAGGTAAGCACCCCTGTGGAAGTGGGCCACCACCCGGGGCGCCCAGCCGTGGCCGCGGGTACCCCCCTCGTCGTGGGTCACCCGGGCCTCCGGGACGCACCAGACCTCGAATCCGGCATCGGCGAATCGCCGGCACCAGTCGGCGTCCTCCCAGAAGAGAAAGAACGCCTCGTCGAAGGCACCGACCCGGGCGATTGCCGAGGCCGGCACCATCATGGCGGCACCCGAGACCCAATCGACCTGGAACGGCTGGTCGCCGGCGTGGTCGAGCCCGGAGAGGAAACGCCGAGAGTAGGGGTTACCGGGAAACCAGCGGGTCAACGGAGAGCGGCGTCCGAAGATCGCCGCCGCCGGAGTCGGGAAGGACCGGGCAGTGCGCTGGTCCGTGCCGTCAGGGTTACACAACTGGGGGGCGGCGACGGCAGCCTGGGGATGATCATCGAGCCAGTCGGCGAGACGATCGAGGGCACCGACCTCGACGATCGTGTCCGGGTTCAGGACGAGGACGTGGCGGCCGAGTGCCTCCAGGATGCCGACGTTGTTGGCCCGGGAGAAGCCGGCATTGGTGCCCATGGGGATCACCCGTACCTGGGCGGCCCGGGCCCTCAGGGCCTCAAGGGTCCCGTCGGTCGAACCGTTGTCGACCACAATCACCTCGACCCGGCGGTCCGGGCGGGAGCGGGCGATGCTTTCGACACATGCCAGGACCTGGTCACGGCAGTGGAAGCTGACAATGACGACCGAGAGGTCGATTGTCGAAGGGCCATGGTCAACCGACACGTCCGCAACCATCAGAAAGCGCCCTGACCCTTGATGACGACCACGACGGTCCGGAAGAGGATTCGCAGATCCAGCAAGAGCGTCTGGTTTGCCACATACCGCGTGTCCAGCGTGAGGCGCTCTCGGACGGTCAGCAGGCTGCGACCGGCCACCTGGGCCAATCCAGTGAGGCCCGCCTTGGTGAAGAGGCAGGCCAGGGTCTCGGGCTGGTAGTGCCGCACCAGTTCTGGCAACTCTGGCCGCGGGCCGACCAAGCTGAGGTCCCCCTTGAGCACGTTGAACAAGTTGGGGAGTTCGTCGAGGGTGGTCCGCCGGAGCCAGCGACCCACCCGCGTGTTCCGCGGGTCGTCGGCGAGCTTGTAGTAAGAGGAATCGAAATTTCCGTCGCTGAAGTCGTAGTTGTAGAGATCGGGGAACCGCTCGCGGGCGTCGACGTACATCGTCCGGAACTTGTAGAAGGTGAACGTCTGTCCAGCCCGAGTCACTCGGGTCTGCCGGAAAATGGCCGGGCCTGGCGAATCGATGCGGATCACGATCGCCAGCACGAGCAGGATGGGCGCGCTCAGGACCACCAGCGCCACCGCACCGAGCAGGTCGATGATCCGCTTCGAGATGCGGTACGAGGTCGTTCGGTTCGGGAGCACAAGAATCGAGGCCTGGCGAAGGGTCCGCTCGAGGTACCGCTCCAGCGGCTCATCGGGGATCGGGGGGGTGCGGTCGGCCGGTCGTGCGGAGCCGTTGACGCCAACATGGTAGCGACCGTTCTCTTTGGTCGGTCGGCTGCGGACGGCGGCAGCGGTGGGGAGGTTCGTCAACAGGTCGAGGGCCGGACCCCCCACCGCGGTGCGGCCCACCGCCAACTGGCACACGGACGTGTCACCGAGGGCAGCGAACTCTTGTTGACCAATGATGCCGTGGGCCCCGGAATACGTGGACGCCAAGCGCCGATTTGGCGTGGCCTTCTTGGTTGTTGCCCTGTCGCCGAGAAGCGATGGGATGACCAAGGCCTTTCCCTCCGTCTGATGATTTCTAAGAGACATCACCAGACCCCGGATTTGAAGAAGCAACCCTCGTTCTTCACCCTGGACCGGTGTTGGCTTAGTTGGACCGGTACTTGACTTCTATGGAGCTGTACTGACCTCGTTTTGCTGACCGGGAACTCTCGGTCTGCCCGCCGTTTGCACTCCGACCCTCCGCCGCCTCAATCGGCGATGGATGGAACATCAGCAAATGGTCACAGGCGGCTGTCAAGGGGTCATTAAACCGTCGTCAAGCGGCTGTTGAAACGCCGTCACCGCCCCGTTGTCCTGGGATCTGGACGTTTCGGCGTTTGCCGAGGTCCTTGGCTGTCTGACCGACCGCCTGACCCTTGACCCTCGGAGTGCCGGCCGGGTCGAGGGACTCCAGGCCAGCGCCATGACGGCCCCACAACGGCGTACCCATGCCAGGGCCTGGATCGCCGGGACGGTCCGGGGTGAAGTCCTGGTTGCCCGGGGTGGGGTGCGGCTTCCGAGGCTCCCCGAGAATCTTCCCAACTCGCTGGATATTCGAGATGTGCTCGGCTGCGGGCATTCGAGAGCACACGCAACTCGCGCCCCCGGCCTGGAGCTTGGCCACCATACCCGGCGTCTCGCCGCACCTGACAATCGGACGCTTGGCAAACCGATCCACGTTGCTCCACCGTGAGCGGGCCATCGGCGCCCCACCGCGCCCCACGGTGTCCCGGCCCGCTCGTCTCGTGTCAAGGGCGCAGGCGTTGCAAGGACACACCGTCTTCACGGGCGCGGGGGTGCCCCGACGCCGGGAGTTAGGGATTGGCAACCCAGGTTGGTTAGGGATTGGCAACCCTGGTAACCCGTTTGACCGACTCTTAGGACCGCTTTATGGTTGGCCGCCGAGGGGATCGGAGAAGCGAGGTCAGGAGCCATGCGGGAAAGGGCTCGGTCCTACAAGGCATGTCGGACAAGATTGGCGGAAATCTCATAATGACAGCCGATTCGGTGACGGTGGCGCGGCCGACTCCGCGCCTGCGAGCGGTCGCCAACGAAAGCCCGGCGGCCTTGAAGATCCGGCTCTTAAGCGGCTTCACGCTCGTGCGCGGCGACGAAGTCGTCGAACTCCCGTTGAGCGTCCAACGCCTGGTCATCTTCCTCAGCCTGCAGGTGCATCCCCTGCACCGGCCCCATGTCGCCGGAACGCTCTGGCCGGACACGACGGATCAACGCGCCAGCGCGAACCTGCGGTCGGCGCTTTGGCGGCTCAACCAGCTGAATTGCCCCTTGATCAAGGCGACGGGTTCCAGCCTGCAGATAGCACCCAACGTCACGGTGGACCTTCGCGAAAGCAGTGCCCGGGCGCACGAGCTCCTGCGGCACGAAGACACCCAGTTGGGGGCGCAGGACGAGTTGCAGTTTTGTTTCGACCTGCTGCCTGACTGGTACGACGACTGGCTCGTCATCGAGCGGGAGCGGTTCCACCAGCTCCGACTTCGGGCGCTCGAGCTCATCTGCGAGCGCTTGACCGCGAGCAGGGAGTACGCCCGGGCGCTCGAGGCGGTGCTCGCCGCCGTCGCAGCCGAGCCACTGCGAGAGAGCGCACATCGCGCCCTGATGAAGGTGCACCTGGCGGAGGGCAATCGCGCCGAAGCGTTTCGCCAGTTCCAGTTCTACCGCCAGATTTTGCAGGATGAGCTGGGCCTAGCGCCCTCCGTCCAGATCATCGAGCTCCTGAGGACGTGAAACCGCCGATTCTGTGACGCTGTGGTGACGGGCTTGGCCGAAAATGCCTGTGCCGTGTCATTTCTCCACCCCGACAAAGCAGGCGTCCTCGCGATCCGGGTCTGGGTCGAAGACAGTTCGCCACTCGAGCTCCGAGCTCGCATCACCCGCACGAATGACCTGGATGGATATGAGCAGGTCACGTCGACGGCGAGCAGCACCGACGAGATCGAAGAGACGGTGGGGCGATGGCTCCATTCGTTCGTACGGTCGATCGAGATGGTCGACTGAAAATCTCCATCGGTATCACCGCCGTCTGTTCGTCCCGGCGGGCTGTCCAAGTCGCCACTTTCCATATGGCCATGTGGGACTCGCATCGGCTGAGCCGTGAGAGATCGATCCCGAAGCCGACCTCGCCGTCCGAGTCCTTGGAGACCGGAGAGCCTTGGTGACCGGAGGGCAGCCGCCGTTACCTGAGGCGGTGGTCAGGGAGCACCACGACCTGGCTTAGGAGGAGGGATCAGGGCGGAACCTGACGAACCGGTCGGCCTCAAGATCGGGATCCAGGCCGAACTGGGACAGGCTGTAGCGGTGGACTCCGCCTGCGTGCTGCGGATGCGATGCAATGAACGCCGTCATCAGCGAGTGGGCGTCGCCGCGCAGTTCGAGATCGAAACGCTCGTAGATGCGGCGGACCTCGTGCATGGGATCCCTGACCAGGCTCGAGTACTCGAGGTCGACGAAGCGGTCGCTCGGCCACCGCATCCGGGCGACCTCGGCTCGAGCCAGCCCATCGGCCCAGGCGCCGGCCCAGCGTGCGCCGATCGCCGCGAGGTCGATATGGTCGCTGCCGATGCCGCTGAGCACCGCCGAGAGGCTGCAGAAGGAGCCCAGCACCTCGAGCGGGTCGCGGTGGATCTGAATGATCCGGGCATGAGGTAGGACTTCGAGCAGCTGATTCAGCCAAAACAGGTGAGCCGGCGACTTCAGCAGCCACCGTGGCCGACATTCGTGCGACTCGAGCACCTTCAGCTGGAGCTCGTACTCCCGGTAGGCGCCACTCAGGTCGTTGGCCAGGCACCATGCGAGATAACCCGGGACTTGGTTGATGGTGGCGAGTTCGAGGCTCGCCAGGCTATTGGAGAACAAGGTCACGCATTCGGTCGGCTCGCCGGTATCGACCGGGTGAAGTGCCCGGGCGTCGGGGGCCAGGTAATCGAGGAGCCGCAGGCTGCGGTCCGTGGCGCGCTGTGCCGCCTGGTCCTGGCTCGGTCCTCGCTCCGCGGCCGGATGTGCTGCCTCCCAGTGCCGCAGCACCCGGTGAGCGGGATCTCGAGCCAGGAGGTGCTGGAGGAAGGTGGTTCCCGATCGGGGAAGGCCCACGATGACCAGGGCGGGGGATAGGGAGCGGTTCCTGACGTCCGGGTCGGCCGCGAGGGCCGCATTGAGGGCGAGGCGATTCGAAAGCGAGGTAACGACCTGCTCACGGGCGAAATATCGCCCCGCCGGCGTCAGGGCCGCCTGGTGCTCAAGCGATCCCAGCAGGGCATCGAGGGCCTCCACGTAGCTCGTTGGCGACGCCTCGGCGAGATCCAGATCGTGGAGGCCGCTCCTCCGGCGGGCCGTTTCGACCAAATCGTCGCGATCGAGCGACAGCACGCCCGGCCTGACCCGGGCCACGAACCACCCGGCGCGGTTGGCGAGCCGAAGGCCGACGGGACGGTGTGGACGCTCGAAGCGCCTCTCGGTCGGCCCTTCGGGTTGCGCCATCTCGCTACGACTCGCCACAGATGTGCCTCCCGATTCGGGAACGATACCGGCGCAAGGTCCCCCGACTGAGGAGGTTCGGCAAATCCCTCCACGCAAGCGTATTCGGTAGCGTGACGAACGCGTCTTCTGGCCGTTGCCAGGCCTACGCTGCCGCTTGACACCCACTCGCCCAGCCCATTTACTAAGGAGACGGCCGAACGTGGAGGTCTCAATGGGAGTGGCGATCCGAGGCACTGGCAGCTACCTCCCGGAGCGGGCGATCGGCAACGACGAGCTCGAGTGTCTCACCGGCGACTTCGACCGCCAGCGATCGGGATGCACGCTCGACGAATGGGTGGGTCACCAGATCGGCATACGGTCGCGCCGCCGAGCCGCTCCCGGTGAGGGATCGGCGCAAATGGCGATAGAGGCATCGAGGGCCGCCCTTGAGGACAGTGGATTAACGGGACTCGATCTCGACCTCATCGTGCTGAGTACCTTCACCAGCGACCATCGCTTGCCCCAAAGCGTCTCGATCGTGCAACGCGAGCTCGGGAGTAACGCCAAGTGCGTCCAGCTCGAGGCGGCATGCGCCGGCTTCGTCGACGGGGTCGCGGTGGCGGTCGGCCTGATGCAGACGATGGGCTACCGCAACGTGCTGGTGGCCCATAGTGAAGTGAACTCGGTTCTTTTGAACCCGCGTCGCTTCCTGATGCAGGCGATCTTCGGTGACGGGGCCGGTGCGGTGATCCTCCAGCCGGCAGGCGACAAGATGGAGGGCATCACGGCCATCGAGATGTTCACGGACGGCTCGAAATGCGAGTGGGTGCACGCCGGCGGCGGCTCATTGTCCCCACGAACTTCGGAAGGAGTCGACGACGGCAGCTACTTTCTCGAGATCGACACCGGTGCCATCTTCCCATTCGCCGTGGAGAAGATGGCAGCGTCGATACGATCCATCGTCGAGAAGACGCGCCGTTCGCTCGATGAGATCGATTGGGTGATCGCCCACCAGACTGGCATCAACATCACGCGTGGCGTTGCCGCGGCCGTCGGAATCGACCTCTCTCGCTTCCTCACGACCCTTGAGTACGCCGGCAACACTTCGGGGGCCACCATCCCGATCGCGCTTGACCACTTCAACCGGCAAGGCATCCTCGCCGAAGGCGACTTCGTCGTCCTGCCGACGGTCGGTGCGGGGATGGCCTGGGGTGCGGTCAGCTGTACTTGGGCGGAAACAAGCGCCGGCCGCCGGGCTCGGTCGCTGGCGCGGACCAGCGCGACGGACGATCTTGCCGACTCGACTCGACCCTCTCTGAATGGGTCCCGGCACGCCGACGCGGTGCTCGTACAATGATGCTGCTTGTTCTCAGCGTTGTCGCCATCGTCTCGGTGACCGCAGCCCTGATCCGGTTCGACTAGGGCTGAGTCTGGGAGGGGCCGTCGGTTCCCGGCGGACGCCTACACGCAAGCGAGTATCTCGGCGGCGACGCGTTCCCCTGAACGGACGGCGCCATCGATGGCCCCGTGCGACGTTGTCGAGGTCTCCGTCCCGGCCCAATGGACGAGTTCGAACGGCTTTTGGAGCAACGATCCGTAAGTTGTGAGGATCCCCGGAGGAAAATGCGCCATCGAGCAACCGCGGGTCCACTTCTCTGTCCACCACGCCGTCTCGATGAACTCGCTGGGCGCTGCCGCTCGGGGCCCCAGCCTGGCGGTGAGGGCGTTGAGCACCGCATCCCGTCGCTCGACGGCGTCGATCGCCTCCATTTGCTCGGCAACTCTGCCGAACGTGAATGACGCGAGAACTCCGGGCCTTCCCGATGCCGGTGAGGCGTCAAGGGTGACTTCAGCGGCGGAGCCGGGACCGGCCGTCTGGCCGCTGAAGCCCTCGGCTCGCCAGAACGGTTCGTCGTAGACCACCAGGGTCTTCGTCTCCGAGCCTGCGACAGCGTTGCGGTAGAGCGTCAGCCGGTCGTCCGGAAGCACGGGATCGAATGCCATCTCAAGGGTGAGCGCCGGCGGAATGGCCACAACAGCGCGAGCGGCGAAGACGGTGGGGCCGTCCGATTCCACCCGTACGGAGTCCTCGCGTTGGGTGATCGAGCGGGCGGGCGAATTCAGGCGAATCGAATCACCGAGTGCGTCGGCCATTCGATGGGCAATCGAACCGGCGCCGCCTTCAACCATGTTCTCCTGGGACCCACCCTTAATCGAGAACAGTTTGCCGATGCTTCCATGCGCTCTTACCAGGAAGAGCAAATCAAGAAACGACACGCTGTTCAGGTCGCTGGCGAAGAGACCCCGAACCGCCATTTCGAACAGATCGCGTCCGATTGTGGTCCGGATCCCCGACCGTTCGAGATACGAGACCACCGATTGAGCATCCCATTCCGCGGCACGCTTCGCCGTCCACGGTGACTCCAGCGGCACCCTCTTGGCCATTCGATCCAGCTTCATCTGGGCCAAGGCAATCGTTGCGACCGCCATCGGGCTGATCTTGGGGATCAGACCGGTGTAGCGACGGGTCACCTCGTTGTCGACCAGGAGGTGAGCACCCTTCACCCAGGTCGTGTAGGTGGACACGTCGACCTCACGGGCGAGACCGAAGATCGCGGCGTGCCGCGAGGCAAGCCATGCACCACCTCGGTCGACAGCTGTGCCATCCGGCAGGGTGTGCGTCCAGATCCGTCCGCCGATGCGATCCCGGGCCTCGAGGACGGCGACCGCCTTCCCTGCTTGGCTCAGGCGGCGCGCCGCAGTGAGACCGGCGTAGCCCGCGCCGATGACACAGACGTCCGCGTCGATGCGCTCGACCATACGAGCGCACCGTATCCGGTAATCACCACCGGCGCGGACCCTGTCCGTGGCTCTCAGTGGCGACGGTCCGGTCACGCGAGGGGCTTCTCCCCGGCGACCTCGGTCCCCCCAGTTGACGGCCCGGCAGCCCAAGGATGACGGGCTTGGACCACTGGCGCGAGCGGCAGACTGCGGACGAACTCCCGAACGTGGGGAAGCGCGGGCCCCCGAGTCAGCCTCGGAGAGCCGGCACTGCCGGACCGGATCCTCTCACCGGCGGCCGCCACCCACGTGCTCCCTCTCTGTGGGGGGAACACCGATGTGACACCGTGTGGTTCCGACGCCTCGAGAGACTGGGACAGGGACGGCCCGAAGAAGGAGCGCAAGTGGGAGCGGCGGCGTCAGCCGATCACCGGCCGTGCCGCCGTCCCTACCCGGTCGTTCGGGTTGCCACCAGGACCGGGATGGTCCGCGTCGTGTTGGCTTGGTACTCGGCGTAGGGCGGGTAGCTCGCTACGGCTCGCGCCCACCAGGCGGCCCGCTCTCCGTCGGTCACCTCCCGGACCACGGCGTCGAACGGCTCGGGCCCGTCCTGAATGCTGACCGCGGTCGGGTTGGTCACCAGGTTGCGGTACCAGACCGGGTGCTCGGGGGCCCCGCCCTTGGACGCCACCAGGGCGTACTCCCCGTCGTGCTCGACCCGCATCAAGGGCGTCTTGCGAACCTTTCCCGTCTTGGCGCCCCGGGACGTCACGATGACGATCGGCAACCCGGTGTCGCCCAGGGTGTTGGCCCGCTGGCCGCCGGAGCTCTCGTAGTCGGCCACCTGGTTTCGGACCCATTCGGACGGGCTCGGCTCGTACTCACCACTGAGGGGCATGCCCGCCATTTTAGGGCCGACCGCACTCTCCGCACCGACATTCGGCGCTCCCTTGACGCGGGACCAGGGGCGCAGCAATCTCCCCCATGGCACCGGGCGAACCTGCACCCATCCCTGGCCCCGAGCCACCTCCCGATAGGAGCCGGGGCCGCCGGACCGGCCGCGCCTGGCCTCGTCGAGGGGGATAGCGCACCGACGCGGCGGTCGGGCGGGGCCAGCGGCGTCCTCCGGTTGCGATGTCCGACCTCTTGGAGTGCCCTCCGGACGGCAGGAGCGGCACCGACGGCCTATCGTCGGCCGAGGGGGCTAAGAGAGAGGACCGATGCCGTGGTCGGCCACGGGTCAAGGGGTGGTGTGGACCTCCGACGCGGTCGGCCCCGGGAGCGGTTCGGAGAACGACATAAGGGGACAGGAACGGCCGGGCGACTGGCCCGTGGGGCCCGGACGGTCGCATTGGTCGGAGTCGTCGCCGCCTGCGGCGTGGTCGGCCCGGCGGCGGCGGGGTCGCCAGCCGACGTAGTGAGGCGGTCCTCCGCGGCCACCCGGCCCCCGCCGTCCAGCGCCCACCCCATCGTCGGAACGGCGGGCGATCCGGCCACCGGCGGCTACTGGCTGGTGGCCGCCGACGGGGGGGTCTTCGGTTTCGGGGCCCCGTTCCTCGGCTCGACCGGCGGGACGGCCCTGAGCGCGCCGGTCGTCGGCATGGCGGCCACAGCCGATGGGGGCGGCTACTGGCTGGTGGCCGCCGACGGGGGGGTCTTCAGCTTCGGTGACGCCACCTTCTTGGGCTCGACCGGGGGGACGGCCCTGCGCGCGCCCGTCGTCGGCATCGTCGCCGACCCGGCCACGGGCGGCTACTGGCTGGTGGCCGCCGACGGGGGGGTCTTCGGTTTCGGGGCCCCGTTCGTCGGCTCGACCGGCGGTTTGACCCTGAGAGCGCCGGTCGTCGGCATGGCGGCCACAGCCGATGGGGGCGGCTATTGGCTGGTGGCCGCCGATGGCGGAGTCTTCACCTTCGGTGACGCCACCTTTTCGGGCTCGTCCGGGGGGACCGCGCTCGCCTACCCGGTCGTCGGCATGGCCTCGGACCCGGCCACGGGCGGCTACTGGCTGGTGGCCGCCGACGGGGGGGTCTTCGGTTTCGGGGCCCCGTTCCTCGGCTCGACCGGGGCCCTCCGCCTCAACCGGTCGGTGGTCGCCATCTCGCCGACGCCCGACGGTGCCGGCTATCGGCTCGCCGGGGCGGACGGTGGCATCTATGCGTTCGGGAGCGCCTCCTTCCTCGGGGCGGTGGCGGTCCTCCCATTGGCCGGATTGACCGTGGCCATCGACCCCGGTCACGACGGCGGGAACGGGGCGAACCCGCAGGTGATCAACCAGCCGATCGACGGCGGCGGCTTCACCGAACCCTGCGATACTGCCGGCGCCACCACCGACGACGGCTATCCCGAGCACGCCTTCAACTTCGATGTTGCAGACCGGGCGACCGCCCTCTTGCAGGCCGAGGGAGCCACCGTGGTCCTGACCCGAACCACCGACACCGGGATCGGCCCGTGCGTGAATGTGCGGGCCGCCATCGGCAACGCCGCCCACGCCAACGCCGCCATCTCGATCCATGCCGACGGCGGGCCCCCGGGAGGGAGGGGTTTCACCGTGATCGCCCCGGCTCCGGTGGTCAGCGCCATCAGCGACAACACCAGCATCGTGGCCCCCTCGGCCGAGCTCGCCCAGAATGTCGAGAGCGCCTTCGCATCGGTGACCAGTGAACCTCCCTCCACCTACGACGGCCAGGGTGGGCTCGACATCCGCGACAATCTCGGTGGCCTCAATCTCTCCACCGTGCCCAAGGTGCTCATCGAATGCGCCAACATGCGCAATGCCACCGATGCTGCCCTGGTCGAGGAACCCAACTGGCGCCAGCAGGCCGCCCAGGGCATCAGGGACGGGATCACGGCGTTTCTCGCCGCTCAGCTGCGGGTTTGAAGCAGCCGGCCGGGGCCGCCGTGACCGCGACGCCACTGCTGGCCGGTCCGGCGGACACCCGGTCCGACCGCCGAGACAGTCGGGGGCCGCTTGGTCGCGAAGAGGCCGGCGTCGGCGTGGAGGCCCGCTGGCAGGTGCGGCGGCGAACGCGGCCCTGACCCCGACCGAGCTCCCCCGAACGCCTCAGGGGCTCGAGGCCGCCATGTGCGGCATGCCGTCGACCACGGTCAGCTGGCGCAGAAACAGGACCCGGCTATGCGGGAAGCCCACCTGGTCGGGAAGCCACGAGGCGAAGGCGATCCAGAGTCTGCCCTGGCTGTCGGTGAAGACCGAGGGGCCACCGGGCCCGACGACGTTGCCTTGGCTGGCGAAGAAGGGCTGGGCCAGAGGCTTCGCACACGGCCCGAGGGGCCCGGTACAGGTGGCCAGCCCGATGGCGTAGTTGGTGCCCTGCCAGGAGGCACCGGCGTAGAAGAGGTCCGTTTGCCCGGCGATCGAGACCATGTCGGGAGCCTCGACGACCCCCTGCTCCCAGGACTGGGACGGCTGGAGGAGCGGGGACGGCCCGGCCCCGACCACCTGGGTCCCGGTCGGATCGAGCGGCTGGGCCCAGAGCGTCGGGAGTTGGGCACCCTCTCCCTCGGACTTCCAGTCGAGATAGATGGTGCCGTCGGGGCCGACGTAGGGGCTCGGGTCGATCGAGCCACCGAGGCCCAGCTGACAGACGATCGGAAACATCGACGAGTCGATGAAGGGCCCCTCGGGCTGGGTGGCCACGGCCTCAGAGATGCACTGCTCCCCGCTGGTGGCGTAGCCGGCCGAAAAGTACATGACGAAGGTGCCCCCGACCTGGAGAACCGAGGGGGCCCACGTGGCCCCGGCGGCCGCCCACGCCGGGAGGTGGGGGAGGGCGTCACCCACCGCGCTCCAATGGACCAGGTCGGTCGAAGTGATGATCTGCACGTTCCCGGCGGCCGAATTGGTGGCGTAGGCGTAGTAGGTGCCGCCGACGTCGAGCACAGACGGATCCGGGAAGTCGAAGGGGTAGACCAGGCCCGCCCCGGCCCCCCCCTCCACCGAGAGGCAAGGGGCCGACGCCGAGGTGATGGCGGAGATAGCGCCAGGCAGGCTGCCCCCGGCGAGCTGGGTGTAGGCCGCGGTCACCCCGTTGAGGCAGCTGTGGAGGGTCTCCAGGTCCAGACCCTGGTAGAAGGCCGAGCTGTTGTCCTGGCTCAGCTGGGATGCCGCGGCCGTCAGCTCCTGGTTCGTGCTGATCGCCGAGCTCCGGAGGGTGTCGCGGGTGATCGTCGCCCAGGCCACGGCTGCCCGCCGCCCCACGAGGACACCCACCATGGTCCGGTGGGTGTACTGGGCGGTCCGGCGCTGGCTTTCGGCATGGGTCATCGACACCCGGGCGGCGACGTCGAAGGCGACCGCCCCGCCCATCACGACGGCCACCAAGCCGACAGCGGCGGTCCGGCGAAGGCGGCGCCGGCGGCGGGCCCGGCGGTCAGCCAACGGACGCTCCGGCGGTCCGGCAGCTCGCTGAAACACCGTTCAGCGACGTCACCGCCCCGGCCTGATCGTTCAGCCCCACCTCGTTGAGGGCTGCTTCGACCCCGCCCAGGCAGGTATCGAGGGCCGAGATGCTCACCCCCTGGACGTAGAGGTTGGACTGCTGGCGCGCCAGTTGGGCCCGCTCACCGGATAGCTCGGCGGTGAGGACTCCCAGGGTCCGTCGGGCGGCATCCGACTCGCCCCGGACTGCCGCGAGCCGGGCATCGGTCACCGAGAGTTGGTGGAGGGTCACCCGCTCCTCGGCCCGGACAGTGGCCAGGGTGGTGTCGGACCGGCGGGTCTGCTGCCGGGCCTGGATACCCGAGGTGATCAGGAAGGCCACCGCGGCAGCCGAACCCGCTGCCAGGACGATCGCCCCCAGGCGTCGCCAACGGCCGGACCTCGGAGAGTCCGCTCCGGTGCCCACGCCCCGGGCTCCAGACCACTCGCCGGGCGCCGGCCGCCGGCCGGCCCGGCGCCCGAGTGGCCGCCGACCGACGGGCGGCGCCGCTTTCTGGCCGCCGGGCGTTGCCGATTCCAGGCCTTCGGGCGGCGGCGGGTCGGCACGGTCGGTCTCAGGTGTGGTCATCGGCGTTCCCGTGTCGTCGCGATCCCCCAACCGTCGCCCCAGCCGGCCCCGGAGGCATTCGGGGGGCCACCCCTCCCGAAAGGATAGAGACTCGGGGCCGCCCCACTGGGTCACCGTCTCCGCGCAACGGCGGGGTGGAACCCCGGGCTTCAGGTAGCGGCCTGGAAGCGGGCGAAGGCGCCGACCATCCCCCGGCGACCGGTTCCCGCGCCGGGGTCCCCTCGGTGCCGGCCTGCCCGGCCTAGCGTCAGGCCGTGGCCTGGCAGCTGGTGGTGGTGGTGGTGCCCTTCATGATCTTCGTCGGCGTCTTCATGTGGATCTGCGTCAACGATTGAAGACGTCCTTGCCGAAGGGCCGGAGGCCGGACACCGCGGCGAACCCGAGGTGGCCGTGGCCGTCGGCGCCCCCGGTGGTGATCCCGAGCAGGTCCTCGTAACTCCGCAGGGCCGAGTAGTGGTTGTACGTGCCCGTCGTGTCGGTGGACCCCGCCTTCAAGTAGTCGGGGTTCAACAGGAGCGCCCCGACCTGTCCGCCGCCCGGCGCCTGGGCGTCGGCGGTCGCTCCGGCGTTGCCCGGGGCCGCGGTGTTGGGCCCGGGCTCCTCGTCGCAGCATGACGCGGCGTAGGCCGGGTTGGTGGAGGGGTCGACATCGGACTCATCGAACGTGATGACCACCAGCGTCTTCCCCTCCTTGTAGGCCGGGGAGCTCAAGATGAGTGGCATCCAGTGCCGCAAGAACAGGTCGGCTCCGACGAGGCCCCCGGTACTGGCGCCCTCGCTGTTCGGCCCGGCACAGGTGCTGTCGTGACCGTCGTTGCACAGGTTGGGCGTGATGAAGGCGAAGCTCGGTGTCGTCGAGACCTTCGAGAAGTCCCGGGCCAGGTGACCCGACGGGCTCGGCACCCCACCCGGGCCCAAGGTGCCCAAGGGGACGTCGTTGGCGCTGCACTCGGCCGCGTCGTCGATCACCGAGTGGAACCAGACGAACGGATTGTGCCGGGTGGCGTACTGGTCGACCGGTGTGGCCACCTGGGCCGCGGTCCCCCCGAGGCTCGGATGGCCACAGTCGGTCCCGCCGGTCGGGTCCGGTGTGCCACCGTCCCTGGCCGGGGTGTTGCCCATGTCCTGCTCGTAGGCCCGCCAGGCCGCCACGTGGGTCTTCGGGTTCGGCGGCACCTTGGTGTCGAGCTGGTTGGCGATGGTGCTCACCGAGGTCGGGTAGACACAGCCCTGGCCGACGACCTGGCCCGGGTCGGTCGTCTGGTCGGGAGCGGCCGTGCCCGGCAGGAGGTCGACGTAGGCCGAGCCGTTGCCCGCGCAGTCGGCCTGGGTGGCCCGGTTCGGGGCCTGGCCCGAGACCTGCGAGATGTAGTTGTCGAGGCTGTAATGCCCGGTGGCATAGTAATGCTGCAGCAACTCGCCCTTCTTGCGCAGCGGCCCGTTGAGGTACGTAGCCACCGAGCCCGGACCGAATGTGGTCTGGTAGCCCTCATTCTCGAACTCGATCACGATGATGTGATTGATCGAGCCGGGGGCGAGGGCCGCCCGGGGCACGCCGGGGGCCTTCGACGGGCCCCCGGCAGCCGCGACCGGCAAGAGGGTCGGGGCGGCGGCGGTCAGGGCCATGGTGAGGGCCAGCACACCGGCGGCCACCGGGACGGTGCGGGCGGGTCGTAACGGTGGGGGCACTGGCGCTCCTTGGATAGGTGGGTCCGGCTGTCGGCACCCGGGTCCGTTGCGGGCCGGTCCAACCTAGGGCATGCCCCCGGGGTCGACGGATGCGGGGTCTCTGGGTGACCTGGGCCGCCTTCGGGCACCTCCCGGTCTTTGCCCTCGGCGGCGACGGCGTGATCGCAGCGTCGGCCACCTTCTCGCGGTGCCGTAGCATCCGCCCATGCGACGAGTCACGCCGACGGCCCTCGCCCTGGCCGGAGTCGTCGCCGTGATCGTGGGCGCCGGCCTGACCATGGCCTTCGCCGTCGCCCAGACCAGCTGTCAGAACGGGCCGGGCGGGCTGGTGCCGAGTCCGGCGCTGGCCAACCACTGCGGCGCTGACGGATGGGGCACACGCATCGGCTTCGTCGTACTGGTGGTCGGTGGCCTCCTCGTCCTCCTCGCCGGCGTCCGGGCGACCCCCCGTTACCGCGGCACCGGCGGGTCGTCCGGATCGGCGGCGGGCGACCCGGACAACGCCGCCCACTTGGCGGGCGAGACCGCCGAACCGGTCGAGGAGGCGGCCCCGGGCCCCGAGCTGGCGGCGGCGCCCGCAGATCACTCACCGAGAGGGTGAGGAGGGACTGACGGCGCGGCCCGAGGGTGGGCCGACGCCGCGGGGGGGCGCCGGCCATCCCCGCCCCCCGGACCGCGGGAGGGGAGAATCGGCCCGTGGAAGGCACCCTGCACATCGACGGGGTCAACGGCCAGCCCACCGTAGCCTCGGTGCGCCAGGCCATCGCCGGCGCCGGGTTCTTCTGGCTCGACCTGAGCGGTGGCCCCCCGGCCGACCCCGACGCCTTGGAGCTGTTACGCGACGGCTTCGGCTTCCATCCCCTGGCCGTGGAGGACGCCGAACACTTCGGTCAGCGCCCAAAGCTCGACGAGTACGACGGCTTCCTCTACATGGTCGCCCACGGCGCCCTGGCCGACGGCAGCGGCACGGCGGAGCTGCACATCTTCTTCAACGAGCACTACGTGGTGACCGTCCACCACGGCCTGTGCCCGGCCCTCGACGAGGTACGCCGTCGGATCGCCCACCATCACGTCGCCGAGTCCACGGCTCCCCAGATCGTGCTGGTCTACCTCATCGTCGACTCGCTCACCGACAGCTTCTTCCCGCTCCTCTCGCAGTTCGACGACCAGGTCGACACGCTGGAGGACGACATCCTCAAGCAGCCGACCGAGGAGCAGCTCGGGACCCTGTTCCAGATGAAGCGGACATTGCTCCAGGTCCGCAAGGTCATTGCCCCCCAGCGCGACATGATCGCCGCCCTCAACTCCGGTGTGACCGAGGTACCCGGAATGAACGACGAAGGGACCCGTTACTTCCGTGACCTCTACGACCACCTCATCCGGATCAGTGACCTGATCGACAATTACCGGGACCTGCTGAGCGGCGTGATGGACACCCACCTTTCGACGGTGTCCAACCGCCTCAACGTCGTCATGAAGCAGCTGGCCATCATCGCCACCATCTTCTTGCCCCTCAGCTTCCTGACCGGTTTTTTCGGGCAGAATTACGCTTGGATGGTCCAACGCATCCAGAACTTCTGGATGTTCCTGTTCCTCGGGGTGGGCACCGAGGTTGCGGCCGTGGTCCTGCTCTACATTCTCTTCAAACGCCGTGGCTGGCTGGGGGGACCGTCCGCCTGACCGCTCGGGTGGCGGGACGCCTCCGACAGGAGCGACATGATCTCGATCGCGAGAGACCTCCTCATCACCGCAGGAGCGCTGGCCCTGCTCACCCTGGCCCTGGTCCTGTGGACGGTGGTCGACGTGGCCCGTCGGCCCCGTTGGCAGCTGAGCTCGGGACAGAAGGCGATGTGGATCATCGGCTCGATCGTCGGTTGGGTCCTGGTCTGGCCAGTTGCCGCGGTCACCGCGGTGATCTACCTCTTCGTGCTGCGCCGGCGCCTGAACTCGCTCACCCCGCCGGCCACCCCCCCGGGGGCCCCGGACTCCAACTCCCCGGCGTTCGGCGGCCGCCCCCCAGACCTCCCGCCGGCGGCGTGGTACCCGGACCCGGCCGGCGGCGGGGGAGAGCGCTGGTGGGATGGCCGAGGCTGGTCCGATCAGGTCCGACGACAGGGGGGCGACTGACCCAGTGCGCCCGGGCGGGGGCGCGGCCCGCCCGCATCAGCCCCCGGCCACAGCCGTGACGACCTCGAGGACGGCGCCCTCGCTCAGTGTCACCGTCGACCACGAGGAACGGGGGACCACCTCGCGCCCCAAAGCGACCGCCACCCCGCGCCCACCCGGCCAACGGTTGGCGACCACGTCGGCGACGGTGGAGCCCTCGGGCAGCAGGACCGGCTCGCCGTTGACGATCACCCCGATCTCAGGTCCTGACCCGCCCGCCAGGGTGCCCGACTGCACCGTCACCCGGGCACCCGGTCGGGAGCGACCCGCCGCCCCGGCTCGCCGGGAGCCCGGGACCGTCGACCGGGCCCGGTCGCCCAGCGGTCCGGTCCGAATCCCTGCAGCGCCGGCGGGACCGGGTCGCCGCGCAGGAGTGCGTCGAGCGCCTCGGCGGTGAGGGGTGCCAGGAGGATCCCGTTGCGGAAGTGCCCGGTGGCCACGGCCAGCCCGGGGATCTCGGTCCAGCCGACGGAGGGGGCGTTGTCGGGCGAGCCCGGCCGGAGTCCGGCCTGGCACTCCACCAACTCGAGCTCGTCGATCCCAGGAACCAGGGCCCGGGCGTCGTCAAGGAGGGCGTGCACCGCCCCCGCCTGCACGGTCCGGTCGAATCCCCGTTCCTCGATGGTGGCTCCGACCACGAGGGACCCGTCCTCCCGGGGCACCAGGTAGCAGGGTCGGCCCCGCACCAGCCCCCGCACCGTGCGGGGGACGAGGGTGTCGGCGCCCCTCAGGCGCACCACCTGGCCCTTGACCGGGCGCACCGGCGGGATGGTCCCGGCGGGCACCCCGGCGATCCCCGCCGTCTCGGCGCCGGCGCACAACACCACGGACCCCGCACTGATCACCGTGCCGTCGTCCAGACGGACCCCGTCGGCCGATCCCGAGGGCCCCCGGGTCACCTCGGTCGCCCGACCGGTCACCATGGCCGTCCCGGTGCGGGCCAGGGCGGTCACCAGAGCGGTCACCAGCCGGCGATTGTCGACCTGATGGTCCCCCGGCACCGCCGCGCCGCCCCGGATGCCCGGGGCGAGGGCCGGGACCAGTTCTCGGCAGGCCCGCCCCGACAACCGGGTGGCCTCGAGGCCGAGCGAGTGCTGGAGGGCGAGCAGCTCGTCGACCACGGCCCGGTCTGAGGCGTCCAGTGCCACCAGCACCGTGCCGCACCGGCGATACCCGATCTCGATGCCGGCGTCGGCCTCCAGCTCGCCGGCGAAGGTGGACCAGCGCGCCGCCCCCTCCACTAGCAGGGCGACCAGGCGCTCCTCGCCGAAGTGGGCCTCGGTCACCGGTGCCAGCATCCCGGCGGCCACCCACGACGCGCCGTGGCCGGGCTCAGGGTCGACGACGGCGACCCGCAGTCCCGAGCGGGCCGCCCGCCAGGCGCCCGAGAGTCCGATGACCCCGCCCCCCACGAACACGGCGTCCCACGTCACCCCCCGAATCCTACGGCCCACCCGTGGGGCCCGGTCCCGGGGTCCGGTCGACCGGGCAGCCGATGCCCTGGTGTATTCTTGACGGACTGCACCAGGGCCAACGTCGTCCCGGGCCGCAGCACCTCATGCAGGACGAGCCCATCGTCGACGGCGGACGGCCGCGGTGACGGGCACGAGCCCAAAGGACGACCATGGCCTACCCGGACCCTGGCGGCACCCCAGCCGCCCGCGGCCTCTACGACCCGGCGTACGAACACGACGCCTGCGGCGTGGGCCTGGTCGCCGACCTCCAGGGCCGCACGAGCCATCACCTGGTGCGCCAGGCCCTGACCGTGCTCGAGCGCCTGGCCCACCGGGGGGCCTCGGGGGCCGAGGTGGCGACCGGTGACGGGGCCGGGATCCTGGTCCAGGTGCCCCACCGGCTGCTGGCCGACGTGGCGTCGGACTCCGGCTTCACCCTCCCCGAGCCCGGCCGCTACGCCACCGGGCTCGCCTTCTTGCCCCAGGACTCCGACGACGCGGCCAAGGCCCGCAGCCAACTGGGGGTGGTGGCCGAGGAGGAGGGCTTGGTCGTCGTCGGATGGCGGGTGGTGCCGGTCGACGACGCCACCCTGGGCGAGACGGCCCGGCGGGCTCAGCCCCGGATCGAACAGGTCTTCATGACCCCGGCCGAGGGGGTGCCGGTGGCCAGTCCGCGCGACCTGGACCGCCGGGCCTTCTGCGCCCGCAAGCGGACCGAGCACACCGTCGACGGGCTCTACTTCCCCTCCCTCTCTTCGCGGACCATGGTCTTCAAGGGCATGCTGACCGGCCACCAGCTCAGCGAGTTCTACCCTGAGCTCTCCGACGAGCGCATGGAGTCCGGCCTGGCCCTGGTGCACTCGCGTTTCTCGACGAACACCTTCCCCAGTTGGCCGCTCTCTCACCCCTATCGGTATCTGGCCCACAACGGCGAGATCAACACGGTGGCCGGTAACCGCAACTGGATGCGGGCCCGCGAGGCCCTCCTGCACACCGATCTGATCCCGGGCGACCTCTCGCGGGCGTACCCGATCTGCACCCCCGGGGCCAGCGACTCGGCCTCGTTCGACGAGGTCCTCGAGCTGCTCCATCTCGGCGGGCGCAGCCTGGCCCACGCCGTCCTCATGATGATCCCCGAGGCCTGGGAGAACCACGCCGGCATGGACCCCGCCCGCCGGGACTTCTACCGCTACCACGCTTCGCTGATGGAACCCTGGGACGGCCCAGCGGCCATCGCCTTTTCTGACGGGACGGTGGTCGGGGCCGTACTCGACCGCAACGGCCTGCGCCCGGCCCGCTACTGGGTGACCGATGAGGGGCTCGTGGTGCTGGCCAGCGAGGTCGGGGTGCTCGACCTCGAGCCCTCGACCATCGTCGCCAAGGGCCGACTACAACCGGGCCGCATGTTCCTGGTCGACACCTCGCGGGGACGCATCGTCGACGACGACGAGATCAAGGCCGAGCTCTCGGCCGAACACCCCTACGGCACCTGGCTGGACAAGGATCAGGTGCGACTAGACGAGCTCCCGTCGCGGGCCATGCTCACGCCCCAGCACGCCAGCGTGGTCACACATCAACGACTCTTCGGGTACACGACCGAGGAACTGCGGATGATCATGGCCCCGATGGCCCGGGTCGGTGCGGAGCCGATCGGGTCGATGGGCTCGGACGCGGCCATCGCCGTGCTCTCGGACCACTCGCGCCTGCTCTACGACTACTTCACCCAGCTCTTCGCTCAGGTCACGAATCCGCCCCTCGACGCCATCCGCGAGGAGCTGGTCACCTCGCTGGCCGCCACGGTCGGGCCCGAGTGCAATCTCCTCGAGGCCACCCAGGGGTCCTGCCGCCAGATCGTGCTGCCCCAGCCGGTCATCGACCGCGACGACCTGGCCAAGCTCATGTACGTGAACGAGTACGGGGAGACGCCCGGCTTCAAGGCCTTCGCTATCGACGGTCTGTTCCCGGTGGCCGCCGCCGGTGAGGCCGGGAGCCCGACGCCCGAGGGGGGCCGGGCCCTGGCCGCCGCCCTCGACAACGTGCGCAGCCGGGTCTCGGCCGCCATCGCCGAGGGTGCCAACATCATCGTGCTGTCGGACCGCAACTCGACCACCGAGCTGGCCCCCATCCCGTCCCTCCTCCTGGTAGCCGCCGTCCACCACCACCTGGTGCGGGAGAGGACCAGGACCCAGGTCGGTCTGGTCGTCGAGACCGGGGACGCCCGGGAAACCCACCACATGGCCCTCCTCATCAGCTACGGAGCGGCGGCGGTGAACCCCTATCTCGCCCTCGAGTCGCTGAACGACCTGATCGCCTCGGGGCGACTGGAAGGGGTGTCCCCCCGGCAGGCCCACCAGAACTACATCAAGGCGGCCTGCAAAGGCGTGCTCAAGGTCATGTCGAAGATGGGCATCTCGACCGTCGCCTCCTACACCGGGGCCCAGGTCTTCGAGGCTGTCGGTCTGGACGGGTCGGTGATCGACGAGTACTTCACCGGGACGGCCAGCCGTATCGGGGGGGTGGGGCTCGACGTCCTGGCCGCCGAAGTGGCCACCCGTCACCGGCTGGCCCACCTGGACCGCCCCGAGGAGCGGGCCCATCGCGAGCTGGAGGTCGGGGGGGAGTACCAGTGGCGCCGGGAAGGGGAGTTCCACCTTTTCAACCCCAAGACCGTCTTCAAACTCCAGCACGCCTCGCGGGCCAAGCGCTACGACGTCTTCAAGGAGTACACCAGGGCGGTCGACGAGCAGTCCGAGCACCTGGCCACCCTGCGGGGCCTGATGCGGATGGTGCCGGGGCCCGACGGTCCCGTCCCCATCGAAGAGGTCGAGCCGGCCGAAGAGATCATGAAGCGATTCTCGACCGGGGCCATGTCCTACGGGTCGATCTCGGCCGAGGCCCACGAGAATCTGGCCATCGCCATGAACCGGATCGGCGGGCGCTCCAACACCGGCGAGGGCGGCGAGGACGCCGAGCGGTTCACCCCGGACCAGAACGGCGACTCCCGCCGCAGCGCCATCAAGCAGGTGGCCTCGGGGCGCTTCGGGGTGACGTCGGAGTACCTCGTCAACGCCGACGACCTCCAGATCAAGATCTCCCAGGGGGCCAAGCCGGGCGAGGGCGGCCAGCTGCCGGGGTTCAAGGTCTACCCGTGGATCGCCAAGACCCGGAAGTCGACTCCGGGAGTGGGGCTGATCTCGCCCCCGCCCCACCACGACATCTACTCGATCGAAGACATCGCCCAGCTGATCCACGACCTCAAGTCGGCGAACCCCCGGGCCCGGGTCCACGTCAAGCTGGTGGCCGAGGTCGGCGTGGGCACGGTCGCCGCCGGGGTGGCCAAGGCCCACTCCGACGTGGTGCTCATCTCGGGCCACGACGGCGGCACCGGGGCGGCACCCCTCACCTCGCTCAAGCACGCCGGGATCCCCTGGGAGCTGGGCCTGGCCGAGACCCAGCAGACCCTGATCATGAACGGCCTGCGCGACCGGATCGTGGTCCAGGTCGACGGTCAGATGAAGACCGGGCGCGATGTCGTCATCGGAGCGTTGCTCGGGGCCGAGGAGTTCGGCTTCGCCACCGCGCCGCTGGTGGTGTCGGGCTGCATCATGATGAGGGTCTGCCACCTCGACACCTGTCCGGTCGGCATCGCCACCCAGAACCCCGAGCTGCGCAAACGCTTCAACGGGAAGCCAGAGTTCGTGACCACGTTCTTCGAGTACATCGCCGAGGAGGTGCGGGAGCACCTGGCCTCCCTCGGACTGCGGTCGATCGACGAGGCCGTGGGCCGGGCCGACCTGCTCGACGTCGCCGGAGCCGTGGGGCACTGGAAGGCGGCCGGGCTGGACCTGAGCGCCATGCTCACCGTGCCCGACTCGCCCTACGAGACGGCCCGTCACCAGACCCGACCCCAAGAGCACGGCCTGGAGGCCGCGCTGGACCACGAGTTCCTCGAGGCCTGCCGGCCCTCCATCGAGGACGAGACCCCGGTCTCGATGGATCTAGTCATCACGAACGTGGACCGGACGGTGGGGACCCTGCTCGGGTCTGAGATCACCCGGCATCGTGGGGCCCAGGGCCTCCCCGACAGCACCATCACCCTCACGTTCCACGGGTCGGCCGGGCAGAGTTTCGGCGCCTTCGTGCCGCACGGTGTGACCATGCGACTACTCGGCGACGCCAACGACTACTTCGGCAAGGGCCTCTCGGGCGGTCGCCTCACTGTCCGTCCGCCCCTGGCCTCGCGCTTCGTGGCCGAGGAGCAGACGATCGCCGGCAACGTCATCCTCTACGGCGCCACCGCCGGGGAGGCCTTCATCCGGGGGAAGGTGGGGGAGCGCTTCTGCGTGCGCAACTCCGGGGCCGTCGCAGTGGTCGAGGGGGTGGGCGACCACGGCTGCGAGTACATGACGGGGGGCAGGGTGGTGGTCCTCGGTCCGACCGGCCGCAACTTCGGAGCCGGGATGTCCGGGGGCATCGCCTACGTCTACGACCCGGACCGGACCTTCGGTGAGCGCTTCAACCCCGAGATGGTCGACGCCGAGCCGCTCGACCCGACGGACCGGGACTGGCTGCACGAGATCATCGCCCGCCACGGCACCGAGACCGAGTCACCGGTGGCGGCCCGCGTCCTGGCCGCCTGGGACCGGTCCGCCGAGGACTTCGTGAAGGTCATGCCCCGCGACTACCGCCGGGTCCTCGAGGCCACCCAGCGGGCCGAAGAGGAAGGGCGCTCGGTGGACGAGGCCGTGATGGCGGCGGCCCATGGGTAAGCCCACCGGGTTCATGGAGTTCGGCCGGGAGCTGCCCCGGCGCCGGCCAGTGGCGGTCCGCCTGCGCGACTGGCGTGAGGTGTACGAGCCCTTCGACCCCGAAGCCACCCGGGCCCAGGGGGCGCGCTGCATGGACTGTGGGATCCCCTTCTGCCACGAGGGCTGCCCGCTCGGGAACCTCATCCCGGAGTGGAACGATCTCGTCTACCGCGACGACTGGTCCGACGCCATCGAACGCCTGCACGCCACCAACAACTTCCCCGAGTTCACCGGCCGACTCTGCCCGGCACCGTGCGAGGCCTCCTGCGTGCTCGGGATCAACGCCGACCCGGTCACCATCGAACGTATCGAGCACGAGATCATCGAACGGGCCTGGGACGAGGGGTGGGTCCTGCCCCAGGTCGCCCGGGAGGGCACCGGCAAGCGGGTGGCGGTCGTCGGGTCCGGCCCGGCCGGGCTGGCCGCCGCCCAGCAGCTGGCCCGCGCCGGCCACGCGGTCGTCGTCTATGAGCGGGCCGAGCGCCCCGGCGGCCTGCTCCGTTACGGCATCCCGGAATTCAAGATGGAGAAGCGGGTGCTCGACCGCCGCCTGGGCCAGCTCCGGGCCGAGGGGGTCAAGTTCCAGTGCTCGGCCTCGGTCGGCCTCCCGGCCGCCGAGGGTGCCGGCCCGGAGGGACGACCGCTCGAACCGGGCGAGGCCCGGGGGGTGGCCGTGGCCAGCGCCCCCGACGTCACCGTCATTCCGGCCCGCCGGCTGCTGGACGACTTCGACGCCATGGTCCTGGCTGGGGGGGCGACCCTTCCCCGCGACCTCGACGTCCCCGGCCGTGACCTCGAGGGGGTCCACTTCGCCATGGAGTACCTGAAGCCCTCCAACCTGGTCCAAGAGGGTAGGCTGCGCGAGCCGCCCATCTCCGCCGCGGGCAAGCACGTCATCATCATCGGGGGGGGCGACACCGGCGCCGACTGCCTAGGCACCGTCCACCGCCAGGGGGCGGCGTCGGTCCACCAGCTCGAGATCCTGCCCGAGCCACCCAGCGATCGGGCGGCCGAGCACCCCTGGCCGGTGTGGCCACTCATCTTGCGGACCTCCGCGGCCCATGAGGAGGGCGGGAACCGCATTTTCGCGGTCACCACCACGGCGTTGGTCGGCGACGACGTGGGGCGCGTCCGGGGCCTGCAAGGCCACCAGGTCGAGGTCACCTTCGAGAGCGGCGGGCCGGTCTTCAGCCCGCTCGCGGGGAGCGAGTTCGAGCTGCGGGCCGACCTGGTGCTCCTGGCGCTGGGCTTCGTGGGCAGCGAACGCCACGGGGTGGTGGCCGAACTCGGCCTGGAAGTCGACCCCCGCGGTGCGGTCGCCGCCACGCCGGACTGGTCTACCAGTGTCGAGGGGGTCTTCGTCTGCGGCGACATGACCCGCGGCCAGAGCCTCATCGTGTGGGCCATCGCCGAGGGCCGCTCGGCTGCCGCCGCCGTCGACCGTTGGCTGATGGGCGACTCGGACCTGCCGGCCCCGATCGTGCCGGGCCAACTGGCGCTGCGTTGACCGGCTGAGCGGGCGGACCGGCTGAGCGGGTTGCACCTGGCCGTCGTGCCGCAGGGTCGTGGGCCGGCGGGAACAACGGCGCGGTTAGTGCCGGTCCACCCAAGCCTCGACATCGCCCGCCACCCCCTGGGGGTCTTGGAGCGGGCCGAAGTGCCCGAGGTCGGGGCGTTCGACCAGCGACGCCCGGTTGAGCCCGCCGACCAGCGCCTCGACGAACATGACCGGTCCGAACCCGTCGGGCCGGCCGGCGACCACGGCGACCGGCACCTCGAGGGTGGTCCACACCTCCCAGGCCCCGGCGTCGGCCGCCTCGGCGAAGACAGCTGCCTCGACCCGGGGACGACACCGCAGACTCACGGTGCCGTCGGCCTGGGGCGCGAAGCCGCCGTCGACGTACGCCCGAAGGGCCCCGTGGTGCAGCTCGTTCAGCGGCGGCTTGGATCCGAAGTTGTCATAGGCAGACGCCAACGACGGGAACGAGGCCCTCCGGCGGGCGGCGGCCTCGGCCATCGGGTTCGAAGCGCCGGCCGGAGGGGCCGAACCGCTGGGGACGATGACCGGCTCGTAGAGCCACAGGGACGAGAAGGCCCTTGGCCGACGGCCGGCCGCAAGGACCAGGGCCGCGCCGCCCATCGAATGGCCGACCCCGTGGACGGTCCGGCCCGGGCCGATAAGACCCCCGTCGAGCACCGCCACCGCGTCGTCCCCCATCCCGGCCCAGGCGAACCCGGTCCCCTCCGGCGTCTCGGTGACGCCGTGGCCCCGGTAGTCGACGGCCAAGCAACGAAAGCGCGTGCTCAGGTGGGACGCCATCGGTTCCCAGACCCGACCGTGGAGGCCGGTGGCGTGGGAGAAGAGGAGCACCGGCGCACCGGGATCCTGCGGACCGCCGAGATCGTGCACGGCGACCTGCACGCCGCCGCTCGAGCGGACCAAGGTAGCGGGTGCCGTTTCCATGCCCCCGATGGTAGGAGGGACGGGCCGCGCCCCGACGGCGGGGCTCGGGGCTCCGTGGCCGCGGTGATCGACGCCGTGCCCGGTTGCTGACGGTCACGCCCGAGCGGCGCCTCACCGCCGCGATCGCGCCGGGACTAGGGTCACGAGCTCATGCGCCGGGCGCCCGAGGTGACGGCGGATCTGGCGGTCGTGCTCCTCTTCGTGGTGATCGGGCGGAACACCCACGCCCACGGCCTCGCCCCCGACGGCCTGGCCTCGACGGCCTGGCCCTTCGTGGTGGGCCTGGCCGTCGGCTGGTCGGTGGTGCTGCAGCGGGGCTGGGCCGGGTCGTCCCTCGGTGCCGGCGTCACCGTGTGGATCGCCACCGTGGGGCTGGGCATGGTCCTGCGGGTGGTCGCCGGCCAGGGGACCGCCGTCGCCTTCGTACTGGTGGCCCTCGGCTTTCTCGGGGCAGCCATGCTCGGCTGGCGCGGCCTTGCGGCCGCTTTCGCCCGCTCCGGTCGGGGCCGCCAGGGGGATGGCGCCTAGGGCGACGCCGGCTGATACCGGGCCACGGCGAAGCCGAACATCATCGGGATGTCGACCGCGAAGATCACCAGCGACAGGATCAGCAGGGTGAGGGTGGACGTCGGGATGTGGTCGAGGGAGAACACGTAGACCAAGATCCCGGCGATCACCGCGTACTCGAGCAGGGCCCAGCCGCACACCATTCGGAATTTGGACCAGGCGAACTGCTTGACCCGGCCGAGCAGTATCGCCGCCGCCGCCACCACCAAGACGGCCAGCGAAAGGGCCACGACGGCCGGGACCACGTTGAGACGGCGCCCGGCCCCGGCGGCCAGGTAGATTCCCGACGCCACCACCAGGATCAGGGCGGTGATCCCGAGCTGGGCCACCGGGGGGAGGGCGCCCTGGTCGACCTCGACCGGTCCGGTCGCCACGGTCATACCGTGGCGACCTTGGTCATGATGAGGAGCGTGGCGACCTGCATCAGCCCGGTGATCCCCGCCGTGTACACGAAGATCTTCATCAGCCTCCCGATGCGCTCACCGTCCGGCCGCTCCTTCTTCAGCTCGAAGAGGACCGCCAGTGGCCGGCTCGAGCAACCCGAGCGCTATGACGGCCATCACCCCGACCACGATGTAGGAGGCCACCAGCCAGCCGTGGACCGGGGAGAGGGGGGACAGGTTCCCGAGGTGCCGGGCCAGCTGGTAGCCCGCCGCCAGCGTGACGATGACCAGGGTGGGCATGATCACCAGCATCTTCGGCATGAAACGGGCGGAGAACTCCATCCGGGCCGGGATGGTCATCGAACCGATGATGGGACCAATGGCCAGACCGACGAACAGGTCGATCCCGGTCCACAGGCCCCCGCCGGCGACGTGGAAGAACTCGAGGGCCCACAGCCAATTCCCGGCGAGGGCGGCGACCAGGAGGATCAGGATCAGCGCGGCGACCACCAACCCGACCCTGGGCACGATCTGGAAGTCCGGCAGGCCGGGCGGACTGGGCGGCGGCCCGGCGGCGGCCTCCGTCGGGCCGGTGTGTTCCTTGACCGTGTCGCTCATTGTGGGTCGCTCATTGTGGGTCGCTCATTGTGGGTCGCTCATTGTGGCCCCCCGGGGGCTTCCGATGCCCTGTATTGCAGCACACCCGGCCGGTTCGGGCGAGCGATGGTGGTACAGCCCAGGCCGCGGCTGGTCGTGGTGACCAACGCCATGGCCCTGGCCGGGATGGGCTCAGTGGCGACGGCGGTGTCGGCCGCCGTCACCCTGGTTGTGAACGCCGTCGACGGCGGTCCGCCGGTCGTCCCCGCCTCGGGACTGACCGTGGCCGCCTTCAGCCTCACCTGGTTCGACCTCCCGACGACCGACCGCCTGGGCCGTCGGCAGTGAGCCGGGAGCGGCCGGGGGGTCCGCCCGCCGCCAGCGGCGGATCATCCGGCCGGCCTCCCGCCAGGTGACCGGGACGGCACCCAGGGCGATGGCCCGGCGCCGGGTCTCCTCGGTCACGTCGTAGTGGTTGAGGGCCCGGTGGCGCCGGTGCTCCTGGTACCAGGTCCGACGGAGCCCCAGCCGGGCGGCCAGTCGGTGGAGCTCCTCGGGGTCGTCGGCCAGGAGGTGGGACCACGAGGCGACCACCGGTCCGATCCGGGCCGTCTGGCGCCAGTCGTCGACGTAGACCGTCACCGACGGGGACGACGCCACAGCCGGTAGCGCCACAGCGGGAAGACCCGGGTCCGGAGCCAGTACCGGGCGCCGCTGTAGGGGAGCTGGGTGACCACCTTGCCCGATGGCGCCCGGAAGTAGTTGTTGCACCCGGCGACCCACACGGTGCCCGTCATGGCCGCCTGGATGCGGCGGTTGTAGCGCTCCATCACCGAGCGACGGACGTCGACCGCGGTGAGGCCGAGTGTGCCCATGGCGCGCAGGGCGCCCAGCACATAATGGGCCTGAGCCTCGATGAAGAAGAGGATCGAATTCACGCCGTTGGTGTTCGGGCCGTACAGCATGAAGAAGTTGGGGTAGCCGGCGGCCGACAGGCCGAGATACGCCTCGGCCCCCTCGGCCCAGTCGTCGTGCAGCCGGCGGCCGCCCTCACCGACCACATCGATGGTGCCGAGGAATTCATTGGCCAAGAACCCGGTGCCGTAGATGATGGTGTCCACCTGGCGTAGCTGGCCGTCGGCCGTCCGGAGGCCGGACTCGGTGATCTCGACGATGGGCTCGGTAACCACGGTGACGTTGGGCCGGGTGAGGGCCGGGTACCAGTCCCGGGACATGAGCGGCCGCTTGCAGCCCACCGGGTGCGCCGGGGTGAGGCGGGCCCGGAGCTCGGGGTCCTCGACCTTGCGGGCCAGATAGGAACGAGCGAACTCGGTCATGGTCACAGTCTGTTCGGCATCGACCGTGAACCGCGCCCGTTGGTAGGTCATCCAGATCCCGAAGCGGTGTCGTCGGGCGGCCAAGGGGACCCGGGCGAAGCGGCGCTGGTCCTCGGGCGAGTACGCCCGGTCGACCCGGGGGGACACCCAGACCGGGGAGCGCTGGAACACCGTCAGGTGTTCGACCTCGGGGGCGATCGCCGGCACGTACTGGATGGCACTCGCCCCGGTGCCGATCGAGGCCACCCGCTCGCCGGCCAGCGACTTCGTATGGTCCCAGCGGGCCGAGTGGAAGGACCGCCCCCGGAAGCGCCCGGCCCCGGGGATGTCGGGGATGCGGGGGACGTTGAGCATGCCCAGGCCGCTCACCACCACGTCGGCCGTGAAACGATCGCCCGACTCGTCTGTCAGCTCCCAGGTGCAGGTGGGACCGTCCCACCGGGCCTGGCGGATCGTGGTCTGAGTGCGGACATGGGACCGGACCCCGTAGCGGTCGGTGCAGCGCTCCAGGTAGGCCAGGATCTCGGGCTGGGTGGCGTACGTGCGGCTCCACCACGGGTTGGGCTCGAAGGAGTACGAGTAGAGGTGGGAGGGGACGTCACAGGCGGCACCGGGGAAGGTGTTGTCCCGCCAGGTGCCGCCGACCCCGTCGGACTTCTCGAAGATGGTGAAATCGAAGCCGGCCCGCTTGAGGGCGATGCCCATGGCGATGCCCCCGGCCCCGGCCCCGAGGACGGCGACCGTCGGGCGGCGTCTCACCTCCCGGCTAGGCGGTCGAGATTGCCCACCGCCCCCCGGTCGACCAGCTCGACCAGCACCCCGTCGGGATCGACGATCGTGCACATGGCCACCCCGGCCACCTCGATGCGCCGGGGCGGCCCACCCAGCCCGAGCGCGGCCAGCCGCGCCAGGGCGGCCGTGACGTCGGTCATCACCGAGAGCAGGAGCAGGCCGTTGCGGGGTGGAGCGGGGCCGGCGAGGGCGCTCTCCACCGGCCCGAGGTCGACCAGCTCCACGATGCCGGTTCCCGGGCTATGCGGGTCGCCCAGGAACACCGCCCGCAGCGAGCGGGTCGGCGCGTTGAGCAGGGTCGGCCAGTCGCCGCTGAACTCGTGGTCCATGAGCACATCGAACCCCAGCCCGTCGCGCCAGAAACGCAGGCTGGCGTCCACGTCTCGCACGCAGACCGCCGAATGGTGCACCGTGGTCACCGGGCCCGGCCCCTCATGGCACCGCCGGCGGGCTGATCGGGCTGCGCAAACCGAGACCGCCGTCGCATTCGAGGACCTGTCCGGTGACCCAGTGCAGGTCGTGGAGGCCCAGGACGGCCTCGGCGACGTCCTCCGCCGTCCCCAGTCGCCCGAGGGCCGTGCGCCGGGCCACTCCGGTGAGCCAGGTGCCGTCGCGGGGGGTGGGACCGAGCATGGGGGTGTCGGTCACCCCGGGGGCCACGGCGTTCACCCGCACCGCGGGGGCCCACTCGGCCGCCGCCACCTTCACGATCATGTCGAGCGCCGCCTTGGAGGCGCAGTACAGACCCATGGATCGGTCCACCAGCCGCCCGCTGACACTGCTGACGGCCACGATCGAGCCACCCCCGGCCCCGGCCATCGGGCCGGCCAGGGCCCGCATGACGAGCCAGGGCCCGCGGGCGTTGACCGCCATGACCCGGTCCCAGTCGGTACTCGGGGCGGTGGCCAACGCCGCGCTGTGACCGATGCCGGCGGTGATGTCCACCGAGGCCGGCACCCCCACGAGGGCCAGGGTGGCCGCCGTGGCTGCGTCGATCTGGGCGGGCTCGGCGAGGTCACAGGTCACGTCGTGCTCACCGGCGACGTCCCACACCACCACCTCGTTGCCGGCGGCACGCCGCCGTCGGGCCAGCGCCGCACCGATCCCCGAGCCCCCGCCGACGACCACCGACGGGCCGCTCGGGCTCATGGCGGGCCGGACCGGGCCGGGGCCGGCACCGGGCGGATGGCATCAGGCAGCGGTCCCACGGTCGATCTCCTCGCCGGTCGGCCCCGTCGGGCTTGTACCGTGAGCCCAAACGTAGTTCCCGCAGAACCCATCGGGCCGGGCCGGGGACCGAGCGGAGAGACAGGTGCCATGGACAGCGGGTGGCCGGGAAGACGTGCGGCGGGACCGTGCCGGTGCCGGCCGGTGGCCGGAGCCGAGGCGTAGCGGCCGGTGGCCCGGCACACGTTCCGCCCGGTCCCCGGGGGGCCGTCGCTCGACCTGCACTACGAGGTCCACGGGAGCGGACCCCGGCTCCTGGTCCTCTCCGAGACCGGTGGTGACCTGCGGGCGGCGCCCCGGGTCTTCGACGGCCCGCTGGGGGGCCGGTTCGAGATCGCCGCCTACGACCAGCGTGGCCTCGGGCAGAGCTCGGTCCCTCCGGGGCCCTACGCCATGGCCGACTACGCCGGCGACGCGGCGGCCCTCCTGGACGGGCTGGGCTGGGGGGAGGCGCTCGTGCTCGGGCTCTCGTTCGGTGGCATGGTGGCCCAGGAGCTGGCGGTGACTCATCCGGGCCGGGTCCGCCGCCTGGTCCTGGCCTGCACCTCGAGCGGGGGGGCCGGGGGCGCGTCCTTCCCCCTCGAGGATCTTGACGCGCTGGGCCGCGACGAGCGGATGCTGCGCCACGTCGAGCTCCTCGACACCCGTCACGACGCGGCCTGGCGGGCGGCCGACCCCGGCCGCTGGGACCGCCTGCAGGCCCTCTACCGCGCCACGTCGGACCCCGACCCCGACGATCCGGCGAGCGCGGCGCGGCGGGAGGGGGCCCGTCTCCAGCTCGGGGCCCGGGCCGGCCACGACACCTGGGACCGCCTGGGCCGCATCACCTGTCCGACGCTGGTCGCCGCCGGCCGGACCGACGGGATCGCCCCGCCGGCCAACGCCCGCCGCCTGGCCGGGGCCATCGCCGGGGCCGAGCTCCGCCTGTTCGACGGCGGTCACCTGTTCTTGCTCCAGGACCGGACCGCCTACCCTGCGGTGATCGAGTTCCTCGCCCGATGACCCGGCCCGGAAGGACCCGCCCATGATCGACGTCGTCGACATCACCGCGACCGGCGAATGGCGGGCCCTGGCCGGGCACTTCGTCGAGATGCAGCACCTCACCATCAAGGAGCTCTTCGACACCGGTCCAGACCGTGCGTCGTCGATGGTGCTCGACGCAGGCGACCTCCACCTCGACTACTCCAAGCATCGGGCCACCGCCGAGACGGTGCGCCTGCTGGTGGCGGTGGCCCGGCGGGCCGGGGTCGCCGAACGACGCGACGCCATGTTCGCCGGCCGCCGCATCAACACGACTGAGGACCGGGCCGTCCTCCACGTGGCCCTGCGGATGCCGGTCGAAGAGACCCTGGTGGTCGACGGCCGCGACGTGGTCGCCGACGTGCACCGGGTGCTGGCCAAGATGGGCGACCTGGCCGACCGGATCGGCAGCGGCCAATGGACCGGGCACACCGGCAAGCGGATCGCGGCGGTGGTGAACATCGGCATCGGTGGCTCCGACCTCGGGCCGGCCATGGCGGCCGAGGCGCTGGCCGACTACGCCCAGCCCGGGATCACCACCCGGTTCGTGTCCAACATCGACCCGGTCGACCTGTGGTCCAAGACCGCCGACCTGGATCCGGCTGAGACCCTGTTCGTGGTGAGCTCGAAGACCTTCACCACCCTCGAGACCCTGACCAACGCTTCCGCCGCCCGTCAGTGGCTGCTCGACGGGCTGGGTTCCGGTCCCGAGGCGGTGGCCAAGCACTTCGTGGCCGTCTCCACCAACGAGAGGGCGGTCAGCGAGTTCGGAATCGACCCGGCGAACATGCTCGAGTTCTGGGACTGGGTGGGGGGGCGGTACTCCTACGACTCGGCTATCGGCTTCTCGTTGATGGTGGCCATCGGCCCGGCGCGCTTCGCCGAGATGCTGGCCGGCCTTCGGACCGTCGACCAGCACTTCACGGCGGCGCCCCTGGAGGCGAATATGCCGGTGATCTGCGGCATGCTCAACGTCTGGTACAACAACTTCTTCGGCGCCCAGACCCATGCCGTGCTCCCCTACAGCCAGCGCCTGGCCCGCTTCCCCGCCTACCTCCAGCAGCTGACGATGGAGTCGAACGGCAAATCGGTGCGCCTCGACGGCACCGCCGTGTGGGGCGACACCGGCGAGATCTTCTGGGGCGAGCCCGGCACCAACGGCCAGCACGCCTTCTACCAGCTGATCCACCAGGGGACCCGGCTGATCCCGGCCGACTTCATCGCCTTCGCCGAGGGGACCCACGAGACCGGGGGGCAGCAGGACCTGCTGGTGGCCAACTGCCTGGCCCAGAGCTCGGCCCTGGCCTTCGGCAAGTCGGCCGAGGAGGTGGCGGCCGAGGGCACCCGGCCCGCGCTGGTGCCCCACAAGGTCATGCCGGGCAACCGGCCCAGCTCGACCATCCTGGCGCCCAAGCTCACGCCCTCGGTGCTGGGCCAGCTGGTCGCCCTCTACGAGCACACCGTCTTCACCGAGGGCGCCGTCTGGGGCATCGACTCGTTCGACCAGTGGGGGGTGGAGCTCGGCAAGGTGATGGCCAAGCAGCTGGCACCGGCGCTGACCGGCGCCTCGGCCCCCGACCTGTCCGGCCACGACGCCTCGACGGCGGCCCTGGTGACCGGCTACCGCCGGCTCCGGGGGCGGGAGACCTAGGCCGGTGCGCGTCCACCTGGTCGACGGGACCTACGAGCTGTTCCGCCACCACTTCGGCCAGCCGCCGTCCGCCTCCGACGGCCGGCCGGAGATCGCGGCGACCCGGGGGGTGGTGACCAGCGTCCTGTCGATGCTCTCGGGGGGCGCCACCCACCTCGGGGTGGCCACTGACCACGTGGTCGAGTCCTTCCGCAACGACCTTTGGCCCGGTTACAAGACCTCGGCCGGTGTGCCCCCCGAGCTGTTGGCCCAGTTCGAGCTGCTCGAGGCGGCCCTGGCCGCCCTCGGGGTGGTGGTCTGGCCGATGGTCGAGCTCGAGGCCGACGACGCCATGGGGTCGGCCGCCGCCGTGGCCGCCGACGACCCCGACGTCGACCAGATCCTGATCTGCACGCCCGACAAGGACCTGGCCCAGTGCGTCTCGGGGCAACGGGTGGTCCAGTTGGACCGCCGGGCCGACAAGATCACCGACGAGGACGGGGTCCGCCAGAAGTTCGGCGTGTCCCCGCGCTCCATCCCCGACTTCCTGGCCCTGGTGGGGGACTCGGCCGACGGGTTCCCGGGCCTGGCCGGCTGGGGCAAGCGGTCGGCCGCCGTGGTGCTGGCCCACTACTCGAGCATCGACGCCATCCCCGACGACCCCGGCGACTGGGACCCCGGGGTCCGGGCCGCCGTCCGGGGCGCCCCCCGGCTGGCCGCCACCCTGGCCGCCGAGCGGGAGCTGGCCGGGCTCTTCGTGGAGCTGGCCACCCTGCGGGTCGACCGGTCCCTCCTGAGCGACGTGGGCGACCTGGCCTGGGCCGGACCGACCCCCGACTTCGCCGGGGTGTGCGACCTCCTGCGGGCCCCGGCCCTGGCCGGGCGGGCGGCTTCGCTGGCCGCCCGTCGCTGAGCCCCGGGGGCGGCTCAGCCCCCGGGGCGGGTCACGCCGACCAGGTCGGTGCCCACCGGGTCCTCACGGACCACCGTGCCGGTGTAGGGGGCATCGATCATCCGGCCCTCTCCGAGGTAGAGGCCGACGTGCTCGACGGTCGAGGTCGAGTTCCCGAAGAACACGAGGTCGCCCGGCTGGGCCTGGGCCGCCGGCGTGCCCGGGCCGGCGTCGAACTGGTCCTGGGCCACCCGGGGCAGCCTGACCCCGGCGGCCCGGTAGGCGGCCTGGACGAGCCCCGAGCAGTCGTAGCCACCCGGACCGGTGCCCCCCCACAGGTAGGGGACCCCGAACTGGGCGGCGGCGAAGGCCAGGGCGGCGGCCGGGGTCGAGCCGAGCCCGGGGTCGACGGCCAGGGTCTGGGCCAGGACCAGGACGGTGTCGACGTAGACGGTCGAGTGGTTGTAGGCGAGGACGGCGCCGGCCAGCCCGGCCCCGGTCCCGCCCCCGTCGGCGCACAGCAACCGGGCGGCACTGTAGACGGCGTCGACCGGGTCGTAGGGCGACGGCGGGGTCGCCCCCCCGGGGCCGACGGTGGCGAACTGGGCGAAGGTCGCCGGCTCGAACTGCATCGGCCCCTCGGCCCCGGCCGGGTTGCTCCCCGCGGCCACCCCGGGCAGCGTCGACCGTCCGCTGTCGCTCTCGACCCGCCCGATCGCCCCGAGCACGCTCCAGGGCAGGCCCGGGCAGACGGCGGCCACGGCGGCCTGCTCGAGCTGCACCCAGGCCGCCGGCACGGCTGGCCCCCCGCCGGCCGGGGCCACCGGGCCGCCGGCGGCCGCCCCAACGACGCCGCCGCCACCGACACCGAGGGCGCCCACGACGACGCTCACACAGCCCCCCAAGGCCAGCGACGCCACCACGAGGGCGGCGACGGCCACCCCGAGTACTCGACCCATGCCCGATCCTCCACTCCGGCGCCGGCCGGCTCCGACCCGACGCGGACCGAACGGTCGCCCCGGGGGCTCCGGCCGGCCCCGTTCGGCCGGGGGGGCCCGCACTACGCTGGGTTCGACGCACGACGCGGGGATGCCCGGCGCCGGGCTGACCCGACGGCCCGGCCACGGGCCGTACGTCGACAGGGGGCGAGATGCGAAGCACCATGCAGGACGGGCAGCTGCTGATCAGCGGCATTCTCCGTCACGGCTGCCAGGTCCACGGCGACAGCTCGGTCATCACCGTGGAGCAGGATGGCTACCGCACCGCCAGCTTCGCCCAGGTGAGTGAACGGGCTGAGCGACTGGCCCGGGCCCTGGACCGGCTCGGGGTGGGCCCGGGCGACCGGGTGGGCACCTTCTGCTGGAACAACCAGGGCCACATGGAGGCCTACCTGGCCATCCCGTCGATGCACGCCGTGCTCCACACGCTGAACATCCGGCTCTTCCCCGAGCAGTTGGCGTACGTCATCGACCACGCCGGGGACAAGGTCATCATCGTGGACGCCTCCCTGATCCCGCTGCTGGCCCGGGTCTACGACGACCTCAAGTCCGTCGAGACGGTCATCGTGGTGGGGGAGGGTGACAGCACGGCACTGGGCGAGACGCTCTCCTACGAGGAGCTTCTGGCGGCCGAGGAGCCCGGCTACGACTGGCCCGAGTTCGACGAACGGGACGCCGCGGCGATGTGTTACACGAGCGGGACCACCGGCAATCCCAAGGGCGTCGTCTACAGCCACCGCTCGACGGTGCTCCACACCATGGCCGTGACGTCGGCCTCGTCGATCGGGATGACCGAGGCCGACCGGATCCTGGTGATCGTGCCGATGTTCCACGCCAACGCCTGGGGGACCCCGTACGCGGCCTGGATGAGCGGCACCGACCTGGTGATGCCCCAGATGTTCCTGCAGGGCGAGCCCCTGGCCAGGATCATCAGCGAGCAGCACCCGACGCTGGCCTGCGGCGTGCCCACCATCTGGAACGACCTCCTGCGGGTGGCGGGCGAGAAGGACGTCGACCTGTCCTCGCTCCGCCACGTCACCGCCGGGGGTTCGGCCGTGCCCCGGACCCTGATCGAGGCGTTCCGGGAGCGGGTCGGGATTCCGCTGACCCAGGGGTGGGGGATGACCGAGACCAGCCCCCTGGCCGCCCTGGCCCTCCCCCCGGCCGGCTGCTCCGAGGCGGACGAGATCGAATACCGGGTCAAGGCCGGGCGCATCGTGCCCGGGGTGGAGGTCCGGGTGGTGGCCGAGGATGGGGCCATCCTGCCCAGCGACGGGGCGGCGGTCGGGGAGTTCGAGATCCGGGGCCCCTGGGTCACCGCCTCGTACTACAAGGACCCCGACCCCGAGAGGTTCCATGACGGGTGGTTGCGGACCGGCGACGTCGGGTCGCTCGACCAACAGGGCTACATGCAGATCAGCGACCGAACCAAGGACGTGATCAAGTCGGGTGGCGAGTGGATCTCCTCGGTCGAGCTCGAAGGTGAGGTGATGGCCCATCCCGACGTGTTCGAGGCGGCCGTCGTGGCCGTCGCCGACACTCGCTGGCAGGAGCGACCGATGGCCTGCGTGGTCCCCGCCGAGGGGAAGTCGCCGACCGCCTTCGAGCTGGCCGAGTTCCTCCAGGGACGGGTGGCCCGGTGGTGGATCCCCGAACGCTGGGCCTTCGTCGACGAGGTCCCCAAAACGTCGGTCGGCAAGTTCGACAAGAAGGTGCTGCGGGCCCGCTACACCGAGGGCAAGCTCGACGTGGAGACCGTCGAGCTCCCACCGCCCGACTGAGCGCGGGCGCCTCGGGCGACGATGAGCGACGACCTCGACCAGCTGGCGGGCGAGCTGCAGGCCCTGGCCGAGCAGCTGACCGACCGGGCCATCGACCGCCTGCGCCGGGCCACCGACCCCGAGGACCCCGGGGCGGCGGGGGCGGCGGCCGAGGAGCGGCGCATCACCAGGGCCCGCCGGGCGGTCGAGAAGGCGGTCGCCCTGCTGGCCGGCCCGCGCCCCGGGTCGTCCGAGGATCCCTGATCCGGCACCGGCGAGGATCCCGTCACGGGAGCCCGGACCGCGGCCCGGTGATCAGCCCGGGACGATGCGGATGTGGGTCTGCCGGTCCGCCCCGGACCGGTTGACTGCGTCGGGGCCCAGGGGCGGCTTGCGGGTCGAGGGGATCCGGGGCATCCCGAGCGTCGTGGTCGGCCGACTCACCGCGAGGTAGCCCCGTACCCGATCGGCCAGCGCCGCGAACCCCGCCGCGTCCTCGGGGTCCTCACAGGCCTCGGCCGCCAGGTCCAGCGCGCTGGCCGCCTCGAGGAGGAGGTCCATACCAGTGTCGTGGCCGGTGCCCATCAGGTCGGGCCTAACAGCCGGGCGCGGCAGGGGGGGCACGCCCACCATTTGGCATCGTCCGCCGGAGGGGCGACGGCAAAGAACTCCCGGCAGCGACCGCACTGGCGGGTCCGGCCCGCCGCGGGGACGCCGGCGGTGGGCGGGTGCAGCGTGGGAGCTTGGCGCGGGGGGCTGGGTCCCATCGGGACTCTCGATCTTGTCACCGTCAGCGGCGACGCTGGTGCTCTCTATGAGCCGTCCCGACCGTACACCAACGGCCGCCAGCATCTCAGGGCCGGAGCTTCACCACCAGCCGGCAACCGGTGAGCATGGCGCAGATCGAGCCGTGCACCGTGAGGGCCGCCGAACCCAGGCCGTTGCCCCCGGACTCGCCGGGTCCCATCTCCTAGCGTCCGGTGCACTCGTTCAGCGCGTCGATGAGCATCCGCAGCCGGGCGTAGTGGAACTTGTCGAAGCGGAACGCCACCCGGGGGAGCTCGAGGTGGTCGTCGCTGGAGCGCTCGGGCGGGAACGGGGAGGCGGCCCGGATCGAGCCGGTGGCCACGATGTCCTCGAAGCGTCGGTTGAGGTCGGTCAGCTCGCCCTTGGATGGCGCCACCTGCAGGCGCAACACCAGCATGTCGCCGACCCAGCGGCATGAGTGGTAGTTGCGGTAGAAGCCCAGGACCTCGGCCGCCGCCTCCTCCACCGAGTTGGCCAACCGGTAGAGCGCCCGATCGTCGGGCGAGACCCAGCCCGGAACGATGGCCTGCTCCTCCAAGAAGTGCTCCCAGCCCTCCCAGTAGGAAGCGCCGGGGATGTCGACCAGCACGATAGGGGCCGGCTCGGCCTTGCCCGTCTGGATCAGGGTGAGCAGCTCGTAGCACTCGTCCTGGGTGCCGAAGCCCCCGGGGAGGACGGCGTAGCCGTGCGACTCCTTGATCAGCATGAGCTTGCGGGTGAAGAAGTACCGCATCTCGACCAGCTTGGGGTCCTGGGCGATGAAGGGGTTCGCCCCCTCCTCGTGGGGGAGTCGGATGTTGATCCCGAAGGAACGGTCACGGCCGGCGCCCTCGATGCCGGCCGCCATGATGCCCGGACCAGCCCCGGTGATGACCATCCAGCCGGCGTCGGCCAGGTGACGGGCCAGGTCGCGGGCCAGCACGTAGACCGGGTCGTCGGGTTGGGTGCGGGCCGAGCCGAACATCGTGAGCTTGCGCACGTGGCGGTACGGGCGGAACACCCGGAAGGCCTCGGTCATCTCGGCCAGGGCGGCGTCGGCGATCTTGAGGTCGCCGGTCTCGATACCCTCGCGCCCCATGTCCCAGATCACGGCCAGCATCGAGCGCAGCAGGTCGCGCTGGGTGTTGGACAACGACCGGTCGCCGGCCAGGGCGGCAAAGGCGGCGTCGATGGCCCCGGGCGAGGGCCGCTCGGCCCCGGCCAGCATCCCGGGTGCCGGGGCGGTGGGGTCGGGGGGCCCGGCGGCGGTCACCGGGACGCGGCGACGGGAGCCGGTGGCCGGCCATAGAGGGTGGTCCGCTGGACCAGGGGCCGCCCCAGGGGGGCCACCACCGCGGCCAGGTCGGCGACCCCCATCCCCTGTCCGTGGCTGGCACCGGCGGCCCGGGAGATGTTCTCGTCCATGAGGGTCCCGCCCATGTCGTTCACCCCGGCGCCCAGGAGCTGGCGGGAACCGGCTACCCCCATCTTCACCCAGCTCACCTGGATGTTGTCGATGACCCCCCGGTAGGCGATGCGCCCGACCGCGTGCATGAGCAGGGCCTCACGGAAGGTGGGCCCCCGCCGGGCCCGACGCTGGAGATAGATCGGCGTCGCCATGTGGACGAAGGGGAGCGGCACGAACTCGGTGAAGCCGCCGGTCTCACGCTGGAGGTCGCGGGTGACCACCAGGTGGCGGGCCCAGCTTGCCGGGTGCTCGACCGCTCCGAACATGATGGTCACGTTCGAGCGCAGGCCGACCGAGTGGGCGGTCCGGTGGGCCTCCAGCCACTCCTCGGTGGTGATCTTGTCCGGGCACAGGACGGCCCGAACCTCGTCGTCGAGGATCTCGGCCGCCGTCCCGGGCAGGGTCTTGAGCCCGGCCTCCTTCAGGCGGAGTAGGTACTCGGCCAGCGGGACCTCCGAGCGTCGGGCCCCCTCGGTCACCTCCAGCGCCGTGAAACCGTGGATGTGGATGCGCTCGGAGGCGGCGCGCACCGCGCCCAGCACGTCGACGTAGTACTCGCCGTCGAAGTTCGGGTGGATGCCGCCCTGCAGGCAGACCTCGGTGGCCCCGAGACTCTCGGCCTCGGCCACCCGGCGGGTGATCTCCTCGAGGTCCAAAAGGTAGGGCGCACCCCGCAGGTTGAGCGAGAGCGGACCCTTGGAGAACGCGCAGAATCGGCACTTGAACGTACAGACGTTGGTGTAGTTGATATTGCGGTTGTGGACGAAGGTGACGTCGTCGCCCACGGCGCGGCGCCGGAGATCGTCGGCCACCTCGGCCACTGCCCGGACCTCGGGACCCCGGGCCGAGAACAGGGTGACGATCTCCTCGGCGCCCACCTCCTGACCCAGGGCCACCCCGCCGAGCACCTCGGCCACCGCCCCCCCCCGGGCCCGGTGGCCGTCGCCATCGGCCGGTCCCGAGACGGCCCCGACCAGGACGGGCGGGGCCGTCTCGCCGCCCGAGCACCAGGCGGCGTCCCGGGCCAGGCCCTCGGCGTCGCCCGCGTCGAGGACCCCGAAGCGCAGGCCCGGGTCCAGCCAGCGCCCGGGGTCCCGGGCGAAGGTGGGGTAGACGGTGAGGCGGGGGGCCAGGGTGTGGCCGGCCGCCTCGGTGGCCGCCCGCAGCACCTCGAGGTCCGGCCAGGCCCGCTCGGGGTTCACGTGGTCGGCGGTGACCGGCGACACCCCGCCCCAATCGTCGATGCCCGCCGCCAGCAGGGGCGCCAGATCGTCGGACAGGTTGGGCGGGGCCTGGACGTGGACCTCGGGCGGGAGCAGGAGCCGGGCGGCGGCGATCGACCACTCGAGCTCCTCGGCCGGGCAGGCCGGGTGGCCGGCCATGCCTGTGCCCGGCTTGGGCAGGAAGTTCTGGACGATGACCTCCTGGACGTGGCCGTGCCGGGCGTGGGCCCGGGCGATGGCGGCCAGGGTGGCCAGGCGATCGGGGCGGGACTCGCCGATCCCGACCAGGATCCCGGTGGTGAAGGGGATGGCCAGCCGGCCGGCCGCCTCGAGGGTGGCCAGCCGTCGGGCCGGCTCCTTGTCCGGGGCTCGCCGGTGGGCGGCCAGGCCCTCGGTCAGGGTCTCGAGCATCATCCCCTGGCTGGCCGTCACCGGGCGCAGCACCGCCAGCTCGTCCTCGAAGAGGGCCCCGGCGTTGGCGTGGGGGAGCAGGCCGGTCTCTTCGAGCACCGCCCCGCACATCTCGGCCAGATAGGCGACGGTGGTGGCGTGGCCGTGCTCGGCCAACCAGGAGGCCGCGCCCGGGTAGCGCAACTCGGGCCGCTCGCCCAGGGTGAACAGCGCCTCGTGGCAGCCGGCGTCTCGCCCGGCCCGGGCGAGGGCCAGCACCTCGTCCCGACCGAGGTAGGGGGAGGCCAGCCGGGCCGGGGCCTTGGCGAAGGTGCAGTAGCCGCACCGGTCGCGGCACAGCATGGTCAGGGGGATGAACACCTTGGGCGAGTAGGTCACCCGGTTGCCGTGGGCCCGGTCGCGCTCGGCGGCCGCGGCCGGGGCCAGCTCGGCCAGCGGGGTCCCGAGCAGGTCGGCTGGGGCGAGGGCGGGGCCGGTCACCGAGCCCCCCGGTCCTCGCCGAACGCAGCCTGGTCGATGAGCCAGCGCACCTCGGCGGCCCGCACCCGGGCGGCCGGGATGTCGGCCCCGGCCCGCAGGGCGGCCACCGCCCGCCGTTTGGCCTCGCCGCTGACCGTGAACACCGCCAGGCGGGCCCGGTCGATGGCCGGCAGCAGGAGGGTCAGCCGGGGGTGAGGATTGACCCCGTTGGGGTCCTCGGTCGCCGCCACCAGCCGCTCGTCGCCGGCGTCGAGGGTGGGCGCCCCCGGGAAGAGCGACGCCGTGTGCCCGTCGGGCCCCAGTCCCAGGTGGATCACGTCGATGCCGGCGTGGGCCAGCAGGCCGGCCATGACCTCCTGGTAGTCGGCGGCGCAGCGCTCGGGGTCACCGTCAGTGGGCATCGGGGTGAAGGACCCCACGCCGCCCACCCGGTCGATCAGGGCCTCGCGGACCAGGCGCTGGTTGGCGTCGGGGTCGTCGGGCGGGACCATCCGCTCGTCGCCCATGTAAAGGTCAACCTGGTCCCAGTCGACCGAACCGGGCGGGAGGGCGGCGGCCCGCTCGTAGCAGGCTCTGGCGGTCGGCCCGCCCGACAGCACCATCGAGAACCGGGTCCCGGGACGCCCGGCGAAGGCCTCGGCCAGGGTCTGGGCGAAGGCGGCCGGAACGTCGGCCACCGGCACCAGCCCGGCGGGCCCCCCGGGGGGGGCCGACGTCGGGTCGGCCCTCAAAGCTCGGGCACCCGCCACGAGTCACCGGAACGCTCGAGGAGGAGGTCGGCGATGTGGGGCCCCCAGGTCCCCGACGGGTAGTAGTGCAGGCCCCCGCCCGGCTCGGACCAGGCCTGGAGGTAGGGGTCGACGATGCGCCAGGCCTGCTCGACCTCGTCGGTCCGGATGAACAGGGTGGCATCGCCGATCATGACGTCGTTGAGGAGTCTCGGGTACCCGTCGGTCTCGGCCACCCCGGCGAAGGCCTCGTCGTACTCGAAGTCCATGGCCACGGACTGCACCCTAAAGGCCTCGCCCGGCGTCTTGGCCCCGAAGTGCAGGCTGATCCCCTCGTGGGGCTGGATCCGCAGCACCAGGGTGTTGGGACGGAGCTGGCGGGCCAGCTCCCCCTCGAAGGCCAGGAAGGGGACGCTGTGGAACTGCAGCGCCACCTCGGTCACCCGGGCGGGCAACCGCTTGCCGGTACGCACGTAGATCGGCACCCCAGCCCAGCGCCAGTTCTCGACCCGCAGTCGCAGGGCCACGTAGGTCTCGGTGACGCTGTCGGGGGCCACGCCCTCCTCGTCGCGGTAGCCGGTGACCGCCTCGCCGGCAATCACCCCCGCCGTGTACTGGCCCCGCACCGACTTGTCGACCGCCTCGTCGGGAGTCGGGATGTCGATGGCCTTCAGGAGCTTGACCTTCTCGTCGCGGATGTGGTCCGCGTCCATGCCGGTTGGTGGCTCCATCAAGGTGAGGGCCAGCACCTGCATCACGTGGTTCTGCACGATGTCGCGCAGGGCCCCCGCCGTCTCGTAGAAGCCCCCCCGGTGCTCGACCCCGAGGCTCTCGGCCACGGTGATCTGCACCTGCTCGACGTAGCGGCGGTTCCAGATCGGCTCGAAGATGGCGTTGGCGAAGCGCAGGGCGAGGACGTTCTGGACCGTCTCTTTGCCCATGTAGTGGTCGATCCGGAAGATCTGGGTCTCGTCGAAGGCGCTGTGGACGGCCGCGTCCAGCTCGAGGGCGCTCTTGAGGTCCCGCCCGTAGGGCTTCTCGACCACCAGCCGGGCGAATTCGCCGCCGGGGCCCGGGACGCTGCAGCCCTCCTTGGCCAGGGCCCCGGCCACCAAGGCGAACGCCGCGGGGATGGTGGCCAGGTAGAACACCCGGTTCCCGGCGGTGCCGTACTCCTCGTCGGCTTGGTTCAGCAGGTCGCGCAGCTTGTCGAAGGTCTCGGGTGCCGCGTACTCCCCGGCGACGTACCGGAAGCGCTCCACCAGCTTGCGCCAGCCCTCACCGGCCTTCGGCACGTCCCTCATGGCCACTTTGCGAAATTCCTCGTCGGTCCACTCGGTACGGGCCACCCCAATCACGGTGAAGTGCTCGTTGAGCCGTCCCCGGTCGGCCAGGTTGGCCAGCGCCGGGAGGATCTTGCGCGAGGTCAGGTCCCCCGAGGCGCCGAAGATGACCAAAGCCAGGGGTGGGGTCTGCTTGGGCGGGGTGAGGATCGGGTCGGTGGCCGTGCTCATCGATCGCCGCCCCGCTGGGATCGCTGCTCCATCGCTCGTCTGCTCCTTCTCCGGGTCCTCGTCGGGGTCCTTGCCGGGCCGACCGGCCGAGAGGGGACCGACCTCGGGCATCCTCCCATGGCGGCGGTCCCCGTGGTGGCGGCACGGCGGCCGCCACGGCCACCCGGGCCGGGTGCCGGCGGCGGGCTCAGGTCCTGGGGGTGGCCGGCCCGCCCGGGCCCGAGACCTCGGACCCGAAGGAGTTGGCCTTGTCGGTCAGGGTCTGGAGCAGCTCGTCGAAGGACTTGGCAAACGAGTGCACCCCCTCGTCCTCCAAGGTGGCGGCGACGTCGGCGAGGTCGACGCCGACGTCGGCCAGTCGGGCCAACACCGCCACGGCCTCCTCGGGTTCGGCGTCGACCGTGCGGGCCACCGTGCCGTGGTCCAAGAAGGCGGCGATCGTCGGGTCCGGCATGGTGTTGACCGTATTGGGCCCGATCAGGGTGTCGACGTAGAGCAGATCGGGGTAGGCCGGGTTCTTGGTCGAGGTCGAGGCCCACAGCGGGCGCTGCACCCGGGCGCCCCTGGCCGCCAGGGCCTCCCAGCGGGGCCCGGCGAACGCCTTGGTGAAGTGCTGGTAGGCCACTTGGGCCTGGGCCACGGCGGCCCGTCCCCGCAGGGCCAGGATCACTTTGCCGCCGTCGGGGCCGCCGGCCAGCTCCTCCAGCCGCCGGTCGATCTCGGTGTCGACCCGGCTGACGAAGAACGAGGCCACGCTGTTCACCGTCGCCAGGTCCGCCCCTCCAGAACCGGCGAAGTCCTCGAGCCCCGAGAGGTAGGCCTCGATGACCGCGTCGTAGCGCTCGATCCCGAAGATGAGGGTCACGTTGATGGAGTGCCCCTCGCCGATGAGCTGGCGGATGGCCGGCACCCCCGCCGCCGTGCCGGGCACCTTGACCAGCAGGTTGGGCTTGTCGATCCGGCGGTGCAGTGCCCGGGCGGCGACCGTCGTCCCGGCGGTGTCGTTGGCCAGCGACGGGGCCACCTCCAAGGAGACGAAGCCGTCGCTCCCGCCGCTGTCCTCGTGCACGGGCCGCAGGACCTCGAGGGCGTCGACGATGTCGCGCACCACCAGCTCCCAGTAGGCATCCGCGACCGAGACCCTGGGCACCAGGGAACGGAACTGCTCGTCGTAGGCGTCCTCGCCCTCGATCGCCTTGGCGAAGATGGTCGGGTTGGAGGTGACGCCCCGCACCCCCTGGGCCACCAGCTCGGCCAGGCGGCCGCTCTCGAGCCAGTCCCGGCGCAGGTTATCCAGCCACGGGCTCTGGCCGTCCTGCTCGTAGAGATCGTTGAGGCGGGTCATCGGCATCCTCCTTGGGGCTTCGCCCGACGGATGGTGGGCGTCGGGGTCCGGGGTCCGGACACTTAGCGGTCGGCGTCCGAAGTCCCGGTGACCGCGCCGTCACCGGCGGACTCGCCCCGGGCCGCGTCGCTGGGGGGCATCGGATCCCCGGCCAGGAGGGCCCGGGCGCAGTCCGCCACGTGCTCGGCGGTGAAGCCGAACTCGGCCAGGGCCACATCCCCGGGGGCCGACGCCCCGAAGGTGTCGATCGACACGCTGGCGTCGGCGTAGCGGTCCCAGCCGAACGACGCCGCCGCCTCCACCCCGAGCCGGGGGACGCCCGGCGGCAGGACCTCGGCCCGGTAGCTGGCGTCCTGGTCCTCGAACCACTCCCAGCAGGGGAGCGAGACCACCCGGGCCCCGATACCCGAACCGGCCAGGAGGGCGGCCGCCCCGACACACACGTGGACCTCGCTCCCGGTCGACACCAAAACGACCTCGGGCCGCCCTCCGTCGGGGTCCGACAGGACGTAGCCGCCGCGGGGCACGCCCTCGGCCGCCCGCTCACCCGTCTCGGCCAGGACCGGGATGCCCTGGCGGCTCAGGACCAGGGCCGTCGGCGCCTCCCCGTCGACGGCGAGCCGCCAGGCCTGGGCGCACTCGTTGGCGTCCGCCGGCCGGACCACCTGGAGCCCGGGCATGGCCCGAAGCGAGGCCAGGTGCTCGATCGGCTGGTGGGTCGGACCGTCCTGGCCCAGACCCACCGAGTCGTGGGTCCACGAGTAGATGACGTGGGCCCGCGAGAGGGCGGCCAGGCGGACCGCCCCCCGCATGTAGTCGCTGAAGACGAAGAAGGTGCCGCCGACCGGGAGAACACCGCCATGGTGGGCCATCCCGGTCATGACCGCCCCCATCCCGTGCTCGCGGATGCCGTAATAGACCTGGCGGCCACCCGGGTGCTGGCGGTCCTGTTCCTCGGTGTCGCGCAACTTCATGCCGGTGTTGCCGGTGAGATCGGCCGCCCCGGCGACCAGGCCCGGGATGAGGTCCTGGGTGGCGGTGATGCAGGTGTTGACCGCCTTGCGGGTGGCGACCTCCTCGCCGGCCTCGAAGGTGGGCAGCTTGGCCGCCCAGCCGTGCAGCGCATGGCCGGCCCAGGCGGCGTCCCAGGCGGCCCGGTCCCCGTCCCAGGCCTCGAAGCGTTGCGCCCACTCGGCCCGCACGGCCAGACCCCTCGGAACGCAGCGTCGGTACATATCGAGCACCCGCTCGGGCACCCAGAAGGTCTCGTCCGGCGGGAGGCCCAGGATCTGCTTGGTCTCCCGGATCTCGTCGGCCCCGAAGGGGTCCCCGTGCGCCTTGTTGGTGTCGGTCAGGTGGGGGGAGGGCCAGCCGATGTGGCTGCGCAGGACGATGAGCGACGGCCGGTCCTCGACCGCCATGGCCCGTCGCAGGGCCGCCTCCAGGGCGTCGGGGTCATTGGCGATCTCGCCCACCGGGTCGACGTCCCAGCCGTACGCCTCGAAGCGCTCGGGCACGTAGTCGGTGTAGGCCAACTCGGTCGGGCCGTCGATCGAGATGTGATTGTCGTCGTAGACGCAGACCAGCCGGCCCAGGCCGAGGTGGCCGGCCAACGACGCCGCCTCGTGCGAGATGCCCTCCTCGAAGCACCCGTCCCCCGCGAAGATGAAGGTGTGGTGGTCGACCACCTCGGGGCCGAACTTGGACCGCAAGAACCGCTCGGCCACACCCATGCCCACCCCGTTGCCCACCCCCTGGCCGAGGGGCCCGGTCGTGACCTCCACCCCGGCGGTGTGGCGGCGCTCGGGGTGGCCCGGGGTACGCGAGCCCCACTGACGGAAGGCCCGCAGGTCGTCCAGGGTGAGGTCGTAGCCGGTCAGGTAGAGCATCGAGTACAAGAGGATGGAGGCGTGACCGTTGGAGAGGACGAAGCGGTCCCGGTCGGGCCATTTCGGGTCGGCGGGGTCGTGGCGCATGACCCTGGTCCACAGCACGTGGGCGAGGGGGGCGAGGGCCATGGCGGTACCGCTGTGCCCCGACTTGGCCGCCTCGGGAGCGTCCATCGCCAGGCCGCGGATGACGTTGATCCCGAGCTGCTCGAGCGCCACATCGTCGGCGGGCGGTTGCGCCGTGCCGGACATGGGCTCACCCTACCCACTTCTCAGCTACCGGCAACGGGTGCCGGGGTCGGCTGAGCAGCCTCTAACGTCGGGGCGTGGCCGACCGGACCCGACAGATGCAGGTGCCCCCCAACAGCGACCTGACCCTGGGGATGGTCTGCACCGACAAGGCCGTGCCGGGCCGCACGAGCTGGCGCATGACCGCCGATGAACGATTCGCCAACCCCGCGGGGGTCCTGCAGGGAGGCTTCCTCGCCGCCTTCTGCGATTCGTCCATGGGGGCGGCGGCGGTGACCTTCGTGGAAGGCCGCCGGGTCATCGCCGCCAACGCCGAGATGAAGGTGAGCTTCCTGGCCCCGGTCCGGACCGGCTCGGTCCTCAGCTGCGAGGCGGTGGTGGTGTCGGGGGGTACCCGGGTGGCCTTCGTGGAGGCCACGGTGACCACCGACGAAGGCACGTTGGTGGCCCGGGCCAGCTCCACCTACATGTTCCGGGACCGCCCCTGACACCCCGGCGGCCCGAGACGCCGTCCCCGCGCCGCCGGGGTGTCAGAGCGGTCCTTGCGGGCCCCGTAGTAGTGGGGGAGGATGACCGGACCCATGACGGGTCGCGGGCGGACCCCCGTTCGTGCCGCCCGGTGTCGAGCCGGACGGGGGAGAGGAGTACCGGGAGTGGGACTGTTCGGCTCCAAGTCCGACGGGGACGCCGGTCGCCTGCGCCAGAGCGGGGGCGACACGGTCCAGCTGGTCATCGACTACGTCAAGCAGGAGACCCTCGAGCCGCTCAGGGGCGTCGGCCGGTTCCTTATCTTCGGGATCGCCGGGTCGGCCGCGCTGTGCATCGGCCTGGTCCTGTTGTTGGTCGGGTTGCTCCGCCTGCTCCAGACCGAGACCGACGGTGCGTTCGCCGGGAACCTCTCCTGGCTGCCGTACCTGATCGTGGCGGTCGTCGCCGTGGTGATCATCGGGCTGGCCATCTGGCGGATCACCGCCGGGCCGGCCGCCCGCAGGCTGCCCCAGGGCACCGAGGAAGGGAAGGGCTGATGGCCATAGGGACCAATGGGCGGCGGATAACCCGCGATGATCTGGAGGCGGCGTTCTCCCAAGTCGTCGGGGAGGGCGAGGCGACGGCCGGAGCGGCCGTCCCCCAGATCGCCCTGATCGCCGGCACGGTGGCGCTGGCCGTAGTCACCCTGGCCTACCTGGCCGGGAGGCGCCGGGGACGCCGGCGCTCGGCCATCCTCGAGATCCGCCGGGTCTGAGGCGCGCGGTGGACTGGATCCTCGGTCGCCTGCGGCGCTCGGGGCTGGAGCGCTGGACCGGCGGCGGCAACTGGGCCTGGCTGGCGCTGTCGCTCGTCGTCTGGCTCCTGCGCCGGGCCCGCCGGGGCGAACGGGGGCCGATCGCCTCGGTGCCGGTCAAGGCGGGCGAGCGCTATCTGGTGACCCTGATCGACCCCACCGAGGCCCGGGCCTCCGCGGACACCTGAGGACGGTGGGGAGCCCCCCGGGCCGGGGCCCGCTGGTCGACGGCGAGCGGGTGCTGCTCATCGACGCCAAGGAGCGACGGTACCTGCTGACCCTGGTGGCCGGGGCCGCCTTCCACACCCACGCCGGGATCCTGGCCCATGACGACCTGATCGGCCGCGAGGAGGGCTCCACGGTGAGCGGCTCGACCGGGCGCAGCTTCCTGGTCCTGCGCCCCACACTGGCCGACGTGGTGCTCAAGATGCCCCGGGGAGCCCAGGTCATCTACCCCAAGGACCTCGGGGCCATCCTGATGGCCGCCGACATCGGCCCGGGCCAGCGGGTGCTCGAAGCCGGCGTGGGCTCGGGGGCCCTCTCGATGGCCGTGCTGCGGGCCGGGGCCTCGGTCGTGGGCTACGAGGTCCGCGAGGACTTCGCCAACCGGGCCCGCTCCAACGTGGCCGGACTACTCGGCCCCGACGTCGACTACCGGGTCGAGCGGCGCGACGTGACCGAGGGGATCGACGAGGTCGGGCTCGACCGGGTCCTCCTCGACCTCCCCGAGCCGTGGCGAGTGCTCGGGCCGGCCGCGGGGGCACTGCGCCCCGGGGGAATCCTGCTGGCCTACCTGCCGACCATCAACCAAACAGCCGAGCTCCGGGGGGCCCTGGCCGAAGGCCCCTGGGGTCTGGCCGATTCGGTCGAGATCCTCCGGCGCACCTGGCACGTCGAGGCCCGCTCGGTGCGGCCCGACCATCGCATGGTGGGCCACACCGGCTTCCTCACCACCGCCCGGCGCCTCTCGGCCGCGCCGGCGAGCGGCACCGGGCCCGAAGCCCCGGTCAGCCCCGCTCGATGAAGATGCACTCGCCCGGACACTCCTCGGACGCCTCCACCACCGCGTCTTCGAGGTCCTCGGGCACCGCTGCCATGCCGGCCGAGCCGCCTGGCTCATTGCGGACGTCCTCGCCCTCCTTGACGTAGGCCAGCCCGTCGTCGAGCAGGGTGAAGACTGCCGGGGCGATCTCCTCGCAGAGTCCGTCACCCGTGCAGAGATCCTGGTCGATCCAGACCTTCATTCCTCGCCTTTCTGACTCGGCGGCGGGCCGCCGCACCCTGCCGGAGTGTCGCGATCCCGCGGGACCGTAACGATGCGGGCCACACAGCGTCAAACCTGGCGCCAACGCCTTCGATCGGCAGTTCCAGCGTAGTACGCAGGACACGCCGGCCTTCACACCCCCGGGAGCCGCCCGAGGCCACGGGACCACCCCCGAGAGGCCCGGGAGAGGGCGACCGGACGTCGCGCGGTGCCTGGGCCGGACCGGTATGGTGGCCAGGAGTCGGCCCGAGAGGAGGTGAGTCCGACGCCTGACCACTGGGACCTCGGATTGGACGGCGACAGCGCCGCCGAGCTCGAGGCGCTGCGCGCCCGGCTGGTGGAAGCCGAAGAAGAGGTCACCGCGCTGCGGCGGCGGCTGCAGGAGAGCCCGGGCCGGGTCCAGACCCTCGAGGAGCGCCTGCTCGAGACCAAGGGCCAGCTGGCCCATGCGGTCTCCCAGAACGAGAAGCTCACCTTCACCCTCCAGCAGGCCAAGGAACAGCTGGCCGCCCTGCGTGAGGAGGTCGAGAAGCTCACCCAGCCCCCGGCGGCCTACGGGACCTTCCTCGGGATCAACGCCGACGGGACGGTGGACGTCTTCTCCGGTGGCCGGAAGATGCGGGTCGCCCTGCACCCCGACATCGACCCCGGTCTGCTGCGCAAGGGGAACGAGGTCGTGCTCAACGAGTCGCTCAACGTGGTGCTGGTGCGCGACGGGGAGATGTCGGGCGAAGTCGTCACCCTCAAGGACGTCCTCGAGGACGGCCGCCGGGCCATCGTCTTCGCCCGGGCGGACGAGGAGCGGGTGGCCGAGCTCTCAGAGGAGCTGGTCGACGTCCACCTGCGGGTGGGCGACTCCGTGCTGATGGACAACCGCACCCAGCTCCTCATCGAAAAGCTCCCGCGCCCCGAGGTCGAAGAACTGGTGCTCGAGGAGGTCCCCGACATCACCTACGCCGACGTGGGCGGCCTCGACACCCAGATCGAGGCGATCACCGACGCGGTGGAACTGCCGTACCTGCACCGCCGGCTCTTCACCTCCTACAAGCTTCCCGCCCCCAAGGGCATCCTGCTGTACGGGCCGCCGGGGTGCGGCAAGACCCTCATCGCCAAGGCCGTCGCCAACTCCCTGGCTAAGAAGGTGGCCCAGGCCACCGGCAACGCCGACATCCGGAGCTACTTCCTCAACATCAAGGGCCCCGAGCTCCTCAACAAGTACGTCGGGGAGACCGAGCGCCAGATCCGGCTGGTGTTCCAGCGGGCCCGGGAGAAGGCTGAAGAGGGCGTCCCGGTCATCGTGTTTTTCGACGAGATGGACTCGCTGTTCCGGACCCGGGGCACCGGCATCAGCTCGGACATGGAATCGACCATCGTGCCCCAGCTGCTGGCCGAGATCGACGGGGTGGAGGCCCTGCGCGACGTGATCGTCATCGGGGCCTCCAACCGGGAGGACCTGATCGACCCGGCGATCCTGCGCCCTGGTCGCCTCGACGTGAAGATCAAGATCGAGCGGCCCGACGAAGAGGCGGCGGCCCAGATCTTCGCCCGGTACCTGACCGCCGACCTCCCACTCGACGGGGCCGACGTGGAACGGCTGGGCGGCGGGGACCCGGCCAAGGCCTCCCAGGCGATGATCGAGACCACGGTGACCGAGATGTACCGGGCCGACGACGACAACCGCTTCTTGGAGGTGACCTACCAGAACGGCGATAAGGAGGTCCTCTTCTACCGGGACTTCGCCTCGGGCGCCATGATCGAGAACATCGTGCGCCGAGCCAAGAAGCTGGCCATCAAGCGGGAGATCGCCGAAGAGGGCACCGGGATCCGCACCGACGACCTGTTCGAGTCGATCCGCCAGGAGTACAAAGAGAACGAGGACCTCCCCAACACGACCAATCCCGACGACTGGGCCCGGATCTCCGGGAAGAAGGGGGAGCGGATCGTCTACGTCCGGACGCTGCTGAGCGAGGACCGGGACATCCGTGGGGGCCGATCGATCGAGCGCGTGGGGACCGGCCAGTACCTCTGAGCCGGCCCGCGCTGCATGGGTCCGATGGAGTGGCGGGACCAGGCGGACCAGGTAGGGTCGGATCGTGGCCATTCCCAAGGTCTGCGGCATCGAGACCGAGTACGGCATCCACACCACCGGTGGGGACGGGAACCCCATTGCCGCCTCGTCGGTTCTCGTCAATGCCTACGCGTCGGAGGTCGATCGTCGGACCGGGTGGGACTTCGAAGACGAGACGCCTGGGAACGACGCCCGGGGCTTCGCCCGCGAGGGATCGATGCCGCCGATGGTCGAAACCCACTTGGCCAACACCGTGCTCACCAACGGCGCCCGCTACTACGTGGACCACGCCCACCCCGAGTACTCGACGCCCGAATGCGTCGACCCGATGCAGCTGGTCGTCCACGACAAGTCCGGCGAGGAGGTGCTGCGCCGCTCGATGCTCGCCGCCGCCCGGATGTTCCCCGACAGCCCGGCCGTGGTCGTCTACAAGAACAACTCCGACGGCAAGGGCAATTCCTACGGGTGCCACGAGAACTACCTCATGGACCGGGCCGTGCCCTTCTCCAAGGTGGTCGCCGGCATCGTCCCCCACTTCGTCACCCGACAGATCGTGGCGGGGGCCGGCAAGGTCGGGGTCGAGACCGCCGCCCTGGACCCGGCCGAGGTGAAGTTCCAGATCTCCCAGCGGGCCGAGTTCTTCGAAGAGGTGGTCGGCCTGGAGACCACCTTGAAACGCCCGATCGTCAACACCCGGGACGAACCCCACGCCGACCCTCGTCGCTTCCGGCGGTTACACGTCATCGTGGGTGACGCCAACCTCTCGGAGGTGTCAACCTTCTTGAAGGTGGGGACCAC
>Ga0182024_10001097_pt1 | contig 70042 bp, 53 predicted proteins | sample P32metaG_FD_120480 | JGI IMG/M metagenome (GOLD analysis project Ga0182024, IMG submission 120480) | Permafrost microbial communities from Stordalen Mire, Sweden - P3-2 metaG (Illumina Assembly) | ecosystem: Environmental > Terrestrial > Soil > Wetlands > Permafrost | place: Sweden: Stordalen...
AAACCGCTTCCGCAAGCTGCTGGTCAGCTTCGAGAAAACCGAAGAGAGCTGCAGAGCACTTCTATCGCTCGCAGCCGCGTTGATCTGCTGGAGGCAGACCGTGTCTATTTACGGATAAGTTCTTAACAATTCTGGTATTTCCAGTTGCGTTGCTTGCCTTCACTGATCCAATCAATGGCGGTGGCGATGCGCTTGAAGCGTGTTTCGGCGCGCTTGGCGTCGGCGATCCACTCGACGTACTCCTTCTTGCAACTGGGGCTGAAGGCGGCGAAGGCAGCGGAGGCTTTCTTGTTGGCCTTGAGCGCCCTCGTGAACTCGGGAGGCGCTTCGGGTGGGGGCGTTGGAGCTTTGACTACTTTTTGCCGGGCGGCGATGGGGCTAGTGTACTGGCCGCTGTCAATGAAGGCTACGGCCTGGCAGAGGAAGCTGAGCATCTGTTTGTCGGCAGGCAGGTCTTCAATGCGCGCGAGGCGGCCGAGTGAGCCCATGGCATCAGGCTGGAGGACCTTTGCGTCATGCAAGACGGCGGAAATTTCCTGGCCCCAGAAGCCGAAGCTGCAATGCTCTTTGAAGGCGGACATGTTGGCGAGAATTACGTTCTTGTATTCGAAGAAGGGGCGGCTCCACTTGATGGTTTCAACGACGCCGGGACATGCTTTATGGACGAGTTCTCGGATGTGATTGAGGATGGGCTGCGCGAAGGGCTTGGACCTGGCGATGTAAACGTCAATACGGGGGTTGAAGGTGGTGGCTGGGCTCACGTTCCGCTCCTTGAGGATTCGGAGATTTTGGAGAACAGTGTGACGGCATTTGCGGAATTTGCACATGTGAAAGTTGAATTGGGAGTCGCGTGCTACGCCTACTGGAAATTAATTCCCCGCAGCCAAGCAACATGGCGTGCGAGCCAGTGACCTGAATCGCAAAATTAACACTTGACATTGATAGAAAATCCACTACCATATGGTTGTGGATAAATTGGGTACAACATTTGCGGCTTTGTCTGATCCAACCCGGCGAGCGATGATCGAGCGACTCAGCCATGGGCCTGCCTCTGTGCATGGATTGACGGGACCGTTTGCAATCTCGCAGCAGATGATTTCAAAACATATTGCCTACCTGGTGCGGGCGCGGATTGTGATCAAGACGAAGCGTGGGCGAGAGAGTGTGTGCACGCTTCGGCCAAGGGCGATAAAGAGAGTCAGCGACTGGGCGGTTTACTATCGCCGATTCTGGGAAGAGAGTTTCGACAAACTGGATGTAGTTGTAAATCAAATGAAGAAAGAGGAGGTCAAAGATGACAGAAAACACGGTTAGCGAAATTGAGCGGATGGCTGTTACAAGAGTTTTTGATGCCCCACGCGAGTTGGTTTGGAAGGCGTGGACAGACTCGAAGTACGTGATGCAGTGGTGGGGACCGAAGGGCTTTACTGCGCCCGTTTGCCAGATGGATTTTCGCGTTGGAGGAAAATCTCTCTTCTGCATGAGAACGCCGGATGGACAGGAGTTCTGGAATGCTGTTGAATACCACGAGATTGTTCTGCACGAGAAGATCGTTTCCTCCATGTACTTTTCGGACTCAGAGGGAAACAAAGTTGAGCCTGCGCAATTAGGAATAGAACATGAGGCCATAGACGGTGCGTACGACGTCACCATCTTCGAGGATCTCGGAAACGGCCAGACGAAACTTACCCACACTGGAAATGAACCAATGGAAAGCGCAAAAAACAGCGGTCAATTAGAGGGCTGGAACCAGATACTCGATAAAGTTGCCGCAGTTGTTGCGGGGCTGGCGCAGGCGAAATAAGAAGTTGAAGTTTTGATGATCGTCATGCGCAACATACTGAGCGTAAAGCGAACGCTGGTCGGTCCCGGAGACCCGAGCTATGGGCGGAGGTGGAAAGCATTCTTGGACGAATTGTGGAGTTCCGGTCCGACCGTTCGGCAATACAGTGAAAAGAGCTATCTGAATGGATGTCAGATATGTCACTCCTTCGCGATTTTCAGCGTCGCGCGCGCCGTGCTTTTGCGTCCGCGCGCAAATCAAACTGAGGACCGGTTGCTACGCCTGCGTGAGAACGCTCCTGAAATCAACGAAACCAACGCTGACGTCGCGGGCGAGTGGTCCCAAATCCGTCAGGAACGTATCAGTTAAAAATTCATCATAGAACCAACGCGTAGAACAACAGTTGCGCGATCCCTAGCCGAAGATGGCCATGACTACGTGGTTGACTAAGAAAGCCGCGCCCCAGGCGAGGGCGAGCATATAGAGGAACTGCGCGGCGGGCCAGCGCCAACTGTTGGTTTCGCGCCGGACTACGGCCATGGTGGATGTGCACTGCATGGCGAAGGCGAAGAAGATCATGAGAGCTAATGCGCCGCCCAGGGTCATGTCGTGGTGCAGGGCGGTTTGCAGATGCATGGCCTGGGTTGCGGGGTCTGCGCCGTAGAGGGTGCCCATGGTCGAGACCATGACTTCGCGGGCCAGGACGCTGGAGAGCAGTCCGATGCCGATCTTCCAGTTGAAACCTAGCGGCGCGATGGCCGGCTCGATGAAGTGGCCGAGGCGACCGATGATGCTGTTTGCCAGTTCAGGCGCTGCGTAGGATCCACCAGCTACATGAACGACGGGAATGTGGGCGAGCACCCACAGTGCAAGTGTGACGGTGAGGATGATGGTGCCGGCCTGGCGAACGAAGACGCCGCCGCGGTCAACGAGGCGCATGGCCAGGGAGCGCAGCGTGGGCATGCGGTACTGGGGCAACTCGAGGATGAACGGGGTTTCGCTGGACTTGAGGATGGAGCTTTTCAAAAGCCAGGCGGTGGTCATTGCTCCGACGAAGCCGGCGAGATAGAGACTGAGCATGACGATGGTGCGCAGGCCAAGAAAGCCATGGAGGAACACGATGTTGGGGATGAAAGCGGCGATGAGGAGCAAGTAGACAGGCAGGCGTGCAGAGCAGGTCATGAAGGGCGTGACCAGGATGGTGGCCAGGCGGTCGCGGCGGTTCTCAATGGTGCGCGTGGCCATGATGGCCGGGATGGCGCAGGCGTAAGCGGAGAGCAATGGGATGAAGGCCTTGCCGTTCAATCCGATGGTGCGCATGACGCGGTCGGCGATGAGGGCGGCGCGGGCCAGATACCCGGTATCTTCAAGGATTCCAATGAAGAGAAAGAGCAGAAGGATCTGGGGGAGGAAAACCAGGACCGAGCAGATGCCTTTCCATGCGCCGTCGAGGATGAGCGACTGGATCCAGCCGGCGGGCAGCAGGGGGCGGGCAAGATTGCCCATGAGGGCCAGGATGTTGCCGAAGCCGTCAGAGAGCGGCTGGCCGATGGAGAAAACGACTTCGAATACGCCGATGACGACGGCCAGAAAGAGCAGCGGCCCCCAGATGCGGTGCAGCAGGATGTTATCGATCTTGCGCGTGCTTTCGAGGGAGAGCGGGGCGCGGTAGCCGGTGGTTTGGCTGATCTGGGCGGCCCAGGTGTGGGCGCTGGCGGCGTTGCCGAGGACGGGCAAGGCGAGGGGCTTGGCGGCTTCACGGGCGGTCTGCTGGTGGAGAAAGAGCGGGACGGCGTCCAGGCCGGTTCCATGCGTGGCGCTGATCTGGGCTACGGGAGCGCCCAGTTCACGCGCCAGTTTGAGCGAATCGATCTGGCCGCCTCGGGATTCCATCAGGTCGGTCATGTTGAGCAGCACAAGGGTGGGCAGCCCGAAGGCAAGCACCGGGGCGGCAAGCATGAGCTGAAGTGTCAGATGCAGGGAATCCAAAACCAGCAGCACAGCGTCAGGCTTGGGTGTGCCGGGCATCTTGCCACGCAGCACGTCGATGGAGACGCGGGCGTCTTCAGAGTAGGGAGTAAGGGAGTAGAGGCCGGGCAGGTCAATGAGGGTCAGGTCGTCGCGGCCTACGCCGGACATGAGGCCCATGCGCTGCTCGACAGTGACGCCGGGATAGTTGGCGACTTTCTGACGGAGGCCAGTGAGGCGGTTGAATAGAGTGGACTTGCCGGAGTTTGGCGGTCCGATGAGCACCACGGTCTTGAGCGCGCCAGCAGGCGGTTGAGCCTGCGGAGGTTCAAAGGGTGGTGGTGCGCAACAACTGCTCATCTGACGGCCTGTCGGAGTTGCGCCGCAACCATGCTGCCGGCTACGTGCAACCCAGGATGCTGTTCGGGTTCGATCTCCGCGACGCGAACGCGGATGGCCTCGGCGGTCTCGTGGCGCAGGGCGATTTCCATGCCATCGATGCCAAAGACGGTGGGGTCCCCTGCAGGGGCGCGGCGCAAAGCGGTAACCATAGCATCGGGAACAAAGCCCATGTGCATGAGATGGTTCTGCACGGATTCCGGCAGATCGAGAGCCACCAGGACGCCGGTCTCGCCAACCTTCAATTCGCTAAGCGCACTCACTTGCCGAACTCCTTGGGGCCGCTTGAACATGATGACGTTCTGGCGGAAGCTCGAGTTAAAACTACGACCAGAATGGTCGGACTTCAGTATACGACCAATACGGTCCGGGTTGCAAACTGCGAACTCAAGAATTTTCGATTCATGAGGAATCATCGTTTAACCTCCGATAAGGAATAGCTTTATTGTCTTCACCAGTGCTTTTTTGACCCCCCTGGCGGACGCTTTTGGCTTCTTCATCGGAACGATGATCTTTTTTTATCAGCGAAAAGGTAGCCCGGAAGTGATCTATGTCACGTTAGTTGCAAATAAATAATTTGGAAATCCCAAAAAGGTGGATGGTACAAGAGTTGTATGAGAGTCGAGCAACTGCGCGCAACGTTGAGTTTTGGAGAGCCGCCGGCGGGGCTGACGGCGCCGCTGGCTGCCTTGTGGTGGGATGCGAAAGGGGACTGGGCAAAGGCCCACGGGCTGGTGGATGAGCTTGAAACGCCTGAGGGGATGGCGGTGCACGCATACCTGCACCGTAAAGAGGGTGAGGCGTCGAATGCCGACTACTGGTATGAACGGGCTGGGCGGAGATTTCACCGGGCTGCGCTGGATGAGGAGTGGGAGGCGCTGGTGGAGGGGCTGGCGGGCTGAAGCGATGGTGTTGGCGTAACCGCGCTGCTTTAAAAGAACCGATGTGGGGCTGTGGTTTCCCAGGTCTCAAAGGCGAGACCTGGGGCACCCGGCGTTCTCCTGTTTCAAAGCGGAAGAAATGGTGCATCCATGCTATTCTGTGGCGATTCTGGGAGACGTTATGGAAAGACACCGGATGCAATTCGCCAGCACGCTTGCCCTTTCGACTGTCCTGGTCGTGGCGGTCAAGCCCGCCTTGCTCACTCAGCCGCTCCTGGCTCAGTCAGCCCCATCCAAAGGCATGGACCCGGATCTCCTTGCGCGCGCGAATGCCGGCGATGCCACGTCTCAGTACCTGGTGGCCTTTGCCTATCAAAATGGCGTTGGCGTCCCCAAGGATCTTGCCCAGGCCGCCAAGTGGTACCGCAAGGCCGCCGAGGGTGGCAACCGGCGATCCATGGAAATTCTCGGCACCCTTTACGAACGTGGTCTCGGCGGTCTCCCGAAAGACGACGTCCAGGCGGTCAGCTGGTATCGCAAGGCGGCGGAGGCCGGCGATCCATTCGGGATGAATTCGCTTGGCGTCAGTTACGAACATGGCCAGGTCGGTTTGCCCAAGGATGACGCGCAGGCAGTTGACTGGTATCGCAAGGCCGCGGAGGCCGGCAACAAAAACGGCATGACTAATCTAGGCATCATGTACGAATATGGCCGGGGCGGCTTGCCGAAGGATGACGCCCAGGCGGTGAGCTGGCTCCGCAAAGCGGCGGAGGCTGGCGACGCGCACGGCATGGGGATGCTTGGGACCATGTATGAGGCTGGCCATGGCGGATTGGCGAAGGACGATGCTCAGGCGACGAGCTGGTATCGCAAGGCGGCGGAGGCTGGCGACGCGACCGGCATGTTATTTCTTGGCGACATGTATGTGGCCGGCCGCGGCGGGCTGGCAATGGATGACGTTCAGGCGGAGATTTGGTACCGCAAAGCGGCGGAGGCTGGCAGTGGGCTTGGCATGGAGAAGCTTGGCTCCATGTGCGCGCTCGGTCGGGGCGGGGTTGCGAAGGATGACGTTCAGGCGCTGAGCTGGTTTCGCAAATCGGCGGAGGCCGGCGATGCGTCCGGCATGAGGATGCTGGGCATCATGTACTTGACCGGCCAGGGCGGATTGACCCAGGACAAAGCTCAGGCGGTGAACTGGCTTGGCCAAGCGGCGCAACGGGGCGACACTGTCGCCCAAAAAGCGCTGGAACAACTGGAACAAGCGAGCGTTGGCTGCATTGGAAGAGATAAGGTCAACAGCCAGTTGACGCCCGTCGAGTTGTACAAAGACGCTGCCAGTTGCATCGATCAACAAAAGTATGACGACGGTCTATTTCTCTTTTCTTTGGCTGGCGCGTACAGTCGATTCGATATTTTGAGAGTGAAAGATGCGACCGCTCACGGGGTTGTGGGTTTCCTGCCAGGAATGTTCTTTAACCAGCTTGACAAAACGAAAGTGGCTGCCTTCCAGGACCGCGTGAAGCAGATGAACGGTAACGACCCACTGAAAGCAAAGTATTGCCTGGACCTGGAAAGCATGAGCCCGCCTGAATACTTTCCTACCTACATGATTTCTCACGGAATGGCTGCCTACGGGAATGCCATGGGTGTCGCGTTGGCGGGGGCTAATCCGGGAGATAATCCGCTGGTTTCTCCATTCGATGCGCCAAGGGCCTGGAAACAGGCTGTAGATGAATATTTGCAGTGCCAAAAGGCGGGAAGTCAGTGACGGATAGCTAAAGAGTGAGCTTAATCCGGGGAGCATTCGCTCCGACGGGCTATCCCCGCATTCTCGAAAATAGCTCCACGATGCGGGATTGCGTACCCGCCTTGTGTCCCTGATCACAGCGACTCTCCTGACGAGAGATGAGACTCGACCTAGCGGTTTCTCTTTGCAGGCCGCGCTGTGAGGCAAATGGAATGAGCGAAAAGAAAACGGCTAGCAACATGGTGATCTTGGATGGGAACGAGGCGGCGGCTTCGGTAGCCTATCGTCTGTCTGAAGTTGTTGCGATCTACCCCATAACTCCCTCGTCGCCGATGGCGGAGTGGGCCGATCAGTGGCGCTCGGAGGGGAAGAAGAATATTTGGGGCGCCGTGCCCGTGGTGGAAGAGCTGCAGAGCGAAGGCGGAGCCGCGGGCGCGCTGCATGGAGCGTTGCAGGCTGGGGCATTCGCGACCACATTTACGGCCTCGCAGGGCTTGCTGCTGATGATTCCCAACATGTTCAAGATTGCCGGCGAGCTGACGCCGGCTACGATGCACGTAACGGCGAGGACGCTGGCCACGCATGCGCTTTCAATCTTCGGCGACCACTCGGATGTGATGGCGTGCAGGTCGACGGGCTGGGCGATGCTGGCGTCGAATTCCGTTCAAGAAGTTGCCGACCTGGCGCTGGTGGCGCAGATTGCCACGCTTGAATCGCGTATTCCTTTCATTCATTTCTTTGACGGCTTCCGCACATCGCACGAAGTTGGCAAGATTCTGCCGATCGGCGACGAGACCATCCGCGCGTTGCTGGATGACAAGTACATTATTGAGGCGCGGCAACGAGCGCTGAGTCCAGACCGGCCGGTGATTCGTGGGACGGCGCAGAATCCGGATGTGTTCTTCCAGGCGCGCGAGGCCTGCAACAAATTCCATGCGGCGGTGCCGGGGATTGTGCAGTCGGTGATGGATCGTTTTGCGGCGCAGACTGGCCGCGCGTATCGGCTGTTCGACTACTATGGCGCGCCGGATGCGGAGCGCGTGATTGTGCTGATGGGATCGGGCGCAGAGGCTGCGGAAGAAGCGGTTGATTTGCTGAACAAGCAGGGCGAGAAGCTGGGAATGGTGAAGATTCGGCTCTACAGGCCATTCGACTCAAGCGCCTTCCTGGCTGCGCTGCCGGCCACGGTGAAGTCGATTGCGGTGCTGGACCGCATGAAGGAGCCGGGTGCTCTGGGCGAACCCCTCTATCAGGATATTGTGACGGTGTTGGCCGAGCAAGCGGCCACGCTGCCATTCGCAGTGAAGCCGACCGTGATTGGCGGGCGCTATGGATTGTCTTCGAAGGAGTTTACGCCGGCGATGGTGAAGGGGATATTCGATGAGCTGGCCAAGGCTGCGCCGAAGAATCACTTTACGATCGGCATTGAAGACGATGTTACATTTACGAGTTTGAGTTATGATCCGGAATTCTCGACCGAAGATCCGAAGACGGTGCGGGCTTTGTTTTATGGGTTAGGCTCGGATGGCACGGTGGGAGCGAACAAAAACTCGATCAAGATTATTGGCAGCGAGACGCCTAACTATGCGCAGGGCTACTTTGTTTACGACTCGAAGAAGTCGGGATCGATGACTACCAGCCATCTGCGCTTTGGACCGAATCCGATCCGGTCGAGTTATCTGATTACGCGCGCCAGCTTTGTGGCCTGCCATAACTTCAGCTTCCTGGAGAAGATGAATGTCGCGGAGGCGGCCATGCCGGGCGCAGTGTTCCTGCTGAACTCGCCTTACCCGGCGGCCGAGGTGTGGGGTCATCTGCCGAAGACCACGCAGCAGGAGATTCTGCGCAAGAAAATCGAGTTCTATGTGATCGACGGCAACACGGTGGCGCGCAATGCAGGCATGGGTACGCGCATCAACACCATCATGCAGGCGTGCTTCTTTGCCATCAGCGGCGTGCTGCCGCGCGAAGAGGCCATTGCGCAGATCAAGAAGGCGATTTACAAGACGTATGGCAAGCGCGGCGAGGCGGTGGTCGAAAAGAATTACGCGGCTGTGGACCACGCGCTGGCACACCTGGAGAAGGTTGAGCTGCCGAGTGCGGCTTCTTCAGAATTTGACTTGATACCACCCATCTCAAGCAATGCGCCGGAGTTTGTGCGCAACGTGCTGGGACAGATTGCGGCGGGACACGGCGATTTGCTTCCGGTGAGTGCGATACCGGCCGGCGGAGCATTCCCAACGGGGACGGCGCAGTGGGAGAAGCGGAACATTGCGCAATTCATTCCGGTCTGGGACAAGGACCTATGCATCCAGTGCGGCAAGTGCGTGATGGTTTGCCCGCACGCCGTGATTCGCGCCAAGGTGTACGGTGCGGAACTTGCCGACAAGGCGCCGACAACGTTCCAGTGGGCCAAGCCGAAGTGGAAGGGCATGGAGCAGGAGCGCTACACGCTGCAGGTTGCTCCCGAGGATTGCACCGGCTGCGGGGTGTGCGTGGAAGTTTGCCCGGTGAAGAACAAGAGCGACGCCAGCAAGAAGGCGATCAACATGGCGGCGCAGGCTCCATTACGCGAGGCGGAGCGCGACAACTGGGAGTTCTTCCAGAGCCTGCCTGAAGTGGATCGGGCAAAGTTGTCTCATGGGCAGGTGAAGGACATTCAACTGTTGCAACCACTGTTTGAGTTTTCAGGCGCGTGCGCGGGCTGTGGCGAGACGGCTTACATCAAGCTGCTGACGCAATTGTTTGGCGATCGGCTTTATATCGCCAATGCGACGGGTTGCTCGTCGATCTATGGGGGCAACCTGCCGACGACGCCCTATACCAGCAACGCACAGGGCCGCGGACCGACGTGGGCCAACTCTCTCTTCGAAGACAACGCGGAGTTTGGATTCGGGATGAGGACGGCGCTCGACCAACAGAAGATTTTTGCCGAAACTCTTGTGACACGCCTCGCCTCTGCAATTGGTGTAGAACTGGTTGCTGAGCTGCTCCATGCTTCGCAGAAATCTGAGACGGAGATCAATGACCAGCGGAAGCGTGTACTGGCGCTGCGCGAGCGACTGGCCGGCAATGGGTCTTCTGACGCGCGCAACTTGTTGGCCATCGCCGACGCGCTGGTGCGCAAGAGCGTGTGGATTCTGGGCGGCGACGGATGGGCATTCGACATCGGCTTCGGCGGCCTCGATCACGTGCTGGGCTCGGGCAAGAACGTGAACGTGCTGGTGCTGGACACGGAAGTCTACTCGAATACGGGCGGACAAATGTCGAAGGCCACGCCGAGGGGCGCGGTGGCGAAGTTTGCCGCAAGCGGAAAGAGCAACAGCAGAAAAGACCTGGCCATGGAGGCCGTGAGTTATGGCTCGGTGTATGTGGCACAGGTGGCCCTGGGCGGCAATGACACGCACGTGGTGAAGGCCTTTCAGGAGGCTGAAGCGCATGACGGGCCGTCGCTCATCATTGCTTACTCGAGTTGCATTGCGCACGGATACGACCTGGTGCATGGACTGGAGCAGCAAAAACTGGCTGTCCAATCGGGGTACTGGCCGTTGATGCGTTACATCCCGGCACTGCGCGAGACGGGCAAGAATCCATTCCAGCTTGATTCGAAGGCGCCGTCGATCCGGTTGAAGGAATACAGCTATCGCGAAGCACGTTACACGATGCTGGCGCGCAGCAATCCAGAGCTGGCGGCAACGCTGCTGAAGGAAGCGCAAGACGATGTGGAGCGCCAATGGCGCGTTTACTCGGCTCGGGCCTCAATGCCTGGCCGCGGAGAGACGCCGCACATTGCGCCGGAAGAAACGGCCGAAGGGAAACTGGCTCCAGTGGCTGCAGGAGGTGGGAATGATTGATTTCTCAACGCAGTATCTTGGATTGAAGTTGAAGGGGCCAATCGTGGTTTCATCGACGCCGCTGTCGGAGTCGCTGGACAACGTTCGCCGCATGGAAGACGCGGGCGCCGCGGCGATTGTGCTTACCTCATTGTTTGAGGAGCAGTTGGCTCTTGAATCGCGGGCGCTGGATGAGGACCTTTCAAGGGGTACCGAATCGTTTGCCGAGTCGCTCGGCTACCTGCCGGACCTGCACGACTATCGCATGACGCAGGAGGTTTACCTGGAGCACCTGCGACGGGTCAAGGCAGCTGTTGGGATTCCGATTATGGGCAGCTTGAACGGGGCAACGACCGGCGGCTGGATTCGATATGCAAAGGATATGGAGCAGGCGGGCGCAGACGCGATTGAGCTGAACACGTATGCGCTGGCGACGGACCGCAGGCAAACTTCAGAAAAGCTGGAGTCGCAACTGCTTGAGCTGGTGGCTGCGGTGACCAGAGCGGTGAAAGTGCCGGTAGCAGTGAAGCTTTCGCAGTCGTTCACAAGCGTGCCGCACCTTGTTGCCCGGCTGGAGGATGCGGGCGCGCGCGGCGTGGTGCTCTTCAACAGGTTCTACCAGCCGGACTTCGATATTGAGACGCTTGAAGTGCGGCCCACGCTGCACTTCTCAACACCGTCGGAGTTGCTGCCACGGCTGCATTGGGCGGCGGTGCTTTACGGGAATCTGAAAATTGACCTGGCGGTCTCGGGCGGGGTGCACTCGGCCGAGGATGTGTTGAAGGCGATCATGGCTGGGGCGGGGATTACGATGATGGCTTCGGCGCTGCATATTCACGGCATCGAGCATATCGGGAGGGTGCTGGAGGACGTGCAGTATTGGCTGGAGAAGCGTGAGTATGCCTCGCTGTGGGAGACGCGCGGATGCCTCAGCAGAAGGTCGGTGCCGGATACGTCGCCATTCGATCGCGGCAACTACATCAAGACTCTGAGTTCGTATAGTCTGCGACAGACGGTGGCGGCGTTCTAAGAGGCGGACACAACAATCATTCGAAAGGCAACGGCGGTCGCGCCACGATGCGGCCGCCTTTGTTGTTTGCTTGGACGTGTTTCTTCGAATTGGCGCTGGCGGTTCGAACGAGGTTCGACGCGGCCCAACGGGACGGGGGCGGCTTGGGCGAAGCGCAAACCAAGGATTGCGCCCGCTATATCGGGCTTTATCCTGGCCATTTTCGCGCCCTCCCAGCCGGGAGGACCGCGGTTGGCAGAGCAGGGTAGAGTGGCTATGATTCGGAAGGGTGAATTGATGCGGAGAAGCGTGCTGTTTAATTCCGGTTCGACGAAAGGAATATCAATGATTCGGAGAGTGGGGATTGCGAGAATTGTCTTGGGCGGCGTTATGGTGATAGGCACGGTGTGCGGGGCGCAGGCGCCGGTGAAGTATGAGCCTACGATTGAGTCGCTCGATCGGCATCCGCTGCCGGATTGGTATGCGGGGGCGAAGCTGGGGATATTCATTCACTGGGGGCTCTATTCGGTGCCGGGGTGGGCGCCGCTCAACCATTCGGATCACGATTTTTCTTCAAACGATTACATCAAGTACGATCCTTATGCAGAATGGTACTTGAACACGGTGCGCGTCCCAGGTTCGCCGACCGAGGCTTACGACCGCGAGCATTACGGGTCACATCACGACTACTATCAGTTTGCCGAGACGTTCAACAAAGAAAGCAAGAAGTGGGATCCGGACCATTGGGCGACAACTTTCAGAGAGGCGGGGGCGAGGTATGTGGTGTTGACCAGCAAGCATCACGAGGGGTTTACGCTGTGGCCGAGTACGACGCCGAACCCCAGTCCGACTCTGCCTATGAATGAGCGGCATGCGGAGCGCGATATCGTGGGCGACTTGACAGCTGCGGTGATCAAGCAGGGGCTGCGCATGGGGCTTTATTATTCCGGCGGCTACGACTGGACGTTCAACACTGGGCCGATCGAAGTGAACGCCGATTATGAGGCGGTGAAGCCGGAGAGCGAGGCGTATGGCAAGTATGCGAATGGGCAGATTCATGAGCTGATCGCGAAGTATCATCCCATGCTGCTGTGGAACGACATTGACTGGCCGAAGACGGGCAACGCGCTGGAGGTGATGGCGGACTACTACAACGCGGTGCCGGATGGAGTGATCGATGATCGCTTTGGCGTGGCTCATTCGGATTTCACTTCGCCGGAGTACGAGAAGCTGGATAAGATCAGCGTGAAGAAGTGGGAAGAGTGCCGTGGACTGGGGCGATCGTTTGGCTACAACCGCGCCGAGGGCGAGGCAGAGACGATTGCGCCAGGAGAGCTGATTGCGCTGCTGGTGGACATTGTGAGCAAGAACGGGAATCTGCTGCTGGATGTGGGGCCGGAGGCGGATGGGACGATTCCTCCGGTGCAGATGGAGAGACTGAAGGCGCTGGGCGACTGGCTGAAGCAAAACGGAGAGGCGATCTACGACACAATGCCGTGGACACACGCGGTGAGCAAGAGCGTGGAGGGCGACGATCTGCGGTTTACGCGCAAGGGCGATGATTTGTATGTGACGGTTTTGGGAACGCCCAAAGCGCGGACGGTGACACTGACAGACCTGAAATCCGGAGCACTGGCGAGTGTGCAGCCGAAGCTCACGAATATTTATCTGCTTGGTGATGCGAAGCCACTTGTATGGTCGGCGACAGAAGGTGGAGTTACAGTAACTCTGCCGGAGAAGCTGCCGGGGCAGTATGCGTATGTGCTGAAGGTGCCTGGCTATGCGAGTTATCATCGCTGAGGCAGGTGGAGAGTTTTAGCCGGGAGATCTCTACAGAGAGGTTTGCTCGGTCAAAAGGCGTGCTACAGTTTCTTCGAGCAGCGCGCAGGCTTGTGGAATGGCGGCGAGAACTGGGTCGCTGAACTCTTCACCTAACTCGGTGGAACCGGCGCAAATGGTCAGCAAGAACGCGCTGCGGGGCAGGGAATCGTAGAGTTCACGAGCGAGAGCCAGTAGTTCTGGTGCGCCCAGATGATGGGTGGCGAGGCCTTGTGCGGGTTCAGACGGCTTTACTTCGTTGAGGCGAACTGAGCCCGGAGCCGATTCGATTGAACAGTCGATGAAGATAGCAGACTTTGAGTGGGCTAACTCCTCGGCCAGGTCGGGCGTCCATTGCTGATGGATGAGGACTCGGACGCTGGGAACTTCGCAGAACTTTTCTTCGGCCCACTGGGCGAGCCATGGGCCGATGCCGTCATCGCTGCGCAGTGTATTGCCGCAGGCGAGGATTAGGCATCGGGTTGAAGTTTGATTCATGAATGCTCCCGAGGCCGCGAGACGTATTGCATCCCACCCTTCGCAAAACACGCGAAGGATGGGGCACCCCAGAGTTCAGATTATTGCAGGGGAGCTAGCGAATAACCTGGTCGACGACCTCTCCATCTTGTGAGAGAAGTGAGAGGACCAGAGGCATCTGCCCAAACGCGTGGGTGGAGCAACTGAGGCATGGATCGAAGGTGCGGATCACGGCTTCGACCCGGTTGAGAATTCCTTCGGTGAATTTGCCGTCCTTGATGTAATGTTTGGCGGCTTGAAGGACGCCTTTGTTCATGGCGTTGTTGTTTTGACCCGTTGCGATGACCAGGTTGGCCCAGGTGATGAGGCCGTTTTCGTCGACCTTGTAGTTGTGCATGAGCGTGCCCCGCGGGGCTTCAGCCTGGCCTGCGCCCTCAAGACGGTTCACGCCGGCGATTGCACGGACGTGCTTGTCGAGGATGCACGGGTCGGCGAGGATCTGCTCGATCTTTTCGATGCCATAGAGCATATCAACGAGCCGCGCGTGATGGTAGTAGAACGAGCTCTGCACGGGGCCGAGGGCGAGTTGCTTAAACTCAGCGAGTTCCTTGTCCGCGAGCGGCGTGCCCATGGATTGGGCAATGTTGAGACGGGCGAGCGGGCCAACGCGATAACTGCCGTTGGGGTAGCCGAGGGGCTTGTAGTAGGCGAACTTGGTGTAGCTATAAGGCTCGACGGCTTCGCCGATGACTTCGCTGAAACGAGCGGCGGTGATGCCGTCTTCGATGATATGGCCGCCGGGGCCGATGAGGCGAAGCGCACCATCGGTAAACTCGATGGACTCGTCTTCATTGATGAGGCCGAGGTAATTGGTTGGGAAATTGGCAAAGACTTCGATTTCGGGGCGGAAGGTGTCGGCGATTTGCTTATAGGCGCCGAGCGCGAGGCCGATGTTTGCGTAGGCCTCAGGAATCATGGCCAGGATTTCGTCGCGCTTGGCCGGGGCCAATGGCTCTGTGACGCCGCCGGGAACCACCCATCCGGGATGAATACGCTTGTTGCCGAGCAACTCGATGATGTGCTGCCCAAAGCGGCGCAGGGCGATGCCGGCGCGGCCCAGTTGCGGCTTGGCCGCGACGACGCCGAAGATATGGCGCGCTTTGGGGTCGGACTCCATGCCAAGAAGAAGGTCAGGAGAGGCGAGATAGAAAAAACTCAGCGCATGGGACTGCACCATTTGGGCGAGGTTCAACATGCGGCGCAGTTGTGCGGCGGTATGCGGAATGCGGACCGACATGATGGACTCGCACGCCTTGGCCGAGGCGATGAGGTGCGAGACGGGGCAGATGCCGCAGATGCGCGCCATGAGGCTGGGCATCTCGTAGAAGGGGCGGCCCTCAGCGAACTTTTCAAAGCCGCGCACCTGCGTGACGTGAAAGTGCGCGTCCTCGACTTCACCTTGTCCGTCGAGTTGAATGGTGATTTTGCCGTGGCCTTCAAGGCGGGTGACGGGATCGATGGTGATGGTTTGGCGCATGGGGCAATCTCCGAAAAGGCTAGGCTCCAAAACGGGTGAGGGCTGGGATATCCAGCGGCGCACCGGTGACAAGCGCAGTGAGCGCAGTGTGGAAAGTATTGGCCGAGGGCGGGCAGCCGGGAAGGAATACGTCCACTTTCACGAACTCATGGATGGGACGGACGACTTGCAGCAACCGGGGCACGACGACGCAGGGAATCTGCTGTTGGGCCGATGCGTTCTGGATATAGGCGCGGTCCAAGATAGCTTCCGGCCCGAAAGGATTGCGCATGGAAGGAACGTTGCCGGCCACGGCGCAGTCGCCCATGGCGACCAGGAGTTTGGAGTGGGCGCGAACCTTCCTGATCTTCTTTTCATCGTCCACCGAGGCTATTGCTCCCTCGACCAGGGCAATGTCAACCTCGTCGGGAAATTCTTTGGTGTCGACAATGGGGCTGTAGACGATGTCGACAAGTTCGGCGATTTCGAGAAGGCGTTCGTCCATGTCGAGGAGAGACATGTGACAGCCAGAGCATCCATCGAGCCAGACCGTTGCCAGTTTCAGTTTGCTCATTGCGCTTCCCTCATGAGGTTCAGAGCGGGGAGAAAATCGGGGTACTTGGGATGGTCGGAACCGACTTTGCTCTTATCGAACAGGGCTCCGGTGGGGCACACCTGCACACACTTTCCGCAGCGTGTGCAACTGGTGGAACTACCCCAGGGCTGGTTGAGATCGGAGATGATGAGCGAGTCAATGCCGCGGCCCATAACGTCCCACACGTGCGCGCCTTCAATTTCCGCGCAGACGCGCACACAGCGGGTGCAGAGAATGCAACGGTTGTGGTCAAGCGTGAAGCGCTCGTGAGAGGCATCGACGGGCAAAGCGGGGTTGCGGTAGGGCAGAGGAACATGCGTGACGCCCTGCTCCTGGCCAAGCGTCTGCAATTCGCAGTGGCCGTTGGCGACGCAGACCGAGCAGATGTGGTTGCGCTCGGCGAAGAGCAGTTCAAGGATGGTGCGGCGATGCTTCTGGAGCCGCTCGGTGGTGGTGGTGACTTCCATGCTTTCGAAAACGGTGGTCACGCAGGCGGGCTGTAGCTTGTTGCTGCCCTTGATTTCTACGACGCAGAGGCGGCATGCGCCAACATCGCTGAGGCCTTCAAGATGGCAGAGAGTGGGGATATGGATGTTGTGTTCGAGTGCTACTTCAAGAATGGTTTGGCCGGCGCGGGCGCTGACTTCCTGGCCATCGATGGTGAGAGTTTTTACGTCGACGCTGGTGGGGGTCATGCCAACACCTCAGTGGGAGAAGCGAAAGATGAAGAATCGGGCGCGGGCGCCTGGATGTTGCAAACGCCGGCGGGACAGCGCTTGTGGACGATGTGGTCGATGTACTCGTTTTTGAAGTATTTCAACGTGCTGAGCACCGGGTTGGGCGCTGTTTGTCCAAGACCACAAAGGCTGGTTTCCTTGACCGTGGCGCAGAGATCGATAAGGAGATCAAGGTCGTGCATGGTTCCGGAGCCGTTGCAGATTCGAGTCAGCAGAGTGTGCATTTGCGCGGTGCCAGCGCGGCAGGGAATGCACTTGCCGCAGGACTCGGTCATGCAGAACTCGATAAAGAAGCGGGCCACGTTGACCATGCATGAGGTGTCGTCCATGACGATCATGCCGCCGGAGCCCATCATGGCGCCGACCTTGACCAGGGCGTCGTAGCTGACGCCGATGTCAAGCAACTCGGCGGGGAGACAGCCGCCGGACGGGCCGCCGGTTTGGACTGCTTTGAACGTGTGGCCGTCGGGTACGCCGCCGCCGATGCCTTCGATAATTTGGCGGAGGCTGATGCCCATGGGCACTTCGACGAGGCCGGTATTGGTGATCTTGCCGGTGAGTGCGAAGACCTTGGTGCCCTTGCTGCGCTCCGAGCCCATGCCGGCAAACCATTTGCCGCCTTTGCGGATGATGGGAGCGATATTGGCGAAGGTCTCAACGTTGTTGATGAGGGTGGGCTTGCCCCACAGGCCGCTGACGGCGGGATACGGAGGCCGTGGCTTGGGTGTGCCGCGCTTGCCTTCAATGGAGGCGATGAGGGCGGTCTCTTCACCGCAGACAAAGGCGCCGGCGCCGAGACGAATCTCGACGTCAAAATTGAAAGGCGTGTTGCAGATGTTGTTGCCGAGCAGGCCACGGCGGCGTGCGTCGCGCAGGCAGTTGGCGAGGCGGGAGACGGCCAGCGGATACTCAGCGCGGACGTAGACGTAGCCTTTGCTGGCGCCAACGGCGTAGGCGGCGATGGACATGCCCTCAAGAACGCGCTGCGGATCGCTTTCAAGGACGCTGCGATCCATGAAGGCCCCGGGATCGCCCTCGTCCCCGTTGCAGATGACGTATTTGAGATCGCCGCCGGCCTTGGCGACTGTGCTCCACTTCAAGCCGGTTGGATAACCGCCGCCGCCGCGACCGCGCAGGCCGGCTTCGGTGATCTGCTGGATCACTTCGTTGGGCGTCATTTCAGTGAGCGCCTTGACCAGGGCCTGATAGCCGTCGCGGGCGATGTAGTCGTCGATTTTCTCCGGATCGATGTGGCCGGAGTTTTCAAGAACGACGTGGACCTGCTGGTCGAAGTGTTCGCGCAGGTTGCATTGCAGGGCCGCAACGGGCTCGCCGCCAAGGTTTGAAGCGATGGATTCAGCATGGCTTGCATTACAATGCTGATAAAGAACTTCTTCCGGATCGACGAGTACGAGCGGCCCCGCGGCACACAGACCCATGCAGCCAGTGCGACGGACGAAAGCGTGCTTGCCCTCGGCGGCGACGGCCTTGGTAAGCGCGTCTCTCAACTGGTCAGAGTGCTGGCTGAGGCAGCCCGTGCCCATGCAGACATTGATCTCGTGGTCGTATTTGTCGTATTCGGCTCGGGTCGATTCGGCTATCTGTTCAAGCTCTTCGAGGGTCATTCGACTGCCCACCTTTCGAGTTGGTCGAGCATAAACTCACCGGTCATCTGGCCGCAGAGTTCGCCATCGGTGAGGACCACGGGGGCACGGCCGCATGCGCCGACGCAGCGAGCGGTCATGAGGCTGATTTTGCCGTCCTTGGTGGTCTGACCTTGGGGGATGCTGAGGCGCTTTTCGGCTGCGGCCACCAGCTTGTCTGTGCCCTTGATGTAGCAGGCGGTGCCGGTGCAGATGGTCATGGTGTGCTTGCCGGGCGGCTTGAGGCTGAAGTGGTGGTAGAAGGTGGCCACGCCGTATGCCTGGCTGAGCGGCACTCGCAGAGAGCGGGCTACGAAGCGGATGGCGTCGTCATCAAGGTAACCGAAAGAGGATTGCACGGTGTGGAGCGTCTCAATGAGCGCGTAGCGGGCAAACCCATTCTTGCGCATGGTCCCGTTGACGATCTTCCATCGTTTGTCGTCGCTGGGCAGCGGCGGGGGTGTGAATGTTTGCACAGTTCCCTCCATGTGCGGACATCGGGCTCTGGGAACGATTGTCGTTCGACGCTCCGCTTGCTGTCTACGCTAGTTCTACGCGCGCGAGGCATTTGAAACGGTGACCACTATCACGGGGCCGGGACCGCATCCCGCTTTATGAAACTTCCATTCCCGATTTCAGCCCGCAAAGAGGGTCGCCGGGATGCAAGTGACTGCGAATACAACACCTCGGAGAGGGAAGCTGTGCAGCTATTAAACCGCAGAAGGATCGAGCTCCCGGCAGGGACCAAGCTCAAATCTTCCATCCAAGCAGCATTGATGAGATAGTTTCGATTGCCAATCGGCGAGCGTTGCCGGTTTCATCCGCCTGCAATAATGGAACAAGGCATGGGAAGGGATTTGCCGGCATTCTGGCGGCGAAGCAAGGGGTAAGGAATGAAGGGTGTTTTTGTGGTTGGAGCAGGTCCGGCTGGGATGTTTGCCGCGCGGCAGATTGCTCTGTCTGGATACGACGTTTTCATCTTCAATCGAGATATCAAGCCGGGCGGCCTGGCGGAGTATGGAATCTATCCGCTCAAAGACAAGATGAAGGTCGGATTGCGGAAGCAGTTTGCGCGGGTTCTGGAGATGCCTAATGTTCATTACTTCGGCAATCTGCAGGTCGGCGCGGCCTATAACATCACCATCGGAGAGTTGGAAGCCATGCGGCCTGCAGCCATCGTGTTTGCCTGCGGAGCTCAGGGAACCAAGAGCCTTGGTCTTCCCGGCGAGGACCTGAAGGGCGTTTATTCGGCGAAGGAGTTTGTTTATTTCTACAACCGCCTGCCGCCCTTCGCTTCGATGGATTTTTCTACCGGCAAGCGGATTGCAATTATCGGAGTAGGCAACGTGGCCATCGACATTGCGCGGTGGCTGCTCCTGGACAGCCCGGAGCGGCGGACTGAAGAGGTGATCATCGTTGCGCGACGGGGACCGCTGGAAGTGAAGTTCGACAAAAAGGAGATTGAGCACGTTGAGCGTCACGTTTCGCGCGAACAGATTATTCAGGAGCTGGAGCGGGTTAAGGATCGTTGCTCCCGCTGCGGTCAGGATGTTTCGCCGGAGAATGTCATCGGAAAGCATTTTCGTCACTTGGGCGATGCGAACTTTGAATCCGTACCGCCCCGGTTGTCCTTTCGTTTTCTATCTTCGCCGATGGCGATTCTAGGCGATGCTTCCGGACGGATCAATGGGATAGAAATTGCCGAAAACAACCTGGTTTTGCGGGACGATGGATCGACGGCGGCAAAGGATTCCGGCGAGAGGGCGCAAATCGAAGTGGATACGTTGATCTTTGCAATTGGCGACACCCACGATGCCGGTATCGGATTGCCGATGGGGAAGGATGGGTATGCAACCCGGCCAAATGCGAAGGGGCCCGAGGAGCCGTCCTTCGAGGTTTGGGACTCTGCGGCTTCCTGCGTGTTTCCGGGGCGGTATGTGGCCGGGTGGGCACGGCGGGCGAGTACAGGACTCGTGGGCATTGCGCGCCACGACGGAGAGCTGGGCGCGAACCAGGCCATTGAGTTCGTGAAGAGCGCCCCCAACAGCGACACACTGGGAGAGGCGGAGATCCGGGCCCGGCTGGACGCGAAAGGCCTGCACACGGTGAGCAAGGCCGATCTTGCGTTGCTGGCTTGCGCCGAGGAGCATGAAGGCCAGGCGCGGCTCTCGGGCACATACAGTTTTGTGGACAATGACGCCATGTTGAAGGCCATCGCCGAAGAGCGTGAAGGAATGGGTGTGCCTTCGACTTAGGGAAACTCCGGTCAGGTTTAGCCTGCTGAATGAGAGGCCTCGATACGTTTCATTTGAGGCTAGAACACGGTTACTGTGTGAGCAGTGTGTAGTGCGGGGAAGAGATGCAGGCGGAAAGGAACTCACTTGGCTGGACGAAGCTCGAATTGGTAGTCCCGATAGTCGATGGTGACCACGGTCTGGCCGAATAGGAAGCTGTTGGAAACGGCGCGCGCATGAGAGGCCATAGAAAAGCCGTCGATGCTGGCATATTGGCGCATCATCTGCGTGGGGCCGGTAAAGTGAGAAATGCTCTCCGATGCGGTTCCCTGCAAGCTGACTATCGAGTCATCATTGGCGTCGACCCAGATGGTTCCGACGATTAGATTCGGCGCCTTCTGCCTGGGGCTGATGGAAATTGCAAGACAGTTGCGTCCATCCACGCGCTGAGGGTTGCCGGGCAATAACTTCATCTCATAGTTTGCGGAAGTGAGCCAGGTCCCCTCCCGAACGCCAGGCTGGTTAATTTCTTTCTCACGATCCAGAATTGCGTCCAGAACAAACCTTCGAATTAGTTCCGAGCCGCTGTGCGACAGGATCGTGTAACTCTTCCCGGTGTCCCGGTTGTACTGAGTCCTCACAACCATTTCTGACGCGGGATGGGTTTGATCGTTGTTGCGAAAGACGGAATAGTGCTCGGTCGCCGTGTACGCAGCGATACCGTCGAGCCTCGCCTTCACTGCGGCATCCACGCCCCGAATGACAGATGATTCGTCGGGTTGCTGGGACGGTGCGGCAGCGATGGAGAGAAATGCAAGAAGGAGAAAAGTGAGGATGGCCGGCCCTTGGCCCGTGAAACCGCGGAGTGTCCTCATACGGCCAAGTCTAAACCCCTGGAGCCGCGGTTGCATCGACACTAGACTTCGAGCAATGAGACTTCCTGGATCTCTGCGCGGCCTGCCTTCGAGGGCTTGACCAACAATGTTTTCAATTCCCAGGGTGAAAGTTCGATGGTGTGGTCGAGGCCCAGTGGTACGCTTTTGAGCGTGGCTTTCGAAGCTGCACCTGAACGCTCCTGGATGCGGAGGATGGTTCCTTGCTGCGGGTGTTCAGCCTGCTTGAGAGCCAGCACCCAGACATTGCGCGGCATGACTTCAAGGAATGAGTTCTCCCAGGCTTCGGTTCCGCTGTGCGCTGAGTCCATGACGTGCTCGGCAGGCGTCTGAAGCTCTTCGGCGCGGCGGTCGAGAGCAAGCTCCTGCCAGGCGCCGCGCCCGGCCATGAGCCAGAATCTGCGCTCTTGGCGGCCCTGATCCTGCCAGGCATTGTTGTCGTTGTGGGGCACCTGTGCCGGGTTGTGGCGCGCATAGGGCGCGGAGCGAATCAAGACGGTGCGGAAGAGACCGTTGAGGCAGTCGTAGCTGTAGGTTGAGTTGTTGACAAGGGCCAAGGTGTAGTCGTTACTTCCGGCTTTACCCTGCACGGCTGCCCAATCCTGATAAGGCTCCTCTTCGCCGTTAGTGCGGCGCTCGAGCACCTGGCCGGGGACTTTTGCGAAGACCCTTGGATTCGTAAGCACGGTGGGAATTTCGAGCTTGAGCATCTGCTCATGCTGATGCCAATCGATGACAAAGCGAAGCTCTACGAAATCCGCGCCGGCGAATTGCGCAATGTCGAGGACGATTTCGGAGTCCTGCCAGCGAGCGCGCTGACGCGTGACGCGTGTGACGGGTCCATCTTCAACAACGGACGAAGAGACGAGCATTGGACGGCCCATCTCCTGACGGAACTGCGCGATCCCGTGCGCCCAGGTATCGCTGGTGTCGCTGATGACGACCAACCCAAGAGGCCCGGACAGAAGCTCTGTTCCATCTTGCGCTTTGAATGAAGAGATTCCAAAGCCGGAGTCGGAGAGGGTGATCCGGTCGCTGTACGGCTCGGGTGTGGGCTCCGGGCCATGGGAGAGTTCAAAAACCTTGTAGCCACATGGCGGCAGCTCGACCCAAGCGGACATGCGCGGATACCAGAGGGACATGCTGGCCGGGGGACGCCATTGGATGGGAGTTTTCGTGCCATCCTTTGCGGAGAGATGGGTGATGGGCGCATTGCCGGACGGGTTATGCTCGGGGTTGTATTCGAGCAGTGCCTTTCGCTTCCAGGGGAGAGGATTGAATACAAAGACGGCGCTCTCCTCAACCGAACTGAGGTCGACGCGTCTAGCCATGGCTTCAAGAGACTCGACCTTGGACGTCTGGGCCACTTCGCAGGCATAGCCAACGCTGTCGCGGACATCCTGATAGTCGGAGTAGAGCGATGTGCCGGCCATCATGTCGTGAAACTGACAGAAGAGGACCTTCCACCAGGCTTCGGCAAACTGCTCCGTCGGATAGGCGCGTCTGTAATGGAGACTGCCGACCACAGAAATGGTTTCAGCCTCACAGAGCCAGCGTTCGGCGCGCCGGTTGAGAAATTTGCCTTCGCCATTGGCGGAATAGCAGCCGCGCGCATGGTGTTGCAGCTCGCCCTTGATGACGGGCAGGGAACTGAAGGCATGCGAGGTCTCGACCGCGTGGAAGAAGTCTCGCAAAGTACTGAAGCGGAGCTCGGGAAGTGTGGGGTCCATGCGCATCTCGAGAATTTCGCTAATTTGGTGTTTTGTAATAGCGCCACCGTGATCGCCCACGCCGAGGAAGAAGGCTGCGTGATCGAGGCCGGGGGCAAATGCGTCGGTGACCGCAGAGCGAATCAGATCGGCATCGGCGTCGTAGTCGTGCCAGATTCTGTTCACCAGAACACGCGAGCCGTCAGGGCCTTCCCACCAGAAGATGAGCGGCAACTTCATCTCGTGCTCCTGTGGGCGCTGGAAGATGTAATAGCCGTAGCCGGCGCGCTTGAGAATCGTGGGCAGCCCGGCAGCGTGGCCGAAGGAGTCGGGATTGAAACCGATCTTCACATCCACGCCGAGGGCGCGCTGGATATAGGCCTTGCCATAGAGCGAGTGGCGAATGAAGCTCTCGGCAGCGGGAATGTTGCAGTCCGGTTCGACGGGCCAGCCTCCGACGACCTCCCAACGGCCTTCACGCACGCGCTGCTGAATTTCGGCAAACAGATCGGGATCGGCACGCTCAACCCAACGGTAGTGGGCAGAGGAGGAATGGCTGTAACAGAAGTCTGGAGTTTCTTTCATGCGGTTGAGCGCGCTGCGAAACGTGGTGAGCACGGTATCGGCTCCGTCGCGCCAGGGCCAGAGCCACGCGGCGTCGATGTGGGAGTGGCCGATGATGTGGAGGACCTTTCCGGTCCCGGAGCCTGTTCCCGCTGCTTGCTGCGCCAAGACTGGTGTCACAGCAATTGCACCCAGGGAGGCTGCGCTTGCGACTAGAAAATCTCGTCTGGAAAGGCCTTTGTGTTTATCAATCATGGCTCGTCTCCCGTTGGTCTATTTCAAATGAGTCTCGATCCAACACGCGCTGCACAGAGGGGTCAGTGAGCGCGGCCATCAGCGCGGCCACATCTCCAATTTGTTTTCCCAAAGCGCATGGCAGCAGTTCGCATGCGGCGGCGGCTTGCGGCAATGCCTCCGTGGCGATTACCTTGCGAGCCGGCGTGAAGATGCGTTCACCGAGCACGACTCCCAGAGACCCGAAGACTATCACTTGCGGATTGAGCGCATCAATGAGGAGCGCGAGGCCGCGGCCCATCCAGTTTCCGGCGGCCTCAGCGACCTGCAGGGCTTCGCGGTCGTCCTCAACCATTGAATTCACGAGGGCAGAGATTGGTGTTTGTGGGTTCCAGCGAGTTGGGAACATTTGCGCGGCGAGTTCAATGAGGCCGGCGCCGGAGGCAAACGACTCCCAGGAGCCGCGCTTGCCAAAGCCGAGGGGACCATCGTCGGCTAAACGCCAATGGCCGATTTCTCCGGCAGTGTCCGATGCTCCGCGAAGAATCTGACCGTTAACGATGAAGCCTGCGCCGATGCCGGTGCCGAAGGTGAGAAAGATGAGGTGCTTCAGATGGGGGCGGCTCTTGCCGACGCCAAAGTGGAATTCGGCCAGGGCACCGGCGTTTCCGTCATGCTCAATGAAGACGGGGATGGAGGGAAAGGCCTGTGCCAGGCGCGATTTCAATGGGGTGTGATGCCAGCCTGGGAGGTGCGGCGGGTCGATGAGAAAACCTTCTTCAATCCTCAGCGGCCCGCCGATAGACACGCTGAGGGCGATCGGAACGCGGCCCACCTGGTTCGAGGTGGCAATCAGGCCGTGGAGCGTGTGGACGATTTCAGGGAAGACATCGGCGAAGGGCAATTGTGCCTGGGTGGCCATTTCAATGCGCTGCAGAATGCGGCCATCAGGCGCGCCTTCAACGCAGGCTGTCTTGGTGCCGCCCACGTCAAGGCCGAGAATTGAATTCCGAAACAATTGGGTCGTCTCCCTAACGCTGCTGATGCACACGAACATGGCCGCGTGAATCGAAAGGCCCAATGTACAGGAGAGTGCCGCTTGGTCGTCAAGGGCATGCCTCGGAGTGGGTGTAAAGGTGCAGCGTCGATGCGTTATGCTTGTTTGCGGTGTGAGGCCTTCTCTTGACCGACGATTTCCATCCGATTCATAAAGCGCGCGGTGTGACGCCTATCCGGCGCAAAGCAGTTGTGCGGGGCGTGGTGCAAGGGGTGGGGTTTCGGCCGTTTGTGTACCGGGTGGCTCACGAGGAAGGGTTGGCCGGCTTCATCGGGAACGATACGGATGGGGTGGCGATTGAGGTTGAGGGGCCGCTTGAAGGGGTGGAGGCATTTCTGGCGCGATTGCGTGCGGAGACACCACCGCTGGCGCGAATCGATTCAATTGCGGTTGGTGAGTTGGCGCCGACTGATGAGATTGGGTTCCGCATTGTTGCAAGTGAAGTTTTGGGCCGGGTGAGCACGGGGATTCCCGCGGACGCAGCGACGTGTGCGGATTGTTTACGGGAGTTGCTGGACCCTGCGGATCGGCGCTATTGCTATCCGTTTTTGAATTGCACCAACTGTGGGCCGCGGTACACGATTACGCGCCGAATTCCTTACGACCGCCCGCAAACCTCGATGGCGCAATTCAACATGTGCGCGGCGTGCCAGGCTGAGTACGACGATCCGGGAGACAGGCGATTCCATGCCCAGCCGAATGCCTGCTGGGATTGCGGGCCGCAGGTGTGGCTGGTGAGCCGCGATGGAGCGGCGATCGAATCCGAGGATGCGGTGCGTGATTGCGTGGACCGTTTGGCTGCCGGAGAAATCCTCGCCATCAAGGGGATCGGCGGTTTTCATTTGAGCGTTGATGCTACGAATGAGGCGGCTGTGATAAGGCTGCGCGAGCGCAAGCGCCGCTATGGAAAGCCCTTGGCCGTGATGGTGAGAGATGTGGAAGCGGCGCGAAAGGTCTGCGAATTGACTGCGGAGGAAGAAGCGCTGCTGCAAACAACGGCGCGGCCGATTGTGCTGGCGCGGAAGAGAGAGGGGAATGGGATTGCCGAGGCGGTGGCGCCGGGGATTCCGTGGCTGGGAATGTTTCTGCCGTATGCGCCGCTGCAGCATATGCTGTTTGCTTCCAGTCAGGTCCGCGCGCTGGTGATGACCAGCGCCAACCTGAGCGAGGAGCCGATTGCGATCGAAAACGATGAAGCGCTGGCGCGGCTGAATGAGATTGCGGATACGTTTCTGATGCACGACCGGGAGATTCTGCAGCGATGCGACGACTCGGTGGCGGCGATGGTGGACGGTGCGCCGCAATTGATTCGGCGGGCGCGTGGCTTTGTGCCGCTTGGAGTTGAACTTCCGTTGGATGCGCCTCCATTGCTGGCCGTAGGCGGGCATTTGAAGAATGTTTTAGCGCTGGCACGAGGCCGATTCGTTTATCAAAGCCAGCATCTTGGGGATTTGGAAAACCTGAAGGGTCTTGAGTTCTTCAAGGAGTCGCTTGATCACCTGATGCGGACGTTTGAGATTGAGCCGCAGACGGTGGTGCATGATTTGCACCCGGGGTACCTGTCGACTAACTGGGCCAAAGAGTGGGCTCGCGAGCGGGGATTGGAACTCATCGGAGTCCAGCATCATCATGCGCATGTGGCCGGATGCATGGCGGAGCACGGGCTGACTGGCGCGGCGATCGGAATATCGCTCGATGGGACTGGCTACGGGACGGATGGCCGCATCTGGGGTGGGGAAGTGCTGATCTGTCACCTGGAAAGTTTTGAACGGTTTGCGCATTTGGAGTATGTGCCCATGCCGGGTGGCGATGCGGCAGTTAGGGAGCCGTGGCGAATGGCGTTGGGGGCGTTGCGGGCAGCGGGGATTGACGTTGGTTCGCGAGACGCGATGGAGATGCTGGGCGCGCAAGAAAAAGAAGTGCGCGTGCTGCTGCAGATGATGGAGCGAGGCATCATTGCGCCACTGACTTCGAGTTGCGGAAGGCTGTTCGATGCGGTTGCCGCAGTGGTGCTGGGGCGGCGGCGCGTGGATTATGAGGCGCAGGCGGCGATTGAACTGGAAGGCGTCGCGGTTGACGAGCCGGACGATGAGCCCGGTTATGAGATGAAATTGGACTGTGGGGATTGGACAGCTCGCATGCCCGCGGTGATTTCTGCTAGCGCGCTATGGCGGGAACTGTTGAAAGACCTGCAGAATGGTGTATGCACGGCGAGGATCTCGGCGCGTTTTCATATGGGAGTGGCTTCCGGATTCGTCGAGGCTGCGGTGCTGGCGCGTGCGGCGAGTGGTCTCGAGCAGGTTGTACTGAGCGGCGGGTGCATGCACAACCGGCGCTTGGCGCGATTGCTGCGTGCGAAGTTAGTGGCGGAAGGGTTCGAGGTGTTTCAGCATGCCCAAGTTAGCCCTGGCGATGGAGGACTGAGTTATGGACAGGCGGTGGTTGCGGCGGCAACACTTTCCGCGAGGAGTTAGAGATGAAGTCAGAAGCATTCATTCACATTGATAAGTTTGCGGAGTCGACCAAATGAAGATTCGAACTGTGACCTCATCCCTTTGCCGGTCAATTGCAGGGATAGGAAGCTTCTTTGTCTCCGCATACGGCGTATATTCGTTCGAATTCGCAAACCTTAGGCAAGATACGCTGGCGATGAGCCTGTTTTGCGCCCTTCCGCTCATGAGCTTTCCCGTGTTTCTCCTGTCTTTCAGATCGTTGCGCTGTTCTGCGGCAACGCATTGGATACTGGCGGCCGGATATCTCGCCGTTTACTCGGTGCTTGATTGGAGAACCTGCTCGGAGTGGGGATATTGTCATGGAATAATGCGGACAGTGCTGCAAACACTTACCGCGGGGCCTGTGCAAGCGGCGTCAGCTGTCGCGGCTTTCAATCTGGCGGCTTTGCTACTGCAGGGTAAAGGGCGGTCTGCGCAGGGTGAGCACAAAGCGATTCATCCTGCTAGTTAGCCGGAGAGACGGACTAACTGCTGGGCTTCTTCGCGGGGACCGAGGATGGACATGCGCGGAATGCGGCCTCGCACCATGGCGACCTCATCGCAACGCTGAAGGCGCGGGCAGATCTGGCAGTCTTTGAAGATCTTGTCGGGTAACTCGGACTTATCTTCGACGGTGCGAAATCCAAACTTGAAAAAGAAGTCGGGGATGCGGGTGAAGAGGCAGACGGACTGGATGCCGTGCATTTCTGCCTCTTCAATGAGAGTGCCGAGGATGCGCCCGCCCGCTCCCTGGCCCTTGGCCTCGGGCTTGACCACGATGGAGCGGACCTCGCACAGATGCGGGCCATAAAAGTGCAGCGCGCCGCAGCCAAGAAAAACGCCGCCATCGGATTCGGCGACGGTGAAATCGCGAATGTTTTCACAGATCTCAGCGAAGGGACGACGGAGCAGAGTGCCGTCGCCTGAGAGCGAATTCACCAGATCGTAAACGTTGGAGGCATCCTGCAGCAGGGCTTTACGCACCAGCATGGACGGCCTCCTTTGTCATCGCTGCGATGCGATCAGATGCGGCTCTGAGGGCTTGATGCACGCGTTCGCGCGCGGTGCCTCCGATCACGTTGTGGCAGTCGAGCGTGGCCCCAAGTGTTATGGCGGCGAAGAAGTCTTCAGCAAACTCGGGACCGAAGGCACGCAGTTCATCGAGGGAGAGGTCGTTGAGCTCGACGCCCTTTTCAAGAGCGAACCGCACGGCATTGCCGATCTTCTCGTGCGCAGTGCGGAAGGGAACGCCTTTGTGGACGAGGTAAGTGGCGGCGGCCATTGCATTCAAATAGCCAGACTGCGCGGCTTGATTCATGCGGTCGTGGCGGAAGCGAAGCGCGCGCGTAAATTTGGGCAAGAGGCTCAACATACCATCGAGAGTGTCTGCAACCGCGAAGACGGGCTCCTGCGTCTCCTGCAAATCTTTATTGTAGGCGAGAGGCAGGCCTTTCAGAAGAGTTGCGATGGTTGTGACCGCACCAAGCAAGCGCCCTGCTTTGCCGCGGAGCAGCTCCGTGAGATCAGGGTTTTTCTTTTGCGGCATGGCGCTCGATCCGGTAGAGAATGGCTCGTCCAGATCGATAAAGCCAAACTCCGCAGTGGCGAAGAGGGTGATTTCTTCGGCAAAGCGCGAGATGTGAATGCCCAGCGTGGCGGCGGCCTGAGCGAACTCTAGCGCAAAGTCGCGATCGCTGGTGGCGTCGATACTGTTTGCCGTCGGTCCCCTGAAACCGAGTTCACGCGCGGCGATGGAGCGATCGAGATGGAGAGTCGCGCCCGCAACCGCGCCAGAGCCGAGCGGGCACTCGTTGAGGCGAGCAGAGCAATCGCGCATGCGGCCTGCGTCGCGCAAGATCATTTCCACGTAAGCCAGCAGCCAATGAGCGACGAGAACCGGCTCGGCGCGCTGCATGTGCGTGTAGCTGGGCATGACGGCATCGCCGGCTTTCTTCGCCTGTTCGACGAGGGCCAGCGCCCAGTCGGCGAGCGCTTCAATGGTGTGAGCAATTTGCTGGCGGACGAAAAGGCGCAGGTCGGTGGCAATCTGTTCGTTGCGGCTGCGGCCGCTGTGAAGCTTTAGAGCCAACTCGCCGATTTCATCGGTCAGCTCAAGCTCGACATAATGATGGACGTCCTCGGCGCGCGAGACGAGAACGCCCGGCGCGGAGCTGAGCGTCGAGCCAACGCCGGGCTCATGAATGGCTTGATTATAGTCCGCAGTATACAGAGCGGCCGCGCGCTTCCTGGTCCGCGGAATGATGGCATCGAGTCCTTGCAGCATGGTGTCAAGCTCTTCGGGCGTAAGGATTCCGGCCGCTGCGATCATTCGCGCATGCGCTTTGCTGGCTGCGATCTCCTGAGGCAAAAGCCGCCAATCAAATACGAGAGACCGCTGCCACTGTTCGAAGCCGGCGTCAAGCGGTTCGCGAAAGCGGCCGGACCACATTTTTACGGGTTGGTGTTCGTTCGACATTAACTTAGGCGTACCTCACGTTATTCCTTGTTGGGGGCGCTGTTCAATTTGGGCATTTCACTGCCCTTGCTGAGGGTGAGGAGGCCGGCCGCGGCGTAGGTCAGGAGCTTGTCGCGGGTGTCGGAGATGTCGAGATTGCGCATCGTGAGCTGGCCGATGCGGTCGCGCGGGGAGAAAGTGGATTCGGTCTTCTCCATGCTGAGGCGCTCGGGATGGAAGGTGAGGTTGGGCGACTCGGTATTGAGGATGGAGTAGTCGTTGCCGCGGCGCAGTTCGAGGGTGACTTCGCCAGTGATGGGTTTGGCAACCCAGCGCTGGGCGGATTCGCGGAGCATGATGGCCTGGGAGTCGAACCAGCGGCCTTGGTAGAGGAGCCGGCCGAGCTTGCGGCCATTGTCGCGGTACTGCTCGATGGTGTCTTCGTTGTGAATGCCTGTGATTAGCCGCTCGTAGGCGATGAAGAGAAGGGCGAGGCCGGGGGCCTCGTAGATGCCGCGGGATTTGGCTTCAATGATCCTATTTTCAATCTGGTCGGACATGCCCAGGCCGTGGCGGCCGCCGATGCGATTGGCTTCGAGGATGAGGTCGACGGGATCGTCGAATCGATGGTCATTGAGGGCGACAGGGAATCCCTCTTCGAAGCGGATCGCGACCTCTTCGCGCTGGATTTCGACATCGTCGCGCCACGAGGCCGTGCCCATGATGGGGACAACTATTTTGATAGAAGTGGAAAGGTGTTCCAGGTCTTTTGCTTCGTGGGTTGCACCGAGGATGTTGGAGTCAGTGGAGTAGGCCTTCTCGGCGGACATCTTGTAGGCGAAGCCGTGGTGCAGCATGAAGGCGGACATCTCGGCGCGGCCGCCGAGCTCGTCGATGAACGTAGCGTCGAGCCAGGGTTTGTAGACCTTGAGGGTTGGATTGACCAGCAGGCCGTAGCGGTAGAAGCGCTCGATGTCATTGCCTTTGAAGGTAGAACCATCGCCCCAGATGTTAACGTCGTCCTCCTTCATTGCAGCCACCAGCATCGTTCCGGTGACAGCGCGACCGATGGGAGTGGTGTTGAAGTAGGGAACGCCGGCAGTGGTGATGTGGAAGGCGCCGGCTTGGAGCGCTGCGATGCCCTCGCGAACGAGCGGGCCGCGGCAGTCAATGAGGCGAGCCTTTTTTGCGCCGTATTCAAGGGCCTTGCGCGGAATTTCGTCGTAGTCGGTCTCGTCGGGTTGTCCGAGATTAGCCGTGTAGGCGTAGGGGATGGCGCCCTTCAGCTTCATCCAGTGGAGAGCGGCGGAGGTGTCGAGCCCACCGGAGAAGGCGATGCCAACTTTCTGGCCGACGGGCAGGGATTCGAGAATTACGGACATGCTTGAGAACCTCAGAGTGCTGCTAGCTTCTGACTAGAGGCTGGTGTTTACGAATTGATGATGGAGGTGTCGAGGCCTCCGAAATATGCCAGTACAACTTTCTTTGCCATGATGAAAAACTCTCCTTCGAAACTTTAAGAGTTGTTGTTTGGCACGAACGATTAAGAGCAACCGCAGGTCCTTCGACTTCGCTCAGGATGACAGAGTTTGGGTTGGGTTAAGCGATGCCTTGCTCGCTCTTGAAGCTGGCGGTGTTGGCCAGACCGCCGAGAAGCAGGAGCAGTAATGCTTTCTGCGCGTGCATGCGATTCTCGGCCTGGTCGAAAACGATGGATTGCGGGCCGTCTAGGACTGCGTCGGTGACTTCGGCGTTGCGGCGCGCGGGCAGGCAGTGCATAAAAACGGCGTGGGCAGCGGCTTTCTGCATCAGCGCTTCGTTCACCTGGAACGGGCGGAAGATGGGAGCGCGCTTGGTGGATTCGTGCTCGAAGCCCATGCTGACGCATACATCGGTATAGACTGCATCAGCGCCTTCGACGGCGAGTTGCGGGTCCTGGAGCAGGCGGACTTCGCAGCCATTGGCCTGCGCGATGTCGCGGGCGAGTGTGACGATTTCGATGTCTGGCGAGTAACCGCGTGGAGTGGCAATGGTGACATTAGAGCCGAGTTGCGCGCCAGCGAGCATGAGCGAATGGCAGACGTTATTGCCGTCGCCGAGATACGTAAAGTTGAGGCCATTGACGGAGCCGAAATGCTCCTGCAGGGTCATGAAATCGCCCAGCGCCTGGCAGGGATGCTCGAAGTCTGAGAGTGCGTTGATAATGGGCACACGGGAGTTGGCTGCCATTTCAGTGATGGTGTCGTGGGCGTAGGTGCGCAGCACGATGACGTCAACCCAGCGCTCGACATTGCGCGCGACATCGGCGACGGCTTCGCGCTCGCCGAGAGGCGAGCTGGTGTGGTCGACGAAGATTGCGCTGCCGCCCATGGTGTTAATGCCCGTCTCAAAACTGAGACGGGTGCGCAGGCTGGCTTTCTCAAACATAAGGACCATCTGCTTGGCGTCAAGGGCATGGCGATAGTCGCGCGGGTTGCGCTTGACGTCGTGGCCGAGCTTCATGATGGCGCGAACCTCGGCGCTGGTGAGGTCGGCGATGGAGCACATATCCTCACCGGCAAGGCGTGCGGCGGCGGCAAGAATGTCTGGATCCTTTTGTACGGGCACAGCGGTCTCCTGGCGTTCGATGGTTCCTCTGCTAGCCATGAATTGGGCCTCCTAAGGATTGTGTTGCGGATTGAGTTGGGGTTTGTGCTGTGCCGACGGCGTTGGCATGTTCTGTGAAGATTTCATTGAGCGCCGCGATGGCGGTATCGACGTGGGCGGCCTCGAGAATGTACGGAGGCAGAAAACGCAGCACGGTATCGCTGGTGCAGTTGATGAGGATGTGCCGCTTGAGCATCTCAGCGACAGTGAGCTTGGCCAGGTCAGCTGAATCGAGCTCTGCGGCCAGCATCAGGCCTTTGCCGCGCACGGCAATGATGGCGCTATGACGCTGTGCGAGCGCGCGCAGTTGCTGCTGGAAGTAATCGCCGACTTGGGTTGCATGTGCCATCAGGTTTTCTTTCTCGATGTAATCGATAACGGCGATGGCAACGGCGCAAGCTAAAGGGCCTCCGCCAAAGGTGGTGCCGTGCATGCCGGCGTGAATGGCACGCGCAGCTTCTTCAGTGCAGAGCATTGCGCCAAGAGGGATGCCACCCGCAAGAGGCTTGGCCAGCGTGGTGACGTCTGGCTGAATGCTGTAATTCTGATAGGCGCACCACTTGCCGGTGCGGCCCATGCCGGCCTGAATCTCATCCACGATCAGCAGCGCTCCGGTGGAGGTTGCGAGAGCGCGAGCCTCGGCGAAAAACTCCTGAGTGAGCGGGCGCACGCCGCCTTCACCCTGAATTGCTTCGACTAAGATGGCACAGACTTCGTTAGAGAACTTTGCGCGCAGATCGGCGACATCGTTGAAACGGACAAACTCGACGCCGGGAACAACCGGACCGAATGGCTCGCGGTATTTTGCCTTGTACGTTGTGGAGACGGAGCCAAAGGTGCGTCCGTGGAAGCTTTGCTCGAGAGCTAGGAATTTTGTGCCGATGTTGACGCCTTCGCTGCGCTTGAGGCCGGCATAGGCGCGAGCCAGCTTCATCGCGCCTTCCCAGGCTTCGGTGCCGGTATTGGCGAAGAAGACGCGGTCAAGGCCGGTGCATTCCGTGAGGCGCAGAGCGAGCTCTGCCTGGCCCTCGTGGTAGAAGAGGTTGGATGTGTGGATGAGCGCGCGGCTCTGACGTGCGATGGCTTCTTCGATGACAGGATGGCCGTAACCGAGAGCGTTGACGCCGATGCCGCTAAGCAGGTCGAGGTACTTCGTACCGTTCTCGTCGAAGATGTGAACACCCTCGCCGCCCACAAAGAGGATGGGATTGCGCTCATACGTGGAAAGCAGAAGCTTGGCTTCCGCGGCGCGAATTTGATCGAATTTGGTCAATTCAATTTCTCCTTGCCCAATTCATTTGGGACCGTCAGGCGACCATGACTTCGGTGCCGTGGGCTACGCGGGAACTGCACAGGTCGGGAAGGGAATCGGCAGCCTCAGCGGGCAGAATTCTTACGCGCTTTACGCCATTCAACAGAGCTTCGCGGCAGGCGCTGAGCTTGGGCAACATGCCGCCGGAGATGACGGCGCTCTTGGCCATCTCGGCAATCTGATCGATGGAGAGCCATCGGAGTACCTGGCCATTTGCTCCTTTGACGCCCGGGACGTCGGTGAGGAAGACGAGGGCATCGGCGCGGCAGGCGATGGCACAGGCCGCGGCCATTTCGTCGGCATTGATATTGTAGTACTCGCCGTCAAAGCCGAGGGCCATGGAACAGAGAACGGGGACGCCGCTCAATTGCCAGATGGCTTCGATCCAGCGCGGATCGCTGGCGACAATCTCGCCGACGAAGCCGAGATCTGGCATCGCGAGGTCCGACAATCCGGAACTGAGAGTTGCGCGCTTCTTGCGAGCGCGGAACAGCAACCCGTCGCCGCCGGACAGGCCGATTGCTGGCTGGCCCAACGCGCCAAGCGCGGCGACGAGGCCTTTGTTGACCTTGCCGGCGAGAACCATCAGCGCAACGTCGCGCGTCTCCGCATCTGTAACTCTGAGCCCGTTGATAAACTCGCTTTGTTTGCCCAGCTCCTTGAGCGTGCGGGTCAATTGGATGCCGCCGCCGTGGACAACGGCCACCTGGTTGCCATCGCGCACGAGTTCGGCGATAGCGCGCATGGAACTATCAAGGAGCGACGGAGTTTCAAGGCCCGCGCCGCCGAGTTTGACAACGTATTTCATTCGAGCCCTTCTGCTTCGTTCCAGCCTTGCATCACATTCAGATTCTGCACGGCCTGAGAGGACGCGCCCTTCAACAAGTTATCAAGACAACTGACGATGACGGCCCGGCGGCCATCGCCGGCTAGCTGAAAGCCGATATCGGCATAGCAAGTGCGCAGCGAGTATTGAATCTGCGGCAGCGTCTTGTCGTAGAGGCGCACCATGGGACTGCCGGCAAAGAGATCGTGGTAGATGCGGGAGACGGTTGAAGCTGTCTGCGCCTCGCGGAAATGCACGTAAAGAGTGGAGAGAATTCCGCGCGGAATGGGCAGCAGATGGGGCGTGAAGATGATCTGGCTTCCATCGATGCCGATCTGCTCAAGCATTTCGCCGGTGTGGCGATGCGTGAAGATGCCATAGGCGGAGAGATTGTCGGCTGCGTACATGAAATGCGTTTTGGCGGTGGGCGCTTTGCCTGCGCCGCTGACGCCGCTCTTGGAATCGGCGACAATGCCGTGATCGAGGTCGACCATTCCGGCGGCGATCAATGGACGAAGGGCAAGGATGACGGATGTTGCGTAGCAGCCGGGGTTGGCGATGAGGCGCGCACCGGCGATCTGTGCGCGATGCAACTCGGGTAAGCCGTAGATGGCCTGGGTCTGAATGGCCTCGGCTTCAGCGGAACCTTCGTCCTCAAAGTTGTAGATGGCGCGATTGGCCGCATCGGTGAGCCGCCAGGCGCCGCTGAGATCAATGACACGGAGGCCGCGCGCAAGAGCTTCAGGAACCCATTCGCGGGATTGCTCATGTGGCGTGGCGAGGAACAGGACTTGAACTCCGCGACTGGCGAGCAACTCCCAGGAAAATGGCTCCAGCTTGAGGTTGGTGGGATGGCTGGCGGCTAACTGGGGATGGATTTCAGCGAGTGGAACGCCGCCGCGGGCTTCGTCTTTCGGGTCGACACGGCCGGCAAAGACGGGAGGCGCGCCTTTGAGACGAGGATGGTGCAGGAGCAACCGCGCTAACTCAGCGCCGGCGTAGCCTGTAACTCCCACCACTGCGGTTTGTAGCATGTCGGTCATGACTCCAGAATCGTCCTCAGCCGGGCTTCCACTTCGCCTGCCCGGCGTGGGTCGGGACAGATGACCAATACGGTGTCGTCGCCGGCAACGGTGCCCACCACTTCCGGCCAGCCTTCGTGGTCCAGGGCCGCGGCCACCGGCTGGGCTCCGCCCATCACGGTGACCACGACTACCTGATTCATTGCCTGGCGCACGCGCAAGCCGAAACTCTCGATCATCTCCGCCACCGAGGGCGGGCCGTCGTCTTCGATCACCGATGCGGCGCCGTTGCTTCCGTTGCGATTGGGTAGCGAATAACCACTCGGGCCTTTGGAGAGGCGCAACTCGTGAATATCGCGCGAGAGGGTAGCCTGCGTCACCGCGAAGCCGCGGCGGCGCAGCTTGCGGCGCAGCTCGTCCTGGTTGGTGACAAGAGAGCTGGCAAGGAGATCCTTTATCGCGTTGTGTCTTTGAAACTTCATGGCTGTCTCTTAACCGATGGTCCGCGGCCTGCGACCAAAGTGAAAGCGCGGCTCGCAGTATTGCGGCCGCGCTCGTATAAATATACAACAGAGATGAATAACTATGCAAACCTTTGCGGTTTGCGGAATCTTTTTTGTCGATAGCGATGATGCATGGTTCCGGAGGGTTACTGATTCCCGATGATTGTTTCGTAATAGCGCACATATTGCGGCACCATCAGCGAAGCGCAGAAACGCTTTTGCGCGGTTTTGCGGCCGGCTTCGCGCATTGCTTCCAGGCGCGCCCGATTGTTCAACAAGCCCAATGCTCCCTGTGCCATAGCTTCAACATCACCAACCGGATAGAGCAGCCCCGTGACTCCATCGTCAATCAATTCCGGTACACCGCCCACGCGCGTTGCGATGGAGGGCACCTTGCAGGCCATGGCTTCAAGCGCGGCCAGCCCGAACGACTCCAATTCGCTTGGCATGAGCAGCAGATCGGCCAGGGGCAGCAGCTCATTCACGCGCTCCTGCTTGCCCATAAAGTGGATTTTTTCCTGGATGTGCAGATCGCGCGCGAGCCATTCCGCCGCGGACCGCTCGGGACCGTCGCCCACCAGAACCAGCTGCGCCGGCGTCTCCCGCACCACCTGCGCAAACACCTTCACCACATCGACCACCCGCTTGACCGGCCTGAAGTTGGACAGATGCATCAGGATTGCCTCGTCCGGGAGGGCCAGCCGACTGCGCGCTGCCGCGCGGGCTGCCTCATCTGTAATCGGCGTGTAGAGATCGCAGTTGACGAAGTTCGGAACCACCTCAATGGGCCGCGTGACGTCAAAGTCCTGGAGCGTTTTGTCCTTGAGGTATTGGGAAATGCTGGTGACCCCATCGCTTTCCTGAATGGCGTAGCGGGTGATGGGCAGATAACTGCGATCGAGGCCCACCAGCGTGATATCGGTTCCATGCAGCGTGGTGACAAACGGCAACCGGCGGCCACGGGCGGCGAGCATCTGCCGGGCAAGAAGAGCACTGACCGAGTGGGGAATGGCATAGTGTACGTGAAGCAGGTCAAGGCCGTTGAACTCCGCCACCTCGGCCATGCGGGAGGCAAGCGCCAGGTCGTAAGGTGGAAACTCGAACAGCGGATAATTCGATACCGGCACTTCGTGGTAGAAAATGCCATCGTCGCGCCCGTTCAAACGAAATGGCTGAGAGTAGGAGATGAAGTGCACCTCATGGCCTAACGCAGCCAGTTCAATGCCCAATTCGGTGGCCACCACGCCTGAACCGCCGTAGGTGGGATAGCAGGTAATGCCGATGCGCATGAGTTTCCCCTAGTAGATGCCTGGAATCAGCCGCTTTGTTGTCAAACAGTAGGCCTCATACTGCGCGCCGAAGGCCTGATTCAAAGCCGCTTCTTCCACGTGAATTCTGTAGAGCAAGGCCGCCGTGGTGGGCAACGTGGCCACAGCGGCGGCAAGCCAGTTCCTGTCGTGCAGCGCAATGGCCACAAACACCAGCATCAATCCGGAGTAGGAAGGGTGACGCACCAGCCGATACGGCCCAGAACGATAAAGAGCCTGTGTGTCGCGAATCGCCACGTTGGCGCTGAATGCCTTGCCGAGAGAGAGGATCGCCGTCCAGCGAATCACGAGGCCCGCGGACAAGACGATGAGGGCAGCGATCTTCAGCCAGTGCGCGCCGCCGAACATGTTGTCCGGAGCCACGTCGCCAATCCACTCCGCCGCCGTGTTTGCGGCTATGATCGTCACCCAGAGGATTGCCATGGATCCGCGATCGTGCAGTCTGCCGCCTTCTTGCCTGGTACGCGTGGCTATCGCGATGTAAATCTCCGCAGCAATCCAGGTGTAAAACAGGATGCGCCACAGCGTTGAGATGTTCAATGCGCCTCCAAACTTTTGAAGCCACTCACAGAATGACACACTCATCTTCTGACGTGCGGGCGGCGGGTTTCGACGCTATCTTATTGGAGAATCCGACAAACTCGATCCACTGTCCGACGCAAGCGGGGAAAAGCTGATGAGTTCGATGCCGGCCATTCCATGAATCGACTTGAGCGCATGGCGTTCCGTCTCCCGCGATTCCTTCAGCCAGGTACGTACCTTCGCCAGGTCCTGGTCGTTGTAGCCGGGGTGCGTGACCAGCTCCCAGGTGCCCGGCGGCATTTGCTTAAGCAGGGAATTGACGGTTGTTGCATCCAGAGTTCCGGTGGCCAGAACGCCGAGGGCGCCGTCGGTTGTGGTAAAGCCCTCTTGGGCCACGATGCGCAGGAAGGCAGGCTGCAGGCGCCTAAGCATAGCCACTTCAATGCGTCGAGCCAGTGGAGCGTTTGGTGTGGCACGGCGGCTCCAGAGAGGCTCAAAAGGATTGCGCACTGCACGGATCCCCGCCGCGCGCGCCGCGCGCAACACTGGCAGGAGCACTACGGGAAAAATGTGCGTGTGTTTGTGGGTGTCAATGTGGGTGAGCCGCAGCCCGCGCTGCTGAAGCGCAGCGATCTGTGCCGCGGCCTCAGCTTCAATCTCGGCGGCCCGGATGCCTCCAGCCAGCGCGTGGCGTAGAAATGCGCCCAGCGTAGGATGAAACAGCCCAGTCGCGGGGTCGGCAAGCCTGGGAATCTCGCGCGGCGGCAGCACTGGTTCTCCACCCACCAGAACCAGGTGGCATCCGACGCCGAGCGACGGCATTTCGAGTGCATGGCGAATGGCCTCATCTGTAGCGGCAGCCCGAGCCATGAGCGTCGCGCTGGTCAGGACGCCTTGATCATGGAGCTCCTGAACGGCGCGGTTCACCCCTCGGGTGAGCCCAAAATCATCCGCATTCACGATCAAGCGTCGCACCGGACGAGTCTATCAACTGAGAGTGTGAGGGTGCTCCATATAGAGATGACGCAACATTGGCCTTGCATAGACCCTTACGCTGGTATGATTTCAGAGGGGCGCGTGTCGCCCAGTGGCCGCCCGTGGGCGGTTAGCTCAGTTGGTTAGAGCGCCTGCCTTACAAGCAGGAAGTCCGGGGTTCGAGTCCCTGACCGCCCACCACATTTCAAAGGGTTTAATGGAATTCATCAAAAGTCACTCTTGAAAATGTACAAATTTTGACTACAAAACATTCCAGACGATATTTTAGAAACGTGAATGGGCCTTCAATGGCTCTTCATGGAAATTCCTTACTTCCTTCGATTATTCTGTTCTTTCATCCCCGCAAAACGAGTCAAAATCTCAATTCAGTGATAGCCTCTTCTGCAAAGGAGAACGCTATTCTCGATTTCAAACACACCGAAGAACTCACCTGTTCAACATGCAACAAACCGTTCACGTTCACTCGATTGTCAGATACTCGATTTGAACCGAATGGATGCAACTGCATTCCGCCGCAAATGCCAATTGAAAACCCGGAAGGGTCGTTTCTGTGCAACGTTGGTGGATTGTGGGTTGTCCGGTATCCGAAGAAAGCGGCATGAACGCTTAATGTCGGTAGTCAACTATTCCTGGTGGTGATCCCGATTATGTGTTCACTGATTCAATTTCCGGGCTTCGCTGGAATCGTTGTGGGCATCTGCGTGTTCTTTGTGATCTGGGGGCTTGCTGCACTTCAGGCGGGCAAAGGGCCTTTCAATATGGATGCCCATCAAGAGAAAGGAGCGTTCGAACCGCTGCTTTCAAACTATCTCGATATTGCGAAATTCGTTTTGGGTATCGCATCAGGCTCTATTGTGTTGCTTGTTGGATCATCTGCATTTCATGGCGATAAAGGTCTGCCTTCAGCCTTCGCTTCGCCATTGTTCGTGTTGGCGCTTTGCATTCTCTACGGTGTCCTCTTCATGTTTTTCTTGATGTTTGACTATGAGGATTACCGGCATCGTGAAGGGCAAAGCCCCTACACTCGATTCAAGTATTCAAGAAATACCGCATTAGGCATGAGTGGCCTCGCGTGTTTTTGTGTTGGATATGCGTGGTTGATTGTCATTGTCACAGGACAGCACTAGGCGTTAGCACCAACGTTGTCAAACACACTGACATCCTCGTCCAGAAACACCAGGAAGCCGTCGTTGCATGCCTGGATCCGCGCCTCCCACAAGTTGACCAGGGAAGTGTACTTGGCTTTTCCCGACCAGAAGAAGTAGTCAAGGTGAACGTGTTTGCGCGGCTGGAGTTCCGCGAGTGCCGCAATGACTTGATCGGGGACCCTCTCATCGAATCTTGCTTTGGCCTTATGGGTAATCAAGGAAAGCCGGTCGCCCCGGAGCGCGGAACGCGTCAGCATTAAGACATCGCCAATGCGGAGCCCGGTCCAGCGCATAATGATGAACAGTGACCGCAGTTGCTTTCCGTACTGACGGCATCCTTGGGTCGCAGCGTCATACTTAGGCAGCCCCGCGGGAAGTTCCTCAAACTGTTCTGGGTTGAGCGGCAACGTCTCCTTTGACTTGACTCTGATAGGCCGCAGAGACGCAGAAGGGTCACGGTCTATCTTTTCGGTGTCGTATGCCCAACCGAAGAATTCCTGCAGCCGGCCTTGGAATATCGCTTGAGTCCGTGTGCCCATAAGATTATCTATTCGGGGGGCGGCATCCGGCCACTCCGCTTTCCATTGGCCCAGGGAACTTCTGGCGATCTCATCAATGTACCGAAAATCTTGCTCTACGGCTCACGCCCCGACCTTCCGGATAAACGTCCGTAGTACACTAGCAGAGCCAGGAGTATGGGCCTGATGGGTTTCATTATCCCAGTCAAGGAGCGCCTGGGGGATGGTTGCACGTGCAGCCAACTTCGCCGCCTCTGCGGTCCGCTTAGCGGTCTCCTGATCTTGAATCTCTCGCAGCCTCAGCAGGACTGGGTCACGCTCGGCCAGTTCAGTGGCGGCGAGAGCTTCGGCCTTTTTCCAGGCACGAGTCCGGCAGACATGAAACGGACGCGGCCATTCTCGTAGATATAGAGGTGTTTCCTGCAATTGCACTGTCTCCATAACCGATCATCTTTGCGGACGCACGTGGGGGCATGCCGTGTGAACACGCTGACGGTGGTTGTCTTGGGACGTGCTGGAGCGTTCATGCATTTACTTTGTGCATTTAGCAGATTTTTAGCAATGCGCGCAATGTTTTTGGTAAATCATTTGTTTTCAACAAAAGGAGAAATCAGCTTGATCCGTATGTCCCTTCGTGTCGCCAGCGCCCGTCTTTCCATTGTTGCCGCGCTGGTTCTATTTTCGTTTTCCGTCTTTGAGGCGCCTGCTCAACAGAATGTTCCCCCCGCGCCGGAACCTTCCGCTCCAGCGCCTGGCGCGGCTCCCGTGTTTCCCAAGCCCGACCCGGCGAACTTCACGGCCGCATCGCCCACCAAAGAGACCGTCAATGCCTTCCTGCAGACCAGCTGGGGTTTTGACGAAAGCCGCATCTGGGAAGTGTGGGCCGTTCAGAAGACAGCTTCGGAGGGTGTGAACAAAGTAGTGATTTATGTGGGCGACAAAACCGGCAAGCAGAAGCCCACCGCAATTCAGTTTTTTGTTCTCCCGGATGGCAAGCACATCATCGCAGGCGATGAGGTGATTCCATTCGGTGCGAACCCTTACGCGGAGTATCGCGCCGCGATGCAAGAGAAGGCCGATGGACCCTATCGCGGCGGGGCCGCCAAGGACTTCGAGATTGTTGAGTTTGCCGATTTCCAATGCCCCCATTGCAAGGATGCGCAGGCCAACATGGACAAGCTGGCCGTGGATTTCCCCAAGGCTCGCATCGTCTTCCAGAACTACCCGCTGCCGCAACATGCGGCGGCCGCCGGAGCAGCTGCATACGGTGTTTGCGTGGCGAAGCAAGGCGGCAGCAGCGCCTTCTTCACCTTTGCAGCGGCGGTGTTTGACGGCCAGGACGGCCTGGCTACCGCGGACGGCGCGACCCTGACACTGAATAGCGGCGTGACCAAAGCGGGGCTGGATCCGGCAAAGATCGCGGCCTGCGCGGCACTGCCCGCAACCGTTGCCGCAGTGGATGCTTCGGTAAAACTGGCCAAGGAGATCAATGTCAACCAGACACCTACCTTGCTGATCAACGGCCGCCAGATTCCTGCCAACGCGCCCTACGACACCATCAAACAGGTTGTTGCGTATCAGGTGAAGCTGGATGGGCTGACGAATTAGGAAGATGGCAACTGCTGGCGCGGCAAGTGAAAGCTTAGGCCTCGGCAATGGCTGCGATGGACACCCTCATGCCGGGGATTCGAACGGGTAACTTCGCGGCTTGCCGCGCGGGCGGGTTCGCGGGGAACCACTTAATCCACTCTTCGTTCATTCCGGCGAAGTCTGTTTCTTCAAGAAGGATGACAGTGGCACTCACGACCCGATCGAGGGAAGTGCCTGCGGCTTTGAGGATGGCAGACACATTCTCCAAGCACTGTCTGGTCTGCTCCTGGATCGTTTCCGCAAGAATCTTCCCGGTTATCGGATCGTGCGGCCCTGTGCCGGAGACGAACACAAGACCCGCTGCCCGTACGGCTTGGCTGTATGTGGGCGGTGGAGACGGGGCGTTAGGCGTTCGAATGATATCTCTTGCCATAAATTTCTCCAATGCTGGCTGGACGCCCGGATGCGCTATCCGAGGCCTCAGTTGATTCAGAGGCGCGGATCATAAAGAAACATGAGCGTTCCTAAAAGGACATCGTCTCACAACCCCGCATTTTATACGACGAACTTGACGCGGCGGTAGTGTCCTAACGAGGAATCACGATCATGTCCGGAACTCACATCTCCACTGAAGACAAGCGGACACCTGTTGGCCGCTCTCTTCCGGTCAAGAGGGGAACTCCAAGCGCCTACCGTTAACGGGCCGTCGTTGTGGCTTGTATGCGCATCATGGGCGAATGGCCGGCGGCCTGCGGACCTCGAATAACGTGCGGTGTCAAGACGATCAACAGAGTCGAATTGCTCCTCTGTATGTCCTTGTCCGTAATGTCGTTCAGGCCGGGAATCTCGCTGAGGCCAGGAACGCCGCTGATGGCGCGGCTCTCCTGTTTGTCGAGTTCGCTCACCACCACCACGCCTTCGCCCTGACGAAGCGTGACTATGCCGGAGTAGGCGCGATTGGTGAGAATGGGATTGCCATTGATGGCGGTTCCGGAAAGGGCATCGATCTTCATGTCGATGTTGAGGGCAACGTCGTTGTTGCGCAAGACCCTGGGGGTCGCCTTGAGGGTCAGGCCAAGGTCCTGATACTCGACCTGGGGAACGTTGGGCACACTGCCGCCCAGTGAGCCGAGCAGCGACCCCAGGCTGCTGGAACTTCCCGCGCCGGTGAGGCCGGGAATGTTGGGCAGGCTTGCGGACAGGCTGGAAAACGATGAGGTCTGGATGGGGTAGCGTGTTCCGGATTTGATGGTGCCCGAAGCGGCATCGGTCCCGCCCGTCGAGCCGTCGGAGAGACGCAAAAGCATGTGTTCCAGTTCGCGCGAGTCAGAAGAATTCAGGTTGAGGTTGGCTGTAAGCGATCCCGGAGACAGTGCGGATTGCGTAATTCCGCCCCCAAAGAGAGCGATGCCGTTTGAGAAAAGGGAACTCGATACCTGGCCTGAAGCAATCAGAATGCCGATAATTGCCAGCGTGTCTCCGGGTGCGGCCAGGCCTGAGGAGATGATCTGCTGAACCAGGCTTTGATTTGAATTGAGGATGGACTGTTCCTCGGCATAGACGTTGAATGCGGAGATGGATTGCGGCGGCTGAATGCCGGTGTTGCGGTCGCTGGTGTGCGCGAGCTGGATGACATTCACCTCCAGCAGCACCTGACTATGCCCGTCGATGAGATCACGGATAGTGGTGTTGAAAGCACTCAGAGTCAATGCAGGGGCGCGCAGGCTGATGGTTCCCGCGGAGGGGTCGACCTTGGCTTGCTGCAGATCGAACACGTTCTTGGCCATAGTTTCCACTTCGGTCATTTCCCCTGCGGTCAGGCCGGGAAGGTAGATGGTCTCAAGGCTGAGGTGATCGAACCGTTTCCGCAAATCCGGCGTGTCGCGCGCCACCAGCACCCGGTGCGCATCGAGCGGCGCGTAAAAGGAGTTGGTCGCCAGGCTCAGGGCGTTCATGGCCTGATCGAAGTTAGCGTCATCCATGTCCAGGCGGGTTTGTGTAAGGTGGATGCTGTCGTCGACAGTGGCCTGAATTCCGTAAGCCTTGAAGACCTGCTGGATCGCCTGGCGCTGGTCCATGTGCAGATGAAAGCTGTGTACTCCGTCAACCGGCTCAAGCTTGAGGGTCTCACCGACCGAGTCTGCAGTCTGTTCGTAAATGGGACTTGATTGGCCCCGGTTGGCGTCGTCGGCCAGCTCATGAAGATGCTCCGTCACCTGGATATTTCTCGGGTCGAGTGCCAGAGCGTGTTCCAGAGCGGCGCGCTCGGCTATCGCATCTCCGCGAATGCGATCTTTGGCGGCGGCCTGAATGAGTGACGTAACCGCATGGCTGCTTGCCAGCTCCGCGGCCAGGGTGTAGTCGCGGTTGGAGGGGTCAAGCGCGACGGCCCGCTGATATTCGTGCAAGGCCTCTTCGAACTGCTCCTTCTCGAACAGCTTGCTTGCTTCGAGAAAAAGCTTGACTGCGCGGCGACGATCGCTGGTGCGGGGCTGTTGGTTGGTGTTCGAGTTTTTCTCTTGTGCGCTGGGATTCGGAGCAGTGGCGGCGGGAGCGGCAGTTGGCGGGGCGGCCTGGCCGGCGGGCGCTGGAGAGGACTGGGCTGGAAAAGACTGCGCGGGCGCCTGCCGATCAGGCGCATTGGGGCTGGGCGCCTGGGCCACGCCCAAGGATGGAGACATCGCCAACAGGAGCCCAGCCGTGATGAGATTCACTCTCTCATGCAGCGAATGAATGCCCGTGGCGCTGAATTCAAGGCTGAATTTAAATCGGGGCGGCTTCACCGTGGCGCCTGTGCGTGCGCCAACAGATCGGCCAGAGACGTAGCGCAGACTTCCGGCTGATGCTGGAGCAGCTCATCGAAACTGTATTTGCCGGTGGCTACAGCGATTACAGAGAGGAAGTTTGCGCGCGCTGCCTCGATGTCGCGCGGAGTGTCTCCCACGACGCAGATTGAGGCTCCGCGGCCAGCCATCTCGCGGGCCTTGTCTGCCGCCTGACCAACCAGTTCGGAACGAATGGGGAAGTGATCGCTGAACCCTCCAAAGCGGAACCACTGGCGGAGACCGGCCTGCTCTACCTTGATCCATCCGATCAACTCCAGATTGCCGGTGGCCACGCCGAGCAATGCGCCGCGATGCACGAGATGATCGAGCACCTGTTCGACGCCCGGCATGCGCACAAGTTCCATCTCATGGCGGCGCTCGGCAACGGCGTGGCGCATGGCTTCAAGAATGGCCTCGATGCGGGTTTCCAGCACTTCGGCAGGAATCCCCGCCTGATTGCAGGCCTCGCGCAGGATGGCGGTATCCGTGCTGCCGTGGAGCAGAATGCCGGCCAGCGTGATTTCAAAGCCGGTGACGCGGTGGACGCTGGAGGCGAACGATTCAACGTGCACGCGGTCGCGGCTACGCAAGAGCGTGCCATCGATGTCAAAGAGGTAAGCGTCCTGCCCGTCCCAGGCAAAGCCCGGCTCGATGGCGACGCGGGCCTCGTTGCTTAGTAAGGATGTCTGCATATGCTCAGATGAAAAACTCAGCCTTGGCGGTAGGGCAAACTCACGGTGCTGAATACAGGACGTTCGCTGCGCGGCGGACGCTTGAGGCCGGCGCGCACTTCCGCCAGGTCGAGTCCCAATTCCGCCATGGCACGGCTCAATGTATTTCGATGCATGCCGAGTTCTTCGGCTGCCTTACACTGGTTGCCGCGGTGCGCCACCAACACTTCGCGCAGATACTGCTTCTTGAATTCGCGCACGGCATCTTCGTAGGGGATGCCGCTGGAATGCATTTGGGTCACCAGGCTGGCCAGTTCTCGTTTCACGTTCACCTCTTGCTACTTTATCGGATCATTTCAATTCTGTGGGTTGCGCGGGACGAGAAATTCCGGCTTTTCTTCGTGAGGATGCATCCAGTCCGGGGTCTCGCCTTCCAGCAAATTGAGCCCTCTTCTCACACGTTCAGACAACAGGCCTGGGCTGACGTGGGTGGAGAGATGACAGGCCGCGAAGAAGTGCCGCGGTAGTTTGGCTTCGACCAACCAATGCGCCTGTGGATAGAAGGCCACTGTTACCAGAATGGCCAACGTCACAAGCAACACTCCCTGAAAGAAACCGAAGACCCCGCCGGCAAGCCTGTCCAGGCAGCCTAATCCCATCCTCTTGAATGTCTTGTGCAACAACGCTCCAAGAACGCCTGCCACGGCCATTACGAGTATCGCAATAAGAATGAATCCGAAAATATTCGCGATCTCCCGATCGTGCACCAGTGGCTTCAACGGGGCTGCCACGATGGGATAATTCCATTCCGCAATCGCCAACCCCAGAATCAGGCCGCCCAATGAGCAGACAGCGCGAAAGAATCCCTGCGACAAGCCTCCCAGTACCGACAGTGCCACTACGATCACGATTGTCAAATCTACCCACGATATGCCCTGGTCCGTCATTCAATCTCCTAGGTCAGCGTCAGGTCGTGCCCGGTCAAGCGTCGGAATGCTTCAAGATACTTGGATTGGGTGCGTTCCACAACTTCTTGCGGCAAGCCGGGTGCGGGCGCCTGCTTGTTCCAGTGGATGGCCTCCAGGTAGTCGCGTACAAACTGTTTATCGAAGGAAGGCTGCGCGCCGCCGGGCTCCCACGATGCACCTTCCCAGAAGCGTGAAGAGTCCGGCGTCAAAACCTCATCCGCAAGCATAACCCCTTCTGCCGTTCTACCGAACTCAAATTTTGTGTCGGCCAGAATCAAGCCGCACGAGTCGGCGTGTTGGGCAGCTTTCGAGTAGATGGCCAGCGTCAGGCGACGCAGCTCCGCTGCATCGGACGCGCCCAGGAGGGCCGCAGTAACCTCGAAGGAGATGTTCTCGTCATGCTCGCCATCCTGGCTCTTGGTGGCTGGGGTGAAGAGGGGCTCTGGAAGGCGCGAGCCGTCCAGAAGACCGGCGGGGAGAGGAATTCCACAGACCGACCCGGCTGCCCGGTACTCCTTCCAACCCGAACCGGCGAGGTAGCCGCGGGCCACGCACTCGACGGGAAACATGGCTGCCCGCTTCACCAGCATGGAGCGGCCTTCCAGTTGAGATGCATACGGCTGGAGGCTGGCTGGGAACCTGGTTACATCTGCCGTGATGATGTGGTTGGGGACAATGCTCGATAGCAGGTCAAACCAGAAGAGCGAAATCTGGGTCAGAATCTTGCCCTTGCCGGGAATGCCCGTTGCGAGGACGTGATCGAAGGCTGAGATGCGGTCGGTGGCGACCAGCAGAAGCGCCCCGTCGACAGCATAGAGATCGCGCACCTTGCCGCGTCCCAGCCAGGGGATTTCACCCAGGTTCGTTGTCAGGAGCGCAGTCACGGGAGGCCTTCCATGGGAGGGAACTGAATCTCCGATTCTGAAGCGAGCGGCGCAGTTTGTCAACGGGCGGACTTCGGGCTTCGTTCTGACCGGTGGCGGAGCTGAGGAGCGGCGGGAGCCGGGCTTTGAATCGTGCCGGGAAGAATGCACGCAGGCCTGTGACAGCCGTCACGGACCGATCTTTCCAAATGGGAGACACTCCTGTTGTCAACATGGTTCGGAGGGTATGCACGAACGCTCTCCTAGAGCCGGGCGATACGAAGTGGCAGTGGAAAGGGGAAGCCGCGGTTGCTTCGTTAATACAGGGATCACCAGTAGCCGCGCGCTACCGACCTCCAGCGCCGGCTACTGGTCCCCATCTACCTTGTGCAACGCAAGCGCCTCCGAAGCGAAGAGTTCCTTCGGGGGCGATTTTTTGCGCTTGAATGTCATCGGCGTACTTCGCTCTTCACCTGCTTGAGAAGACAAACTCATTGCCATCGGGATCTTTGAACTTGGCCATTGTGCCCCAGACTTCCTTTTTTGGCTCCTCGGCGAGTTCCACGCCGTTTGACTTGAGGAGCTTCGCGGTCGCAAAAACGTCGTCGCACCAAAAGGTCAGCGGTTGAAACCCGCCGATGCGGCTCTCATGGCCGGGAGGCGTGAAGAGCGCAAGGTTTACATCGGAGCCAGGGATCAACAATTCAATCCATCGCTGGCCGGGTCCAAAGGCTTGATCGGTTGCTACCTTGAATCCCAATTTCTCGGTATAGAACTTCAGCGCTCGATCCTGGTCGCTGACTGGAATGCTCACAATCTTGACGCCTCGTATCATGTCGTCCTCCTGGTTGAGATTCTCGGACTATAGGCGCGCTGAATCGACAATGCAATCTGGCAAGCATTGCTGTAGTAATCTCTGGTATAGCCATGCCGTTGATCGACGACTATGTGACCGACGTTTTGATGCGCGACCTTGTCGGACACGACAAGCGGCCGGTTAGTTTTCTTGTGTATTTGTGGCTAGCGGCTGAGCAATTGCGCAGAGGGATAGCCGTCCAGATCAGCTATCAGGAGCTGGCGGAGTCGATTGGCGTATCGAAGAGTTCGGCCCAATCCGCAGTGGCGTGGCTGGTGCGGCGAAAGCTGGTGCTGATGAGCAAAGCGACGGTCACGGCGACGCCTCGATACAAGGTTCAGACCCCGTGGAGACGATAGAATAGCCCTGAGCCGGCCAGCATGCGCCTCTACGCCGTCGCGCGGTGCTGCTCGTGGCTGCCGAGGCGCACGCTGACCACTTTGGAGACGCCGGGTTCCTGCATGGTTACGCCGTAGATCATGTCGGCGGCCTGCATCATGCGCTTGGAGTGAGTGACGAGCAGGAATTGCGTTTCCCTGCTGAGCGTGTGCAGCAGATCAGCCAGGCGGCCCACGTTGGTCTCGTCCAGCGGGGCATCGACTTCGTCGAGCACGCAGAAGGGGCTGGGTTGGAATTGGAAGATTCCCATCAGCAAGGCCAGGGCAGTGAGCGCCTTTTCTCCACCGGAGAGCAACAGCACATTCTGCAGCTTCTTGCCCGGCGGCTGGGCCACAATTTCAAGCCCGCTCTCGGCTTGGTTTTCAACGTCCGTTAGCCGCAGGAAAGCTTGGCCGCCCTGGAACAGCCGTGAGAAGACGTGGGCGAAGTTCTCGTTGATGCGGGCAAAGGCTTCGTCGAATCTGGTGCGGGAGATCTGATCGATTTCCTTGATGGTTTCCTGTGTATTCTCGATGGACTCGATGAGGTCTTTGCGCTGCGTATCAAGGAATGTGTGGCGCTCTGCCGTCTCCTTGTACTCATCGAGCGCCATCATGTTGACCGGGCCCATCTGCTCGATGCGCTGCCGCAGCGTACGGCATTCTTCTTCCTCGGCGGTGAGTTGCTCGTCCAACAGGCGAACAAGCTGATCATCAGCGCGGAGCAACTGGGCTTCGATGTTGACCTCAGCAAGGCAACTGGCCTCAAGATGCTCAAGATCGGAGCGCAGCTTGGCCACTAGGCCATAGCTGTTGGCGCGGTCCTCGCGCAACTGGTCTACCGCGGCACGGGCGATCTTGAGTTGAATCTCGATGGTCGAGAGTTGCTGGCGAACTTCCTGCGATTGAGCAGCCAATGCCTGCGCCTGCGCCAGCGCTTCGGCGCGGATGGCGGCCAGTTCACTTTGGCGGCCGGCCAACACTGCGCTCTCGGCAATGCGCTGCTCGCGCTCCGTCTCGGCAGAGGCGCGCTGCTGATCAACGGCCATCACGCGGCGCTCCAGGTCGGCATGGAGACGATCGATGCGCTGGAAGGCTGCTTCCGCTCCGCGACGGCGCTCTTCCAGGCCGGCCAGTTCCGCGGTTACCTGTGCCGCTTCCTGCTGCAAGCCTTCGCGCTTCTCTCGCGACCGCGCAAGTTGGCCTTGCAGCTCATCGAGGGAAGCCTCAGCCTGCGTATGTTCCCCTTCAAGGCGCGTAGTTTCTTCGCGCTTCTGTTCAATGGAGCTGTGTTTGGCTTCGCGGGCGTCTTTGTTGCGGGCGGCCTGCAAGGTCCAATCCTGAAGACGCCGCTCGACGCGCTGAACCTCTGATTCCATCTGCTTGAGAGCCGCGCCCTGGTTGGCGGCTTCGGTCTCCACCTGCCGCCGCTCCGCGCTGCTGACATCCAACCGGGTAGTCAGTTCTTCGATGGTGCGGGTGAGCGCCGCGGCTTCCGTCTCCGCTTGTGCCAGGCCAATCTCCAGTTTCCCCAGCTTGCTTTCGGCCTCGCGCAACTCTCGCTTGAGGGCCAGTGGACCTTCGCTGGCGGGCTTGCCGCCGGTCACAGTGCCGTTGTGGAAGCACTCACCTTCCAGAGTCAGGAAATATGCGTGGAGATGCTGCGAGGCAAGCCGTTGGGCCTGGGCCGCATCCTCAACGAGATAGCAGTGCTTGAATTTGGGCAGGATGGACTCGAGCGACCGGCCAAAGCCGTTGAGCACGCGGATCGAATCCTTCAGCGGGGTGAGCCCAGGCGCGGTGATGGGATCTGGCTCCTCAGCAAAAAGCGTGCCTTGATCCGCGGGATGCACAAGAAACGTGGCCCGGCCATCTACCCCGGACTTGAGCAGGCGCACCCCTTCTTCGGCGACGCCCCAGCTCTCCACAACCACATAATTCAACTCCTCGCGCAGGAACTCGTCGACCACTCCTTCATGTTCGCCGCTAACTTCGAGGAAGTCCGCCAAAGTGCCCACGGGCGCCATTCCGTGGCCCAGCGCTCCGGGCTTCAACAGCCGCCGGACAGTATCTGTGGAGTAGCTATGATTGCGAATCAGCGCCTGAAGCGAGTCGCGGCGGCCGGCGACAGCGGCCTGATCGCCGCGCAACTGGTTGGCGAGTGCGCGCTTCGCATTTTCATCGGAGCGCTTGGCGTGCAGCGTTTCGCGCACGGCAGCAATCTCAGTCTCGAGGCGCGAGAGCGCCTCTGCCGCCGACTCGAAGCGCAGCTTAGCCTGGCCGCTTTCCACGCCCAGGTTTTCCTGTTCATTGCGCGCCTGGCCCATCTCCGACTCCAACCGCTCCGCCTCGCGCTCGAGAGCGGCCAGGCTCTCTTCGGCCTGAGCGGTGTGATTGCGCGCATTGCCGGCCAGGGTCAACAAGTGCAGGGTGTGGCGACGGGTCGACTCCAGTTGCCGCTCGGCAATAAACACCTCTTCGGCAGCGGTTCGCGCCTCCTGCTGGCGCGCCTCAACATGCTCGCGAAAAGATCTTGCTTCACCCGCAGCGGATTCAAGGAACGCATGCTGCTGCGCACGCTCTTCGGCGATGCCGGCCAACTGCGTTCGCGTGCCATCCAGTTCAGAAACAGCCGCAGCGATACGCATTTCCAGTTCGCTTACGCGTTCGGTGTTGGAGCGTTCGCGGGCTGTGGCCCCCTCAAGCTCGACAGCCGCTTCGCTGGCCCGGCTTTGGGCTTCATGGCCCTCGCGGTCAAGCTCGTAGCCGCGCTCGGTGAGCCCGTGCTGACCTGCTTCCAGCTCCGCGATTTCTGAAGCCGAGCGATTGATTTGCTCCGACAGTGCAGCGATCTCCTGGTCGAAGCGGGCTTGCTCCGCATCCATGAGGGCCATGCGGCTGGTGAGCACGACGCGCAGACGGCCTCGCAGCTCGTCGCGAACGGCGGCAAACCGCTCCGCCTTGGCTGCCTGCCGCTTCAGACTGTTCATCTGCCGGGTGACTTCTTCAAAAATGTCATCGACGCGGGCCAGGTTTTGTTTGGCGCTTTCCAGACGCAATTCGGCAAGACGTTTTTTATTCTTGAATCGCGTGATGCCTGCCGCCTCTTCAATGATGGCGCGGCGATCGTGCGGCTTGGAACTGAGCAGCATGCCGATGCGCTCCTGGCCGATGATGGCGTAGCTCTCCGGTCCCAAGCCGGTGCCCATGAAGATGTCCTGAATGTCGCGAAGGCGGCAGAGCTTTCCGTTCAGCAGGTACTCGCTTTCTCCGGTGCGAAAAAGGCGCCTGGTAATGACAATCTCGCCCTTCTGCGGTGTGCGCTGAAACTTGCGGCGGCGAATCTTCAACACCACGGCCTGCGGGCCGCTGCCTTCGCCGGTTGCTGCGACGGCTGACGGCTCCGGCGAGTCTTCGTCAAGCAGTTGCCCTGGTTGCTCCGCTGCGATAATCTCCTCGGCCTCGATGGCCTGCCGACGGCGAAATTCATCTTCATCCCAGTCTGCCGGGCCGTCGTGCTCGACCGTCACCTCCGGCTCCACGGGCACAGGCCCCTCATAGGCATCCGGATCGACCATGGTCAGAGTCACCTCAGCCATGCCCAGCGGCTTGCGATCACGGGTTCCAGCAAAGATCACGTCCTGCATGTGCGATCCGCGCAGGGACTTGGCGCTCTGCTCGCCGAGCACCCAACTGACCCCATCCAGGATGTTGGACTTGCCGCATCCGTTTGGCCCCACCACAACGGCAATGCCGGCTCCCGGCACCGTCAACTCCGTGCGGTCGCAGAAGCTCTTGAAGCCGAGGATGTGTATCTTTTTTAATTTCAGCATTTTCACTCCGAGAAGATGGGCTTCGGGCAATTCTGGTCCGGTATTCGGTGACCCGGCTTTCCGATCACAGTGGGCGGCCAAGAACCTCTCTTCCCATTTCAGACTCTAAGGAGCCAGGGGGTCAGGGTCAACGGGTGCGAGTGGGGATTTTGTGGATAAGGGAGGCCGGAATTGCTCTTAATGGGAAATCCAAATCTGCAGACCTTATCTTTGGAATACCCGACGATATCTGTTCCATTTTCCCACAAGCTGAAAGGAGAATCGGCAGACCCAGTTGGCTCAGCCAGTTAAAAGGCTCGCCGCAAAATGTTAACGATCCGTTGCAGCCAAAAATTGGACAGTCCGAGCCCTCATGTGTTGTCTACAATTTGGATACATAGTATTGCGGGCGGGGTTCGCGAAAGGAATCAAAATGGTAACGTCTCTGACGATGGGCAAAGAAGGCGAAGGAGTTCAACCACTCACTCAGTCCAGGGCCTGGAAGGCTCTTCAGGCTCATTATGGTCAGGTCCGCGGCCTGCACTTGCGGGATCTGTTTGCGGCCGATCCGGGGCGCGGGGAACGGTTGGCGATTGATGCGCTGGGGCTTTTCTTCGACTACTCGAAGAATCGCGTGACCGACGAGACCATCAAGCTGCTCATTTGTCTGGCGCGAGAGTCGGGCCTGCAATCGCGGATTGAGGCCATGTTCCGCGGCGACAAAATCAACATCACTGAGGGGCGAGCCGTGCTGCACGTGGCGCTGCGCGCGCCCAAGGGGGAGTCGATCTTTGTCGACGGCGTGGATGTGGTGCCCGAAGTTCATGCCGTGCTGGACAGGATGGCTGCGTTTTGCGACCGCGTCAGGAGCGGAGCGTGGAAAGGGCATACAGGCAAGCGCATTCGCAATGTGATCAACATCGGCATTGGCGGCTCAGACCTGGGTCCGGTGATGGCGTATGAGGCGCTCAAGCATTACAGCGCTCGCGACATGACGTTCCGCTTTGTCTCGAATGTGGATGGGACGGATTTTTCGGAAGCGGTGGTCGATCTTGACCCGGCAGAGACGCTGTTCATCATTTCGTCGAAGACCTTCACTACGCTTGAAACGATAACCAATGCTCAATCAGCGCGCGCCTGGTCGGTGAAGGGAATGGGCGGCGACGAATCGTTGGTCGCCAAGCATTTCGTAGCCGTGTCGACGAACGCTGAGGGAGTTGGGAAATTCGGCATCGATACGGCCAACATGTTTGGTTTCTGGGACTGGGTGGGCGGGCGTTATTCCATGGATTCGGCGATTGGGCTGGCCACCATGCTGGCGATTGGGCCAGAGAATTTTCGGGCCATGCTGGACGGGTTTCACGAGATGGACGAACATTTCCGCACCACTCCATTCGAGAGCAACTTGCCGGTCATTCTGGGCCTGCTGGGCGTGTGGAACACGGACTTTTTGGGCGCGCAGACTGTGGCTGTGCTGCCCTATGAGCAATACCTGAAGCGCTTCCCGGACTACCTGCAGCAACTCACCATGGAGAGCAACGGGAAGCATGTGACGATCTCGGGAACGGAAGTTGACTATGCGACCGGCCCCATTTATTGGGGCGAACCGGGGACGAACGGCCAGCATTCTTTCTATCAGTTGATTCATCAGGGAACCAGGCTTATTCCGTGCGATTTTATTGGGTTCGGAAACTCGCTGAATGTGCTCGGCCGTCATCATGACATGCTGCTGGCGAATGTGTTCGCGCAAAGTGAGGCGCTGGCATTTGGCAAGACGGAGGAGCAGGTGAAGGCGGAGGGCACACCGGACTGGCTGGCGCCGCATCGCGTCTTCGAGGGCAACCGGCCGTCGAATACTATCCTTGCCGACAGGCTCACGCCGGAAGTGCTGGGCAAACTGGTTGCGCTGTATGAGCACAGCGTGTTTACGCAGGGAATGATCTGGCAGATCAATTCGTTCGATCAGTGGGGCGTGGAACTCGGGAAAGTGCTTGCGCAGCGAATCATTCCGGAACTCGAGAGCCCGGCCGAGCCAACCCTGAAGCACGATAGCTCAACCAATAACCTGATCAGGCGCTATAGAAAGCTGAAGGAGTGAGCATGGCAATTCGTGGCTATGAAAAACCGCTCTACATTCTGCCGTTCGACCATCGCGGCTCGTTCGAGACGGGGATGTTCGGTTGGAAGGGCGAGCTGACTGCGGACCAGACGGCACGGATTGCGGCGGCCAAACAGGTGATCTACGACGGCTTTCAGAGTGCGGTTGCGGGTGGGTCGCCAAAAGAAAAGGGCGGCATTCTGGTGGACGAGCAGTTCGGCGCGGCCATTCTTCGCGATGCGGCTGAAAAGGGCTTTACGTTCGCGTGCCCTGCCGAGAAGAGCGGGCAGGATGAATTTGACTTTGAATATGGCGAGGATTTTGCGGCGCATATCGAGGCCATCCATCCGACGTTCTGCAAGGTGCTGGTGCGCTACAACCCTGAAGGCGATGAAGCCTTGAACCGCATGCAGGCGGACCGGTTGAAGCGGCTTTCGGATTATTTGCACGGCGCCAATCGAAGTTTGTTCATGTTTGAGCTTCTGGTGCCGGCGGAGAAGGCACAGCTTGCAAAGGTGAATGGCGATAAGAAGGCTTACGATCTCACGCTTCGTCCAGGGCTGATGGCCGGCGCAATCCAGCAGTTGCAGGTTGCAGGTGTCGAGCCGGACGTGTGGAAGATTGAAGGGCTAGATCGCCGCGAAGACTGCGAAAGGATGGTAGCGACCGCGAAAACGGGAGGGCGCGACTCGGTGGGTTGCATCATTCTGGGGCGCGGCGAAGACGACCAGAAAGTGCGCGAATGGTTGACGATGGCGGCCAGTGTTCCTGGATTCATCGGGTTCGCGGTTGGGCGTACAGACTTCTGGCAACCGCTTGTTGACTGGCGCGACAACAAGATCTCGCGAGAGACCGCGGTGGACCAGATTGCTTCACGTTACCGGGAGTTTGTGGATTTGTTTGAGAGCGCAACTGCTGGACGGGCTAATGGTTGAAGCCGCAGCAGATGCCGGCTTCAGAATTCGTGATGATCGTCAACCAGGGTGGCAATGGTTTCCGGGGCAACACTCAGGGTCGTGGCCCGATCCGCAGGCAAGTTGGCTGCCTCGGTCTGGGCGCGCAGTTTGGCTACGGCAAGCCAGTTATCCTTGTGCGGTGTGTCGGCGATCCATGGCGGCAGCGGCATGCAAAGATAGTCGCTCAGTGCCGCGGCGTAGCCCTCATAGAGGGCCCGCATGTCGCTCAGCCTCTCATAGGAGTGACCGTCGCGGCAGACGCTAACGCCGCTCTGACAGAGCAGGTTATAAAGCTGGTTATAGCGCGCAGCGGGAAGCCTGTCAGGTGCGCCATTGACGGGGTTGAGAGAGAAAATCTGAGATAAGTCAACCAGCGCATGGCGCGCCATGGCGAAGGTCAGTTGAGCCTGGCGTGCCTCGTGGCCTTGCACTCCGGCAATCAGCAGTGCTGAAGTGTCGAGCACGGCGGTCAAGGCGCTGATCCAGCTTTGGTTGGTATGCTGCGAGCGAAAATAGCAGAGCAGGGGATACGAGATGTGACTCTCGAGCAGCTCAGCCGACCATCGTTCCCACTCCACCAGCAGCAGTGAAAGCGCACTCTTTCCGCCTTCATAGGAATGGCGGCGCAGAAGTTCCGCGGCTGTCGGCGGAGATCCAGCGCGGGCGTCGAGCAATGAAATGCTCACTTCGCGCCTTGAAAACGCGCCATAAAGCACCGGAAAATATCCCATAACCACGGCCAGAAGGCCAAACCCGGTGGCCGATTCCAGAATCACGACGGCTCGCACCAAGCCACTGTGGGGTGTTACGTCTCCCAGGCCCAGGGTGAAGAGGGTGGTACCGCTCACGTAGAGGTCAGAAAGAAAGCCTGGGCCCTGTGCGGGGTCGTTGAACGGGTTCCCGAGAGCATAAAAGATGAGCGAAAAGCCCACGACCAGGGCGCCCGCCCACATAGCCAGCAAAAATATCAGCGACATGGGCCCGTAGAAGCTGAATGCGGTTTCTTGCGTGCGCAGACCGCAAAGGCGCTTGGTGAAGAAGACCCAGGGTTTCCAGGTAACAATGAAAAAAATGCGGGTGAGCCTGAAGCGGCCCGTTGCGCGGCGGGGCAGAATGATGGTTTGGAAGGCATCGAACAGGGCTGCAAATATGCAGACAATGCCGGCAATCAAAATTAAGACTCGCATCCGTGCTCCTGTTGCTGCCTCGTGGGGCTGTTGCTGGCTTGCGGGTTTGAGGGCAAGCAAACAGCTTCGCGCGCTTTGCCCTTTGACTGTATCCTAACTCCACCGAGGCGGTTGAAAAGGGCTGTAAACATTTTCTGCCAGGGGAGCGATCCGGGACTATTGATCGTTATCATTAGTTGTTGTTGCTCAACGCCGCAGACCGGCTACGCTGTTTACCTCCAAAGTGGGTTTCAATCCGAATGAAAAGATTTCAAGACGTAGCGATCCTGGTAGCCGCCGCCGGATGCCTTGTACTTTACTGCAAACAAGCGCCCATTCATGCGGCTTCGCGCGAAGTGGTTGCTCAGGCTCAGGCCGTCCAGCCGGCGGGCAGCGCAACACAAGACTCCCCAGGGTCAAAATCCTATGCGGCAAACTGCGCCATCTGCCATGGAGACCAGCGTGAAGGCAACCTGCCGACGTTTCCTCCGCTGATCGGCATTGGGCGCCACATGAACGACCAGCAAATCTCGGATGTCATTCAGAAGGGCCAGGGCCTCATGCCCGGCAACACGGATTTGAAAGGCGACGAGTTGGCGGCCTTGTTGCGCTATCTTGCCAGCCCGGCTGAATCGGCGTCCAAGCCGGCTGCGGAAACGGCATCGGCAGCGCAATCTCCTAACTCGTCTGAGGCCGGCGGCGTCCTGTTTAAACAGAACTGCGCCTTCTGTCACGGCCGGGACACGATGGGCGGAGAGTCAGGTCCCGATCTGACGCAGTCAAAAATTGTGCTGGCCGACGTGAATGGCGACAAGATTTCCGCAGTGGTGCGTGAAGGACGCCCGGCAAAGAAGATGCCGGCGTTCAATTTTTCAGCTCCTGAGTTAGAGAGCCTGGCGGCTTTTATCCATGCGCAGGCGTCCATTGCAAAAGCCAACAAGGGCGGACGCCGTGGAGTCGACGTATCCGATCTGCAAACCGGCAACGCGGATGCAGGCAAGAAGTACTTTGACGGTGCGGGGACGTGCTCCAAATGCCACTCGGCAACCGGGGACCTTGCCGGCATTGCCAAGCGCTACGAGGGGTTGCGACTCGAGGAGCGCATGCTTTATCCAGAGGGTGTGAAGAGCAAGGTTACGGTGACGCTCCCCTCCGGAAAACAATTGACTGGAACTTTGGAATATCTCGATGAGTTCACCGTGGGGATGAGAGACAGCGACAGCAACTATCATTCCTGGATGGTGAACAGCGTGAAGTACAAAGTGGAGTCACCTGTCGATGCGCATGTCGGCCTGTTCAGCAAATACACAGATGCGGACATCCATAACTTGATGGCTTATCTGCAAACACTGCGCTGATTGCGCCTGAACGCGGTCTCCGACTGAACATCAGAAAGGTTTTCAAGGTATGGAGCGAAGGAAAGATGCATTGTTATTTGCGCTAGGCGCGGTTTTGTATTTGGGCGCCGGTCCCACTTTGATGATGGCGCAGAATCTTGATCCGGCCGATCTGCTAAAGCCGCGTGCGGACAGTTGGCCGCTCTATCACGGCGACTACTCGGGCAGACGCCACAGTTCTTTGCGCCAAATTACGCCGCAAAACGTTGGCAATCTCACCCTGGCTTGGGCATTTCAGACGGAACAGAATGCGGATATCAAGTCTTCACCGCTGTTGGTGGATGGAGTATTGTTCTTTACCGTTCCAGATAACATTTGGGCTGTGGATGCGCGGTCGGGGCACTTGCTCTGGCACTACAACAGGCCGGTCAAGGGCGAGCATATCGGCCATCGCGGAGTGGCGATGTACAAGGGCTGGCTCTACTTCACGACGCCCGATTGTCATCTGATCTCCCTGAGTGCCAAGGACGGTACAGTGCGCTGGGACAAAGTGTATGCCGACCAGAGCCAGGGCTACTGGTCAACCATGGCCCCGCTTGTGGTGGGCAACCACGTGATCGCGGGCGTTGGCGGAGACCTGGACAACCTGCCGGGCTTTCTTCGCTCCTTTGATCCAGAGACCGGCGAAACGCAATGGCAGTGGTTCGCGACTCCTCCAGGCGGGACTCCGAATGGCACCACCGGAGGCACCACCTGGATGACCGGCACCTATGACCCGGAACTCAACCTGCTCTACTGGGGCACGGGGAATCCGACGCCGGTGCTGAACGGCTCAACGCGCCCAGGCGACGATGCATATACGTGCAGTATCGTCGCGCTCAACCCCGATACGGGCAAACTGGTGTGGGGATTTGTGGTTTCGCCGCACGATACTCACGATTGGGATGCGGTGGAAACTCCGGTGTTGGTGGACGCGGACTTCCATGGAAAGCCGCGCAAGATGCTCATGCAGACATCGCGCAATGGATTCTTCTTCGTTCTTGACCGCATCACGGGAAAGAGCCTGCTGACAGTTCCCTACGGGCCAGTCAACTGGAGCCTGGGGATCGATAAACAAGGCCGGCCGATTCCAAATCCGGACAAGGAACCCAAGCCGGACGGGCGCCTGGTTGCACCCGACGAAGGTGGATTGACGAACTGGCGTGCGCCCAGCTTCGACCCCAGGACTGGATTGTTCATCGTCGACGCTGAACCAAGTTACAGTGTCTATTTCTCCAAGGCGGCTGACGGCGCTTATGGATGGGCAGGCGGCGATTACAGTCTTTGGAGCAAGGGGGTGATCGAGGCCATCGATTACCAGACGGGCCAGATTCGCTGGAGTCATGAAGTGGGGCCGGACGGGTCTGGCGCAGGCGTTTTGACAACCGATTCGGGACTGACCTTTACGGGCGATGCCTTTGGAAATGTGCTTGCACTGGACACAAGCAACGGCAAGACGCTGTGGCATGCGGGAACGGGAGAGGGGATGCAAAGTTCTCCGATCACGTATCTGCTCGATGGACGCCAATACGTGATGACCAGCAGCGGAGGGGTGTTGTTTGCGTGGGCGCTTCCGCATAGCTCCGCTGCGGCAGCGCCTTCGGTGGCGCACAAAAAATAGGGATGGTATGCACGGGTATTTCGGTGATGCAGACGTTCCCTCAGGGGCAGAAGCCCGAGTTCGTTCTTGCACCAATTGCGGCACGACTGAAGTCGTGCCCTTTCAAAACGTCGCCTTATGCAGAGTTTCCTTAGCACTCGATTCGAGAATTCCTTAGTAAGGAACAATGCTGAGAGTTGCACGCATGGCGTGCTCCTGGCCTGGCTCAAGTGAAACGGCCGCGCCGAGAATATTACTGGCTTCCACGCAGATCATTCGCCGCCATTCATCATTTCCAAGATCGGTCAGGGATGCCGCTCCTTGCTGCCATGGATTCCAGACGACCGTAGTTGCGGAATTCTCTTTTTCCGTCAGGATGGTGCGGTGCGATGCCGGATCGATCAACGCTGCGGGCCCGTGGGTATCGAGGTATGCATTGTCGGTGATGGCTTCGAAACCCAGGTCTCCGGACTGGACTTTCTTGCGATTCCCATCGGCGTTATCGAGGTACCTGATTTGATCGAGGCCGCGCACGCGCACGTTCTCCGCCTCGGCGACCCGGAAATAAGTGTGCAGGGCCTCTTCAAAGGACAGAGGATCGGATCCACTATTCTTCGCGATCAACTCAAGCCTAAGAGTTCTTCCGATGGTGACCCGATTCACCAGGCGAAACTCGTGCGGCCACCAGCGGCGCGTTGACTCATCGCTTTCCGTCGAGCAGGTCACGATCACGGAGCCATCTTCATCCGCCGACACTGAATCGAGGCGCCATTCTTTTGTTCGAACGAACCCATGAGCGGGGGCCAGGGGGTCGCCCGCCTTGGCTCGAAACCAGGGGAAGCAAATCGGAATTCCTCCGCGAATCGCACGGCCGTCTTGCCAATGCGAATGCTCACTGAGAAAGATCGCTTCTTCGGCGCCAGCCGGCTGCCACGAAGTTACCTGCGCACCATGCAGGTAAATCTCCGCCGACGCTGAAGGCGTCGTTACAGCTACTTTAGGCAGTCCGCCGCTTCCGGAAATCAACTGAGCAATTCCGGGGATTCCGAAACGGCGATTCAAAGCATCGATGTTCGTGAGCTCATTCATCACAGACAGGATTCTAACCGATACCCGGAGTTCGAATGATTCGACCCTCATTTCCGAAGCGAGTTGGCGAGTGCGGCCTCCATGCTTCGTGCCAGAGCGTTCACGAGGGGCGGATGCATCAGTTCAAAATGCCGGCCTTCGAGAACTTCCTGTTGGAAGACGCCGCGGGTGATGCGCGCGGAAAGGCTTGGGTCGACCGGCGAGGCACTGAGCCAGCTTTCTTTTGCGCGGCAGAGGAGGACGGGCGCAAGCACCGCCTGGACCTTTGCCTGCTCGATGAGAATGGAGTGGCGGACAAAGGCGGCAAAGAATCTGCGGGTTTCAGAATCGGCGTCACTGGCCGCTAGCAGGCCCTGCATGGCCAGCCAGTTGAGTACATGCTGTACGTTCGCAGATTCTGACCTGGTGCGCACAATTCGTTGCGCGAGCTTCAGAATGGAAGCGGAGAGGTCGGGCGGCTGGAGCCGGTGAAAGCGCGGCAATCCTGAACTGAGGTGGTCATAGACTTCGGTGATGAGGCTGTGGAGAACAGAAACGTGTGTGCAGCCTGGATCGAGCATGGCTAAAGGTGTCTCGATCATGTAGAGCAGTGAGACCTGGCGTGCGCAGCGTTCAAGTTCGCGTGCAGCAGCGAGGGCAAAAATGCCGCCTGCGGAGAAGCCGGCGAGGCGGATAGCGCCTTCGGGCTGCTGTTGCATGATGATGCCGGCGTAGTCTCGCGCCAATTCGTCGATCGAGGTCCATTCGTCCGCTGCGCCTGACAACAATCGGGATTGGATTGCGTAAACGGGCAATTGATGCGAAATGTGAGCGGCCAAAGAGTCATAGATGTTGGTTCTTCCTCCCGCGGGATGAATGAAAAAGATGGGAGGCAGACTGCCCAGGGCGCGGTACGCGATCATCTGGTGATCGGGTGCGATTCGATCGGCGTTTGGCGCTGAGCTCCGGGTGATGGATGCGGATTCGCTGACAGTGGACGCAGTGGGACCGTCGTCGAAGGTATCGAGAACGAGGGCAGCGAGGGTTTCAATGGACGAATTGGCGGACATTTTGCTGTTTGGCAAAGATGCGCCGATCTTCATCTGAAGCCGGTTCAGCAATTCGAAAGCCATGAGGGAATCGAGTCCCATCTCACGGAGCGGGCGATTGGCATCGAGCCGGGCGGGCGCGGTTCGCAGGACTTTTGCAACGGACTCGCGAACCAGGTCGAGCACCAGCGCCTGCCGTTCTTCCTGGGATGCGGCGAGTAGAGTTGAGCGCTGATCTTCACCGCCCGCGGATGCATCGAGCAGCGAGGAGACGAAGACATCTGAATATCTGGGCGGCGCGGATATTCCGGTTTTCTTGCCGAAGATCTTTTGCCAATCGACGTGCATGAATGCGATTTGCGTGACGTTCCGCTGCATTAATTGACCGAGCATCTTTGTGGCCTGGTCCGGGGAGATGGGGTGCAGGCCATTGGCTGCGAGTTGCGCGGCGAGAGAAGGATTGCGGGCAAGGACGCCGACCTGACCGATTGCTCCCCAGTTGATGGCGAGAGCGGGTAGGCCAAGGGCGCGGCGATGGTGTGCGAGGGCGTCGAGAAAGCTGTTGGCCGCGGCGTAGTTGGCCTGACCGAGCGATCCGATCACCGAGCTGATGGAAGAGAACAGAACGAAGTGATCGAGTGAGAGTTTGGCCAGCGCGGAATGAAGATTCCATGCGCCAATGGCCTTGGGGGCAAGAACGCGCGTCAAGCGTTCTTCAGTGAGTTGGGACAGAAGGCAATCGTCCAGAACCATGGCCGCATGGAAGACGCCACGCAGGGGCGACGTTTTGGCTTTGATGGTTGCCAGCATGCGCGCGACGTCACTCGGGATGGAGACGTCGGCTTTGACGATGAGGACTTGTGCGCCGAGCTTGCGCAACCTAGCTACAGCGCGCTTTGCTTCGAGGCTGATGGTGCCGGTTATTCCACACAGGACGAGATGTCTTACGCCGCTGCTGACCAGCCACTTTGCCAATGCCAGCCCGAAGCCCCCGAGGCCTCCGGTAATGAGGTAGGATGCCTTGGCTCTGAACGCGATGGGTTTGGCAGGCGGTATTCGCAGGGGAGCGGCATTCGCGTCCTGAGTGGTGAGAACGATTTTGCCGATGTGCTTGGCATGAGCCATGAGACGGAAGGCATCGGGGGCGCGGGAGATAGGAAAAGATTGGTGGGTAATGGGCTGAAGGCGGCCGTTGCGGAACAGCTTGAGGACGGCAAGCAGGAGAGCTTGAACCGATTGCGGCTGCTCGGCCATGACCTGTCCCATATCGATGACGAACAATGAGACGTTGTTGCGCAGCGGTCGGAGGCCGATGGCAGTGTTGGAATAGATGTCGCGCCTGCCGATCTCAAGGAAGCGGCCGCCGGGCGCAAGCACCGACAAGCCTTTGCCGATGGCTTCGCCGGCAAGGGAGTTGAGCACGAGGTCAACGCCTGCGCCTTTTGTGAGGCGGCGAACTTCCTCCGCGAAGGCTGAGGTGCGCGAGTCCATGACGTGACGGATGCTGAGGGTGCGGAGCCAGGCGCGCTTCTGTTCACTGCCTGCAGTCGCGAAGATTTCCGCTCCGGCGAGTTGTGCAATCTGAATGGCAGCAAGGCCAACCCCTCCTGTTGCGGCATGAATGAGGATTTTTTCCCCGCGCTGGATTCTGCCGAGATTGTGAAGGGCATACCATGCGGTCATGAATGCGACAGGGATGGTTGCGGCCTGCTCGTGGGTGAGGCGCGGCGGCTTGGGCAGTACGAATGCGGCGGAGATGGTGAGGTGGGACGCAAAACAGCCGGCGCCGCATGCGATCACCCGATCGCCGACCCTGAAGTTGTTGACGCTTTTGCCGACGGCAACAATGCGGCCTGAGCACTCGTCGCCAATGAAGATGTCGCGATCCGATTCGAAAAGGTAGATGCCGAGCAGCTTCATAACGTCGCGAAAGTTGAGGGCCGCGGCGTGGATTTCGATTTCGACTTCGCCTGAACCGGGCTTGCGGCGGCGGATCTCATTGAGGGCGAGTTCATCCATGACCCCTGAAAGAGGCAGGTTGAGACGATAACCGGAGTTTGGGGATGGAGGCGCCTTGAGGGGATGGAATTCGAGCCGCGTTGGCACAATGCGACTGGCGAAACGAACACCACCTCGCCATGCGACTTCCGACTCCTTATCGTTGACCAACAACTCCCGTAGCAGGTTGCGGGCGACGATTTCGGGTTTGCTCAGGGCGTTTTCCGATTTGTTCCCAGCAGTCTCCGGCTCGCTGAAATCGAGGTCGACGAGGCGGCAGGAGAGGCGAGGGTACTCTGTCTGGATGGTGCGTCCGAGGCCGATGAGCGCTGACTGAGCGACAGAGACTGTGTCGATGGGGCGCACACTCTGAGAGTCGCTGGTGACGAGCCAAAGTGGCGGCGAGCCTTGAAGCGAAGCGATGGCCTGAACGAGATGCATTGCGCTGTTGCAGCCGGCGGCCTGGGATTCGGCGAGCGTGTCAGCGCTGAGGCGCGGCGCGTTGGGTGCATCGAGGGTCTGGAGATCCAGGCTCCAGAGATGCAGGACGCCGGCGATGCCTCTTGCCTTCGAGCCGGCGAAGAGATCTTGCAAACGCGATTCGAGAGGAGTGGGATTCTGACTGTTTTGTGTTTTATCGCTGCGGCCCAGCTCATCCTGAAAAAGCAGAATCGGAGATGCTCCGCGCTGCTTGAGCAGCAACGCCAGTTTGGTTGCAACGCCGGTGCGGTCGGCGAGGATCAGCCAGGTTCCAGGCATGGATTGGTTGGCGCCATTGTTTGGGATTGACTTTTCGATCCATCGGGTTTCATAGAGCCAATTCTCGGGCTCATCGTGCGCAAGCGCGGTGTGACCCCGGACCGCCTGGGCGTGATAGCCGGCAATCTCGATGAGCACGCGCCCTGCGGGGTCAGTGATTTCGATGTCGAAGGCAGGAGAGAGCAGGCTCGCATGGACAAGCCTGGCGTGACAGAAGACGACGGGACCGGGGGGGGCAATAAATGCGATGCGGTCGATGCGCACGGGAACAAAGGTTATTTTGTCGCCCGACGCAGGGGCAGAGATCATGGCGAGTTGGAAGCAGCCGTCGAGGAGGCAGGGATGGATTTGGAATTGACCCGCGGATGAAACGAGCGGCTGAGGAAGGCGGATTCTTCCCAGAGCTTCGCCGTCTTTCCTCCATACGGACTCGATGGCCTGAAACATGGGTCCATAGAAGAGGCCGCGTCTCGCAGAGGTGCTATAGACATTGTCCGTGGAGAGTTGCTCAGGAAGATTGGCTTTGAGGGATTTCAGGTCGAGCGCAGGGGGAACGGTCTGAACTCGTGCTGTGATCTTTGCGGTTGCGTGCCGATTCCAATCCGCGTCGGGCGAGTTCTCGTGACTTGAGAATGTGACGGTGGAATCGAGCGCCGAGTAGGTGGACTGCAACTGGATGGGGTCTTTGCCCTCGGGCAGATGAAGCGCGCGGAGAAGTTCGATGCCCTCAATCTCAAGCTGGCGGGAGGGAAAGACCTGTGCGCCGATGGCCAGGGCTGTTTCAACGAATCCAGCTCCGGGAAAAACAATGTGGTTCTCGATATGGTGGTCTTTGAGCCATGGTTTTGAATTGAGATCGAGCCGGGTATTCCAGGTGGCCGTAGCTGCGTCGAGTTTGACGGTGAGGAATGGATGCGCGGGGGCATTGAGGCGAATGGCGCGGCTGGTGTAGGGCTCGTGCCAGTGCCGTTCACGTTGCCAGGGAAAGAGTGGCAGTGAGACATGCTTGCCGCCAATTGGGAAGATGTTCTTCCAGCAGATGGGCGAGCCGGCCAGATGAAGTGCGGCAATCGTCTCAAAGATGGTGGTGAGTTCCGGTTCATTGCGGCGCAGGGAGAAGAGAACGGTTCCCGGCGCAGCGGTTTGAGCCAGGGTTTCAGAAACAGCGGCGGTTAGCGCGGGATGGGCACTGAGCTCGAGAAAACAGGAATGGCCCTGGGCAGCAAGGCCTTCAATGGCGGCGCTGAATCGTACCGGCTCACGGACATTGCGCCACCAATAGCCGGCGGTCATGTCCAGGCCGTCGGTCAGTTTTCCGGTGACCGTGGACCACATGGGGAGTTGGGCTGGGGATGTCTCAACCTCGCCGAGGGAGCGAAGCAGGTCAGCCTTGCTGGGGTCCATCTGCCGGCTGTGAAAGGCGTAGTTGACTTGTAGGAAGCGATTGAAGATGCCGCGCTGATCGAGCGTTTGTGCGATCCGATCGAGTGGCGCGGGTTCGCCGGAAAAGGTTACTGAGTTGGCACTGTTGTATGCGGCTACTACGACCTGACCGGGGTATTCAGCGGCGATTTGCCGAGCCTGCGTTGCGCTCAGACTGGCGGCGAGCATCCTTCCCGTATCGGGCGCGGAGCCCATGGACCGGCCGCGATGAAAGACAATGCGCGCGGCTTCACGCTGAGTGAGGATTCCGGCCACGTGAGCGGCCGCAACTTCGCCTACGCTATGGCCGACGACGGCCGAGGGCCTCACCCCATACGAGCCCCACAGAGCGGCAAGGGCGACCTGCAGGGCGAAGATGGCAGGCTGAGCAATGCCCGTGTGCTCCATCCTGGACGAGTTCTGGTCGCGCGAAAGCTCCTCCACCACCGACCAGTTTCCAAGTTCGTGAAAAAGGACGTCGCATTCCTCAATCTTGTTGCGAAACGGTTGGCTGCGTGCCATCAACTGACGGCCCATGGCCCACCATTGAGAGCCCTGGCCGGAAAAGACGAAGACGGGCCCGGCATTGGCGGCGGCCTGACCGGAGATCATGGCCGGACTTGTCTCGCCGGCGAGAGATGCTTCGAGGCGATTCAGCAATTCCTTGCGCGTTGCGGCCACGAAACACAGGCGATGCTGCAGATGAGAGCGGCGAGTGGCGGCCGCGGCGCAAACAGACCAGAGATCGATTGCCGGGTTCTGAAGCAGTGCGCGGTAATTCGCGGTGGCAACCAGAAGGGCTTCGCGGCTGTGGGCGGAGATGGGCAGAATGAACGGCTGGCCTCGTCGTGCCGCAATGGACGGCTTTTGCGGGCGTGCAGGTGGAGCCTCAAGAATAACGTGCGCGTTGGCGCCCCCGAATCCGAAGGAGTTGATGCCGCCCAGTAAAGGCTGCGAGTTCGTCGGAAAGGGTTGAAGGCGGTTCACAACGCGAAGTTTGAGCTTCTTGAGGTCGATGCGCGGATTGGGCTTCTTGAAGTGAAGGCTGGCGGGGATGGTCCTGTGTTGAAGGATGAGAGCCAGTTTGATAATGCTGGCAACGCCGGAGGCGGATTCAAGATGGCCGACGTTGGTTTTGACGGAACCGATGAGGCAGGGATTCTTTCTCGTTCCGCAGAGCGCGGCGCTGAGCGCGGCCGCTTCAATTGGGTCGCCGATCGGCGTGCCCGTGCCGTGGGCCTCGACATAGGCAATCTTTGAGGGTGAGAGACCGGCCTGGAGGCAGGCCTGACGGATGAGGTCTTCCTGGGCCTGCTGGCTGGGGACTGTGATGCCGTTGGTACGGCCATCCTGATTGGCGGCGGTGGAGCGAATGACGGCGTAGATTCTGTCTCCGTCAGCCTGCGCGGCAGAGAGCGGTTTGAGCAGCACGGCGCCCGCGCCCTCGGCGCGGACAAAGCCATTGGCGCCGACGGCGAATGCCTTGCATCGCCCATCGGGGGAGAGCATGGCCATGCGGCTGAAGGCGAAGAAGGTGTCCTGGCTGAGAAGAGCATTGACGCCGCCGACGATGGCCATAGAGCAGTCCCCGCGCCATAGGCTCTCGCATGCGATGTGGCAGGCGGTGAGCGCGGAGGAACAAGCAGTGTCGACGGCCATGCTGGGGCCGCGCAGATCGAAGCAGTACGAGATGCGGTTGGCGGAGATGCTGAAGGTGGACCCTGTTGCCGAGTAGACGTCGGCGATGGTGCGGCCGCCTCCTTCATTCTGCAAGCCGGCATAGTCTGAGGTGGAGATGCCGACGAAGACGCCCGTTGAGGAACCGCGGAGATTATCGAGAGTTTGTCCAGCGTCTTCAAACGCTTCCCAGCTCGTTTCGAGCAACAGGCGCTGTTGCGGATCGATGGAGTCGGCCTCGCGGGCGGAGATACCGAAGAAGCCGGGATCGAAGCGGTCGATATTTTCTACGAAGCCGCCCCAGCGGGAGATGGACTTTCCGTCACGGCCGGGTACCGGGTCGTAGTGGGCGGAAATGCTCCACCGCTCCGGGGGGATTTCGCGAATGGCATCGGTCCCGGCGCAGAGCATATCCCAAAATGCCTGGGGTGAATCCGAGCCGCCGGGGAAGCGGCAGCCGATGCCTATGATGGCAAGCGGTTCATTCATGGGCAAGCGTTCGCCTTTTTTGAGAGCACGGGTGGAAGTGTGTTCCGGGGTTGCGAGAGGGAATTTGATTGTATCCACGATAGCAGGGGCGGGAGAAGAAGACCCCGGTGCAGGCACTTTCAGGTAACGGAAGCGACTGGGCTGGGCATCAATTCCTCAGGAAGCGCAGCACAGCGACTCAGACGGACTTCAAGCAGTTTGAGATTTACTGCCTTCGCCACTCAGCGCCGACCATGATTGCTTAGAGCGAATGCGATGCATTCTCGCCAACGCTGATCGCGGGGCATAGCTCCATCGCAATCGCTCAGCGGTGCCATCACCCGCAATCCGGTGCAATCGAAAAGGCCTTCGGAAATCTCACAGATGGGCGCAGAATTGGGCAGAGTCGGGAATTCCGCGCAAACAAGGAAAGCGGCCGATTATTGTCCGTATACCATTGATTATAAAATAGTAATGGCGGAGAGTGAGGGATTCTAATCTTTATTTCACGGACTACCCATAAACATTGAAGATCATTAACTCATAGATTGTACTGTAAGGTATTTGTAAGGTAATCGGAGTTATTCTTGGTTGTACCCCCACACGGAGAAGTATCGATGGCGAACAGGAAAGTGATTCTGGTCCGGCTTTGTAAGACCGAGAAGGGGTGGCGGAGATATCCGGTCGTTATCGGTAAGAACGGGCGGATCAAGCCGCGATGCGTAGTCGTCAATGGCAAGGAACGTGAATACCCCGAGGGTCGGTATCAGCTTCGCACCTACGAAGGCTCGCGGATGGTCTATCGAGATGCCGGGGAGAATGCCTCTGCCGCGCTGACCGCCCGTACAAAGACCGAACATCTCCTTGAAGCCAAGGCTGCCGCCAGGGAGGCCGGCGTCAAAATCGAAGAAGTTCCCGGCCGCTTGAGCCTGGCGCGAGAGCTGAACAAGTTCGTGCAGGCAGCCGAGGACCGTGGCTCGAATGTCGCCGCGGCAGTCTACCGGAAAGCGGTCGAGGAATTCCTGAAGATTGTCGGCAAGACCTTCGCCGATGAGATCACCCCGGATGACGTGCTACTCCATCAGAGGAGGCTTCGCAGTCGCGGCTGCTCTCCCCGCACAATCGCCAACCGTCATGCCAGCGTCACATCGTTCCTACGCCACTGCAAACTTGACGTGAAGACCCTGGCTCCTGCCAAGCCGAAGTATGACAAGACGGTCCCCGAAGTCTACTCGACAGAGGAACTCAGAACCTTCTTCGGTTCCATCAAGGACGAACATCTGTATTTGATCTTCGAGATTCTACTGAAGTGCGGACTGCGTGATCAGGAGGCTGTTTACCTGACTTGGGAGAACATTGACTTTGCGACCGGCACCCTCAAGGTCCGGTCAAAACCGGAGTTCGACTTCAAGGTCAAGGACAAAGAGGAGCGGGACCTTCCAATTCCTGCCGACCTACTAAGAGTTTATCCGTAAATAATGATCAACTTGATTCCCTCCCTCAAAGTTCTGGAAGTGGGGGCTCAATCGGGGCGAAGATACCTTACAGGATGGCACAGATAAAATCGTGGACGGTATC
>Ga0182024_10001098_pt1 | contig 70029 bp, 75 predicted proteins | sample P32metaG_FD_120480 | JGI IMG/M metagenome (GOLD analysis project Ga0182024, IMG submission 120480) | Permafrost microbial communities from Stordalen Mire, Sweden - P3-2 metaG (Illumina Assembly) | ecosystem: Environmental > Terrestrial > Soil > Wetlands > Permafrost | place: Sweden: Stordalen...
ACATGGCGCACCGCCGGCTCGTCGAAGGTCGAGGACACCACCTCGCCCTTCACCGAGCGCTGCATGTCGGTGACTTCCTCCGGCCGTTCGTCGATGAGGAGCACGATCAAATAACATTCCGGGTGATTGTGCGTGATCGAGTGCGCGATGTTCTGTAGCAGCACGGTCTTGCCGGTGCGCGGCGGCGACACGATCAGCGCGCGCTGGCCCTTGCCGACCGGTGCGACGATGTCGATGACGCGGGCGGAGAGGTCCTTCTTGGTCGGATCCTCGAATTCCATCTTCAGCCACTCGTCCGGATAGAGCGGCGTCAGATTGTCGAAGTTGACCTTGTGGCGCGCCTTCTCTGGGTCCTCGAAATTGAGCGAATTGACCTTGAGCAGGGCGAAGTAACGTTCGCCTTCCTTGGGGCTGCGGATATGGCCGTCGATGGTGTCGCCGGTGCGCAGCCCGAAGCGGCGGATTTGCGAGGGCGAGACGTAGATATCGTCCGGCCCCGGCAGGTAGTTCGCTTCCGGCGAGCGCAGAAAGCCGAATCCGTCGGGCAGGACCTCGACGACGCCTTCGCCGACAATATCGGTCTCGCGCGCGGAAAGCTGCTTGAGGATGCCGAACATCAGCTCCTGCTTGCGCATGGTCGAGGCGTTCTCTACCTCGAGCTCCTCTGCGAAGGAGACAAGCTCGGCCGGAGTCTTGATCTTGAGTTCTTGGAGTTTCATTTCCCGCATAAAAGATGTCCTATGGAAATAAGCCAGCGGCGAGGATGGAGCGGAGCGTCGCTGGCGGAAGAGAGCCGTAGGTCTTGGGATGCTGGGGGCGCGGGCCCCCGACCCGATGCTGTATCCGCCTCCAGTCCTCTGGAGCCGGAACTCGACTGCATCCGCCTACGTTCGGTGGGATGGCCTGAAGATATGGAAAGACCGGCGATCAGGCAAGAGGCGAGAGAGACTTTGCACTGCTAACGCGCTCGCCTCAGAACGGTTTCACGACCGCCAGAATCACGATGCCGATCATGATAATGGTCGGTACTTCATTGATAATTCGATAAAATCTCTGCGAATGTCGGTTGCGGTCGCCGGCAAAATCCCTGGTCCAGCGAGCGAACAGCCCGTGCACGGCCGACATCGCCAGAACCAGCACGAGCTTGGCCTGGAGCCAGGGCGCGGCGAACCATCCGTAGTGAGAATCAGGCCCCAGCCAGGCAAGCCACAGCCCGAGCAGCCAGGTCGCGATCATTGCCGGATTGATGATGGCGCGCAGCAGCCGGCGCTCCATCACCTTGAAGGTCTTCGACTGGACCGAGCCCTGCTCCGCCGCGCAATGATAGACGAACAGCCGCGGCAGATAGAGCATCCCCGCCATCCAGGCGATGACCGCAATGATGTGGAAAGCCTTGATCCACTCGTACATGTCGGTGTCCGTAAACGCTCAGGCGCTTGCCGATGCGGTCCGCACCCGCTCGACCAAGCGCTCCACGTGGGCGATCGGCGTATCCGGCAAAATCCCGTGACCGAGATTGAAGATGAACGGTCCTTGGCGGAATGCGTCGAGGATTGAATCGACGGCGCGATCGAGCGCCGCTCCGCCCACGAGAAGCACGAGCGGATCGAGATTGCCCTGTATCGGACGCCGGGTCTGGATCTGCGCACGCGCAAAGGCAAGATCGACCATCCAGTCGAGCCCCACCGCGTCGACCGGGACGCCGGCGAGGTATCGCTGCAGCGCGGTCGCGGCGCCGCGCGGAAAGCCGATGATTCGCGCACCCGGAATTCGCTCGCGCACCGCCGCAATGATTCTTGCGCACGGCTCGATGCACCACTTTGCGAACTCGTCGGTCGGCAATACGCCAGCCCAGGTGTCGAAAATCTGCACCGCATCGACCCCGGCCTCAAACTGCCGGATCAAGTAGCTCGCGGAAGCCTCGATCAGCACATCGATCAGGCGCGCAAATGCCTGCGGATGCCGATACGCAAAGCAACGCGCCGGAAACTGGTCTGCCGTCCCGTGGCCGGCGATCATGTAGGTCGCAACCGTCCAAGGAGCGCCGCAAAAGCCCAGCAGCGCGACCCCTGCCGGCAGCTCTTGCCTGACCCTGGCAACCGTCTCGTAAATCGGCGCCAGCTTGGCGTGATCGACATCAGTCCGTAATCGCTCGAGCGCCGACGGATCTTCAAGCGCATCGAGCCGCGGTCCCTCGCCGGCTTCGAATGTCACGTGCTGGCCGAGCGCATGCGGCACGACCAGGATATCGGAGAACAGGATCGCGGCATCAAATCCGAAGCGACGAATCGGCTGCATCGTCACTTCCGCGGCAAGCTTCGGATCAAAGCACAGAGCGAGAAAGCTCCCGGCCTTTTCGCGGATCGCCCGATATTCCGGAAGATATCGGCCGGCTTGCCGCATCAGCCAGATCGGTGGAATTGCCTGGCGTTCGCCCGCCAATATGCGCAGCAAGGGTTGGGTCGCAGGGTTATCCGTCACGCTTCGATCCTAATCCAAACTAAGCTTAAAAGAATCTGTTTTTAGTAGTTGGACAGTTGATTAGACTCATGAATCTCTGCTCACACGTCATCCACGCCTTACCCACATAACCCTGCTGTTTCCTGCCGTCGAATGGATGACGGTTGCGAGCGTTTAGCGGCGCTATGCGCGCTTATTGGGCGCGGTCTTCGGACTCTATCCACATTTCACCGCTGTTCGGCGAAGTGTCGGTGTGCACACAACGGGACGGCAGTGGTGTGGATGGAAACCCGGCAATTCCGCCTATAGCGCTTGCGCGGCACACCAAGCCGTGGCCTTCTCCCCACTCATCGACAGTTTATCCAACCCAAGCCATGGCGCAGGCACCGGGCTATTTCCACCTCCACCTGATCTCCGATGCGACCGGTGAAACCCTGATCACGGTGGCGCGGGCGGTGGCGGCGCAATACGCCAAGGTCATGCCGGTCGAGCATATGCATCCTCTGGTTCGCAGCCAGAAGCAGCTCGACCGGGTCCTGACCGAGATCGAGGATTCGCCCGGAATCGTGTTGTACACGCTGCTTGAGGAGAATCTGGTCCAGCGGCTGGAAGGCAAGTGCCGCGAACTCGGCCTGCCGTGCTTGTCGATCCTTGGCCCGGTCCTGCACCTGTTCCAGGCCTATCTCGGCGCCGAGACCACTCACAAGGTCGGCGCTCAGCACACGCTCAATGCCGAATATTTCCGCCGCATCGATGCCCTCAACTACACCATGCTGCACGACGACGGCCAGCAAACGGATGATCTCGAAGAGGCCGACGTCGTGCTGGTCGGGGTCTCGCGCACATCGAAGACGCCGACCTCGATCTACCTCGCCAATCGCGGCGTCAAGACCGCCAACGTGCCGCTGGTGCCGGGCGTGCCGCTGCCGCCACAGATCGAGCAGCTGACGCATCCGCTGGTGGTCGGTCTCTATGCGACGCCCGAGCGCATCGTGCAGATCCGGCAAAACCGGCTGCTCGGCCTCAAGGTGCACCGTGACGATGATCAATATATCGACCGGCAGGCCGTGGCAGCGGAGATCGCCGCCTCGCGAAAACTGTGCGCCAGGCACAACTGGCCATTGATCGACGTCACCCGGCGTTCGATCGAGGAGACTGCGGCGGCGGTGCTGGCGCATCTCGGCGAGCGCCGCCGCCAAAGGGTGTCGTAGGCCATGCAGCTCTGGCTGGCCGGTGATCCGCTCGTGCTGGCCTCAAGGAGCCGCGTGCGGCAGACCATGCTGGAGGCGGCTGGCGTCCCGGTCGATGTGTGCCCGGCCGACCTCGATGAGCGCGGCGTGGAAGCTGGCGCGGCATCGCAGGCGCCCGGAGCCGTCGCCGCATTGCTGGCGCGCGAAAAGGCATTGGCGGTGGCTCGGCACAAGCCCGGCCGGCTTGTGCTCGGCGCCGATCAGACCCTGGCGCTGGGCGCGCAACGCTTCGCCAAACCAGGGGATCGTGCGGCGGCTTGGACGCAGCTTCGCGCCCTGTCGGGCCGCACCCATGAGCTTTTTTCGGCGATCGCCTTCGTGCAGGACGCCGCTGTGCTGTTCGAACATATCGGCAGCGCGCGGCTGACGATGCGGTCGCTGACCGACCGCTTCCTCGACCTCTATCTCGATGCCGTCGGCAGCGCCGCGACCGCAAGCGTCGGCGCCTACCAGATCGAGGGGCTCGGCCTGCAACTGTTCGAGCGGATCGATGGCGGCTACTTCACCATACTGGGCTTGCCGCTGCTGCCGGCGCTCGGGTTCCTGCGGCAGCGGGGATGTCTTCTGCCATGAGCGGAGAGCGGCCTTTCGTCCTCTGCCTGACCGGCTCGCTCGGCATGGGCAAGTCAACGGCGGCAAAATTCTTTGCCGAGGCCGGCGTGCCGGTGCACGATTCGGACGCCGTCGTGCACCAGCTCTACGAGGGCGAAGCCGCGGCCGCCATCGAGCAGGCGTTCCCCGGCACCACCGCGGGCGGCAAGGTGGACCGCACCAAGCTTGCCTCGATCGTGCTCAAGGACAAGGCGGCGCTCGGGCGCCTCGAGGCTATCGTCCATCCGCTGGTCGGCGCCGCGAGGGACAGCTTTTTGGCGCAAGCACAGGCCGCCGGCGCACCGGTCGTCGTGCTCGATATTCCGCTGCTGTTCGAGATCCAGGCGGAGCGTGGTTGCGATGCCGTCGTGGTGGTCTCGGCGCCCGCCGAGGTCCAGCTCAAGCGCGCGATGTCGCGACCGGGCATGACCGCGGAAAAGCTCGCCGCCATCCTGGCGCAGCAGATGCCGGATGCCGACAAGCGCGCCCGCGCCGATTTCGTCATCGACAGTTCCAAGGAGTTCGACCACGCCCGCAACCAGGTGCGCGACATCTTGCGCGAGGTCGCTAGAATGGCGCGCCGGCAACGGTGATTCGCACGGACGGCCGGATCGAGCCGACGCCGGCGCGGCAGAGACAGAGCGAGCGAGGCAATGCGCGAAATCGTGTTCGACACCGAGACCACCGGCCTCGACCCGATCCAAGGCGATCGGATGGTCGAGATCGGCTGCATCGAGCTCGTCAACCGTTTCCCGACCGGCAAGACGTTCCACAGCTATTTCAACCCCGAACGCGACATGCCCGAATCGGCCCGCGAGGTGCACGGGCTGAGTGCCGACTTCCTCAAGGACAAGCCGCTGTTCGCCCACAAGGTCGAGGAGCTCATCGCGTTCCTGGGCGATGCGCCGCTGGTCGCGCACAACGCGATTTTCGATCTGGGCTTCATGAACGCCGAGTTCGAACGCATCGGCCGTGCCGCGCTGAGCCGCGAGCGCATCGTCGACACGCTGCTTATTGCGCGCCGCAAGCATCCGGGCGTCTCGAACCGGCTCGACGATCTGTGCGCGCGCTACGCCATCGACAATTCCCGCCGTACCAAGCACGGCGCGCTGCTCGATGCCGAACTCCTGGCGGAGATTTATATCGAGCTGATCGGCGCCCGTCAGGCGCAACTCGTGCTCTCACAGGCCGCGGCGCCCGCTGCGGCGGGCGGCATGGCGATCGTCATCCGCGAACGGCCGATGCCGCTTGCGCTGCGGATCACGGACGAGGAGCGCGCCGCGCACTTGAGCTTCATCGCGACGCTGGGCGAGGCCGCGATCTGGCGTAATTACGTCAGGCCGGATTGAGCGGCTGTGGCGGCGCCGATTGTTGCGCCGCCATGCGCTGCCGGAACAGCGTGACGAAATCGATAGGCTCGAGCAGCAGCGGCGGGAAGCCGCCATTGCGGGTCGCCGTGGCGATGATTTCGCGGGCGAACGGAAACAACAGCCGCGGGCACTCGATCAGCACCATGGGCTGCATGGCGTCGGCCGGCACGTTCTGGATGCGGAAGACGCCGGCAAAGACCAGTTCAAATCCGAACAGCAGCAAGCCTTGCGATTCCGCCTTGCCGTCAATGCGAAGCACCACCTCGACGTCGGTGCCGGCCATGGGCGCGGCATCGACATTGATCTGGATATTGATCTCCGGCTGCTGCTGGGTCGGCGTCAGCGAGCGCGGCGCGTGCGGGTTCTCGAAGGAAAAGTCCTTCACGTATTGCGCGAGGACGCCGATCTGGGGCATCGACATCTGAGGCTGGGGGCCGCCGTTGGTCATGGACATCCTGGTCTCCGGCTCGCGCAGGCGCGCGGCGGCTTGGCTAACACAGGGCAGGGAGGCGAACAATGGCAGCCGCGACGGCCGCCGTTGAGCCGTCGATGGCGCCGGTTTCGTCGCCCTGGCCCAAAAGCAGGGCATTCGACCGCCGCGGACCGCGTCGCGGGTCGAATCATAGCCGGGATCGGGACCGACCGTTCGCGGGAGTTTGACCACAATCTGTCGGCAGTCTGCGGTTCCAATGTTGGCGCGGCGGCGCCAATCGTCTAAGCTTTCGTGTCGGAACGCCGTTGTCATGGATCGGCGGCCACTGGTTGGTTCCCCGGGCGTGCCTACATAAGAGCGGGAGAGCGGGCTTCCCGGCGGCGGATTGGTGGTTGAGCCGCCCATGGAATGGGCCGTCGCACCACGAGTAATGCCAAGAGAATGTCGGACGTGTTCGATATCTACACCGTTATCTTTCTGGCGCTCGCAGTGTTTATTTTCCTGCGGCTGCGCAGCGTGCTGGGTCAGCGCACCGGCCGCGAGCGACCGCCCTACGATCCGTATTCGGCGCGCGATGCCGTACGCAGCCCGGCGACCGACAAGGTGGTGACGCTGCCGTCGCGGCAGGCCGAAACGAAGCCACGGCCGCTCGAAGTCTCGCCGCCGGCGGCCGACCGCTGGAAGGGCATCGCCGACACCGGCTCGACTGTAGCGGTGGGGCTCGACGCTGTCGCCGCCGCGGAGCCCGGCTTCGATGGTCCTCACTTCATTACCGGCGCGCGGGCCGCCTACGAGATGATCGTCACCGCCTTTGCGAGCGGCGACCGCCGCCAGTTGCGCAGCCTGCTGTCGCGCGAGGTCTTCGACGGCTTCGACGCGGCGATCACCGAGCGCGAGGGCCGCGGCGAGACCGCCGAAACGCGCTTCGTGTCGATCGACGGCTCGACCATCACGGCCGCCGAACTGCGCGCGCGCACCGCGCAGATCACCGTTCGCTTCGTTTCCAAGCTGATTTCCGCCACGCGCGATCGCAGCGGCGCCGTGATCGAAGGCAATGCCGAGAAGGTCACCGACGTCACCGACGTGTGGACCTTTGCGCGCGACGTGTCCTCGCGCGATCCCAACTGGAAAGTGGTCGCGACCGAAGCCGGACAATAAGGCCGATGGAGGCACCGCGGCGGGCGTCGTACCTTCTCGTCCTGCTCATCGGCCTCGCCGGCCTTTCGGTTGCGACAACCGAGGCGCGGGGCGATCCGCTCAAATTTCCGGATTCGCAATACGAGCCGGCCGAGTGGGCGAACATCGACGGCTGGGCAACCGATGATCATGCCGCCGCGTTCGCGGCCTTTCTGGCGAGCTGCCGCGCCCTTGCCGGCAAACAGCGACCCTCCCGCGAGGCCACCGCGATCACCGAGGCGCTCAAGGCAGTCTGCGGGCGCGCGCTGGCCGCCATCCCGCTCGACGAGGACGGCGCGCGAAATTTCTTCGAGGAGAATTTCCGAGCGCTGCGGCTGAACAAGCTGGGCGACCGCGACGGCTTTCTGACCGGCTACTACGAGCCCATTATCGACGGCTCGCGGGTGCCGACCGCGGAATTCACGGCGCCGCTCTATCGCCGGCCGCCCAACCTCGTGCTCTCCGGCCGGCGCAAGCTTGGCGACGCGTTCCCCAGCAAGGGCGTCAAGGTCGGCCGCCGCGTCGGCCGCCGCAAGATCGTGCCCTATTACGATCGCGGCGAGGTCGAGGAAGGCGCGCTCAACGGCTGGCACCTGGAAATCTGCTGGCTGCGCGATCAGCTCGACGTGCTGTTCGCGCAGATCCAGGGCTCGGCCCGGATCAGGCTGGAAGACGGCTCCATTCTGCGCGTCAATTACGACTCCCATAACGGCTGGCCCTATACTCCGGTCGGCCGCGTGCTGATCGACCGCAAGGTCATGACCAAGGACGAGGTATCGATGCAGCGCATCCGCGATTGGATGGAGGCCAATCCGGATCAGGCCAAAGAGGTGCGGCGGCAGAACAAATCCTACGTGTTCTTCCGCATCACCGATCTTGCGACGGAGGACGAGGCGATCGGCGGCCAGGGCGTGCCGCTGGTGCCGGGCCGTTCGATCGCCGTCGACCGGGCGCTGCACGTCTACGGCACGCCGTTTTTCATCGCGGCCGAGCTGCCGATCGCCAACGAGCGGGCGGCGACGCGATTTCGCCGCCTCGTCATTGCGCAGGATACCGGCTCCGCTATCGTCGGACCGGCGCGCGCCGACATCTATTTCGGGGCGGGCGACGAAGCCGCCCGCATGGCCGGCCGCATCAAGAATCCGGGACAGTTTTACATGCTGCTGCCGCGCGAGCTTGATCCGGTCGAAGCGGGGCGCGACATGCCGCTGCCGCCCGAGCCGCCGGGCGCCTTCAGCTTCGGCCTCGGCACCATGCCGGATCCGACCGACGAAGAGGCGCCCGGCCCGGAGGTGAAGCCCGCCGTCGAACCGGCCTCGGCGCCGGCGCCCGCAAGCGTCTCGAAGCCAACTGCAAAGCCCAAATCCGCGGCGCCTGCCGCGTCGAAACGCAAAGCGAGGCGAAGGGTCCATGAGCCGGCGCCGCCAATTGACTGACGAGGAGCATGCGCTGTGGAGCGGGTTCACGCGCTCCATCACGCCGTTGCGGCAGTCGAAGTCGGCCGCCAAGCCGAAAGCCAAGGTCGGCGCCAAGCCAAGCGTCAAACCGACAGCCAAGCCGCCCACCGGTTCATCCGACAAGAAGTCAGCCAACGCTGTTGAACCGCCGCGGTCGCCCCGCCCCTCCGCGCGTGACAAACCGCCGGCACCCACATCACCGCCGCTCGCTCCGCTGGGCCGTCGCCTCAAGCAGCGTGTCGCGCGCGGCCGCGACCCGATCGAGGCGCGTATCGATTTGCACGGGCTGACGCAGACCCAGGCGCACGGCGCGCTACTCCACTTCCTGCGCCGCGCCCAGGCGGACGGCGCCAGGATCGCGCTGGTGGTGACCGGCAAAGGATCGGGCGACGCCCAGCGCGATTTTGCGGCGGAGCGGGGCGTGCTCAGGCGGCAGGTGCCGTTGTGGCTCGCGCTACCGGAATTCCGCCCCTTTGTGGTCGGATTCGAGCCCGCGCATGTCGGCCATGGCGGCCAAGGCGCGCTTTACGTGCGCTTGCGGCGAGGACGATGAAGTGCGCCGTTAACTATGAAAAGGGGAATGCCACGCCGACCGCAAAGATTGGCCAACTTCGCCTGCCACAACGGTTCCCTTGTTGAGTAGAGGTCGGGGAAGTCATGTCCGAAGCTGTCACCACGCAGCCGAAACCCAAATCGACGCGAGCAGGCTCGACCGACGGGCGCGTTCTCGCGCAGGTCGAGAAGTGGATGGCGATGATCCGCGAGATCAACCGCGAGCCACCCAAGAATTAGAGCGCGATCGCTCTAATCGATCTTGAGACCCGCCGTCTTGATGATCGTGCGCCATTTGGCGATTTCCGCCTTCAGCAGATTTGCCAGCGCCTGGGGCGAAGATCCCGCCGCCGCATAAGCCATGTGTTCGAGCTTATCCCTGGTCGCGGGATCGGCCAGACCCGCGATGGTGTCGGCGCTCACCTTGTTGACGATTTCGGGCGGTGTTTTCGCCGGCACGAACAGGCCCTGCCACGACATCGCCTCATAGCCCGCGACGCCGGCCTCGGCGAGGGTCGGCAGCTGCGGCGCGACCGCGGCGCGTTCGGCTCCCGTCGTCGCCAGCGCGCGCACCTGGCCCGACCGCGAGAATTGCAGCAATTCGCCGCTGCCGACGTAACAGTCGATGCGGCCGGGTATCAGGTCGGTGAACGCGGGCGCCGCGCCCCGATAAGGCACGTGCGTCATGTGGATGTCGGCCATTTGCATGAACAGCACCTCGGCGAGGTGCGGCCCGCTGCCGGTGCCCGGAGAGCCCATTGTGAGCTTGCCCGGACGCGACCTCGCATAGGCGATGAACTCCGCGGCGGTCTTGGCCGGCGAAGAGTTCGGCACGAATATGAAGAACGGAAACTGGGCGATGATCGAGACCGGCGCGAAATCGGCGACCGGATCGTAGCTGAGCGAGCGGAACAGGCTAGCGTTAGTGGCGAGCGACGTGGTGCCGTAGAGCATCGTGTAGCCGTCGGGCTCGGACCGCGCCACGAATTCGTTGCCAAGGTTGGTCCCGGCCCCGCCTTTGTTCTCGACGGCGACCTGCTGGCCCCAGATCTTCGACAGTTGCTCGGCGACCACCCGGGCAACGCTGTCGGTCGGACCGCCGGCCGCGATCGGCACGATCAGGTGCACGGCTCGATTGGGCCATGCGGCCGATTGCGTCTGACTTCTCGCCGCGCGCCCGACGAGGTTCGGCGCCAACGCCGACGCGGCGGACACGGCAATCAAGCGGCGACGCGTGAGCATGGCCACACCCCGGCTAAGGCAGCCTAAGCCTAGCCGAGAATGCGCCTGCATGCCACTTCAGCGAATAGAGCTCTGTGGTCACAGGATGTACCGGCTCAAATCCGCGTCCTTGGCGAGGTCGCCGACGTGCTTGTGCACGTAGGCGGCGTCGATCTTCACCGTCTCGCCGGAACGGTCGGGCGCGCCGAAGGAGACCTCGTCGAGCACGCGTTCCATGACGGTCTGCAGGCGCCGCGCGCCGATGTTCTCCACGCTCGAATTGACCGCGACCGCGACGTCGGCGACGGCATCGATGGCGCCCTGGTCGAATTGCAGCGTCACACCCTCGGTCGCCATCAGCGCAATGTATTGCTTGATCAGCGACGCCTCGGGCTCGGTGAGGATGCGGCGGAAATCGTCGCGCGTCAGCGGCTTGAGCTCGACGCGGATCGGCAGCCGGCCCTGCAGCTCGGGCAGCAGGTCCGACGGCTTCGAGATATGGAAGGCGCCCGACGCGATGAACAGGATATGGTCGGTCTTCACCGAGCCGTGCTTGGTGGCGACCGTGGTGCCCTCGATCAACGGCAGCAGATCGCGCTGCACGCCCTCGCGCGACACGTCGGCGCCGATGCGTCCGTCGCGCGCGCAGATCTTGTCGAGTTCATCGAGGAACACGATGCCGTTGTTCTCAACCGCCTTGATGGCTTCCTGCGTGAGCGCATCGGTGTCGAGCAGCTTGTCGGACTCCTCGTTGATCAGGACGTCGTAGGATTCGTGCACGCTGAGGCGGCGCGTCTTGGTGCGGCCGCCGCCGAGCTTGCCGAAAATGTCCCCGATCGAGACGGCGCCCATCTGCGCGCCGGGCATGCCGGGAATGTCGAAAAGCGGCATGCCGCCGGCGGCCTGCACCTCGATCTCGATCTCCTTGTCGTCGAGCTCGCCGGCGCGCAACCTCTTGCGAAACGCCTCCCTGGTGGAGGCGCTGGCGCCGGCCCCGACCAGGGCATCGAGCACGCGGTCCTCGGCGGCCTTTTCAGCCTTGGCCTGGACGTCCTTGCGTTTGCGCTCCCGCGTCTGCGTGATGGCGATCTCGACCAGATCGCGCACGATCTGCTCGACGTCGCGGCCCACATAACCGACCTCGGTGAACTTCGTGGCCTCGACCTTGAGGAACGGCGCACCGGCGAGCTTGGCGAGGCGGCGGGAAATCTCGGTCTTGCCGACGCCGGTCGGCCCGATCATCAGAATATTCTTCGGCAGCACTTCCTCGCGCAACCGCTCGTCGAGCTGCAAGCGCCGCCAGCGGTTGCGCAGCGCGATCGCCACCGCTCGCTTGGCGTCGGCCTGGCCGACGATGAAGCGGTCAAGCTCGGAGACGATCTCGCGGGGGGAAAAGTCGCTCATGCGTCGCGGACCATGAGAAGGGCGGGGCCGTCGGGCGTGTCTACTGGACGATCGCGGCGGAAGCCGGCCTTTTCGTAGGCCCGGATGGCGCGCGCATTGGCGGGATTGGGGTCGGTGACGATGCGCGGCGTTCCCCTCTCCAGGAGGCCCTCGACAAAGGCGCGAATGAGCGCCGAGCCATGGTCGCGTGCGATCAGGTCGGGCTCGCCGATGAATTGATCGATGCCGCGCGTGCCGTGCGGCTGCGCGCCGAAGCCGTTATCCGGCCACGCGCCCGGATCGTAGCATTGCAGGTAGGCAAACGGACGATCGTCCACCGCGACAATGAACTGATGCATCGCCGGATGATCGAGGTCTTCGCTCACCAGCGCGAATTGCTCGTCCGGGTCGTGCCACCATTGCGCCACGTGCGGCGTCTTGAGCCAGCGTCGGACCAAGGGCAGGTCTCGCTGCGACATTTGACGGAACAGGTAGGCGCCGGGGCCCATGGTTCACGCGCCCTTCAAGGTCTCGATGGTGACGTTGCGGTTGGTGTAAACGCAAATCTCCGCCGCGATGTCGAGCGCGCGCCGCACGATCGCCTCGGCGTCGAGCGGCCCGTCGGCGAGTGCGCGGGCCGCGGCGAGCGCGTAATTGCCGCCGGAGCCGATGCCGACGATGCCGGCGTCCGGTTCGAGCACGTCGCCGGTGCCGGTGAGCACCAGCGACACCTCCGTGTCGGCGACGATCATCATGGCCTCGAGCCGGCGCAGGTAGCGGTCGGTGCGCCAGTCCTTGGCGAGCTCGACCGCGGCGCGCGTGAGCTGGCCGGGATATTGCTCGAGCTTGGCTTCCAGGCGCTCGAACAAGGTGAAGGCATCCGCCGTGGCGCCGGCAAAACCCCCGATCACCTCGCCCTTGCCAAGCCGGCGGACCTTTTTGGCATTGGCCTTGATGATGGTCTGGCCGATCGAAACCTGGCCGTCGCCGCCGACCGCCACGACGCCGGCCTTGCGGACGGTCAGGATGGTGGTGCCGTGCCAAAGGCCGGATTGGCCGGGTTCGGAGGAAGCCATAGGGCTGGAAAAACCTTTGTTGAAGCATGATTTAGGAGTTGACCGCCGGCAATGCAAATGCGCGGCAGGGACATTGGCGCAACACGCGAAGCCCTGATAAAAGGCGCGCGACGCGGGGCGCGCCACGCGTCGTGGAGACCAGGATGCGCAAGGCGTCCGTGAAGCGGACCACCAAGGAAACCGATGTCGACGTCGCCGTCGATCTCGACGGCACCGGCGCGACCTCGATTGCAACCGGGATCGGCTTTCTCGACCACATGCTCGACCTCTTGGCGCGGCATTCGCGCATCGACATCACCATCAAGGCCAAGGGCGACCTGCACATCGATCAGCACCACACCACCGAGGACGTCGGCATCGCGCTCGGCCAGGCGGTGAAGCAGGCCTTGGGCGACATGAAGGGCATCACGCGCTATGCCGATGTGCACGTGCCGATGGACGAGGCGCTCACCCGCGTGGCGATCGACATTTCCGGTCGGCCGTTCCTGGTCTTCAAGGTCAAGTTCGGGCGGGCCAAGGTGGGGCCGTTCGACACCGAACTGGTGCAGGAATGGTTCCAGGCTTTTGCCGTGAACGCCGCCGTCACGCTCCACGTCGCCACGCTCTACGGCAGCAACGACCATCATATCGCCGAATCCTGCTTCAAGGGTCTGGCGCGGGCGTTGCGGGCGGCGGTCGCCATCGATCCGCGTGCCGCCAATGAGGTGCCCTCGACCAAGGGTACGCTCGGCGGGTGATCGACTTGCCCGCCCGCAAGCGGGAAGGGGAAGCAAGCGGCGGCGCCGAACATGACTGAATTCATGAAACCGTCAGCGGAATAGAGCCATGCCCGTCTACACTGTCCACGAACCGTCGCTGCGTGCGGTCGAGACATCGACCGATCCGGAACGGTTGGCCTTCGTGCGCGACGGCTTCTCCCGGCCGGCCTTCCTGTTCGCGCCCTTGTGGATGCTGTGGCACCGGATGTGGCTGGTGCTGGTGGGCTACCTCGTGCTGACGGCCGCTCTTATGGCCCTGGTCAAGGCGCTCGGCGCGTCCACCTCGGCCGCGTTCCTGGTCGGCGTGCTGGTTTCGCTCCTGGTCGGGCTCGAGGCCAGCACGCTGCGTCGCTTTGCGCTGTCGCGCCGCGGCTGGAAAAATATCGGCATCGTCAGCGGCGACGATATCGAGGATGCCGAGCGGCGTTTCTTCGACGCCTGGCTGGCGCGGCCGACGCCTGCGCCCGACCCGCCGCCCGCCGCCGGGCCGCGGATGCCGCCACCGCCGCCGCGCGTGCCGCCGCCCGGCGTGATTGGGCTCTTTCCCGAGCCGGGAGCCAACCGATGAGCGTCGCCATCGTCGATTATGGCTCCGGCAACCTGCACTCCGCCGCCAAGGCGTTCGAGCGCGCCGCGCATGAGGCTGGTCTCGGCGAGCCCATCGTGGTCACGCAGGATCCGGCGGTCGTGGCGCGCGCCGACCGCGTCGTGCTGCCGGGCGTCGGCGCCTTCGCCGATTGCCGGCGCGGGCTCGACGCGGTGGACGGCATGGTGGCGGCACTCGAGGACGTGGTGCGGCGCAAGGGCCGGCCGTTCTTCGGCATCTGCGTCGGCATGCAATTGCTGGCCGAACGCGGCCGCGAATACGAGGTGACCGAAGGGCTCGGCTGGATTGCTGGCGAGGTCGATCGGATCACGCCGGGCGATGCCGGCCTGAAGATCCCGCACATGGGCTGGAACACGCTCAACGTCGCGCGGCCGCATCCGCTTCTCGACGGCTTGATGTTCGGCCCGCAAGGCCGCCACGCCTATTTCGTGCACTCCTATCAGCTCAAGCCCGCGCAGCAAGCCGATCTCGTGGCGGACGCCGATTACGGCGGCCCCGTCACCGCGATCGTCGCCCGCGACAACATCGTCGGCACGCAATTCCATCCCGAGAAGAGCCAAAAGCTCGGGCTCGCGCTGATCACCAATTTCCTCCAGTGGAAGCCGTGATTCTCTTCCCTGCGATCGATCTCAAGAGCGGCGAAGCCGTACGGCTGCGACAAGGCGACATGGCGCGCGCGACGGTGTTCAACCGCGATCCGGCCGAGCAGGCGCGCGCTTTCGCGGCACAGGGTTTCGAATATCTCCACATCGTCGATCTCGACGGCGCCTTTGCGGGCAAGCCCATGAACGCCGCGGCGGTCGAGCGCATCCTGGGCGCGGTAACTATACCGGTGCAGCTCGGCGGCGGCATCCGCAACCGCGCCACCATCGAGGCCTGGCTCGGCAAGGGCGTAGCGCGCGTCATCATCGGCACCGCGGCGGTGCGCGAGCCGGCCCTGGTGCAGGAAGCGGCGCGCGCGCATCCGGGTCGCGTCGCCGTCGGGCTTGATGCACGCGACGGCAAGGTCGCGGTCGAAGGCTGGGCGCAAACTTCCGAGCTGTCCGCATTCGACATCGCGCGGCGCTTCGAGGATGCCGGCGTCGCCGCCATCATCTACACCGACGTGGCGCGCGACGGCATGCTCAAAGGCCTCAATCTCGACGCGACGATTGCGCTCGCCGAGGCGGTCTCGATCCCGGTCATCGCTTCCGGCGGCCTCGCCTCGATCGAGGATGTGCATGCGCTGGTGGCGCCGCGCGCCCGCAAGCTCGAAGGCGCCATCGCCGGCCGCGCGCTCTATGACGGCAGGCTCGACGCGGCGGCGGCGCTCGCCCTCATCAAAGGCGCGACGCAGGGCGCTGGAGCGCGAGCGCCATGAATGCGCGGCGGTCCCCTGCCAATGTCTGGCTGGCGGTGAGCTTTTGCGTCATCGTCGTTCTGGCGGCATCGCCGCTCATCTGCGCGTCCATTGCGGGCGCCATCGCCGGCCTGCTGGGCTGCACCCTCAACGAGGGCGGCGCGTCGGGCTGCATTTTCATGGGCCGAGACATCGGCGAGACGCTGGCCGAAATGTTCATCGCCGGCTGGCTCGCCTTCGTCACGCTGCCGGCCGGGCTGTTTGCTTTGGCGATGTGGCTGGTCGTTGCCTGCGTGGTGGTGTTCGTCAGATGGCGGCTCCGGCGTCGGCAGGCCTAGGGTTCGTCATGTTCAAGGTCCGCCTCATTCCCTGTCTCGACGTTAAGGACGGCCGTGTCGTCAAGGGCATCAATTTCGTCAATTTGCGCGATGCCGGCGATCCGGTCGAGGCGGCGATCGCCTACGACGAGGCCGGCGCCGATGAGCTGACCTTCCTCGATATCACCGCAAGTCATGAGAACCGCGGCATCATGCTCGACGTGGTGCGGCGCACCGCGGAAGCCTGCTTCATGCCGCTGACGGTGGGCGGCGGCGTGCGCACCATCGAGGACATCCGGGCGCTGCTCACCTCCGGCGCCGACAAGGTGTCGATCAACACCGCGGCCGTGACGCGGCGCGCCTTCGTCAGCGAGGCGGCGGAAAAATTCGGCGACCAGTGCATCGTGGTGGCGATCGACGCCAAGAAGGTGTCGCAGCCGGGCGCCGCGGAGCGCTGGGAAATCTTCACCCACGGCGGCCGCCATCCGACCGGTATTGATGCCGTGGCCTATGCGCGCGAGGTGGTGGGGCTCGGCGCCGGCGAAATTCTGCTCACCTCGATGGATCGCGACGGCACGCGGCAAGGCTTTGACCTTGCGCTGACGCGGGCCATTGCGGACGCCGTGTCGGTGCCGGTCATCGCCTCGGGCGGCGTCGGCAATCTCGATCACCTGGTCGAGGGCATCCGCGACGGCCATGCCAGCGCCGTGCTGGCGGCGTCGATCTTCCACTTCGGCGAATATTCGGTGCGCGCCGCTAAGGATTACATGGCTCGCGCCGGCCTTGCGGTGCGCCTCGATCCTTGAGCGCCCGCGGCGCGTCTCTTCAGGATGCCGGCTTGCCGAGGCTCGCGAGGTTCTTCGCCGCGGTCACGAACTCGCTCGGCATCATGATGATCGTCATGGTGTTCTGCTCGGCGCCGACCTCGGTTAGCATCTGCATGCGGCGCAGCTCGAGGGCCGCCGGATTCTGCATGATGATTTCCGACGCCTTGCGCAATTGCTCGGCCGCCTCGAATTCGGCCTGCGCCTTGATCAGCCGCGCGCGCTTCTCGCGCAGCGCTTCGGCTTCCTGCGCCATGACGCGCTGCATGGATTGCGGAATCTCGACGTTCTTCATTTCCACGCGCTCGACCTTGACGCCCCACGGCTCGGTCACCGCGTCGATCTTGCCCTCGATGACCTTGGCGACGGCCTCCTGCTCCTTGAGCACCTCGTCGAGCGAGTGCTGGCCGATGCCGTTGCGCAGCGTCGTCAGCGCAACCTGGATCACGGCGTTATCGATGTTCTTGACCTCGAGCACGGCGTTCATCGGATTGACGATCCGGTACCAGACCACGGCGTTGACCTTGATCGGCACGTTGTCCTTGGTGATGGTCTCCTGCTGCTCGACGGCGGCGGTATTGATGCGCAGATCGATTTTGCGCTGCCATTCGATCAGCGGGATGATCCAATACAGGCCGGGACCCTTGGTCGCCTGATAACGGCCGAGCCGAAATACGACGCCGCGCATGTATTGGTCGGCGACGCGCAAGCCTGCCAGACCGATGACGACAACCAGAGCAACAATGACTTCTTCCCAAATCGACATGGTCCACTCCCATTGTGAGCGCACCAGACCGCGGGGTGACCGCCTAAACGGCCCCGTGTGATGGATCGGGTAGATAGGAAGGCCGGACCGCCGCCGCCAGGGCGTCGCGGCGTCCGGCATCTTGGGGAAAAACTAGAGAATTTTTTGAGGAGAGGTGATAAGGAACGGCCATGGCGGCGTTTACCATTCATGACCTCGAAAAACGCGTGCAGGATCGCGCCCAGGCGAGCGCCGACGTCTCCTACACCCGCAAGCTCCTCGACCGCGGCGTCATCCATTGCGCCAAGAAGCTTGGCGAGGAGGCGGTCGAGGCCGCGATCGCCGCGATCGCCGAGAATCGAGATCGCATGATCGGGGAAACTGCCGACCTTCTCTATCATCTGCTGGTCGTGCTGCACGCCCGCGGCATCACGCTCGAGGAAGTCGAGGCCGAGCTCGGCGCGCGCACGCGCCAGTCCGGCCTCGACGAGAAGGCCGCGCGCAAGGGCGGCTGAGGGCGGTCGGAATGGAGCAGCGCACCGAAGACGACGTGTCGCCCTATCGCGTGTTCTCGCGCGCCGAGTGGGCCATGCTGCGCGAGGATGCGCCAATGACGCTCGAGCCGGCCGAGATCGCGCGGCTGCGCTCGATGCACGACCGGCTCGATATTTCCGAGGTCGGCGAAATCTACCTGCCGCTGTCGCGGCTTCTTTCGCTCTACGTCGCCGCCACCCAGGGCCTGTTCCGCGCCCAGCAGGGCTTTCTCGGTACCATGGACACCAAGATGCCCTACATCATCGGGGTCGGCGGCTCCGTCGCGGCCGGCAAGTCGACCACCGCGCGCGTGCTGCAGGCGTTGCTGGCCCGCTGGCCCAACGTGCCCAAGGTCGATCTCGTCACCACCGACGGCTTCCTTTACCCCAATGCCGTGCTCGACCGCGAAGGCCTGATGGAGAAGAAGGGTTTTCCGGAGAGCTATGACCTGCCGGCGCTGTTGCGCTTCCTCTCCGACCTCAAGGCCGGCCGCCGCCCGGTGCGCGCGCCGGTCTATTCGCATCTCATCTACGACGTCATCCCGAACCAGTGGATCGAGATCGACCGGCCGGAAATCCTGATTGTCGAAGGCCTCAACGTGCTGCAAGCCGGGCGGCTGCCGAAGGACGGCAAGGCGGTTCCTTTCGTCTCCGACTTTTTCGATTTCTCGGTCTATCTCGATGCCGCCGAGGACGTGCTGCTGGCCTGGTATGTGCACCGCTTCCTGGCGCTGCGCGGTACCGCGTTCGTCGATCCGAAATCCTATTTCCATCGCTATGCGCGGCTTTCCGACCAGGAGGCGACCGCCATCGCCACGTCGATCTGGAACCGCATCAATCTCGTCAATCTGCGCGAGAACATCGTGCCGACGCGCCCGCGCGCCGATCTCATCCTGAGGAAGGGCGAAAGCCACCAGGTCGAGGAAGTGGCGCTGCGGCGGCTGTGAACCTGGCGCCGATGGCTTTATTGAGCGTGCGATTACGCCGCGAGTGCCGCTGAACTCGATGCCGCCAGCGCCGCATTGAGGCGCTCGCGGTCGAACGGCTTGATCAGGAAGCCGTCCATGCCGGCAGCGACGCAGGCGTCGCGGTCCTCCGCGGAGGCATTGGCGGTGAGCGCGATGATGGGCGTGCGCGCTGATTGGCGCTCGGCCTCCATGGCGCGGATCCGGCGCGTCGCTTCGAAACCGTCCATGCCCGGCATGTGCAGGTCCATGAGCACGCGATCGAACGGCGTGCCGGCGGTTTGCGCTGCGAGCCAGCACTCGATCGCGGCGGCGCCGCTCGCCGCCATCGTCGGGCGGTGGCCGAGCTTTTCCAGCAGCGCGCGCGCGAGCAGCGCGTTGATCTCGTTGTCCTCGGCGACCAGGATCGAGAGCCGGTTGCCGCCATGGGCTTGGCCCGGCGTCTGCGTTGTCTCGGTCGCGGCGCCGGAATCGAACACATCGTCGCTCGAGAAGCGCGCGGCGAGCGAGGCGCCGCGCACCGGCTTGATCAGGTAGCCGGTGAAGCCGGCCTCCTTGAGGGCGGCGAGTTCGTTGCGCATCGCGGGGGTGACCAGCACGATCCGGCGCGGCACGCTCCGCATCAGGCGCGCGGCCGCTTCGCTTGCCGCCGTGCCGAGCGCATGGTCCACCAGCACGGTGCTCCACGGCTGTTCCGGCAGGATGGCGGCGGCGACGTTCTGGTCCGGAACGATCTTGGTTCGCGCGCCCCAGCGGTTGAGGCGCCGTGCGATCAGAGACGCCTCGATCGCGGCCGGCGCGACGATGAGGATATCGCCAGCAAGATCGGGGGCCGCAAAGCTCTCCGGCTCCGCCTCATCGGCGCGCGGCAGCGTGACGGTGACGCAGAAGGCCGAGCCGGCGCCGAGCAGGCTCTCGACCGTAATGGCGCCGGCCATCCGCTCGACGATCCGTTTTGAAATGGTGAGGCCAAGGCCGATGCCGCCGAACTTTCGCGCCGGTCCGCCGTCGGCCTGCTCGAACTCGTGGAAAATGCGGACCTGGTCCTCCATCGCGATGCCGATGCCGGTGTCGCGCACCGAGATCGCCACCGCGTCAGTCTGCGCGCCCGGCTCGACGATGATCGACACGCCGCCGCGTTCGGTGAACTTGATCGCGTTGCCCGCAAGGTTGAACAGCACCTGGCGCAGCCGCGTCTCGTCGCCGAGCACGCGTGCGGGCAGCCGCTCATCCACGTAACAGCAGATTTCGAGCCCCTTGGCTTGCGCGCGCGGTCCGAGCAGTTCGACCGCCTGCTCGACCAGCGCCGCGAGCGCGAACGGCCGCACCGCGAGATCAAGCCGCCCGGCTTCGATCCTGGCCAGATCGAGCATCTCCTCGATGAACGAAACCAGCGTGCCTCCGGACGCCTTCATGGCCTTCAGGTAGGCGGTCTGTTCGAGCGACAGCGCGGTGTCGCCGAGCAGATCGGCCATGCCCAGAATGCCGTTAAGGGGCGTGCGGATCTCGTGCGACACCATGGCGAGGAACCGCGATTTGGCGCGGCTGGCGGCTTCCGCCTGATCGCGCGCCTCAGCGAGCGCCCGCTCGGCCGACATCCGATCGGTCACGTCGCGGCCGACGCTCTGCGTCTCGCTGCCGCCGTCCATGCGCAGCGTGACCTCGCGCCAGGCGATCCAGCGCGCGCCGCCGCCGGCGGCGATCTTCTGGTCGTGCGCCTGCGTGCCATCGGACAGGATTGCGGTCTCGCCCTGTTCCTGGACCGGCGGCGCAAAGGCGGTCCCCAACAGCTCCTCGCGGGGGCGTCCGGCGAGGGTGCAGAAGGCGTCGTTCGCATAGGTGATGGCGCCGCCGCCGTCGCGGCGCACGATGACGTCGCCCTGCGCCTCGAAAAAGCTCTTGGCGCGCTCCTGCGCCTCGCGGATTTCCCAGTTGCGGTCGGCCGCCTCCTCGAGGCCGGTCTCGAGCCGGCGCAGCTCCGCCTTCATCTGGTGGATGCGGGAGACGAGCAGCCCGATGGCGCCGCAGGCAGCGCCGAACAGCGCCGCCACGCCGATCGCGAACAGGTACGGATCGTAGTGGGCGGCGGGCGCGGTCGTCCCCGACAGGAAGCCGAAGGCAACGCCGAACGACATCGATGTGATGACGGCGGCGCGGACCAGGAGGGAAAAGAACCGGCGGCTGAGGATTTCGGGTTTTCGCAGCGTGGCGCGAGAGCGCATGGTCCCTTTCCGCTCGGCACGTTAGGCTGCGGCAGTTAGGGCGATGCCGCGGCGGTGCGTTGCTTTATGGGTGTGGCGCCGTGAATTTTGACCTATGAACCTTGCGCATCCCTTGCACCCGAGAAGTGCGATTGGATCGAAGGTTGATGCTTTGTTAACATCGCCTTGGGTCTACCGGTGGGGCGCCCGCGCCCACCGGGTACCGCAATCAACATTTGGCGCGGCCGGAGCGATCGGATGGATAAAGCTGTGACACCCAAGCGGTCTCGCGCGAAGCCCGGGTCCTCCCGGCTCGCCAAGCCCTCGCGCGCGGAGGCGGAGGCTGCCGTGCGCATGCTCATCCGCTGGGCCGGCGACGATCCCGATCGCGAGGGGCTGCGCGCCACGCCGCTGCGGGTGGTGCGCGCCTACGAGGAATGGTTCTCCGGCTACAACGACGATCCGCGCGAATATCTCAAGCGTACGTTCGAGGAGACCGGCGGCTATGACGAGGTCGTGGTGCTGCGCGACATCCGCTTCGAGTCGCATTGTGAGCACCACATGGCGCCGATCATCGGGCGCGTCCATATCGGCTATCTGCCGCGCAACCGCGTCGTCGGCATCTCCAAGTTGGCGCGGCTGGTCGACGTCTATGCCCGGCGGCTGCAGATCCAGGAAAAGATGACGGCCGAGATCGCCGCCTGTCTCGATCAGGTGCTCAAGCCGCATGGCGTCGCGGTGGTCACCGAAGGCACCCACCAATGCATGACGACGCGCGGCGTTCACAAGACCGGCGTCACCATGGTGACGAGCCGCATGCTCGGCGTATTCCGCGACCACGCCGAGACTCGCCAGGAGTTCCTGTCGGCTATCGGCATGCGCGGCGCGATCAACATCGCCAACGGGGCGGGGTGAGACTCACGCCGCCCGGGGACTCTCCACCTTGATTTGGGTGAGGCACCGGTCGTCCTTGTGAATGGCGAGAAAATTCATTTCGTGCGGGAACACCAGATAGCCGAGATTTTCGAGCCAGCCGCGCAGCTTGTCCTTGTCGCTCTTGACGAACTCCACCAGCACGATCGGATGCAGATTGCCGATGCATTTGGCGCCGCCCGCCAGGGCGTCGAGCTCCATCCCCTCGATGTCCATCTTGATCAGATCGATGCGGGCAAAATTGAACGCATCGATGTTGATCGCCCGCACCTCGGTCATCTTGCTTTCGGAATAGTCGATCGGCTGGCCGATGAACTCGGTGTTGTCCCGTTTGCGCAGTTCGAGGCTGCCGAAGCTCGCCGCGACCGTGTAGTTCGGCGCGGGAATCTTCATGGTGCCCGGTTCGAGCGTCACCGCGGCATGGATGGCGCGGGCGTTGAAGCAATTGTTGATCGCGATGTTGCCGGCCAGCGCGTAGTAGATGCGCTCCTGGGCCTCGAATGCCAGCACCGCGCCCCAGCCGGTCATGTGCTTGGCCCATTCGACGGTGTGGACGCCGACATTGGCGCCGCAGTCGATCGCGATGACGCCGTCGCCGTAAAGCTGGCGCCGCAGATCGAGCAACGTCAGCAGCAGGTTGACCTCGGCCGAATCGTAGGTGGCGGTCTCGAGCAGCTGGAACCCGACGCCGAAGCCGCTGTTGGCGTCGATCATCTGGTGATCGAAGCGATTGACGATCAGGGTGCCGTGGTCGGTCGCTGCCGTGATGAATGCGATCTTGCGAGCGGGCTTTGCCATGGCGGGTGTCGCTCGCGACGCCGGACGCTCAAACCAATGGTCGCGAATCAGTGCGGCGCGATGCTCAGCGCTTACGGAATCACAGTCAATGGCGTTGCGCCCGGGGTTGGCTCCGGGATCGGGCGCCGAAGCTGACCTAAGCTCAGGCGGCGCGGCGGATTTCGTCGGTGAGCGCCCGGTAGGACAGCGCTTCGGCGAGGTGCACACGCGCCACTTTTTCCGCGCCGTCGAGATCGGCCAGCGTGCGCGCGACGCGCAGCACGCGGTGGTAGCCGCGGGCGGAGAGCCGCATGGCGTCGGCGGCTTCGCGCAGCAGCGCGAGCCCGCCGGCATCGGGCTTGGCGACGTCCTCCAGCACCGCGCCGGACACCGCCGCGTTGCTGTGCACGTGGGGCAGGCCGATCGCCGCATAGCGCGCCGCCTGCCGCTCGCGGGCGAGCGCCACGCGTTCGGCGATTTCGCGGCTGCCTTCGGTGGGCGGCGGCAGGATGAGATCGGCCGCGGTCACCGCCGGCACCTCGATATGCAGGTCGATGCGGTCGATCAGCGGGCCCGAAATGCGCCCCTGATAATCGGCGCTGCAGCGCGTCGCGGGTCCGCGGCGGCAGGCGAAGCCGGGTTCGCTGGCGCGTCCGCAGCGGCACGGGTTCATGGCCGCGACCAGCATGAAGCGCGCCGGATAGGTGACGCGATGGTTGGCGCGCGCGATCGAGACCTCGCCGGTTTCCAGGGGCTGGCGCAGCGAGTCGAGCGCCTGCGCCTGGAATTCCGGAATTATGTAGCTGTCTCAGCGGGCGGCAACCGCGAGCAATTCACGCCGCGCCGCTTCGAGGATTTCGTCCGAAAGCGCTTCGTCCTCAACGGCGCGCGCCAGCGTGAGGGCGCCGACCAGTGCGGCCATGGCGGCAAGCGCCTTCCGCCGCCGCGCCGCCTTGGAGGGCCCGGGAACGGACTTTGTGGCGGACTTGGCGGGCAACCTGGCAAGCGACTCGGCGAGGATGTCGATCAGCGGCTCCAGCCCTTTCGCAAAAGCCTCGCGGACGACCCTGCCGCCGCGCGCCGCGTCGCCGCCGAGCGCCGCGAAGGCGCAGCCGTGGCCGGGATCGTCCCGGTGGCGCGGCGACAGATAATGCTCGAGCAGCGCCGCGTAGGGCTGCTCCGGCGCCGCCGCCACGACCTTTCCCCAATTCGCCGCTGCGCGTGCCATCGCCCGCTTGCTGGCTTGCGCAACCAGATCGTCCTTCGAGGCAAAGTGGCCGTAGAAGCCGCCGTGCGTGAGATCGGCCGCCCTCATGATGTCGGCGACGCCGATGCCGCCGAAACCTCTGGCGCGAAACAACGCGCCCGCCGCATCGATGATGCGTTCGCGGTTCTGTGCGGCCTGCTGTCGGCTCACTCTCATCGCGCACCTCAGCCATGCGGCAAGGCAATGACACTTGACAAGTTATATGACGGTCGACATCAATATGCAAGCAAAGATGACGGTCATCATTTAACTCATCCGGACGGAATAACAGTCATGGCTTCCTTTTCGCTGCCCGCCGTGCTGGCCCGCCGCAACATCTACTATGGCTGGGTCGTCGTCGCCGTCACGTTCCTCACCATGCTGGTGACCGCGGCGGCGATGGGCACGCCCGGCGTGCTGATCGTGCCGCTGGAGCGCGAATTCGGCTGGAGCAACGAGCAGATCTCGTCGGCGCTGGCGCTGCGGATCGTGCTGTTCGGCTTGTTCGGACCGTTCGCCGCGGCATTCATGAACCGCTTTGGCGTGCGCAATGTCATCATTGGGGCGCTGGCCCTGATCGTGACCGGCCTTTCCGCCTCGATGGCCATGACGAGCATGTGGCAGCTCGTGCTGCTGTGGGGCGTCGTGGTCGGCGTCGGTACCGGCCTGACCGCCATGGTGTTGGCGGCGACGATCGCCACCCGATGGTTCGTCAACCGCCGCGGCCTGGTGATGGGGATGCTGGCGGCCAGTTCCGCGACCGGGCAGCTCGTGTTCCTGCCGCTGATCGCCGAGCTCACCACACGATACGGCTGGCGCATCGCGCTGGTTTTCGTTTGCGCCGCACTGGCGTTCACCGCGCTGGTCGCACTGCTGCTGATGCGCGATCGGCCGAGCGATCTCAATCTTCCGCTCTACGGCGAGACCGTGGTGACGCCGCCGCCGGCCGCCGGCGCAGGGCTCGCAAGCTTGCTGATGTCGCCGCTCGCGGTGCTCAAGGACGCGGCGCGCGTGCCGCTGTTCTGGGTTCTGTTCGGCACCTTCTTCGTTTGCGGTTCCAGCACGAATGGCCTGATCCAGACCCATTTCATCACGCTGTGCGGTGACTACGGGCTTGCGGCCGTCACAGCGGCGAGCGTGCTCGCCATGATGGGCGCATTCGATTTCGTCGGCACGATCGGCTCCGGCTGGCTGTCCGACCGGTTCGACAATCGCTGGCTGCTGTTCTGGTATTACGGGCTGCGCGGGCTTTCGCTGCTCTATCTGCCGTTCACGGGCTTTACTCTCTACGGCCTCTCGCTGTTCGCGGTGTTCTATGGCCTCGACTGGATCGCGACCGTGCCACCGACGGTGAAACTCACCGCAGACCAGTTCGGGCGCGAACGCGCCGGCATGGTGTTCGGCTGGGTGTTTGCCGGCCACCAGATCGGTGCCGCCAGCGCGGCTTTCGGCGCGGGCTTCTCGCGCACGGAGTTTGCGACCTATCTGCCGGCCTTCTTCATCGCCGGCGCGCTGTGCCTCTGCGCGGCGATGCTGATCCTGACGGTGCGCAAATCGTCCGCCTCGGGCGTCAGCGCCGCCGCGCCGGCGCCGGCACGGGCCTGAACGCGCAACTGCAACGGCCGCCTCGGCGCCGCAACCCTATGGCGTGTCCGGCATCGGCACGGCGTCAAGCAGCGCATCCACGATGCCGTGGAATTTGTCCCACGGCGCCTCGCGGTCGCTCTGATTGCGCACGATGATGGAATTGCCGGCATAGAAGCGCTCGTAGAGCATGTGGCGGCCGGCGAATTCCGAGCCGATCAGGTCCCAGACGAGCTTGTAAAGCTTGTAGCGCGCGGCAGCCGGCATGGTCGCGGTGCCCCACCAGCGCTCGAAGCGATCCCTGAGCTCGGGGTCGGCGAGAAGGTCGATGCTGGCCGGCATCTGCAACGGCGCGGCGCCTGCAAGCGTACGCAGCGTGTCGATGATCTCGCTGTGATGCTCCTGGCACCAGTTGAGCGTGGCATAGACCATGCGCCGGTTCGGCGTGGCAAAACCCTCCGGCCAGTTCTCCCAGGCCTCGATCTGGCCGTTGACCAGGGCGCCGACGGTCGCCTCGAGCGCGGCCAGGCGGCCGAGCGTCTCACGCACCGCCGGCACTTTGTCGACGCCGTTCGCCTGGCACATGCGGCTCGCGAGCCCGACGATCAGGCCTATCTTGGCCCAGAAGCGGATGTTGGACTGCTGGTTCTGATAAACATTGGCCGGTGTCTCGATGTAGATGCGGCGCGACCAGGCGCCGTTGTTGTGCAGAAAGACGCGCTCCCACGGAATCTTGACGCGATCGCAGACCAGCACCGCGTCGTTCTCGTCGAAGCGATAGCTCAGCGGATAGTCGGCCTCGTGCCGGGCATGGCGCTCGTAGGGCTCGCGCGCCCAGAACGAGACGCCGGGCGCGTTGTTGGGGATGGCGGCGGTGATGCTCTCGCTTTGGCGCCTGTCGTCGATCGCGGTGAGGTTGCCGATATAGACCTCGTCGCCGAACACGGCGCCGGTCGCCAGCATTTTCATGCCCGAGACGATGACGCCGGCATCGTCCTCGCCGACCACCTGCAAGGTCGGGTCGTCGCGCACCACGCCGCTGTAGATTTCGCGGTCGCGAATGCCCGACGGCGGCGTCACCGCGAACGACAGGTAGAGGTCGTTGCGGCGCGCCCGCTCATGGAAGCGCACGAGATTGTCGCCGAAGCCAGGCGTGAGCTCGTTGAGGAGCTCGGGACGCATCGCCAAGCCGGTAATGAGGCCGGCGACGTGATCGGGCGAGCGCCCGATGAGGCCGTAGGTCGCATCCGCGATCGCTCTCATGGCGCGCATGCGGCGCGCCAGATCCTCGCGGGTGCGGCAGCGCAGCCAGGGCAGCCCGATGCGCTCGCCGTTCTCCTCGAAGCTGAACAGCTCGCGCTGCGCCGGATCGGCCTTGAGGTCGTAGAGCGCCGCGATGGTGTGCGCACCGTTGCGGAACGCCGGATGCGTGGTGACGTCGTCGATGCGCTCGGCGCCGACATAGACGACGCGGCCATCGCGCATGCGTTCGAGCTTTTCGCTGCCGGTTGCGAGCATGCAGACCCTTCCTTGACTGTGACGCCCGGGGTGCGGCAGCGCCGCCTACTTGACGATGCTTTGCAGGGTCCAGGCGAGGTTGATGCGCGCGTCGAGGCGATGCAGCGTCAGCGTGCCGTTGAGCCTGCCGTTGACGATGTGGCCGAAGAATACCGCGGACGCATGGGGGTCGTTGGTCGGGTCCGGGTTGAGCTCGAGCGTCATGGTCTGGCCGTCGAAGCTGCCGCCGCCCGTATAGGTATGGGTCTTGGTCCCGAGCGACCCGTAGGCACACTTGCCGACGGTGTTCTCGACCATGACGGCGGTCAGCCTCGCCGAGGCGACGTGGCCGTTGCCGTCGATCGCGACATTCAGGTTCAGGTCCTGCATCAAGACGTTGTACTTGCAAAAGGGCGGTCCGCCGAAGACCGTTCCGGTCCTGGTGCCGGTTCCGGCCCATTCGCCGCTCGCCGGATTACCGAGGTGCGCTTCCTTCGCCGGCGCGCCCGGAAGGGTCCTGCCGCCGGGAGCATTGAGCTCGGCAAGGCGGGCGCGGGCGAGGTCGGCGTAGAAGGTGTCGCCGAACCGTTTGATGAAGGATTCGAGCACCGCCGGGTTGGTGGTGTCCTTGGCGAGCGCCCAGGCGCGCTCGGCCTCGCTCGGCGACGACGGCGCCGCGGCCGGCGCGCCCGGCGCGGTTGGGATCGCGGCCGGCGCGGTGGCGGCTGTGTCCGCATTGAATTGGAAATGGCCGACGATTGGCGATGACGATACCCAGGGCTGCTGGGTGCCGCCGGTCGACTGCTTGACCGCCAGGCCGACCTCGTTGAAGGCGTCGAAAATACCGAGGCCCGGCCGCCTGATGATCTGCGCCAGCGCCTTCGAGTAGGGGCTGTCGCCACCGGTGCCGTCCTGCGCGACGCTGCCGGGCTCGGTGGCGTAGGAAATCAGCGTGCCCTCCGGCGCCTGCATCTGCGCCAGTCCGCCACCCGCCGCGCGCAGGCCGCGCCCGCTGAACGGATTGTTGCGGCAGGCGTCGAGGATCACGAGGTTGAGCCTGGTGCCGGCGCCTTCCATCTGGCGCAGCACCAGGTTCACGTCGATGACCTGGAAATCGACATCGGCCTCGCGCGTCAGGTTGGCGGAGATCGGCACCAGGTAATTGCTGCCGCGCACCTGCACGCCGTGGCCCGCATAATAGAACAGCCCGACATCGGCGCCCTGCAGCTCCTGGCCGAAGCGCTGGATGGCTTGGTCGAAGCCGGGGCGGTCGAGGTCGAGTTGCGCGCCGCCGCCGACCAACGTGAAGCCGACGCTGCGCAGCGACTCGGCGATCAGCCGCGCGTCGTTCGCGGGATTGGCGAGGCGGCTGACGTTGACATAGGCCGAATTGCCGATGACGAGCGCGACGCGCTTGTCGGCAAGCGCCGGCACCGCCCCAAGGCTGGCGCCGAGAACGAGCATGGCGAGGTACAGAACTGCTCTGCGCATCGTTTGGCGAAGATCGACGACCACCGGATCGAAACCATAACGCGGATCGCCGCAGAATGGGAGTGGTTCCGGACGACCGATGCTGGAACTCGCCCAATGATTCGTGCCGGGGCTAGAGAGTGGACTATCGTCCTAATCGGATTAAGCTTGCGAAGCGGCGGCGCGAGGAAGCGCAAAAACCAAAATTGCTACGGTCCTGCGCGCGCACAGTACGCGATGCGGCGCGGGGTCCATGCAATGGCGCGCCCGCCGCGGCACCCGACACGAGGAGGTTCATTGTGCCGAATACTTTGGGGCGCTCCGTCGATCGACGTTCATCGCAAGTACGGCAACAGCGGCGCCGGCGCCTTGGCCGGGTCGTGATGGCCGTGCTTGGCCTGCCGATACTGGGCCTGGCATTGGCCGCTCCAACGTTCGCCCAGTCGTCCGGCGCGGTGCCGCCTCCGCCGGCCCCGCCGAGTGCACCGCCGCCGCCCACCGAGCACGTTCTCAAGGGCTGGCGTTCCGACATGACGCATGGGTTGCCGTCAAAGCAGGGCTGCTTCACCTCCACCTACCCGAGCAACCAGTGGCAGGAGGTCCCCTGCGGTACAGCGCCGCTGATTCCGTATCGGCCAGGGCACGGCGTATCCCCCACCGTCGGCAACTCCAGCGGCGACGCGATGGCCAGTGTTTCCGGGCACATTTCGCTCTCGGTCGGCTCGTTCGACAGCGTCACCGGCGTGACCAGCGAGACCGGGACCAATGGAGCCAACTCGTTTTCTCTTCAGCTCAACAGCAACACCTTCACCAGTCCGGCCTGCGCCGGTGGCAACGCCCTGTGCAAGGGCTGGCAGCAGTTCGTGTTCTCCAACACGTCACCTCCGCTGCCTCAAGCGTTCATCCAGTACTGGCTGATCGAATACGTCAACACATGCCCCGCGGGCTGGACCGCGAACGGAGTCGATTGCTTTCAAAACAGTTCAGCCGTTTTCCTGCCCGGCCAGGCGACGATCAGTCAGCTCGCCGACATGAGTATGATGGGCCAAGCCATCGACGGCGGCAACGACACCCTGGTGTTCGGAGTCGGGACCAAGCTTTTCGCGGTCCAGAACACGGACACTGTCCTCGTGCTGGCAAACGGCTGGACCCGGTCCGAGTTCAACGTCCTGGGCGACGGCAACGGCACGGCCGCGACCTTCAACTCCGGCTCGTCGATTGTGGTGCGCGTCGCGGTCGACAGCGGCACCCGGTCTGCTCCGAGCTGCGTAAGCGCAAGCACGACCGCCGAGACCAACAATCTCAATTTTGCCACGGCGCCCACCACCCAGCGCGGAACCATGCCGGCGGTCATCTTCACCGAGAGCACTTCGGGGACCACGACGCCGGCGTGTAATGCAGCCACCGAAGTGCCCAGCGGCGAACTCACCGACACCCACGACTTCAACGGCAATACCGCCGGAACGAGCGACATTCTGTGGCGCAATTCCTCCAGCCACGATCTGGCGATGTGGCTGATGAACAACGGAACGATGTCGAGCGGGGCCGACCTGGGCGTGGTGTCGAGCGTCTGGTCGGTGGCCGGCACCGGTGATTTCAACGGCGACGGCAATGCCGACATCCTGTGGCTCGACACCGGCGGCAATGTCGCCGTCTGGCTAATGGACGGGACGCTGACCAGTGGAACCATAGGTTTCGGCAACGTCGGCACTCAGTGGTCGGTGGCCGGCACCGGCGACTTTAACAACGACGGCGTCGGCGACATCCTCTGGCGCAACACCTCGACGGGCGACGTGACGATCTGGATGATGGGCAGCAACGGCCAGCTCTCCTCCAGCAGCGATATGGGCGTGGTGCCGACGGTTTGGCAGGTCGCCGGCACCGGCGACTTCAACGGCGACGGCACTTACGACATTCTCTGGCGCAACACCTCGACCGGCGACGTGGCGATCTGGATGATGGGCAACGGCCAGCTCTCCTCCAGCAGCGATCTAGGCGCGGTGCCGATGGTCTGGCAGGTCACCGGCACCGGCGACTTAGACGGCGACGGTACCAGCGACATCGTCTGGCGCGACACGTCCGGCAACCTAGCGATCTGGCTGATAAGCGGGGGCCATCTCTCGTCGTCGTCCGCCCTGGGCAACGTCGCCCCGACGTGGTCGATCGCCGAAACTGGCGACTTTAACAACGACGGCAAGAGCGACCTGCTCTGGATCGATACCAGCGGCGATCTCGGCATCTGGTTCATGAACGGGCTTGCTGTCAGTTCCACGGTCGCCCTCGGCAACATTGGCGCGACTTGGCAGGTGCAGGGCAGCAACTCCGACTGATCTTGTTTGGATACGATGTGCCCAATCCGGTGAACCGGACGCGATTGCGGCTAGATGAAGCCGGCGGCCGAGGCGACGCCGCCGGCGATCGCGAGCAGGCACAGAACGTCCGCAATGCCGAACCGCGTCAGCCATCGCGGCTTGGCGTGCATCGCCGGTATTAGGCGCAACAGGCCGAGCGTGCCGAGGCCGATCCAGCCGAAGAACGCCGTGACGCCGCCAAAGGCCGCATCCGGTCCCTTCGGCATCAGGTAGATCAGAATGAGGATGCCGACGGCGCCGTGCACCACATAGAGCGCGATCGCCAGCAGGCTCTTCCACACGAAGCTTCTGGAAAGCCGCGGATCGCTCCAAACGCGCACGAATGACCAGAGGCCGTGGACGAAGTAGACCAGAGCGAGCAGCCACAACAGGTCCGCGATCATCATCGCCTGCGATCCTATTTGGCTATTTTCGCTTGGCCTCGATCTTGTCCCAGATCAGCGCCGCGATATCGGGGCCGCCGAGATTCCTCACCGCGCGGATGCCGGTGGGCGATGTCACGTTGATCTCGGTCAGGAACCCGCCGATCACGTCGATGCCGACGAACAGCAGGCCGCGCTCGCGCAGCGCCGGGCCGAGCCGCTCGCAGATTTCGCGTTCGCGATCGGTCAGTTCGGTGGCCGCCGGTACGCCGCCGCGCACCATGTTGGAGCGTAAATCGTCGGTCGCGGGCACGCGGTTGACCGCGCCGGCGAACTCGCCATCCACCAGAATGATGCGCTTGTCGCCCTCGCGTATCGCGGGGAGGAATTTTTGCACCACCCACGGCTCGCGGAAGGTCGCGGCGAACAGGTCGTAGAGCGAGCCGAAATTGAGGTCCTCGCGGCCGAGAAGAAACACCGCCTCGCCGCCTTTGCCGTACAGCGGCTTGACGACGATGTCGCCGACTTCGGCGCGAAACGCCTTGATGGCGTCGAGGTCGCGGCTAATCAGCGTCGGCGGCATCAGGTCGGGGAATTCGGTGACGAAGATCTTTTCCGGCGCATTGCGCACGTGGGCCGGGTCGTTGACCACCAGCGTCTTCGGCTGGATGCGCTCGAGCATGTGCGTCGTGCTGATATAGGCGAGATCGAACGGCGGGTCCTGGCGCAGCAGCACGACGTCGAAGTCGGCGAGATCGGCGAGCCGCTTGTCGCCGAGCGCGAAATAGTCGCCGGCGACGTCGCGCACCGCGAGCGGCCGCACCGCGGCCGACACCGTGCCGTCGCGCTGGGCGAGCTGGTCGGGCGTGTAATAGGACAGCGCATGCGCCCGCTTCTGCGCCTCCAGCAGCAACGCGAAGGTCGAATCGCCGCGGATGTTGATCCGCTCGATCGGGTCCATTTGCACGGCGACGTTCAGGCGCATGGATTTGGCATCGCAGGGGACTGACGGTTCGTGGCCGGCTCAGTTCGGAGCGCTACTGCTGCGCGCATGGACCGGTCGCGTGGCGGGAGATATGATGCGGCTTGGCCGTACCATCGTATCGTGAAGAATGCTCGGTGTCTTTACCGGGCGACGGGCGAGGACCGAACCATGCGCAATCTTTTCGCCGCGGGCATCGCCGGTGCCGCAATGCTCGGCATCCAGGCATCGCCGGGCATCGCCGAGGACAATGTCGACCAGCAATTCGGCACGGTCCACTTCGCGACCTCCTGCAACGAGACGGCGCAGCGGCGCTTCGACCGCGCCATGCGGTATCAGCACTCGTTCTGGTACAAGGCCTCGCAGGAGATATTCCAGGAGACGCTCAAGGCCGATCCGCAGTGCGCCATCGCCTATTGGGGCATCGCGCTGGGGCTCCTGGACAATCCGCACGGCGCGACGCCGGCGCCCAACCTGCCGCTCGGCCTCGCGGCGATCAAGGCGGCGCAGGCGCTCGGCGCCAAGACGCAGCGCGAGCGCGACTACATCGACGCCCTGGCGCTCATGTATGTCGACTACGACAAGACCACCCAGGCGCAGCGCATCCAATCCTATCTCAAGGCCATGGCGGACCTGGCGGCGCGCTATCCGGACGACGAGGAGGCGCAGATCTTCTACGCGCTGACGCTCAACGTCGCCGCCTCGCCGGCCGACAAGAGCTATGCCAATCAGCTCAAAGGCGCGGCGATCCTCGAGCCGATCTTCGCGCGGGAGCCCCGGCACCCGGGGGTCGCGCATTACCTCATCCATCTCTACGACTATCCGGCTATCGCCGCGAAAGGCATTCCGGCGGCGCTGCGCTACTCCAAGATCGCGCCCGCCGCACCGCATGCCTTGCACATGCCGTCGCATATTTTCACGCGGGTCGGCTATTGGAACGAATCCGTCGCCTCCAACATCGCCTCCGCCAAGGCTGCTAAGGCCGAGAAGTCCTACGAGCAGCTACACGCGCAGGATTACCTGGTTTACGCCTATTTGCAGCTCGCCGAGGACAAGGAGGCGCGTGCCGTCATCGACGACATGGCCGCCACCAAGGTCGACAACCCATTCGCCTTCGGCGCCTTTTTCGCGCGCGCCGCCTCGCCGGCGCGCTACGCGGTCGAGCGCGGCGATTGGCAAGCCGCGGCCGACCTCGCGGTCGAGCCGTGCCGGTTCCCGCACGTCATGGCGATGACCTATTTCGCCCGCGCGCTCGGCGCGGCGCGATCCGGACAGCCGCAAGCGGCCACTGCGGATATCGCCGAGCTCGCCGCGATGCGCGATAAGCTCATCGAGGCCAAGGACGCCTACTGGTCGCAGATCGTCGATATCCAGCGCCAGGTCGCGACCGCCTGGCAGCTCCATGGCGACGGCAAATACGACGAGGCGCTCAAGGCGATGAGCGCCGCGGCGGATGCCGAGGACAAGACCGACAAGAGTCCGGTGACGCCGGGACCGCTCGCTCCGGCGCGCGAGCTTTATGGAGTCATGCTGCTCGAGCGCGGCATGGCGAAGGAAGCGCTCGCCGCCTTCGAGGCGACCATGACCAAGGAGCCGAACCGCTTCAACGGTTTCGCCGGCGCCGCCCAGGCGGCGCTTGCGCTCGGCGATACCGCGAAGGCGAGGGCGCTCGATGAGAAGCTGGTGGCGCTTGCCGCCGCGGCCGACGGCGACGGTCGTCCGGCGCTTGCCGAGGCGAAGGCGTTGCTGGCGAAGGACTAGGTTTGGCGCCGATGCGGAAAAGATCGGCTGCCGCGCTCGCAGCGCTCGGTGTCGGCGTCGTCGCTGCCGTGGCGGCGTGTCTAGCGCTCACCGCGTCGGCGCCGGTGACGGCAGAGCTTCATCCGGTCTGGACCGAGGTCAAATGGGGCTTCCCCATCGACCAATGGGGCACCGGCAAGGCCTTTCGCTGCGAGGCGAGCGCGTGCGGCACCGAGGTCGAGGTCTTGCTGCGCGCCAAGCTCGGCTTCTGCAACTGCACGACCGGGGTCGCCGACGATCCGGAGCTGGAACGCGTGGCCGATCTCGACCTGTTCGGGGAAGAGCGTGCCGCGCTCGCTCCGGGGCATCCGATCGCCGTGCGATGGATGAAAGGCCGCAGCCGCGCCTATTCGTTTTCGAGTGCGCGGCGGCAAGGGCCCTCGACGCTGACGATCGCATTCAACGATCACTGCGACGCGCTGGTCGCGACCGTGGTTGCGGGCCACCATCGTCCGGCCGAACTTGAGCCGGTCGTGCTCGAATTCCTCAACGGCGATACCGTTATCCATTGGGCCGAGGTGGCGCTCGGTCTGTAGTTTCGGCCGGCGGCGCTTTAACGCGTCGCATCGAAGGCGTTGATGATATGCCGCGGCACGCTGCGCGGCGCGACCAGGATGACGTCGAAGCGGATGTAGCGCTGCGCATCGTCGGGATGGTGGGCGAGCCAGAGCTCGGCCGCGGCGAGGATGCGGCGCTTGGTTTTCTCGGTGACGGCTTCGGCCGCCTCCTCGACGTGCTCGCGCGCCTTGACCTCGACGAAGACGAGTTCGCGGCGGCGGCGTGCCACGATGTCGACTTCGCCGAACGGCGTTTTCCAGCGCCGCGCCGCGATCCGGTAGCCCTTGGCGATGAGCAGCATGGCGGCGCGGCTTTCGGCCGACAGGCCCAACCGGAACGCGGCGACGCGCTCCGGGCGCGGACCGGATTGCTTGAGCGGGTCGCGCGGCTCACCGCGGCGCGCCATCGCTCGTTTCCTTCGCGAGCGCGAGCGCGCGCTGATAGAGTTCGCGGCGCGGCAGCCCGGTCGCGTCCGCCACTTCGCCGACCGCATCCTTGAGCGAAGTGCGAGCCAGCGCCGCGCGCAGCAGCATGTCGGTGTCGGTCGCGCTGGGTCGTTCCTCCGCCTGCGGCGGCGCGACGACGATGACGATCTCGCCGCGCGTTTCGCCTGCCGCGTAGTCTTGCGCCAAGGTCGCGAGATCGCCGCGTCTCACTTCCTCGTGGAGCTTGGTGAGCTCGCGGCACACGACCGCCTCGCGGGAGCCGAGCCCGGCGGCAAGGTCGGCGAGCATCGCGGCGAGCCGCGGCGCGGTCTCGAACAGCACCAGCGTCGCCGGGACGCGCGCCAGCGCGGCGATGCGGGTGCGTCGCGCGGCCTGCTTCGGCGGCAAGAAGCCAACGAACAGGAATTGGTCGGTGGGCAGGCCCGCAACGGTCAGCGCCGCAAGCACCGCCGAGGGGCCGGGCAGCGTGGTGACCGCATAGCCGGCCTCATGGACGGCGCGAATGAGCTTGAAGCCCGGATCGGACACCAGAGGGGTGCCGGCGTCCGAGACCAGCGCGATGGCGGCGCCCTCGGCGAGCCGGCGCAGCAGCATGGGCCGCGCCTTCGCGGCGTTGTGGTCGTGATAGGGCGTGAGCGGAGTCGCGATGGCGTAGCGGTCGAGCAGCTTGCGCGTCACGCGCGTGTCCTCGCAGGCGATCAGGTCGGCCCCCGCCAGCGCTTCGAGCGCCCGCAGCGTGATGTCGCCGAGATTGCCGATGGGGGTCGCGACCACATGCAGGCCGCCCGCGAGCCGCGCGACCTCAATCGGACGGCCCAAAAGCGCGTAGCTTCGTTGGGCGGTTTCCGGGAGCGTCGGCCGGCGGCGCTGCGCGTTGCTCATCGGGGCCAGTCTAGCGCAGACGCAAATATCCTTTCCAAATGGTTAACTATTCGCTCCCAATATGACAGATTGCCACTACCCGATAAGATCGGCACTGTAGTATTTGGCGTCCAGGCTGCCGCTGAGGAGGACCGCCGTGTCCGCGGAATTGCAGGTTCAGGCGTCCGCGGCGATGCCGTCGCGGCGCCGCGCGCTTGCCGGCTTGCTGGCCGCCTCCGGTGCCGTGCTGGCCGGCTGTTCAGCCAATACCAGCTTGAATTCACTGCCATTCCTGTCGAACACCCCGCCGCCGCCGACCACGCCGGCCGCAGGGGCGCCGAGCGAGGCGACGCTCGGGACCGGCAAGGTCAAGGCCGGCCTGATCCTGCCGTTGTCAGGCAGCGGCAATGCCAGCGTTGCCGCCCAGGCGATGCGCAATGCGGCCGACATGGCGATCGCCGAGTTCAATGCCGACCTTCAGCTCCTCGTCAAAGATGATGCCGGCAACGCCGATGCGGCGCGGCAAGGCGCCCAACAGGCGCTCGACGAGGGCGCCGAGATCATCCTTGGGCCGCTGTTTGCGCAGGCGGTCAGCTTCGCCGGCCAGGTGGCCCGCGCCCGCAACGTTCCGGTCATCGCGTTCTCGACCGACACCAATGTGGCTTCGAGCGGCGTCTATCTGCTGAGCTTCCTGCCGCAGTCGGATGTCGATCGCATCGTGCAGTACGCGGCCGCGAACGGGAAGCATTCGTACGCCGCCCTGATACCCGACAACCCCTACGGCACTGTGGTCGAAGCAGCCTTCAAGCAGGCGGTGGCAAAGCGCGGCGGTCAAATCGTCGCGCTCGAGCGCTATCCGCACGACAAGGCCGCGATGGCGGGGCCGGTCAAGAACATCGCCCTGGCGGCGACCCGGGCCGACGCGCTGTTCATTCCGGACGGCGGGGATGCGGTGCCGGATGTGGTTGGGGCCCTGGTCGGGGGCGGCGTCAACACCAAGAAGATCCAGTTGCTCGGCACTGGGCTGTGGGGCGAGGACCCGCGCATCAACGCGACCGCCGCGCTCGACGGCGGCTGGTACGCGGCGCCGGATGGCGCCGGTTTCCGTGCCTTTGCGGCCCGCTACCGCAGCCGCTTCAATCAGGATCCGGCGCGCATGGCGACGCTCGCCTATGACGCCGTGGCCCTCATCGCCGCGCTGGTCAAGACGCAGGGGCCGCAGCGCTTCACCCAGCCGGTGCTGACCAATCCGTCGGGCTTTGCCGGCATCGACGGCCTGTTCCGCTTCCGCGCCGACGGCACCAACGATCGCGGCCTCGCCGTGATGCGCGTCACCGCGGCGGGCGCGCAGGTCATTGCGCCGCCGCCGAAGAGCTTTGGCACGTCAGGCATGTGACGCCAGGCGTGTAACGCCAAGCTTGCCGACGGCTTCGTCGCTTCGCTTCTCGCAAATACAGCAGTCGTTCAAGCCGCGAGGTCGGCCACTACCGCATCGAGCACCGGAAAGCCCGGTAGCGTGACGCGCAGGCGGCCGTCGCGCGTCGTCTCGATCAGGCCGTGCTCGTGCAGCGCCGCGATGCGCTGCGGATCAAGCGGCCTGCCGGACAGCGCCGCATAGCGGGCCATGTCGATGCCCTCGGCGAGGCGCAGGCCCATCAGCAGAAACTCGTCGGACATTTCTTCGCGCGTGAGTACGTCGTCGGTGATGAGGCCGTGGCCGCGGGCCTCGACGCGCATGAGCCACGCCTCGGGCCGCTTTTCGGTCGCGCTGGCGTACCGCTCGCCGGCGATGTCGAGCCGGCCATGGGCGCCCGGTCCGACGCCGGCATATTCGTGGGCGCGCCAGTAGACGAGATTGTGCCGGCATTCGCCGCCGGGCCGCGCATGGTTGGAAATCTCGTAGGCCGGCAGGCCGTGCGCGGCGCAGACCTCCTGCGTCGTATCGTAGAGAGCGCGCGCGTTGTCTTCGTTCGGAATCTCGAGCTTGCCGGCCGCATGGAGCGCGGCGAACGGCGTGTCGGGCTCGATGGTGAGCTGATAGAGCGAGAGATGGTCGCCGGCTTCGACAAGCGCGCGCGTGAGCTCGGCCGCCCACTGCTTCGGCTCCTGGCGCGGCCGCGCATAGATGAGGTCGAACGAGTAGCGATCGAACACGGAGCGTGCGATGCCGACGGCGTCGAGCGCCTCGCGCGCCGAGTGCATGCGGCCGAGTTCGGCGAGCACGCGATCGTCGAGCGCCTGCACGCCGAGCGACACGCGGTTGACGCCGGCGGTCCGGTAGCCGCGAAAGCGCGTCGCCTCGACGCTGGTCGGATTGGCTTCAAGCGTGACTTCGGCGTCCGGCGCGACGCGCCAATGCTTCGCGATCGCATCGAGCACGGCGGCGATCGTCGCCGGCTGCATCAGCGAGGGCGTGCCGCCGCCGAAGAAAATCGTCGACACGGTGCGGTCCGGCACGCGCGCCGCCGTCGCCGCGATCTCGGCGCCGAACGCGCGCGCGAAGCGCGCCTCGTCGATCGGCTCGCGCCGCACGTGGCTGTTGAAGTCGCAATACGGACATTTCGACAGGCAGAACGGCCAGTGGACGTAGACGCCGAAATTCCTGTCGTCCTGCGCCCCCGGCTGGAGATCGAAAGGCTTATCAGTTTCAGCCAAGGCACGCCTCCGCGAGCTTGAGGAAAGCGCGGGCGCGATGCGACAGGCCCTTTCCGCGCGGCGGCAACCCGTGCTTCTCCGCGCTCGACATTTCGCCGAAGGTGCGCGCGTGGCCGTCGGGCAGGAACATCGGATCGTAGCCAAAGCCCGCCTCGCCGCGCGGCGGCCAGACCAGCGTGCCGTCGACGCGTGCCTCGAAGTCCTCGACATGGCCGTCCGGCCAGGCGACGCACAGCGCCGACACGAATTGCGCCTTGCGGCGCTCCGGCGTGGTCGCGCCGCGCTCGCGCAGCTTGTCCTCGATCGCCGCCATGGCGCGGCTGAAATCCTTGTCGGGGCCGGCCCAGCGTGCCGAATGAATGCCGGGCGCGCCGTCGAGGGCATCGACCGCGAGGCCGGAATCGTCGGCGAAGGCGGGCAGGCCGGTCGCCGTGGCCGCCGCTTGCGCCTTGATGCGCGCGTTTTCGCGAAAGCTCATTCCGGTCTCGTCCGGCTCCGGCAGTCCGAGTTCACCTGCTGATGTGGCCTCGATGCCGTAGGGCGCAAGCAGCTCGCGCATCTCGATGAGCTTGCCAGGATTGTGCGTCGCGATCACGAGCTTGCCGGAGATCGGACGACAGCCGGGTGACGCTAGATCGACATCGCCGGGCGAGTGGCCTTTGCGCCCGTCTTCGTCTGCCGTCCGTCCTCCGTCGTCCGTCATCGGGACTACATCACCGCCATCTTCTGGAGCTCGATCAGCCGATTGACGCCCTTGCGGGCGAGAGCCAGCAGCGCCGCGAACTGCTCCTCCGAGAACGGCGTCTTTTCGGCGGTGGCTTGCACTTCGACGATGTTGCCGGAGCCGGTCAGCACGAAATTGGCGTCGGTGTCGGCCTGCGAATCCTCGGCGTAGTCGAGGTCGAGTACGGCGACGCCGCCGCACACCCCGCAGGAGATCGCCGCGATGTGGTCGCGCAGAACGTCCGCCTCGATTATCTGGCGCGTTTTCATCCAGGCGAGGCAATCGAACAGCGCGATCCAGGCGCCGGTGATCGAGGCCGTGCGGGTGCCGCCGTCGGCCTGGATCACGTCGCAATCGATGGTGATCTGGCGCTCGCCGAGCGCCTTGAGGTCGACCACCGCGCGCAGGCTGCGCCCGATCAGGCGCTGGATCTCGACCGTACGACCGCTTTGCTTCCCAGAGGAGGCCTCGCGCCGCGTGCGCTCGAGCGTGGCGCGCGGCAGCATGCCGTATTCGGCGGTGATCCAGCCGCGAGCCTGGCCCTTGAGCCAGGGCGGCAGCCGATCCTCAAGCGTCGCGGTGACCAGGACGTGAGTCTCGCCGAATTTCACGAAACACGAGCCCTCGGCGAATTTCACCACGCCGCGCTCGAGCGATACGGGACGCAGTTCGTCGGGCTGTCGGCGGCTCGGCCGCATGCTGATCTCCCTACCGCCGAGCGCCAGCCCCGGCTGCGCCACGCTTTTAGGCGTTCTCGCATGGGGGCCACAAGAGTGAAGCGCACGAGGTTTGCCTTCGGCGCCGGCTTGCCGCTACGTTCCGGTTCATTCGGCGAGACCGGGAGACACGCGTCATGACGCAGGAAGCAACCCAGGTGCTGGCGAATTTCGCCGCAAAACTCCGCCACGACGACCTTCCGCCGCGGGTGCGCGATCATTGCAAGAACCTGGTGCTCGATGCGCTCGCCTGCGCGGTCGCCGGCCGGCTCGGCGAGGAAACCGGGCAGGTCGCGGCGCTGGCGTCGGGCCTCGCGCAAGGCAGCGAATCAAGCGTGATCGGAGGCGATCATCTGTCGCTCGCGGGCGCGACGCTGCTCAACGCCTATCTGGTCACCGCCACCACCATGTGCGACGTGCACCGCGAAACCATGACGCATGTCACGCCGGAGATCGTGCCGCCGGCGCTCGCGATCGCGGAGCGCGACAATCTGTCGGGACGCGATCTCCTGGTTGCCGTCGCGGCCGGCTGCGAGGTGACGACGCGCATCGGCCTCGGCCTCGATTATTCAAAATTCCGTGCCCGCGGCTGGCATGGGCCGGGCATCATCGGTCCGTTCGGGGCGGCGGCGGCGGTCGGCTCGCTCATGCGTTTCGATGCCGACACCATGGCGCAGGCTTTCGGGCTCGCCGGCAGCCAGGCCGCCGGCACGTTCGCCGCCTGGGGCACGCCGACGGTGAAATTCCATCAGTGCCGTGGCGCCTTGTCGGGTCTGATGGCGGCGCTGCTGGCGCAGCAAAAATTCGTCGCCACCCGCGAATTCCTCACCGCTCGGGACGGCGGCCTCTATCACGCCTATGTGGACGGCGGCCAACCCGAGGCCGCCACCGCCGATCTCGGCACGCGCTGGGAACTCGAGCAGATCGCCATGCGGCTGTGGCCGTCGGCGTCGCTCATCCAGGGCATGGTCACGGCGCTGTTCGATCTCCTCGACCAGCACAGGATCGACGCCGCCCGCGTGCGCAAGGTCCGCATTGGGCTGAGCCAGCAGGCGTTCAACATGCACGGCGGTTTTGACGCCTATAAAGCCAAGTTCGAAGCGCTGCTGTCGGCGCACTACACCGCCGCCGTGATCCTGCACGATCGCGCGCTGACCTTGGCGCAGTTCGAGCCGGCGCGTTACGACGACGCCAGACTGCGCGGCTTCGCGGCCCGGCAGGTCGAGGTCCGCGCCGAGCCGTCCGTCACCGGCTCGCAGGCGGCGGTCGAGGTCGAAACCGCCGACGGCGCGAGCCTGTCGGCGCGCTGCGAGCATCCGCTCGGCTCGTTCAAGAACCCGCTGGCACGCGGCCAGATCGAGCAGAAGTTCCGCACCTATGCGAAAGGCGTGCTGTCCGACGCCCACATCGCGGACGTGATCGGCGCCATCGACCGGCTGGAGGATTTCGGCTCGGTTCGCCGCCTGATGGATCTGCTGCGCGCCGCGCCGCGCGCCATGGCGGCCGCGGAGTAGCTTCAATTCTAGTCCGGCGTGGCAGTGTCAGGCTCCCGCCGCATGTAAAACTTGCGTTCGTCGTCATGGACGACGCGGAAGGCCAACCGCTCATAAAGCCGCTTGGCGGGGTTTGTCTTCACGACTGCGAGCGTCATGGCCCGGTGGGCGCGCGTTGCCTCGCCGATCAGACGATTCATGACCTCGGTGCCGATGCCGCGCCGCTGCAAGGGCGCTTCCACGAAAAGCTGCCCGAGGAACAGTGAGCCGTCTTGGGTCGTACTCTGCAGCCAGCCAATGTCGGCGCCCTCAAGCGTGATGATCCGGACCTGCGTCACCTCCCATTGCCGGCGGAAGCTTGCGGCTTGCAGGTTCCTGTCCAGCTTCAAATCACGGATGACGCCCTCCATTTCGGCAAAATAGAGCCGTTCGCAATACGCGAAGTCCTGCGGGCGAGCCGGTCGAAACGTCACTGGCATGGCTGGCGGGCCTTTGCTCGTGCCGAAGCTGCCATTCGTGAACTCGACCGCGAGATTATCGGGCGCCGAGGTGACTTGAAAGCAGGCCGCCGAATCGACAATCTCACTGGATTGGAGGGTTGAACGTGGCGACCCACGATGTACCGATCGGCGCCAACCAGCTGGGCCTCGCCCAGCTCAACGAGCGCTCGCGCGAGATCTTCCGCCAGGTGGTCGAGAGCTACCTGGCGACCGGCGAGCCGGTCGGCTCGCGCAATCTGGCGCGCATTCTGCCGATGACGCTGTCGCCGGCTTCGGTGCGCAACGTCATGTCCGATCTCGAGCAGCTCGGCCTGGTCTACGCGCCGCATACCTCGGCCGGCCGGCTGCCGACCGAGATGGGGCTGCGCTTCTTCGTCGACGCCCTGATGCAGATCGGCGACCTGACCGAGCGCGACCGCAAGGCGATCGAGGCGCAGGTCGCCGGCTCCGGCCAGTCGAAGTCGGTCGAGGCGGTGCTGACCGAAGCCTCGGGGCTGCTTTCCGGGCTCAGCCGCGCCGCCGGCGTGGTGCTCACCACGAAGTTGAACCAGCGCCTCAAGCACGTCGAGTTCGTGCGGCTAGAGCCCGAGCGCGCGCTCGTCGTGCTGGTTGCCGAAGACGGCCAGGTCGAGAACCGCGTGCTCAACGTTCCGGTCGGGTTGCCGACCTCGGCGCTGGTCGAAGCGTCGAACTTCCTCAACTCCCATATCCGCGGTATGTCGCTCGCCGAGGCGAAAGGCGCGCTCGAACGCGCGCTAGAGGCGCGCCAGGCCGAGCTCGACGAGCTGACCCAGAAGATCGTCGCCGCCGGCCTCGCCAGCTGGTCCGGCGGGGAGACCGACGAGCGCAAGCTGATCGTGCGCGGCCAGGCGCATCTGCTCGATGACCTCAAGGCGCTCGCGGACCTGGAGCGGGTGCGGCTGCTGTTCGACGATCTGGAGACCCGGCGCGAGGTGATCGACCTGCTCGGCCGCGCCGAGCAGGCCGAGGGCGTGCGCATCTTCATCGGCTCGGAGAACAAGCTGTTCTCGCTGTCGGGTTCCTCCACCATCGTGGCGCCCTATCACGACGCCGCCGGCCACATTGTCGGCGTCCTCGGCGTCATCGGCCCGACCCGGCTGAACTACGCCCGCATCGTCCCCATGGTGGACTACACCGCCAAGGTCGTGAGTAAGTTGCTCTCGGGCTGAGGGCGATCGGCTTGATTTTTGCCGCCTGAGCCCTGATATCCGGGGCAGCAAGACGATGGGAAAAAGCCATGACGGATCAGACCGCTCGTGCTGAGGACGACGCGGCCCCGCCGACCGAGGCTGACGCAGCCGGCGCCGCGGGAACCCCGCAGTCCGATCAGGCGGCGCTCGCGGCCGAGTTCAAGGACAAGCTGCTGCGCACGCTCGCCGAGATGGAAAATCTCCGCAGGCGCACCGACCGCGAGGTCACGGATGCGCGGCTCTACGGCGTCGCGTCGTTTGCGGGCGACATGCTTGCGGTGGCCGACAACATGCGCCGCGCGCTCGATGCGGTGGCGCCCGACATGCGCGCGAGCGCAAAGGACGGCGTCAAAGCCCTGGTCGACGGCGTCGAGCTGACCGAGCGCGAGCTTCTCAAGGCGCTGGAAAAGAACGGCGTTCGCCAGTTCAACCCGCAGGGCGAAAAATTCGACCCCAATTTCCACCAGGCCATTTTCGAAGTGCCGGACGCCGCGGTGCCGGCCGGCAGCATCGTCCAGGTGGTGCAGCCCGGCTACATGATCGGCGAGCGCGTGCTGCGGCCGGCCCTGGTGGGCGTGTCCAAAGGCGGCCCCAAAACCGCGCCACCTTCAGGTAACGACAACACCAGGTCCGCGTTCGAGGGCTTTTAGCGCGGCTGCGGCCCTCCGGGCGGCGACACCGCCGGCTCCTGCAAAATTCACTTCGGATCGATGCTGTCGCGCACGGTGCGCAGCCGCGCCAGGACATCGGTCCAGATGTCGGCGCGCCCCATGCCGATCATCTGGATGAAGCCGCCGGTGCCGAAGCGCAGCCACTGCACGACCATGATGTTGATGCCGGTGCCCGTATCCTTGGCCTGCGCCATGGTCTGGTAGCCGGCTTGGCCGTTCATGCGCAGCGGTTCGGACATCGTGATCTGGACGTTCCTGATCCCCGCGATCTCGTTGAAGATGAGCCGCGCGAAGTTCGGGCGGTCGGTCGGCTCCGAGGGACCGCCCGGCGTGGCGGCGACGATCAAGCGGGCGTCGAGGGTGCCCTGCGACGGATCCTTGGGCGGATCGACCAGCATGAGGGCGCGGCCGGGCAGCACGCTCTCGATGTGGAAGCCGGCGAGGTCGCCGACCTTGAACGGCAGCAGGCCCAATTGCTCGTCGTCCGGCACGCTCGCGCGCACCGACAGGGTGGCGAGCGCGGCACGCACCACATTGTCCGTATAGGCCTTGGCCTGCTCGGGGATCTGCACGCTGACCAGCGCCGTGAAATCGTCGGCTGCGGCGACCAGGAGCCATTTGCGGTAATGCGTCTTGTCGTCGGTCTGCTTGGCGACAACCACAAAGGCCTTGCCGGTGTTGAGCCTCATCGGTTCGCGTTTTTCCAGGACCAGACCCTGAGTCTTCAGCGTTTCGGCATTGAGGGTCTTGTCCATCTCCGCGTAGGCGGTAGCCGGCATGATGCTGAGCAGGATGGCGGAGTTGGTGTCCGGGTCCTCAAAACCCTTGAAAACCTTGCTGGTCACCATGCCGGGCGGCGGAACGAGCCCGATGCGCGAACCCGGCGGATAGACCGCCTCCTGCGCCGCCGCCGGGGTTGCGGCGAGCATCAGCGCCAACAGGGCGGCAAAACCGGCGAATGTCCTGATCGGGTTGGCCCGCATTGGATTGACCCTGGGATTGATCGTGAGGGCGCTAGTCATGTCGGACCTCCGCTGACGCCTGCCGGGGCCGTGACCGCTCGGCACCGGGGCGCGTCACCCGGCGCATGGTCAGATTGATCCGTACGCCCTCGGGGAGCAAGGTCGACGTCCCCGGATAGATGCGGTCGACGCCGTGGAAGGCAAGCCGGGCGGCGCCGCCGAGAACGAGCGCATCGCCGGAGCCAAGCCGGAACGAGCGGGTGGCTTCGTTGCGCTTTAACCCGCCGACACGGAACAGGCACGCATCGCCGAGCGACAGCGAGACCACCGGAGCGGCGAAATCCTCCTCGTCGCGATCCTGGTGCAGGCCCATCCTGGCGGCCGTCCCGTTGAAGTTGATGAGGCACGCCTCGGGCGGGTGCGGATAACCGGCAAGTTCGGTCCACGCGTCGAGGATTGTCTCGGGCATCGGCGGCCAGGGCCGGCCGGTGTCGGGGTGTGTGGGCGCATAGCGGTAACCGTTCTCGTCCGAGACCCAGCCGAGTGTCCCGCAATTCGACATGCGCACCGAAAACGGCCGGCCCGACTTCGGCATCCGCGGCGTAAACAGCGGGGCCGCGGCGAAAACCTCGCGCAGCGCCGCGAGCATCCGCTGCTGCCGCTCGCGGTCGAGATAGCCGGGATAAAGCCGAAACCCCGCGCCGTCGGTTTGCGATGTCTCGGTCTGCGATGTCTCGGTTTGCGATCTCATAGGCACGAGCACACTTTCATCGGGTCTTTACCGGTGGGTGGCAATGCTGGGCGGTCATGCTGCGGCAAAGCCCAGGCCTCTTCTCCGTTGCGCTGAGAATTCGTACTTTGTGATGGCGGGCAGCAAGGACTTGTCAGCAAAGATTTGGCGGCCATCCGCCCCGGGCGAGGTCTCCGTTCGCGCCGGGGCGCCGTGTCGGCGGCACGTCGGCGCCCTGCCGGTGTGCGGTCGTCTTGCGGCCACAAGCGGCCGTCCTATATGACCCAAGGGTAATCGCCCAGGGCAGCGCCCGGGACGATTTGAAGTTGATAAGGGGGTCGGACGAAGGGCGCCTTAGGGGTCTGCCCGACCTGCCGCAAAAGAGAGGAATCAGACCATGGGCAAGGTCATCGGTATCGATCTCGGGACTACCAATTCCTGCGTCGCCGTGATGGAAGGCAAGACGCCGAAGGTCATCGAGAACGCAGAGGGGATGCGCACCACGCCGTCCATTGTCGCGTTCACGGATGACGGCGAGCGGCTCGTCGGACAACCCGCCAAGCGACAGGCGGTCACCAATCCCGAACGCACGATTTTCGCGGTGAAGCGCCTCATCGGGCGCCGCTACGACGACCCGATGGTGGAAAAGGACAAGAAGCTCGTCCCCTACAAGATCGCGCGCGCCTCCAATGGCGACGCCTGGGTCGAGATCGAGGGCAAGACCTATTCGCCCTCGCAGATCTCCGCTTTCATTCTGCAGAAGATGAAGGAGACGGCGGAGTCCTATCTCGGCGCCAAGGTCGATCAGGCCGTCATCACCGTACCGGCCTATTTCAATGATGCCCAGCGCCAGGCCACCAAGGACGCCGGCAAGATCGCCGGCCTCGAAGTGCTGCGCATCATCAACGAGCCGACCGCAGCCGCGCTCGCCTACGGGCTCGACAAGAGCAAGACCGGCACCATCGCGGTCTACGACCTCGGCGGCGGCACGTTCGATATTTCGATCCTGGAGATCGGCGACGGCGTGTTCGAGGTGAAGTCGACCAACGGCGACACCTTCCTGGGCGGCGAAGATTTCGACATGCGGCTGGTCAACTATCTGGCCGACGAATTCCAGAAGGAGCAGGGCATCGACCTGCGCCGCGACAAGCTGGCGCTGCAGCGGCTCAAGGAGTCCGCCGAAAAGGCCAAGATCGAGTTGTCGTCGACGACGCAGACCGAGATCAACCTGCCGTTCATCACCGCCGACGCCTCGGGGCCGAAGCATCTGACGATGAAGCTCACCCGCGCCAAGTTCGAGGCGCTGGTCGACGATCTCGTGCAGAAGACGGTCGAGCCCTGCCGCCAGGCGATCAAGGACGCCGGGCTGTCGGCGGCTGAGATCAACGAGGTGGTCCTGGTCGGCGGCATGACGCGCATGCCGAAGGTCCAGGAAGTGGTGAAGCAATTGTTCGGCAAGGAGCCGCACAAGGGCGTCAATCCGGACGAGGTCGTGGCGGTCGGCGCCGCGATCCAGGCCGGCGTGCTGCAGGGCGACGTCAAGGACGTGCTGCTGCTCGACGTGACGCCGCTGTCGCTCGGCATCGAGACGCTGGGCGGCGTGTTCACGCGCCTCATCGATCGCAACACCACGATCCCGACCAAGAAGAGCCAGGTGTTCTCCACCGCCGAGGACGGCCAGACCGCGGTGACGATCAACGTCTACCAGGGCGAGCGCGAGATGGCGCAGGACAACAAGGCGCTGGGTCGCTTTGATCTCGCCGGGATTCCGCCAGCACCGCGCGGCGTGCCGCAGATCGAGGTCACCTTCGACATCGACGCCAACGGCATCGTCAACGTGTCGGCGAAGGACAAGGGCACCGGCAAGGAGCAGCAGATCCGCATCCAGGCCTCCGGCGGTCTCAACGAGGCCGACATCCAGAGGATGGTCAAGGACGCCGAGGCCCACGCCGAAGAGGACAAGAAGCGCAAGGCCCAGGTCGAAGCCAAGAACCAGGCCGAGGCCCTGGTCCACAACACCGAGAAGACGCTGGCCGAGCACGGCTCGAAGGTCGGCGACGCCGAGCGGCGCGCGATCGAGAACGCCATGGCCGACCTCAAGGAGGCGCTCAAGGGTAGCGACGCGGACGCGATCACGGCCAAGACCAACGCGCTGCAGCAGGCGGCGATGAAGCTCGGCGAGGCGATGTACAAGCAGGCCGGCGAGCAGCAGGGTGGCCCCGACATGGGCGGTCCCGGCGGTGGCGGTGCCGAAGGCAAGAAGGAAGACGTCGTCGATGCCGAGTTCACCGAGGTCGACGACGACAAGAAGAACAAGAAGTCCGCTTGATCGGGCGAGGCTTTCGATGCCGGCTGCTCTCAGCAAGAGGCTTGCTGAACTCGTCACCCCCGGGCTTGACCCGGGGGTCGATCTCTCCGACTGCTTAGGCGGACGTCATCGGATGAGACGTGATGACTAAGCGTTGCTTTTACGAAACCCTCTCGATCGAGCGCACAGCCAGCGACGGCGATATCAAGGCTGCGTTCCGCAAGCAGGCGATGCAGTGCCATCCCGATCGCAATCCCGGCGATTCGGCCGCCGAGCATCGCTTCAAGGAAATCAACGAAGCCTACGAGATCCTCAAGGACCCCAACAAACGCGCAGCCTATGACCGGTTCGGCCACGCCGCCTTCGGCCAAGGCGTGGGCGGCAGTCCGACCGCGGGTTTCGGCGCCGACTTCGCCACGACCTTTTCGGATATCTTCGACGACCTGTTCGGCATGGGCGGCCGGCGCGGCCGCGGGTCCGGACGCGAGCGCGGCGCGGACTTGCGCTACAACATGGAGATCGCGCTGCATGAGGCCTACGCCGGCAAGGCCGCGCAGGTTCGCATCCCGACCTCGGTCACCTGCGAGGCCTGCTCCGGGTCCGGCGCCAAGCCCGGCACCAAGCCCAAGACCTGTCCGATGTGCGGCGGCCAGGGCAAGGTCCGCCATGCCCAGGGCTTCTTCACGCTCGAGCGCACCTGCCCGAACTGTCACGGCCGCGGCCAGTCGATCGACAGTCCCTGCGGCTCATGCGCCGGCTCCGGCCGCGTCACGCGCGAGCGCACGCTGTCGGTGAACATTCCGCCCGGCGTCGAGGACGGCACCCGCATCCGGCTCGCCGGCGAGGGCGAGGCGGGCGTGCGCGGCGGCCCGGCGGGCGATCTCTACATTTTCCTGTCGATCGGCTCGCACCCGTTCTTTCAGCGCGAGGGCGCCGACCTGCACTGCCGCGTTCCGGTCTCGATGGTCACGGCGGCAGTGGGCGGGGAGTTCGAGGTCCCCACCATCGACGGCAGCAAGACCCGCGTAAAGGTCCCGGAAGGCACCCAATCCGGCCGCCGCTTCAGGCTGCAAAGTAAGGGCATGCCGGTGCTGCGGGCGCGGCAGACGGGCGACATGTACGTGCAGGTCGTGGTCGAGACCCCGCAGAAGCTGACCAAGAAGCAGCGCGAGCTGCTCGCCGAATTCGATCGGCTGTCGTCGACCGCAACACAACCCGAATCCACGGGATTCCTCGGCAAGGTCAAGGAATTCCTCGACGCCTTGGGCTCGCGCGCGAATTCCGCCTGAACGGTCCGGTCGGAGGGCGGCTGGTCTTTGCCCTCCGAATGTTCTAAAAGCGGCAAAACTTTGTTGTCGCGTGGAATGCCCATGGCGCTGCCGGCCCTGTACAAATTCGAACAGAAGATCGAGCGGCAGATTCGCCTCTTGGAAGCCAGGAAGAACATCATCGAGCGCAAGATCGGACGCCAGATCCGGCTGTTCGAACAGAAGCGCGACGGCTTCGGCAAGAAGATCGAGCAGCAGATCCGGCAGTTCGAGCTGAAGAAAGGCATTCGGCTCGACGACGAGGTGCGCTTCATCCGCTCCTGGATCGAGCGCCCGCTCACCGTCGGCGCCGTGACGCCTTCCAGCAAGATTCTGGCGCGCGCCATGGCGCGCTATGTCGATCCGAACAGCAGCGGGCCGGTGGTCGAGCTGGGGCCGGGCACCGGGCCGGTGACCGAGGCGCTGGTCGAGGCCGGCGTGGCACCCTCGCGTCTGGTGCTGGTCGAGTTCAATCCGGGCTTTTGCCGCATCCTGCGCTCGCGCTACCCGGACGCCACGCTGGTGCAGGGCGACGCCTACAGCATGCGCCGCCTCCTGGAGACCTTGCTGCTGCAGCCCGCTGCCGCGTTCGTCTCCGGCCTGCCGCTCGTCACCAAGCCGATCCGCATGCGCTTGCGGCTCATCCGCGACGCTTTCGACCTCATGGTGCCCGGCGCGCCGTTCGTGCAGTTCACCTATTCGGTGGCGGCGCCGCTGCCGAAACGGCTCGGCGGTTTCTCGGTGGAAGCCTCCGAACGCATCTGGATGAACCTGCCGCCGGCGCGCGTGTGGGTGTATCGGAGGGCCTGACGGCGCCGACGCAGACAGACGGCGGATACGCGGCTATGCTTCGCTTCGATCCGTCCTGTCCTCTGTGCTCCGTCCCCCGATGCCGGCTGTCGCCAAAATCCTCGTCTTTCCCGGCTCGCTGCGTACCGGCTCGTACAATGCCCGGCTCGCCGCGCTCGCCACCAAGGAACTGACATTGGCCGAAGCCGAGGTGACGCGCATCTCGCTCGCCGATTATCCGCTGCCGCTCTACGATGCCGACCTCGAAAGCAGGGGCGGCGTGCCGCCGAACGCCGTGCAGCTCAAACGCATGATGGCGGCGCACCACGGTGTGTTCATCGCGACGCCCGAGCACAATGCCTCGGTGCCGCCTTTGGTGAAGAACACCATCGATTGGATTTCGCGGGTGCGCGAGCGCGGCGAGACGCCGCTCGCGGTGTTCAGGCACCGCGCCTTCGCGCTCGGCGCCGCCTCGCCGGGCGCCTTCGGCGGCATGCGGTCGCTGCTGGCATTGCGCCAGGTGCTGGAAATCGGCTGCGGCGCGCTGGTGATACCGGAGCAGATCGCCGTGCCGCGCGCCGGTGAGGCGTTCGACGACATGGACAATCTCAAGGACGAACAGCTCGCCGCAACGCTCAAGGCGACGGCGCGGGCGCTGGTCGACATGGCGCTGGCACAGGCCGGTATTCGCATGCCGGCCGATCTCGCCCGCACCACGGCGTGAGGGAGCGCAAGCGATGCCCATAGAGCCGCGCGAGCGCCTGATCGTCGCGCTCGACGTGTCCTCGATCGAAGCCGCGCAGGCCATGGTGGCGCGGCTCGGCGACGCGGTGTCGTTCTACAAGATCGGCTATCAGCTTGCCTTCGCGGGCGGCATCGCTTTTGCGCGCACGCTCACCGATGCGGGCAAGCAGGTGTTCGTCGATCTCAAGCTCCACGACATCGACAATACGGTGGCGCAGGGCGTCAAGAGCGTGGCGCAACTCGGTGCAACGTTCCTCACCGTGCACGCCTATCCGCAGACCATGCAGGCCGCGGTCGAGGCGCGCGAACGCGGCCTTCGCATTCTCGCCGTCACGGTGCTGACGTCGCAGAGCGATGCCGACCTCAATGCCGCCGGTTACGATACGACAGTCGCCGAACTCGTCGCCCGGCGCGCCGCGCAGGCGCGCGAAATCGGCGTCGATGGCCTGGTCTGTTCCGGCCAGGAGGTGGCGACGCTTCGCGGCATCGTCGGCGCAGGGCTCGCGCTGGTGACGCCGGGCATTCGTCCCGTCGGCACCGATGCGGGCGAGCAAAAGCGCATCGCGACGCCGGCTGCGGCGATCGCCGCCGGCGCCGACTATCTCGTCGTCGGCCGTCCCGTCATCGCGGCGGCCGATCCGAAAGCCGCCGCGCAGGCGATCGTCGCCGAGATTGCGGCCGCCGCACGACAACATTGAAGGGAGCACGCCATGCCCAAGGGTTATTGGATTCCGCACATCGATGTCAGCGATCCGGAAGGCTACAAGGCCTACATGGCGGCGACGCCGCCGGCGCACGAGAAATACGGTGGCACCGCGCTCATCCGCGGCGGCAAATATGAGGTGGTCGAAGGCCGCGCCCGCTCCCGCAATGTGCTGCGCGAATTTCCGGACTACGCCACCGCGCTCGCCTGCTATCGCTCGGCTGAGTATCAGCGCGCCCGGCCGCTGCGGCTGCCGCATTCGCAGTGCGATTTCATCATCGCCGAGGGCTATGACGGCGCGCAGCCGCCGCAGCACGCCGCGCCGCCCGCCGCCGCGGCGCGCAAGGGCTACTGGATCGGCCACGTCGATGTCGACGACCCGGAAGGCTACAAGCTCTACATGGTCGCCAACCAAGCGCCGTTCGGCGAATTCGGCGCGCGCTATCTGGTGCGCGGCGGCGCCTGCGAAGTGCCGGAAGGCGCGGCGCGCGCTCGGACCGTGGTGCTGGAGTTCCCAAGCTTCGAGGCCGCGCTCGCCTGCTACCGCTCGCCCGGCTACCAGGCCGCCAAGAAGCTGCGCGACGGCAAGGGCACCGCCGACATCGCCGTGGTCGAGGGCTACGACGGCCCGAAATTCTAGTTTTTTATCTGATTGCCGCCGAGACGCCGCGTGGCACGCGCTCCCCCGCCACCGGGCGGAGGTGAAGGACGCGCGTGTTGCTGGCCCAAGGCCGCCCCGCTATACCCGCCTTGATTGGTTGGAGCAGAGCCGATGGCCGACATGCGGGTGGTGATCGCTGGCGCCGGCGGCCGCATGGGGCGCACCCTCATCCACGCGGTCGCGGCGACCAAGGGCCTGACGCTTGCGGGCGCCGTGGAGGCGCCGGGCGCGGCGGTGATCGGCCGCGATGCCGGCGAGCTGGCCGGCCTCGGCCGCAACGGCATCACGGTGACGAGCGATGTCGCGCCGCTCCTGAAAGAGGCCGACGGGCTGATCGAGTTCACCATTCCGGCGGCGACGCTGGTCTTTGCCGAGCTCACTGCGGCCGCCGGCCTCGTGCATGTCATCGGCACCACCGGCCATTCGGCCGAGGAGGATGCCGTCATCGCCAAGGCGGCGAGCCGCGCCAAGATCGTCAAATCCGGCAACATGAGCCTCGGCGTCAATCTGCTCACGGCCCTGGTCAAGCGCGTGGCGAAGACGCTCGACGACGCCTACGACATCGAGATCGTCGAAATGCATCACAACAAGAAGATCGACGCGCCGTCCGGCACGGCGCTCATGCTCGGCCGTGCGGCCGCCGCAGGGCGCGGCATCGATCTCACCCAGCGCTCGGTGCGCGGCCGCGACGGCATGACCGGCGCGCGCCGCGCCGGCGACATCGGCTTTGCGGCGCTGCGCGGTGGCACCGTGGTGGGCGAGCACAGCGTCATCTTCGCCGGCCCGGCCGAGCGGCTCGAGCTCACGCACCGCGCCGAGGACCGCATGATCTTCGCCCGCGGCGCGCTGCACGCGGCGCTGTGGGCGCGCGACCGCAAGCCCGGGCTCTATTCGATGGCGGATGTGCTGGGCCTGGCGGATATGTGAACGCGACGACGAAGCAAAGGGCGGACCGATGGGAAATCGCATCCTCGTGCTCGTGCGCCACGGCGAGAGCGAGTGGAACCTGAAAAACCTCTTCACCGGCTGGCGCGACGTCGGTCTCACCGAGAACGGCATCAAGGAAGCGCGCGCGGCGGGACGAAAGCTCAAGGCGCACAACATCCGCTTCGACGTCGGCTTCACCTCGGCGCTCGTTCGCGCCCAACGCTCGCTCGACCTGGTGCTTGAGGAGATGGCGCAGCAGGGCATTCCGGTGTTCAAGAACCTGGCGCTCAACGAGCGCGACTACGGCGAGCTCTCCGGCCTCAACAAGGACGACGCGCGCAAAAAGTGGGGCGCCGAGCAGGTCCATGTCTGGCGCCGCTCCTACGACGTTGCGCCGCCGGGCGGCGAGAGCCTGCGCGACACCGCGGCGCGGGTGCTGCCGTACTACATCCAGGACATCCTGCCGCGCGTGCTGGCCGGCGACAACGTGCTGGTCTCCGCCCACGGCAATTCGCTGCGGGCGCTTGTGATGGTGCTGGAGCGGCTGTCGCCGAAAGAGATCGTCGCCCGCGAGCTCGCGACGGGCGTGCCGCTGATCTACCGGCTCAACGCCGATTCGACCGTGGCCGAAAAGCAGGACCTGGCGGCGTAGCGCCCGCCACCGGCTTCCCCGCTGCACGGAGCGCGCAGCGGGGGCAGGTGAAACAACAAACTATGCCGCGGCGGCGAGCTTGCCGGCTTCCCAGCCGAGCATGGCGCGCTTGCGGGTGATGCCCCAGTGATAGCCGGTGAGGTCGCCCGCCTTGCCGACGACGCGATGGCACGGCACGACGAAACAGACCGGGTTCTTGCCGACGGCGGCGCCGACGGCGCGAGCCGCGGTCGGCGCGCCCACCTTGCCGGCGATGCCCGAATAGGTCGCAAGCCGTCCCATCGGGATTTTCAGGAGCGCTTCCCACACCCGAACCTCCCAATCGGTGCCGATCAGCACCACGCGCAACGGCTGCTCCGGCCGCCATTGCGCCGGATCGAAAATGCGCTGCGCGAGCGGGGCCGTCAGCGCGGCGGCCTCGACATATTTGGCCTTCGGCCAGCGGCTCTTCATGTCGGCGAGCGACGCGCGTTCCTTGCCTTGGTCGGCCAACGCGAGGCCGGCGAGGCCGCGTTCGGTCGCCATGACGAGCGCGGTGCCGAATGGCGAAGGATGAAAGCCGTAGCGTATTTCCAGGCCCTCGCCGCCGGACTTCCATTCGCCCGGCGACATCGCCTCGTGCGTCACGAACAGGTCGTGCAGGCGGCCGGGGCCGGACAGGCCGACCTCATAGGTGGCATCAAGCACGCTCGCCGAATCGCGCAGCAATTGCCGCGCGCCGTCGAGTGTGAGCGCCTGCAGGAAGGCCTTGGGCGTGAGGCCCGCCCAACGGCGGAACAGATGGTGCAATTCGGTCGGGGCGACGCCGGCGGCCTCGGCGATGTTCTCGATCTCGGGCTGCTCGCGCCAATGGCCGCGAATATGGCCGATGGCGCGGCGCACCACGTCGTAATCGGCGGCGGCGGCGGCGGCGGCGAGCACGGCCGGGTCGGGGATGCGGTCGGGGGAAAGCATGGCTGTCTCCATCGTCATTTGCTCCTCCCGATTTAGGCCGTCGCGCTCAACCAAACCACCCGATTTCTGCACGTCTCTGTCTCCTCTTTCCTAGCCCCCTGAAAGGGCGAGGACTTATTCAAGCACCGTCCGCGTCGGTCCGCGCCTGGCCTCGCCCAGCGCGGTCGAGAGCGCTTCGGCGAAGCTCGCCTTTTCTTCCGGGCCCAGGAAGCTCGCAATCGACAGCCGGCGGCCGTGGGAAACGAGGAACAGCCGCTCGATGCCGAACTCGTCGTGGACGATGCGGTCGATCTTGACCCAGACCGGGTTGAGCGTCCATTCGCGCACGCTGCCGCGATGACTGACCTTGCGCACCGTGAGTTCCGAGGCGGTAACCGTCACCTCCTCGTAGGCGCGCGCCGCGCGAAAATTGACGCGGAAGGCCCAGTAGACCAGCAGCACGTCGAGCCCAAGGAAACCGAAAACCGGCCAGGCGCCGACCAGGAGGAACATGATCCCGGCGACGAAGCTCAAGCCGCCGATGCACAGCATGAAGACGAGGAAGCCGGTCGAGCTCAGCGAGCGGTGCGGCGTGATGACGGCCGAGAAGATCGTGGGCGCGGCGAAGCCCTCGCCGTTGTTGTCGCAATCCATGGCGCTCACTATACGGGAGATATGGCGCCAAGGATCACCCGGCAACGCGGAAAGGAAGGGGGCAAAACGGCGCGCCTCAAGAGCGCCAAGGCCCGCATCCGGGCCGATGCCGAGGCGGCCCACGGTGAATTGCCGCAATGGACGCCGGCCGAGATCGCCGAGGCGTTCCGCCGCTTCGAGGCCGCCAATCCCGTACCGCGCGGCGAGTTGGAGCACATCGATCCGTTCACGCTCCTGGTCGCCGTGGTTCTCTCCGCGCAGGCGACCGACGCCGGCGTCAACAAGGCGACGCCCGCTTTGTTCAAGCTCGCCGACACGCCCGCCAAGATGGCAAAGCTCGGCGAAGCGCGCGTGCGTGGCCTGATCAAGACGATCGGTCTTTTTCGCACCAAGGCGAAGAACGTGATCGCCCTGTCGAGAAAACTGGTCGAGGAGCACGGCGGCAAGGTCCCGCATGATCGCGAGGCGCTGGAAGCGCTCCCCGGCGTCGGCCGCAAGACCGCGAACGTGGTGCTCAACATGGCGTTCGGCGAGCCGACCATCGCGGTCGATACCCATATTTTCCGGGTCGGCAACCGCACCGGGCTCGCGGTCGGCAAGACGCCGTTCGACGTCGAGATGAAACTCTTGGAGGTCGTGCCCGAGCGCTACCGGCTGCACGCCCACCACTGGCTGATCCTGTTCGGCCGCTACATCTGCGTCGCCCGCCGCCCACTGTGCGAAAAATGCCTGATTGCCGATCTGTGCAAATGGCCCGGCAAGACCGTCAACTCGCCGCCAGCGCCGCTGCACTGAGACGCGCGTTCCTCGCCGAACGTTTCCCACGTCCGGTCGAGGGAATGACGCAGAAACGCTTCGTTTCTCGCTTTTCCACATTTCCCAGGGCCGGGGGTTGCGTAACTTGCATAGCTCGGAAGAATCCCTACATTCCCAAGGGTATGGCTGGGCGTCAGGCCGAGCTCGGTTGCTTGCGGCCCGGCGGGGCTCATGGGCACCGAGGCCAACAGGGTCGATTTCACGGTGTTTTGTCTGGGGCAGGGCGATGTGTGGCCCAACAGCCTGTCGCACCGAGCGGGAACGAATGCAGTGAGCAAACCCACCCACGCCAAGCTCGTGATCATCGGATCGGGACCGGCGGGCTACACGGCGGCGATCTATGCGGCCCGCGCCATGCTGGACCCGGTGCTGATCCAGGGCATCGCGCCCGGCGGCCAGCTCACCGTCACCACCGATGTCGAGAACTATCCGGGCTACGCCGACGTGATCCAGGGCCCCTGGCTCATGGAGCAGATGCAGAAGCAGGCGGCCCATGTGGGCACCAAGCTCGTTGTCGACCACGTCAACAAGGTCGACTTGGCACGGCGGCCGTTCCGCATCGAATGCGATTCCGGCGAAATCTATATGGCCGACACGCTGATCCTGGCGACCGGCGCGCAGGCGCGCTGGCTCGACCTGCCGTCGGAGCACAAATTCCGCGGCCACGGCGTCTCCGCCTGCGCGACCTGCGACGGCTTCTTCTATCGCGGCAAGGAGGTGCTGGTGATCGGCGGCGGCAACACCGCGGTCGAGGAAGCGCTGTTCCTCACCAATTTCGCCTCCAAGGTCACGCTGGTGCATCGGCGCGACTGCCTGCGTGCCGAAAAGATTTTGCAGGACCGCCTGTTCAAGAATCCGATGATCGAAGTGGTCTGGGATTCGGCGCTCGACGACATCATCGGCCGGGAGGATCCGCTCAAGGTCACCCATGCGCGGCTGAAAAACGTCAAGACCGGTGCGGTCACCGAGCGCGCGATCGACGGCGTTTTCATCGCCATCGGCCATACGCCGGCGACCGAACTGGTCGCGGGCCAGGTCGAGATGAAGCCGTCGGGCTACATCAGGACCGCGCCGCATTCCACCGCGACCTCGGTATCCGGCCTGTTCGCCGCCGGCGACGTCGCCGACGATGTTTATCGGCAGGCCGTCACCGCCGCCGGCTTGGGCTGCATGGCGGCGCTCGAGGCCGAACGTTTCCTCGCCGCGATCGGCGAGGCCGAGCCACGCGTCGCCGCCGAGTGAATTTCTCCAACCTCCGCCGCCTCTCCCGCGCGCAGGCAGAGGGTCAAGGAAAAAGCATGGACTGGGACAAGCTGAAAGTGTTTCACGCCGCCGCCGAGGCCGGCAGTTTCACGCATGCCGGCGAGCACCTCGGGCTTTCGCAATCGGCGGTGTCGCGCCAGGTGAGCGCGCTCGAGCAGGAGCTTACGGTTTCGCTGTTCCACCGCCACGCGCGGGGCTTGATCCTGACCGAGCAAGGCGAGCTGCTCTATCGCACCGCGCACGATGTCTTCATGAAGCTCGAGGCGGCGCGGGCCAAGCTCACCGACAGCCGGGAGCGGCCGAACGGCGACCTGCGCGTGACGACGACGCCCGGCATCGGCGTGCATTGGCTCACCCCGCGGCTCGGCGAATTCCTCGACCTCTATCCCGATATCCACATCACGCTGCTCACCACCGACGAGGAGCTCGACCTCGCCATGCGCGAGGCCGACGTGGCGATCCGGCTGCGCCAGCCGACCCAGCCCGACCTGATCCAGCGCAAGCTGTTCTCGGTGCACTTCCACGTCTACGCGTCGCCCGAATATCTCAAGCGCTTCGGCACGCCGCGCACCTTCGACGATCTCGACGCCCATCGGGTGCTGGTGCTTGGCGGCAGCGTACCGCCTTACCTGCAACGCTCGCGCTGGCTGATCGAGGTGGCGCGCGACGGCAAGGGACCGCGCACGCCGCATCTCGTCATCAACAACGTCCTCGGCATCCTGCGCGCCTGCCAGCGCGGCCTCGGCATCGCGATGCTGCCGGATTATCTGGTCGAGGAGAACGGCGGCCTGGTGCAGCTGTTCGGCGAGGGCGATGCCATCGCGCTCGACGCGTTCTTCGTCTACCCGGAAGAGCTCAAGACGGTCGCGCGCGTGCAGGCCTTTCGCGATTTTCTCGTCGCCAACGCGCAGCGCTGGAATTTCTAGCGCGCGCCGTACGACACGCGATGCCGCCGATGCTCACGCGCGGTCTGCGGCCGATGTTTATGCAAAGGTAACGGCCGCGTGAGGACCTTGCGATGACCGCATGGCTGGCATGTCAAGCTTCGCGTTGTGTGCCGCACATGCGACTCGCATAGTGTTGTTGTACTGCAGGCATCCGGTTGCTCCATCCTCCCAGATTGGCAATCGTGGTGCAGGCAGCTGTTCCCTCTGGAAGGTGATAAGTCGGCGCCCCCACGCCGGCATACTATACCGGGCCCGCAAGGGCCCGGTTTTTCTTTGGAAGGACGCTCGGCTCGCGGTACCTGCGGGCACCGGCGTAATTCATTCGGGGGCGACATATGAAAATCTCAATACTGGACGATTACCACGACACGCTGCGCACACTGTCGTGCTTCGGCAAGCTCGACGGCCACGACGTCACGATCTGGAACGATCACGTCCAGGACGTCGACGCCCTGGCGGCGCGGCTCAAGGACGCCGAAGTGCTGGTGCTGATCCGCGAGCGCACCCAGATCCGCGCGCCGCTTCTCGAGCGGCTGCCCAAGCTCCGGCTGATCAGCCAGCGCAGCGTCTATCCGCATATCGACGTCGACGCCTGCACGCGGCGCGGCGTCATCCTGTCGTCGAGCCAGCATCCTGGCACGCCGTCATACGCCACCGCCGAACTGACCTGGGCCCTCGTGCTCGCGGCGATGCGCCAAATTCCGCAGCAGATGGCGTCGCTCAAGGCGGCGAACTGGCAGACCGGCGTCGGCAGCACGTTGCGCGGCAAGACACTCGGCATCTACGGCTACGGCAGGATCGGCGCCGTCGTCGCCAGCTATGGGCGGGCATTCGGCATGAACGTGCAGGTGTGGGCGCGCCCCGCAAGTCTCGCCGCGGCGCGGACCGACGGTTACGCCGCGGCGCCGAGCAAGGAAGCCTTCTTCGCTGACTGCGATGTGATCACGCTGCACATGCGGCTGGTCGAGGCGACGCGCCACATCGTCACCGCGGCCGACCTGGCGCGGATGAAGCCGACCGCGCTCCTGGTCAATACCAGCCGGGCGCCGCTGATCGCGCCTGGCGCGCTGGTCGAAGCGCTGCGCGCGGGCCGTCCCGGCATGGCCGCGGTCGATGTCTATGAGGAGGAGCCGCTGCGCGATGCGAGCCACCCGCTGCTCAACATGGCCAACGTCGTCTGCACGCCGCATATCGGCTACGTCACGCGCGAGGAATACGAGGTCCAGTTCACCGAAATCTTTGACCAGATCGCAGCTTACGCGGCGGGCGCGCCGATCAATGTGATCAATCCCGAAGTACTGAAGGCTGCCGCGCGTTGAAGCCGAAAACCGTCGCGGTGAACGACAAGATGCAGAAGGGCTACCGGTACCAGCTCACCGAGCCCGCGGGGCGCAACTTCGATCCCGGTTTTCGCCCCGAGCTCACGCCTGCCGACATGCTGCGGTTCGGCGTGTTCGGCGGCAAGTACATGACCGACTGCGCCAAGGAGTTTCCGAAAAGCTGGTTTGCGCGCGCCAAGCTCGCCAAGAAGCGGCGCGACCGTACGCTCAACTATTTCGGCGTCGACGCGAGCCAGCCGCTGTCGGTATGGCGCCGGAAGGGCTGGATCCACAGCGACGACCCGCGCGGCTGGTTCCAGTGGTATTGCCGGTACTATATGGGACGCCGCCTCCCCGCGGAGGATGCCCGGCAGATCAAGCGCTGGAAGGCCATCCGCCGCCACGTGCGCCAGATCGAGCGCAACTGCGAGCCGGGCGACGTCACCTGCCGCCCTCGGCAGCGCCAGGCGCTGCTGCACTGGGCTTACGACAGCAGGAAAATTTAACCGACCTTTATCCGTAACGGCGGCGCGGCGTTGCGCTCCTCAGATTTCCGTGGCGAGACGCATGAACAGCGGCACCGCGGCAGCGAGGTCCGCGATCGGGACGCACTCGTCGGGTGTGTGGGCCTTGGCGATGTCTCCGGGCCCCATGATCACGCATGGCGCGAGCGCCTGCAGCATCGAGGCGTCGGTGCCGTAGGGAGCAACGCGTGGCGCCGCGCCGGCGATACGGCTGCACAGCGCAACGAACGGGTGATCTTCCGGCAGTTCGGGCGGATCGCCTTCGCTTGCCTCCTCGAGCGCCACGCCGAAGCGGCGCGCGGCGGCGCGTACCATGTCGACCACGGGCGCCGGATCGAGCTTGGCGCTGTAGCGGAATTTGATGGTGGCGGTCGCTTTCGGCACCGTCACGTTCACCGCGGCGCCGTGGTTGTCGACGATGAGGTTGAAGTCGCTGAACGGCGGATCGTAGGCCGGGTCGTGGAATGCCGGGTCGGAGCGAAGCCGCTCATGGATTTCGCGCATCTCCATCAGGAACGGCAGCAGTATCCAGTTGGCATTGCGGCCGCGGCCGGTGCCGCTGTGGGCCTGGACGCCGGTGGTGGTGGCGGTGAATTGGACATGCACGCGGTGGCCGCGCATCGGCACCACCAGCGTCGGCTCCACCACCAGGATGCCGCGCAGTTGCGCCGACCGGGCGAGCTTCGACTGCCGCACGATCGCGGCGGCGCCGGCCTTGGTGGTCTCCTCGTCGGTGGTGATCAGGAGCGTGATCGGGGTGCGCTCCGGCAGCGCGCGGGCCGCGACGATCGCCGCCGCGACCGGCCCCTTCATGTCGGTGCTGCCGAGACCATGAAGCACGCCGTCGTCGATCCGCCCGTGCCAGGGATCGGTGCGCCAGCCGGTGTCCGGCACGGTATCCATGTGGCCTGACAGCGCGAGACCGCCCAGCGGCCCGCGACGGGCCACCAGGGCTCGTTTGGCGACGCCGTTGCGGTCCTGGTAGTCGACGCGTTCCAGCTCGAAGCCGCGCAGCTCCGATTCGATGCGTTCCGCGATCGGGATGTTCGAGACAAAGCTGCGGCTGTCGATGGCGACAAGATCGCGAGCGAGCGATGCTACGGCCTGGGAGTGGTCGGTCATGGTGCAGCGAACTCCGCCGCCATTGTCGGGTTCAGGCCGCCTCGAGGCCGCTCGCCCTGATGACGCTCTTCGCCGCCGGCGTGGTGAGGAAATCGATCAGCGCCCGGCCGGCCTCGGCGTGGCTGGCGCTCGTCAGTATGCAGGCGGTGAACGGCGTGACGGTCTGCAATGGCGCCGGCACCGGCCCGACGAAGTCGATGCCGGGAACGGCCATCAGCTCGGCAATCTGCTGCACGCCGATCTCGGCTTCGCCGCGCAAGACGGCGAGGCCGGCCAAACCGCCGGGCCCGCCGGCGCCGTATATGGCCTTCGGCTGCATCGCTTCGGCGATGCCGAGCTGCTCGAACACCCTGGCCATATGCGCGCCGCTGAGACCGCCGCCAACCGGCTTGCTCAGCGCGACCGACTTTGCCGCCAGCAGCGCCCGCTTGAAGGCGTCGGCCGAGGAAATGTCGGGCTTCGGGGCGCCTCTTTGCACCGCGACGCCAAGGGACGAGCGCGCCACATCGACCAGGCTTCCGGCGACGACCTTGCCGCGCGCGATCATGTCCGCGGCGGCGGTGGTGGTGAGGATCGCCACATCGGCGGCCTCGCCGCCGGCGAGCCGGGCCTCGAGCTGCGACGACGGCCCCAGGCTCACGTTCAGCCGGTGGCCGCTCGCGCGCTCGAACTGCGGCGCAAGCTCCTCGAACACCGCCTTCATCGCGGTCGTGCTCAGCACCTTGATGTCGATCTCGCTCACCGTGCGATCCCCTGTTGCCGAAATGACATTCCGCCGCTGTTCAAACGCCGGCGAGAGGCTGCCGACACCAACCATCAACTCTGTGTGAATTTGCCGCGCGGCGCAATCAAATAGCGCTCGACCGCGTCACCGGAGATGGGCAAGTGCGCTACAAGGGCTTACAGATTCGTTCGCGCGACGGGGCGTCGCGCAACCGCTCTGGAGGGACGAAACATGCTGACACGCAGAAGCGCCTTCTACGCGGCGGCGGCCGCAGTCGCGGCGCTGGGCGTCGGCCGCCTGGCGCGGCCCCATACCGTGAAGGCCGCCACCCACAGCTACGAGGTCACCCACACCGACGCGGAGTGGCGCAAGCTCCTCACGCCGGCGCAATACGACGTCCTGCGCCAGGAGGGCACCGAGCGGCCGTTCACCAGTCCGCTGCTCGATGAGCACCGCGCCGGCACGTTCACCTGTGCCGCCTGCGACCTGCTGCTTTACTCGTCGAAGACCAAATTCGAGAGCGGCACCGGCTGGCCGAGCTTCTGGGCACCGCTCGACAACGCGGTCGACGAGACGGAAGACCGCACGTTCGGCATGGCGCGAACCGCGATCTCGTGCCGCCGCTGCGGCGGCCACCTCGGCCACGTCTTCAACGACGGCCCAAAGCCGACTGGCCTGCGCTACTGCATGAACGGCGTCGCGTTGAAGTTCGCCCCGGCGGCTCCCGGCTCGACCTGAAAGGCATCCGGCGCTTCCTTCGCGGACGGCCGCGGCCGATATGCTATCGTGCCGGCCGGCCCGTTTGGAAACACGGCATGATCAGGTTGCTGCTTTGCTTCGCGGTGGCGAGCGGATTGGGCATTGCGCGCGCGCCGGCCCAGGTTGCGCAGAATTATCCGTCGCGCCCGGTCACGCTGGTCGTCGCGTATCCGGCGGGCGGACCCACGGACGCGGTGGCGCGCATCGTGGCGGAGGCGATGCGGGCCTCGCTGCGCCAGCCGGTGATCGTCGAGAACATCCCCGGCGCGTCCGCCAGCATCGGCACCAGCCATGTCGCGCGCGCCGCCGCCGACGGCTACACCATCGTGTTCGGCAACTGGGCCTCGCACGTCGTCAACGGCGCCGTCTACGCGCTGCAGTACGATGTGCTGAAGGACTTCGAGCCGATCGCGCAGGTGACGACCCAGCCGCTCTTGATCGTCGCCCGGAAATCCATGCCGGCAGGCGACCTGAAAGAGCTGATCGCCTGGCTCAAGGCAAACCCCGACAAGGCGACCGCGGGCGGCGCCGGCGCCGGCAGCGCCAATCATATAGCCGCCGTGTTCTTCGAAAGAGAGACCGGCACGCACATCCAGTTCGTGCCGTACCGCGGCGGCGCCGACGCGATGCAGGATCTGCTGGCCGGCCGGATCGACCTGATCTTCGATCTTGCGGCGAGCGCGGTGCCGCAGGTCCTGGGCGGTACCATCAAGGCTTATGCGGTGATGGCGCCAAGCCGGCTCCCGGCCCTCCCGGACGTGCCGACGGTCGATGAGGCCGGATTGCCGGGCCTGCACGTTTCGCTGTGGAATGGGCTGTGGGCGCCGAGGGCAACGCCGCAGGACGTCATCGCCAAGCTCGATGCCGCCGCCGTCGCGGCCCTCGCCGATCCGCTCGTGAGCAAACGCCTGGCTGATCTCGGACAGGAGATTCCGCCGCGCACCGAGCAGACGCCGCAGGCGCTCGCGGCGCTGCAGAAGGCCGAGATCGCCAAATGGTGGCCGATCATCAAGGCGGCGAACATCAAGGCCGAATGAGATTTTGGCGCCGGCCCCGCATGATCTCGCTCTAGGAGTGCTCGCGCACGGCGCGCCCGAGATAGGCGATGTCGTCCTGCGGCTGCGGGCCGACGAATGTGAGCACAAGCTCGCTCACGCCGGCCTTGGCGTAGACCGATGCCTGGGCGAGGCAATCCTCGGCGGTACCGGCGAGGCCGAATGCATCGAGGAAGCGATCGTCCAGCACGTCCTGCGCCCGCTCTCCGGCCTTGAGCCGCGCCACCGCCGCGGCGAAGTCCGGCTCGGTGATCGCCTCGTCGCGCAACAGCGCGGCGCGAACGGCGGGAAATCTTTCGCCCAGCGACCAGAACTCGGGCAGCATCGCCGCGATGCTGCTCTTGACCATGTGGCGCGCCTCGTCGCGATCGGGCCGCGCCGCGCAAGGCACATATTGCAAGACCTCGAATGGCCCGCTGCGGCCGGCCGCGCGCGCGGCTTCGCGCATGGTCGCCACCGCATGCGCCGTGAAGGCGGCCGGCGAGCTGTTCGAGATCATCAGGCCGTCGGCAAGCTCGCCGCAGAGTTTCAGGGCCTGGTCGCCGCGCGCCGCCACGAATAATGGCAGCTCGGGACGCCGCGGCTTGAAATCGAGCTTGGCCTTGCGGGCGGAGAAAACCCGGCCCTCATAGTCGACCTCCTCGCCCTGGAGCAGAGCGCGCACGATCACGATGGCGTCGCGCACGGCGGCGAGCGGGCGATCGTAGTTCAGGCCCATCCGCTCGACCGCGGCGCCGATGCCGGATCCGATGCCAAGCCCCGCGCGCCCGTGCGAGAGTTCGTCGAGCGCGCCGATCTCCATCGCGATCAGCGTCGGGTGCCGATTGTACGGGTTGAACACGCCGATGCCGATGCGCGCCCGCCGCGTCGCCACCGCGCAGGCCGACGCCGCCGGCAGTGCGCCGCGGCCGAACGGGTTCTCGGCAAACCAGACCGAGGTGAAGCCGCCGGCGTCGGCCGCCTCGGCAAGCTCGACGCAGCGCTGCGGCTCGATGCCGCCGTGCAGGCGCATGCCGAAGTCGGGAAGCTCGCGCCCGGACGGCTGTTCACGCCGCGTCATCAAACGCCGCCGGGGCGAGCGCCGGCGCTGGCCTCGGAGAAATGCGCATGGACGACGCGCCAATCGCCGTCCTCCTTGCGGAACACCATGGTGGAGCGGGTGATGAACTCGCTGCCGTCGTAATGGATGTCTCGCGGCGGCGGTTCCTTGCCGGCCCAGTTGCGCCGCGTCTTGCGGTGGCACCAGACGACCGCCATGTCGTCCGACACCACGCCGCCGATGTCATAGGGCGTCCAGTAGCTCGACTTCACGTTCTGCCCGTAGAACTGCCACAGCCGGAGCCAGTGGTCGCGGCCCTTGTAGGTGTGGCCGTTGAGGTTGAAGAACAGCGCCTCGGGCGCCGCGCTCCAGATCGGCGCGACCTTCTCCCGATCGAATCGCGCATTGGCGTCGATGTAATCCTCGTGCAGCGCAAGGATCCGCTCTCTGTCGCTGGCCGATCCACCGACCAGGTTGGCCTGCGGCATTCTATGGTCTCCCTCGCTCCGCGATGATCATTTTCGTGCTCCCGGCCAAGTTCACCCGGGCGTGCGGTATGTTACTCTCGGCCATTGAGCCAAAGCCAGCAGCCGTCGTCCGTACGCGGCCGGAGCGAGGAGAGCGCACCCGATGACCCAATCGCCCCAATCCGAAATGAACGGCTCAAAGCCGCGCCAGGAACTCATCGCCGGCTCCTACGTGCGCAACGCCTGGTACGTGGCGGCGTGGTCCGACGGCATCGCCGACGGGCAATTGGTCGCCCGCACCGTCATGGACGAGCCGATCGTGCTCTACCGCAAGGCCGACGGTAGCGTCGCGGCGATCGCCGACCGCTGCGCGCACCGCTTCGCCCCGCTGAGCATGGGCAAGATCGTCGGCGGCGACCGCATCCAGTGCGCCTATCACGGACTGGAATTCGACGGCAGCGGCGCCTGCGTGCGCAATCCGCACGGCGCCAAGAACATTCCGTCGCGGGCCCGGGTCAAGAGTTATCCGGTGATCGAGAAGCACAAAGCCGTATGGGTCTGGATGGGTGGCGCGCCCGCCGACGAGTCCAAAGTGCCGGACTTCGGCGTGCTCGACAACGTGCCGGAGCTTTACACCACCAAGCGCGACAGCATCGTGATCCGCGCCAACTACCAGCTGATCATCGACAACCTGCTCGACCTCAGCCACACCTCCTACCTGCACGAGGGCATTCTGGGCAACGCCGACACCGTGGAATCGGAGATCACGGTCGAGCAGGACGGCGACGACGTGGTGGTGGTGGGGCGTCACGCCACCAATTCGGCGCCGCCCGGCATGTTCGCGCAGTTCTGGCCTGATCATCCGCCGCGCGTCGACAAGTTCACCACGATGCGCTGGATGGCGCCGTCGACGCTGCGGCTGTTCTCGGGAGTAGCCAGGATGGGTGCGGCGCCGGACACTGGCACCGGCTATCACGCCATCCACCTGCTGACGCCGGAGAACGAGCGCTCGACGCATTATTTCTTCACTGCCGTGCGCTGGGGCGTCATGACGACCGACGAGACGGTCAACCGCGACCTCCAGAACAAGGTCGCGCAGATGCGCCGCTTCGCGTTCGAGGAGCAGGACGCGCCGGTGATCGAGGCGCAGCAGAAAGTCATCGAGAACGCCAAGGCGCCGCTCGATCCGCTGATCCTCGCCATCGACGTCGGCTGCGTGCGCTACAAGCGCGTGCTGAGCGGCATGCGCGAAGCCGAGCAGCGGCGATGCGCGTCCCGCATGGCGCCGATCCGCCGCACGCCTTGACCCTCCGGGACCCCGCCGATAGGGTTTTGTTTGCTTTCCTTGCCTGACCCAGGAGGTTCCCGATGAGTCTGACCGAACCCGTCGCACGGCCGGTGGCGCGCGACTTCTTCCGGCCCCGGCGGCTCGGCCACACCAACCTGTTCGTCGGCGACTATCAGGCGGCGCAGCAGTTCTACTACAAGGTCGCCGGCTTCAACGAAGGCTATCGCCAGCCGGACAACCTCGCGAGCTTCCTCAGCAACGGCAACTCCTACCACGACCTGACGCTGGTGGACGTCAAGAGCCACTACAATCACGACCATTGCGGGCCGGGCATGAACCATATCGCCTTTGAGCTCGAGACCGAGGTCGATCTCGCCGACGGCTGGCGGCGCGCCCAGGCCGCCGGCATCGACTTCCACTGCGCCGATCACGACGTGGCGCATTCGCTCTACACCACGGACCCGGACGGCAACGGCGTCGAGTTCTACGCCGACGTGGTCAAGGACCAGCGCGAGGCCCGCAAGGGCATCATCATCAAGCAGAAGCCCGAATACATCCCCGGCGTGTCCTCGCCGGCGATTGCCGAGCGCTTCTATCCGCAGGCCCCGGCGATTGACATCGTGCCTGGCGCGATGTTCCACACGCGGCGCTGCTCGCACGTGCTGCTGGTGACCGGGCGCTTCGACGAGATGTCCGCCTATTACCGCGACATCGCCGGTCTCACGCCGTTCTGGAGCAACGAGCGCGCCGGCGTGACGGTGTTCGCCGGCACCCATTCGCTCGGCGACGTGACCCTGGTGCGGCGGCGCGGCAACCAGCCCGTCGGCATGCATCATTTTGGCCTCGAGGTGATGGATGAGGCCGGCCTCGCCGCCGGCGCATCGAAGGCCGCCGCCGCTGGGCTCGAAATCGTGCGGCAGGTCGATCATCCGGCGCGCCGCACCGTCTGCGTGAAAGATCCAGACGGGCTGGTGATCGAGTTCTACGCCAACCGGGATTTCCGGCCAGAGACGTTGAACGGCGTCGACGAGGACACCGCGCTCTATCTGCTTTGAGGCGGCCCGGCCGCCCGGCCCTCGGCCCGTGCCGCGCGTTGCCTGATCCGGCATGGCGAACGCACCGAACACGACGACGGGTGCGGCGCCCTATCACTTCGCCTTCGAACGTGTCTCTAAGAGATTCGAGGCGAGGGGCCGCGCCCGCGCCGCCGGTGGGGCCGACGGCGATGGCGACGGCGGCGGCCTCGCCGCGGTCGAGAATGTCAGCTTCGGCGTGCGCCGCGGCGAAGCGGTCTCACTGATCGGGCCGAGTGGCTGCGGCAAGAGCACGCTGCTCGGCATCGGCGCGGGCCTGAGCCCGCCGAGCAGCGGACGCGCCTGCCTCCTCGGCGAGACGATCATCCGGCCGCGGCGCGAGATCGCGCTGATGCTGCAGAAGGATCTGTTGCTGCCCTGGCGCACCGTGCTGCGCAATGTCGAGCTCGGCCTCGAAGTGCAGCACCGCGCCGCCGCCGAGCGCCGCGACAAGGCCCTGGCGCTGCTCGCCCAGTGCAAGCTCGAAAAGTTCATCGGGTTTTATCCGCACGAGCTTTCCGGCGGCATGCGCCAGCGCGCCGCGCTCGCCCGCACGCTGGCGCTCGATCCGCAGGTCCTGCTGCTGGACGAGCCGTTCTCGGCGCTCGACGCGCAGACCCGAGTCCTGCTGCGCGGCGACCTTGCGCGTATGCTGCAGCAGCACGGCCGCACCACGCTCCTCATCACCCACGACATCGTCGAGGCGCTGGCGCTGTCCGATCGCATCGTCGTGATGTCGCACCGGCCCGGCACCATCCTGCGCGAGATCGAGGTCGATTTGCCGCACCGCGACGATCCGTTTCTGCGCTCGCTCGATCCGAGGGTCGGCGACTATGTGGCGGAAATCTGGGATATGCTGAAGGTCGTCGAATAAGAGGAAAGAAAATGAAGCCGCATCATTTTGGTCTCGCCGCGTTCGCCGCGCTGTTGACCGTCGTGACGTTGCCGGCGCGCGCCGCCGAAATCGTAAAATTTCTGCTGCCGACGGTGGTAGAGCTGCCGAGCTTTGCGCCGTGGGTGCTCGCCAAGTCGGAGGGCTACTATGCGGCCGAGGGCCTCGACGTCCAATTCCTGGTCGGCCGCGGCGGCGTCGATGTCGCCACGCAGGTCGGCGCCGGCAATGCCGACATGGGCGAAGCGACCGGCGACACCACCCTGTTCGTGCGCGGCAATGGCGTGCCGGTGAAGACCGTCGCGGTGCTGGGCGGCGGCGGTCTGATGCAGCTCGTGGTGCGCGAGGATTCCGGCATCACGGATCTCAAGAGCCTGCGCGGCAAGAAGGTCGCCGTCATCGCCTATACGGACTCCACTTATTACATCCTGCTCGGCATGCTGGCGAGCGTCGGCCTGTCGAAGAACGACATCGAGGCTCAGGCGGTCGGCATCGCCGCCGTGTCGCAGATGGTGAGCAACAACACCGTGCCGGCGGGCGCCTGCAATCCGGAATGCGTCACCACCATCCAGGACAACGAGCCCAAGGTCAAAGTCTACGTCTCGTCGGACTACACCGCGAGCATGGCGCAGGCGATGGTGGCCTCGGACAAGGTCATCAAGGAGCGGCCCGACGTCATCCGCAAGGTCGAGCGCGCGGTCTACCGGGCCTGGACCGAGATGCGCAACGACCCGGCCAAGATGGCGCGCACCTACGTCGCCGCCGTGCCGAGCCACACCGGCCAAGAAGCCTACTTGGCCCGCGTGTTCGCCAACTACGAGAAGTGGGTCTATTCGGGCAAGCAGACCAAAACCTGGGCGATGGACCCGGAGCGGCTCGGCAAGCTCGAGGACCTTTATCTCTCGCAAGGCGTGATCCGCGCCAAGGTCCCGCTCGATGAGCTCTATACCAACGACTTCCTGCCGCAGTGAGGATTTTGCACTGAGGTAACGGAAGCGGCGATGACGCGGCGCGAGATCGTTTTGAGCCTCATCCTGTGCGCCGTTCTGCTGGCGGCGTGGCAGTGGGGACTGCAGGCGCTCGCGGTGCCGACCTACATCTTTCCCAACCTGTCCGCGGTGTTCGCCGAGTTGGTGCCGCCCGCGAAGTGGTTGGAATTTGGCGTGGCGCGATCTCCGATAACATGAAGGTATCGTTTCAGGCTGCGAGGTCAATCGGTTGATCGATGGGCTTTGTAGCGAGCGTCTGCCAGCCA
>Ga0182024_10001099_pt1 | contig 70014 bp, 67 predicted proteins | sample P32metaG_FD_120480 | JGI IMG/M metagenome (GOLD analysis project Ga0182024, IMG submission 120480) | Permafrost microbial communities from Stordalen Mire, Sweden - P3-2 metaG (Illumina Assembly) | ecosystem: Environmental > Terrestrial > Soil > Wetlands > Permafrost | place: Sweden: Stordalen...
CATCGAGCGGACCTTCGGCGAAACCCGCCGCCGGGTCAAGGTCATCGGCCGGCTCCCCGGCGAGGCCAGCTGCCTCAACCTCGTCTGGGCCGTCCTGGACCGGGCCTCCCGCGGCTGGCGCGGGCTGACCACCACCAGCCACGGCATCCGCCAGCTTCAGGACCTCCGCCGCAGCCTGCTCGACCCGCCCACCCCCATCCGCCGCCAGACCCCGGCCGCCGTCAGCGGGTCACCGGAAAATGTCGGAGCCGTCGCCTAACATCCATAACGAAGGAACCGAGCCGCCGTCATTTACACCGGCCTTGGGACGCCACCCACACGCATGGTGCCAATGGTTAGTTCTGCAGGGTCCGCGAGGTCGGCGGCACGCTCCAGGATTTCGGGGATATCGCCGACTAGAACTGTCTGCGGCTGACGTCGGCGCGCTCCCGGGGGACGGAGGTACCTCTTACGCGCAATATCACGGATCCACCCCCGCGGATTCCGGATGTCTTGCCATCTTCCCTCTGAAAAAAGGATCCACGCGTCGACAACCGCGTCCCGTACGGCATCCTCCGCAGCCTCGTGGCTCGCGCCGAGGCGCATCAGGAACCGCTTGACAAAGGGCTGCTCGTAAACACAGAAGTCAAGAAAGGCGGCCTTCGCCGGATCGGCAGTCTCCGCGGAAGGGGACTGGTCAGCGATGCGGACTGCTTCCTTGTCAGGAGGCAAGCCGTGCTCACCCGGCGGCAACGCGACCAGCCTCACCATAGGGATCCCCGACGTAAATGATCATGCCGTGCTCGCCGAGGTCGATGACGTGGCTGCCTGGTGGAAGCTCGCGCAGGCAATTCTGGCGAGAGGCTTCCCTGGCCAGCTGGCGCTGACTGCGCGCCCTCAGCAACGCCGTGGTAATCGATGTCGCAGCGACGGTTACGGCAGAAGCTGTCGAGGTCACCGTTATTACGTCCACTCGTCACCCCCTCAGGGCGGTGCCCGGCGTCGTTGCCGGTCACCTGTACGTGGCCCTGGATGGTCTGACCGGGAAGGCCAGGCAGAAAAATCTGCAGTCACCGCTCCTAACCGGTGACCGTAGCGCTTGCCCCCGGGCCTCCGTGGCTCCGGGGCGCCAGAAGCCCGGCGTCCCGCACTCCCACAGTCTGCGGCGCTGCCGATCGCGGCGATGCCTTACACGCCCCGTCACCGGATCGGCCTGCGCTGCCGGGCCGAGATGGACCGGGGAGTTCACCGTGCCCCCGTGCACGGAAAGATGATCCGATGGCAGCAGACGACACCGTGATCAAGTCTGTCGGCAACCTCGTCAGCGATCCCGAGCCGCGGCAGCCACTACGATGTCGCCTGACAGACCGGAGGCCGTGACATGGCGAAGGACCTCGGCGGAGGCCGCTGATGGAGGCCGGCTACTACGCGATCAGCACGATCGGCAACAAGGTCAGCGGCGCTAGCGGTGCGGTTGAGGTGCAGATGTCCGGCATCGCGAAGGACGATAGCTCCGAGCCGTACACCGTCTTCAACGAGTACGTGTGTTACCGAGTCGGGGCTGCCGTCGGATTGCCGTTGCCACCAGGGACGATTGCCCAGACGGCGGACGGCAAGAACATGTATGTCTCTCTGCGATTTACCACCGGGCAGACCAGCCTGCCACCCGTAGAACCCGCTGTCCTCGCCGCCGACAATCCGGACGTGTCTGCGGGCATAGTGGCCTTCGATTGCTGGGTGGGCAACTGGGACCGCAACGGCACGAACGTTGCCTACGTCAGCGGAGTCAGCGGAGTCAGCATTTTTGATCATGGGCGCACTCTCCTCCGAACGCCTGATGGCACGGGCCTCGAGGGCTGGCGAGATAAGCCGCTCCTACACGACAACCACGTGCTGCACGGACACGTTGATGATCTCGCCTTGCTGGCTCGCTGGGCACAGCGCATCGCCCTCGTCACCAGCGAGCTCATCCGGGATGCCTGCGGCACGGCTGCACGGCTGGATACCTGTACCGTCGCGGAAGCCCAGGCCGCCGGGGACTTCTTGGAACACCGCAAGTCGCGAATCATGGACTACATGACCGCCGCGCAGGGAATGCTGCCAAAGGTGACCGGCTGGAAGGCGGCGGCATGACCGTTCACTGGTACGTCGTCAAGCACGTACCGGATCTCGTCCGGCGCGAGCCCCGTAATATCGGCGTCATCCTCATCGCTGACCAGGAGAAGATGTCACGATTTCTTGGTGAGCAGCCCGACGGCGAGATCGATGGCCGCACCGTTCCCCAGTTCGGGAACCACCTTGTCTACAAGGCGTGGGTCAAGCACTGGCGGTCATTGCTTGATCAAGGTGCCTCGGTGCTAAGCGAACAGGTAGTCGCCGGCCGAGGTCCCGGGGCCAGCTTCTACATTGAGGAGGGCGGCGAGCAACTGGTCGGCCACGACGAGCGTGCTTCCGATGAGATCCTCGATGACCTGTACGCGACGCTGGTGCGCCCTGATTCTGAGTCAGCAGTAGCCGACGATGTTCGTAGCCTCACGCGCAGGGTGATACGACGGCTCGGTCTATCTCGCCAGGTCCAGGAGCGCGTCAGGCTTCCGGTGACCGTTGGCGGCATCCCCGACGACATCTGGTTCGACTACAGGTATGACAACGGCGTTCCCCACCTCATGCAGCGCATAGGCCTCGCGACTTCGGACAAGGCCACGTGGGATCGGCTGCACCTCGTTGAGACCAACTTTGAGCGGCTGCGGCGCAGCGGGCTGCTGCCGGACTTCAGCGCCATCACGTTCATCAAGCAGCAACACGCTGATGAGCGCCTCGTCGAAGCCGTTCATGGCAGGCTGGCCGAAGTCACGAAGATCGTGGACGTTAGCAACCAGGACACGGCGGCCAGCTTGCTCAGCGGGCTGCTCGACCTGCATGCATAGCTAGAGCGGACCGGTCCTGACACGGGCCTGATCCTTTCCGCGGGTCTACTCCAGGCAATCCGTATCGCCTACCACCAGCGCGCCAGCAGCCGCGTACGTTTCGGTTCCCTGGCCCCGGGCGTGACGCGCAGTGGTCGACACGGACGAGTGGGCCGCGGAGTTGAGACTCAGGGCCGGATGAGTTCCTGCTTGCGGGCTTTGAGATCCTTGTCAGCCGCCTGCAGGTGATCCGTGAGCGCGGCGATCGCCAGGCAGCGCTTCGATGAGGCGGCAGAAGCGCAGAACTGCAGCCAGACCTTCGTGGCCCTGGACGATCGAGGCAGTCGCCGTGGCCTACTGGCAGCGGCACGTACGGCTCGACGAGCACGCTCAGCGGAGATCCGCCGGGTGGTCATGGGTTGGCTGTTGGCCTGCCTGCCAGGCGCGCAGCAACTAGACCATCTGTCGCCACGCAATTTTGCCTATCTGTAGTGCTGCTTCCCGGTGTCGACGAACACCCTCAGCCCAGGGACCACCCGCCCGACGGTGCGGCTGCGACTCGTCGCCGGCAGCGGCCTGTCTGACCGAACCGGCCAAGACAAATCGGGTCACGGTCACGCTGGGACCGCCGGATAGTGAGCACGGCGCGCCGAACTCACGTCTTCGCGCCCCCGGCTCGGTGCAGCTACTCTCAGCCCAAGGGCTTGACAGGGAAAGAGGCGGGTCGATGGTTCGACAGACACAACGCGTGGACGACCTGCTGGTCTCCTCCAACTTCGTCCGCGCCGTCCGGGAATCGGGTTATGTCAGCTTGTCGACGGCCCTGGCAGAACTCATCGACAACTCCCTTCAGGCCGCCGCGACCGAGGTAGCTATCTCAATCGAACGACCCATCGCTGGCGGGCTGCCGAGGATCCAGGTTGAGGACAACGGCACAGGGATGACGCGGACGGTGCTTGAGGCCTGCCTCCGCTTCGGTGGATCCTCCAGGTTCGATGCCCGCAATTCGTTCGGTCGGTTCGGTATGGGGCTCCCGGCTGCCTCCCTTAGCCAGGCCCGCCGCGTCGAAGTGGTGTCGTGGCAACAAGGGCGGGCAGCGCACCGTGTCGCACTCGACGTTGATGCCGTCGTTGGCGGCTTCCCCGTTGACCTGACCGCACGGCGTGGAACGACGGAGGTGACACCATCAGGCTGCCGCGTGATCTGGCAGCAATGCGACCGCATCGAGTATCGGCGGCTCGCGTGGCTGGATCGGGCACTGCACCGCGACCTCGGGCAGATGTATCGCCGGTTCCTGGAGAACGGCTTAAGACTGACCATCAACCGCAACCCTGTGGAGGCGGTCGACCCGCTGCTGCTGGCGACAAGGTTCGAGGGCCTTAGCGCGCGTCTGGCCTTTGACCCACTACGCTACGAACTTTCGACCGGATCGGGCGAGACCGCCTTCGTGACCGTTCGGTTCGCGATTCTGCCGGTACACCGCTGGCATCACCTGGACAACGTGACGAAGCGTCGCATCGGTATCGTCGGCGGCGGCGGCGTCTCTATCATGCGAGCAGGTCGTGAGATCGCCAGCGGCTGGCACCTGATGGGCGGCAAGCGCAAGGAGAACTACGACGACTGGTGGCGCTGCGAAATCGAGTTCGACCCTGTCCTCGATGACCACTTCGGCATCACCATCAACAAGCAGGGCATCCGCCCATCCCGAACGCTACGCGAGGCGCTCGAGCCCGAATTGGAATCGATCGCCCGGCTGCTCAACGCCCGTGTCCGCCAGGCGTTCGAGGAGGTCAAGTTCCAGACTGCCACCGAAGCATCGTGCCGGATCGCAGCGGCTGCCGACGCGGACCTACCCGTCATCCGGTCCGCAGGTGCGGGCAGCGGGGGGCTCAACTACCGCATCGGGTCTGACCAACTTCCGGTCGAGACGATGTTCCAAACATCGCTGAAGAGGCGCACCCTTGATGTCACGCTGAATGTGGACCACCCCGCTTTTGCGGCGCTCTATCGTCCGTTGCAAACGCTCAGCGACGAAGCGGCCGCCGACCTTCGCACCGCCCTTGAGTTGTTCGTACTTTCGTTCGCCCGCACGGCCACCCTGATGGCCCGCGACGGGAGGGACTGCGATGACCTACTGCACATGTGGAGCACGACCTACGGACGGATGCTCAAGAAGTCATGAACGCCGAGGCCAAGTACGTTCCGCTCAGCCTGCCCAGCGGCTCATCCCGGGTCGAGCGGCACGGATTCATCAGGCTCTGCGAACTACTCGCAAACACCGAGCCTGCCGTTTGCTCTGCAGTGGACCACGACTACTGGATCGCAGCAGCCGAGCTTGGCAAACTGTACGACCAGCCGGCGCTTGCCGCCGCCGCACGTACCGTCATCGATCTGGTGAACCAAGGCTGGACGGTCAAGATGGTCAAGAGCGGTCCGCTCTTGGCTCCCCCGTCGACGCACGTCGACCGCGACACCGAGAAGACTCGTGTCCGCCGCCAGGAGCACCTCCGGCGCGATGAGCAACTCAGGAAGCCCAGCGTCAGGAGCTTCGTCGAGAGCATGGAGCGCTCGCATCAGCATGGGGACCAGTTGATCTCGATTTTCAACCTCATACGGGACGGCCGAGAACTCGCCGACGCACTCCAGCGCGACCCCGATGCGGGTGACGTGATCAAGCCATACGTACAGGTCGTCGATGCCTCGGCCTGCGACCTGACCGGCTTCAGGCTTCACGACATCTGGCGTTACTTCCGCCATACCTGGTCGAACGCCTACGCCACCGTCCCCGGGCGATCGATGCCCATGCTGATCCGCGACGCTGCGACCGAGCACCATACCGTCATCGGCATCGCTGCCATCTCAAGCCCTGTTGTCCAGATCGCTGAGCGCGACCGCTGGATGGGCTGGGAGACCGACCAGTTCCTGAGGGACGTCGATGCGCATCCGACGGCGGAGGTTGCCCGGTGGATAGCCCATCGGGTCAAGACCCAACTGAACGAGATCTTCGTCGACGATCTGCTGTGCGATGGCGTACTGCAACCTACCGACATGGCCGCACCCGCACCCGCCGCGATTGCCCTTCTGCGAGCTGATGCGGAGCGTCACCGCCAGAAGCACCATCGGGCAAGCACGCTCCGCGAAGTCCGCAAAATCGAACGCGACGGGTGGACCGACAGGGCGGAGACGAACCTCTTCCGCAGCAAGAGGTCCGCCGCGCTGGCCGAGGCGCTGGAGATCTCCAGCCTGCTCGTGCCCTACCTGACGCCGATTCCCACACCTGATGGACTGAAGCGTGCCCTCGCTGACCGCAAGGCGCGCGCTCAGCTTCGGCGGGTAGTCCGCCGGGCGCGAGGCGAGCGGGTTGGCACCGTTATCGCCGACCTCACAGTCTGCGGCGCCGTCGCCCCGTACAACTCGCTGGCGGCTGGCAAACTCGTCGGGGCGCTCGCTGTGTCACCAACGGTGCTGGCTGCGTACCGCGAGAAGTACACCAGGCCTAGCGAGATTGCCTCGGCAATGGCGGGGCGACCGATTCTGCGAGAAGCGCGACTGGCATTCGTCGGCACGACTTCGCTCTACGGCACGGGCTCAAGCCAGTACAACCGCCTGTTCTGGCCGGGGGACGTCATGGGCGGAGATACCAGTGTGCGCATGGGCTTCTATGAACTCGGCCGATCTCGGTCGTTCGGCACCTCGCACTTCTCCGACAAGACGGTCCAGGCGCTGGTCCGCCTGTCTGAGCAGCGCGGATCGATGGTCCGCGTGAATAGTCTGTTCGGAGAAGGCGTCAGCCCCCGGCTTCGCAAGGTCCGCCTCGGTCTGGCTGCACTCGGGTGGCCAGCCAATGAACTCCTCAAGCACGGGCGCGAGCGCATCCTCTACGGCGTGCCGCTGGTAGAGAACCTGCGCGACTACTCACTCGGGATCAGCGCCAAGCCCGACTACCTGCTCGACCCGGACCTAAGCGATTGCGACACCAGGATCTCCGCTTGGTGGTTCGAGCGCTGGGGTAAGCGGCGTGCTGCTCAAGCAAGCGTCCTCCAGAGCATGCGGACCCATCGGCTGGTGCGCCCAGTGCGCCACGGAGCCCGGGTTCCTCTCCCGCTCGATGATGGCATGCTCCCGCTCGCATTCCCCGGCGAGAACGCCGCTGAAGGCGGCTAAGCATCTCTTGCCGTCACCACGAACGTCTCCGATGCGGCCGTCATCACAGCCACCGGGGCGGCGACCTCGGGCTCGTCATCGAACCGGAGACCGAGCACTCGGATCCGACTTCCCCCGGGGAGCGCGGTGATGGCCGGGCTGGTCCGCAACAGCAGTTTCTTGGGTTCGCTGGCCTCACCCACCAGCCACCAACTATGGGCACCGTTCTGCGGGCCGACGACGCCCTGGTAGTCAAACAATGCACCGTCAGAGAGGTTTGCCGGATCCGGCACAACCTTCGACCAGTACTCGTTGCAGAACTGGCGCACCTGACAGAACCCACAGGTATCCGCACTCGGGACCGCTCTCGGCACCTCAGCCGCCAGCTCAGCGTCGGCTCGAGCGATGCGTTGGCGCACGGACTCCTCAAGGGACCGCAGCTCAGTCTCATCCAGCGTATGGATGGTGACATCGCGACTCGGGTACGCCGCCGTGAGCGCTCGCGACGGTCGCCGGGCGGGATTGACGACCGCATCGAGATCCCAGAGAAGCGCGTACAGGCGCAGTTGTTCGACGTGGCTCGAGGCCTCTGCGCCGGTCTTGTAGTCGGTGATGTCGGCATACTCGTCGGTAACTCGCAGGAGGTCGACCCGGCCCATCAGACGCAGTTCCTCAGCCGCCAGCGGCGTTTCGGGATAGGCCCCCGGCCCGAGCGATTTTCGACCGAATACCGCATCCGCCGCGGGCACGCCGGCACCCTCGGCCGAGGCGCCCCCGTCCTGCCCCGTCGAGGGGAATCTGGTGCGCCGCAGGTACGCCTGCACCTGCGCCCGAGCCTCGGGTATGCGGGCGCGCAGGTCCCGGCTGAGTCGTCGCTTGCGGTCGATGTCAAGGCGAGGATTGTCATCGAGGCGCGCCAGTCGCTCAACGAGCGCTTCCTCGGTCACCGCGGTGTAGCCACCGAGTTCGCGCATAACGTCGACAGCGGCCGGATCCTGCGGCGACTCGCACCCCGCAGCAATCAGCGCACGCACAATTCGGTCGAGCGCCCCGTGGATAACATCTCCAAACAGAGCAGCGGTGGCGGGCACTTGGGGATAGCCCCGTCCGTCCCACAGCTCGGGGTAGGAACTACGCGACAGCGCGTAACGTCGAGGACAGGCCTCGATCTCCTTCAGGGACGAATAACTCCAGAAGTCAGGCCGACCTGGGAGGATCGCGACCATCCCATCCATCCCCGTGTCGAATGACATGCCACTCTCGGTCACGTCAACGACCTCTGCACCAGTTGGCTGGCGAACGGCAGGTTACGGGCGATCACGATGTCGTCGATCAGGCGGACCGGGACGCTCCCGAACTCTTTCGCTTCACGCAGGGCCTCGTCGGGTGCTACGTCGGGTGTAAGCGCCCCGTGGATGCCGAAGATCCATTGCTGGTCGCCCCGCCGCGCCACGATGGGTGCGGACACGGGGCCGATGCCTTCAACGTCGACCGTGACGTCGCGCTCGAAGGAAGTCCCATCGATGCCGCGGCCCTCAAGATCCTCGACCAGCTTGTCGGCCGCCCGCTCCAAGCGGCCCTTATCGAGGGCCGGCATTGTCCCGTGAATTAGGTAGCGCAGCAAGCTCGCACCGACATGGCGGTCAAGCAGGCCATGCTCGAATCTGTTGCGGAAGCTGCGAAGGCAGCGGTAACACGACTCGTCGCAGTTGGCAGGGCAATTCTCCAGCCGCTCCAACGTGGCCTCGAAGATCTCTAGCCCGAAGTCCCGGACACGACGAGTGAATCCCGCACCGCCGGCGAGGGTGTCGTAGAGGTAGATCTCAGCCTCACGGCCCTCACTGCCGAGCGGCGTGAGGGCCGGACGGTACTCGGCCTGAATCTCGGTCGCCTCGATGTCGAGTTTCCCGGTCGCCGTGATCGTGAGTGCCTCGGCAACGGTACGGAGCGCAATGTGCGTTGAGAGGAACTCGGGCCTGAGCGTGATCGGGTCGGCTACCTTCAAACGGACCAACAGTACGTCGGAGATGAAATCGGTGCCGAGCACCAATCCCCGAGTCGACGCCGAGCCTGGACAACTCGGCTCCTTCTCCTCCGGGTATGGCTTCCTGTGAGTGCCCATGACCAAGCCCGACGCGCTGGCCGTCGGTTCGATCAAACCGCAGAGCGTGCAGTAGGTGTATCCCTCGTTGCGCGGCCCGGTGTTGGTGACCAGCAAGGTCTCGCGCCGGTAGGTCTGCTCCAGCCGATTCGTGACGTGCTGCCAGGCCGACTCCTCGGTCGGTCCGGGCGCCATCAGCTTGGCGCGGGTCGCGTAGCTGCGCGCCGGAGCGTCATCCGGACTGGTTCCCGGATCCTTCGACGCCGGGTGCGCGAAGCCGGGCGGCCGCATCCAGTTCATGGCCTTGCCGAATTTGCCCTCAGCACCGCAGGCCGGGCAATCCAGTTTTTGCCCACGCTCGGCTTCGCCGTACGAGACGTGCTTGGCGTAGTGGCAGATCTGGCATTCGAAGTACAGCAGCCGGTTCCGCCATGCCTGAAAGCGTTCCTTCTGGACGGGTGCGTAAATCGCGCCCGAGGTCCACTCCTTGTTGTCGATCCACACGACCTTCCCCGGCGCGTACTGGCTGAGGGCGACCGGCAGCCCTTGGCTCGGCGAGTAGCGGAATTCAGCTCGGAACGGCATCGACTTGTCCAGATCGAACACATGGAACGAGACAACGTCTGTGGGGAAGGCATACCAGGGCAGGACGCCCTTGTAGAGGAGGCGGTCCAGCAGGTTGGTCTGGCTTCGCCGGGCGCTGGGCACCTCAGCGCCGTCCTCAGCCGGTCCCTCGGCCTCCACTTCCTCGGACTCTGGCTCTGAGTCGCCATCTGCTGGCTTGGGCGGAGAACCGTCCTGATCGAGGTCGAGTGCCCCGTCTATCTCTTGCAGTGTCTTCACGATGATGCCATCGAGCACCGAAGCGCGATCTGCCGCCGCTAGTTCTCCCGGAAGCCACGAGTCAACCTCGGCCCGCAACTCGGCCTCGTTCGCCTTCAGCCACTCTTCGAGATCGGACCGGTTGAGGGGCGACGTCGTACCGACGAAGGCATCGACGGTCCCGAGTACTTCGAACAGTTGCGGTTGCTGGTCGGGATCGATCTGCGGTAGGCGGTCCTGGTGGTAACGCTGCAATAGGTAGGCGATGACGTGCCGGCGAGCGATCTCGTCGTTATCCATCGTGAGCTTCGGGTCATCGACCGGGCCACGGATCATGAGGTCCGGCTGGCGGAAGTAGTGGTCGTCGTGAGTGTCGGCGCTGCCGAATGCCAGCACTGTCGCCACAGCGTTGCCCCGACGACCGGCACGACCGGCGCGCTGCTGGTAGTTCGCTCGTGAGGGTGGCATGTTCCGGAGAGCGACGCCGGACAGGCTGCCGATGTCGATGCCGACCTCCATCGTTGTCGTGCAGGAGAGCACGTCGATCGCGGCCCGTTCCGGCTCGCCTGGCCTGGGCAGTCCGAGGTCAATGTCCTGGAACAGCAACTCGTGCTCCTCCGCCTTGGAGAACACCGCGTCCGACTGCGCGGCATTGAGCTGCGCGGTGTGCTCGGCCGCGATGATGCTCATCGGCGGCTCGGGAGGTTCAGCCAGCGCTCGGATCGAACTCGCGCGGTAATAGCCCTTACGGGCCTGGAAGACTGAATCGGTTTCGGGGTCCAGCGTCCGCACCCGCTCTGCCCCGCAGCTGACGCACCGCCTCGTGTCAGGGAACGGTCGCTGGGTAAAGCGGCACCGCTCGCAGTAGCCCCACAGGCCGCCCAGCTCCAGCGCGACGTTGCCCGCTGATAGCCGGTACTTGCCGCTGACCTGCTCGCAAAAGGTGGTGAGCAAGGTCGGCAGCCAGTTCTGGTTGAATTTCTTCTTGGCCGGGCTCGTCGCCAGCCAGCGTTCGATTGGCTGGAACTTGCCACTGCTGTGCGGCTTCACTCCGCCCTTGGTCCGCCACCAGTCACCGTCCGTCATGGACGGGAACCAGATACCGCGCGACGGGGTGCTCCACTGTGCAAGCCAGAGACGCATCAAGGCGAACTTGGACTCGTCAGTCGTCGCAACATCATCAATGTCCGGGAACTTGCTGATGAGTTCCTCGGTGAGGTTGGGCCGCTCGCGGAGCGACGCCAAGCCTAGCGACGCGAACCCCCAGTACTTGTCCGTGAGCGTCGCATGCATCGCCCGCAGCAAGGCCTGCGGCGCCGGGTCGCTGATCATGAGGAGTTGCATCAGCGCTCCCATGTCGCCTGCTAGCGCGCCCTTGTCGATCGACTTGGCGACTTCACTGAGGGCGTGGAGCGACTCCGTCGGACGTAGCTCTGGTCGCAATCGCACCGAAAGTCGCTTGGCCCCGACCATCGAGGCCAGATACAAGCGTTCCAGGTTGAGTTGCGGCGCGACGCCCGGCTGGGCGGCAAGCTCATTCCACCCACGGAGAATCAGGGGACGGATGACATCGCGCATCGCGTAGTTCTGAAGGTTTGGAGCGAGGCGAGCCGCCACCTGCCGCGAGTCCGAGAACGCCAGCACCTTTCGGCCCCGTAGTGGCGCGAAGTTGGTGTATGGCTGCGTACCAGGGGGCTGCACTTCGATCTGACGTGTCACGAGTGCCTGGAACGGCTGGTCTCCTTTTGTCTGGTGATCTTGGACGGACGATCGCCCGTAGCCAGCCAGCTGGCCGCACACGCCACAAGGCTTGAACTCGCCGTTAGCCTCGGCCTCATCTTCGTCATCATCATCGTCGTCTGCCTTGACCTTCTCGCCGCCCCGCATTTTCGGCAGGAAGACCGACCGGGTCCTCTCGCCGAGATTCTCCGGGTTCAGGCGCCCGGTGACCAGGTCGAGGTCGGCGGGTTCGACATTGCCCGCCGACGGGGCCTCAAGGAGCAGGTCGAGCGCATAAAGTTCCGGGATGGAGCCCGATGCCGCCTGAAATGCACCACCTTGCTCGTGCCAGAGGTAGGACGGGTCTAGGACGTCGTCGGTGTAGGCGCGGGCATAGGCCGAGCCGCAATGGCGGCAGGTGAAGAGCTCGAAGACACGCGCACCGCAGCCACAGGTGGCCTGCGGTTGGGCGTATAGCACGCCGACCGGGCCGGGCGCCGGGTGCGCCTCACGATCGACCTCAGTGCAGTCCGGGTCGAGACACGCCCACAACCCGGGCAGGCCCCGGAAGAAGGCATGCACCCGGCAGGGCAAAAGGCCAGCGTCGTCCGCTGAGCGACGCGCCGCACTGCCGAGGGCTACCAGCGTGGATGCGGCCCGGTCGGCAAGCTCCGTCTCAACTTCCGGGAAGATCGTCGCTCCGAGTTCACTGACCGGTTGGGCGCGCTGCATGGTCTCGTTGACTAGGAGGCTCATCGGGCCGAAGCTGCTGAGCCCGTCACGCAGAAGTTCACCGACAGTCTCGCCGGTGGCGGGCGAGACGCCTCGGTAATCGAGCAGGCCCTTCACTGCCGCGATACGAGCCGTGTCGGTCTCGCCGTCGTAGAAGTCGCTGAGTGGGACGGTCGCCAGCGCGTCGGCGTCAGCGAGGCCGCCAACGCTGGCCCCTGGGCGAAGATCCAAGCGTCCCTCGACTGTCCGGAAGTCGGCATTGGACTTCCCGGTAAGCTGAGCCGCGAACTGACGGGCGTACTCCGCGCTGTCGAAGCTCGCACTTGTGCAGATCACCTGGACGCGGTCAGGTGTGATGCCGAGTCGTGAGCGCAGGCGACGGAGCAGCAGCGCGACCTCGGCTCCGGCAGCGCCCCGGTAGAGGTGCGCCTCGTCGATGATCAGAAGGAACTTCTCGTGGGGGTTCTCTGCCAGCCACATTCGCGTGGCGTCGAAGACCGGGCGCTCCAGCGGGCGCATCAGCATGTACTCGAGCATCGAATAGTTGGTGATCAGGACATCCGGCGGCGCCTGGAGCACCTCGTGCCGAGTGAAGAGTTCTGGGTCGTCGGGCTGCATGACGGCGCGGATAAACTCGTCCGCCTTGTTCTTCCAGCGCGCGCCCTTCTCGCCGTACCAGGCCTTGAGGTCGGGCTTGGCAGGCCACTTGCCTCGTGACTTCAGCTTGTCGATCAAGTCCACGGCGTTGTTATGCCACGGAGACTTGGAGTCGCTGGCCTGGTCGATCAGGAGGATGTAAAAGTCCTCGATTGACTTGAGCCGCTGCTGGTCCTTCTTGACCTTCCTGACCCCCGGATACAGCGTCCGGCTGGTGTAGCGGGCGAACCGAGCCGGACGGCCCGCCCACTGGTCGAACTGCGCCGTCACGCGGGGATCGCCGAGCAGAAGGCGTAGGCGCCCAAGTTGGTCGTTCACCAGCGCGTTCATCGGGTAGAGGATTAGAGCGCGGACGGCTGGAGTCGCGAATGACGTCGGGCGGTGGGCGGCCTCGGCGGCGAGCTTCGCGATCATCGGCAGGAGGAAAGCCTCCGTCTTTCCAGAACCCGTACCTGTCGTCACTGCCAGACTGAGGCCGTCCCTGGCGGTCAGCTCCAGCGCCTCGGCCTGGTGCGTGTATGGGGGGTCATACAGCAGCGGCGACAGGCCGCCGACTTTGGCGGTCAGGCTGCTAAGCAGCGTCTGTACTACGTCGTCGAGGTCGAGGTCTGAGAAGCGTCGATCGGTCTTGTACTGGGGAGTGCTCTCGATGAAGGGAGCACGGAATAGCACACCCTCCTCCTCCAGCAGCACCCGGCGCTGGGCAATTAGCGTTGGATGCCCGACGTGATACGTGGCCTCGATATAGTCACGCAGCGCAGCCTGGATCTTGGAGATCGTCTCGGCGATGGTGGGCGCTTTGGCCGTCACTCTTTTCCTCCTTCAGGCGCCGCCTGCATCCACAGCATGTCAGTGAGCAACTCGACCACGCCCGGCACTGCGCCCACCGCGATGCGATACGAAAACAGCGATCCGGCGGCTCGCTGGACGGCGAGGCCTGCGAGTTCCAGGTGGCGCTCGGCCCACCCTGGCAGCGGCGAGAAGACGTCCACGATCCGATCGGAAGCGGGACCGCCGACCTCCCGTGCCCGGTACCGCTGCGGATGGCCAAGCGTCGCGTCGATGGCCGCCTGAAGCCGCCACGCTTCGTCACGCGCCGGTGCAGCCGGGTTATCGATCGGGAGGTCGACGAGGCGCTGCGGCGCGCCGTCACTCAGCCGGACGAAGCACCACAGGTCCGCCCCGTACGCCTGGGGCCGCCGGGCAACGAAGTCGCCGCTGTCGCTTGGCGTTGGCGCATGCCAACGCCCGCGGTAGTAGCGCACCGAAGTGGTCGGATCGAGCACCAGGAGGCCCTCGATCTCGCCGGCGGGTCTCGCCGCCGCTAGCCGACCGCGGAGTTGCTCCACGAGTTTCGCGGCAGCGAGTCGTCTCGGCTGCGCAGTCCACCGGCCAGGGCTGATCTCATGCAGACCCAGCGCCGCGAACCGTGTCGGCGCCACCTCGATGGTTCGGGTATGCCCTTCGTACCGGACCTGCTGGCCCAACTCAGACCCGACGAGAGAGCCGCCGAACGGCCGGATGCCGAGCAGCAGGTACTTACCCGGCTCACGCTCAACATACGAGGGCGGTCCCAAGAAGAGTAGCCGCGTCGACTGTCCCGTCTCCTGGCGGAGTTCAAGAAGGTCACCGGACGCGATGAGAAGGTCCAGGTGCTCCATCACCTCGTCGCGCGTCGGCGCGTCGTTCGCGCCCAGCGGACGCGACACTTCAAGGACAGCGTCTACAAGCTGACGCGGCGTCGCTGGGCAGAGGAACGAGGCGGCCCGTCGCAGCGAGGCACACAGTGCCTCGGCTGAGAAGAGGTCCACCGATTCGTCGTCGAGCCCCAGGGTCTTAATCGCCAGCGCGGCTGCTTCGGCAGCAGGTATGACCGTTAGCTTCATTAGTAGCCTCCTTCCGCTCCCTCGGTGTCGTTGAGCGCCCTCGTCCCAAGCACCGCGAAGCGCGCTGCCCGGAGCAGCATGGGCGAGCCGATCACGTGTTCCAGCAAGTCGTCGCGATCCTTCGGAGCCCACTCGAAGATGTAGCCGGGCCGCCCGGCGAGCGTCAGCAGGAAGCGTGCTGCCGTCGGTCGATTGGTGATGCCACTGTTCCGGATCGCCGTCGCCATCGTGTCGGCGAACCCTGGAAGCAGGGTGGCTGGCGTCAGCCAACTCCAGAGGCTGCGCCCGATGTCCGCCGCAAGCGATCGGTGACTATCCGACTCCCCAACGCACTTCTGCATTTCGTCGAGGTATTCGGTCACGTCGTTGACGTCCTCAAGCGTTCGCTCCAACTGCGCCCAGCGACCCCCTGTGACGAGCGAGATCAGTGTCCGAGTGATCGCGTCGCGGGCGACATTCCGCTGATGCCGGGCAAAGGCGTCGGCCGGAAGTTCGGCGCGCGACCATTCGTTGTGGGCGCGTGCCAGTCGCACCACATCTTGGGGGGTTCTGCTGCCGACGGAGACAACGGACCGTGCCCTCCCCATCGCAAAAAGCTTGTTGGGATCCGTCGGCAGGATGATCGAAGCCTGCGAATCCCCAGCCGAGGCCCGCAGCAGACCGCCCCGAGGCGGGACCGGGATCGCAGCATCCGCCAGGTAATTCTTGGCATCGAGTGGTGCTTCCACCGAGTAATACTCGACCCTTGTCTCTCCGCCATCTGTCCGATCGAGGAGGCGGGCGATGTGGCTGCCGTCGTGTTGCTTGGTGAGCCGCCAGCGCAGCGGCCGGAACCCGCGGTCGCATGTCAGCGACGCGAAGCCGATCCCAGCACGGGCAACAGCGACCTCACTGGACTCGGTTTCGTCGTAGTTGCTCTGGAAGCGCTGGTCCTTGCGGATGTCCGTGGCGAACGGCTCCCAGCGCTCTGGGCTCAACGGCAGTTTGATGGACCGACGGATCTCCGTGAGGACGACGCCGTCACCGCCTCGCAAGATCACGACAAGACCAGCCTCGGTGCCCGGCGGACCGTCGATCGAGATCGTCGCCCGGCCGTCCCAGAGCTCACTCAGGGTCGGTCGCGCCGGTGAGGCCAGCAGGCGGATGCCCTCGCCAGACGTCGCGCTCTCCGGGCGAACCTGGGGGTCCCGGATGATGACAACCAGCGAGCCTTTGGCGAGTTGCTGGTCGCCAATGGCGAGGAGCGTCGCGGCGAATTCGTGCGTACCGACCGTAAAGCCTTCCATGTCGAGGAAGAGCTCGGGCTCCCCTTGGGGCCACTTCAAGACGTACGGATCACCATCCACCGTGATCAGGCACTTGTCCGGTGCCCGCTCAGCGCGGATACCGACCATCGCAGGTTCTCCAGCCAGCCACTCGACAGAGCCTTCTCCGTCCCACGCACTTGCTACCAAGCCGACGGGCCGCACCGCCACCTCGGAAAGCACAGAGACCCCCGCTTCCACAATCGCGGTCTCGTCAGATTCGCCGATGGTCGGTGGGACGACCAGGCTGTACGCCCGGACGCCCTCAACGTGGATCACGACCTCATGGAGCCATGAGAGGTCAGGCGGCGTCAGGCTGCTGCCACCCACCAGTACGTACGAGTTGCCGGGACGCAGGAACTTCCCCCTGACCTCAACGGCCTGTCCGTCATCACGACGCCCGAACAGCCACCACGGACCAGGGCTGACCACGCACTGGTCGGCGATAAGTCGGTTCAAGACATCCGAGCCGCGCTCCAACTGAACAAACGGAGTGGCCGGCCAGGGCCAAGACTTCAAGCGGACCTCTTGGTCCGGGTAGGTCAGCTGACCTGTCGCCAGCGGCCGGCCTGCTCCGGCGATCCGAGCGCGCAAGCTGCGCAGTTCGTCGAAGGCGTGCGGTAGGCGCCCGCTGAGCGCCGTCAGATCAGGGAGATCGGCGTAGGCGGCCCACCCACCGTCTCGGTAGCGGAGCAGCAACCTCGGATCAGTGGCCGCTGGGAGCCGTTCCTTGCGCGGGCCGGAAGAGGTCGGCTTACTCGCAGGGGCGAAGCCGGTGGAGCGAACCTGGCTTGCCGAGCGGCGGGCAGACGCCAGCCAGTGCCGCGACTGGCGCTCGCTGGACAGACCATCGACGAGCCGCAGCTGGGTCGACCGAACCAGGTAAGGCGATGATTCCTCGTCCTCCCCCGAGAGCAGCGCCGCGGCGACCTGTCCCAGCAACGCCGTGTTCTCACAGAAGATCCGGAAGCGCTCGGTGTAGCCACCCGTCCGAGACGCAAGCCGAATACCAAGCGTATCGGGCGTGCTCAGCAGGGTGCTCGTTAACCCGGTCCTGAACTCGAAGAGTAGTTGAGCCAGTTGCCGCTGCAGGTAGGTCGGTAGGACGGCATGGGTGATGGGCCACGCGATAATAGTGAAGTTCCGGGCGAAGGCTCCTGTCGGCACCGCCCCGCCATATTCAGCTGCGAACCTGCTGAACCAGGTCTTGATCCAGTGCCGGTCTTCGCTCCGCCACCCGGGCGTGGTCTGCTCGAAGCTCGGCCAGTATTCGTCGCCCACGTAGTCGTAGCCGGACTCGGCGGCATATACCACAAACGGCAGCCACCACATGCAGAAGCGGGCACTGAAGCCCTTGGCCACCACAGCGCGCACGGTGGTGAGGAGCAGATCGACCTCCGCCGCGCCCAAGTCGTGCTCTAGAGCGAAGACCGGTGTCGCTCCGTCAAGTTCCTGGCGGGCCTCATGCAAGCTCTGGAAGTGATTGCCGAGCTTGTGGTGCAGGTACTCCAGTATGTCGACGATCCCCCCAGGTCGCACTTCGTCCATATTCGATGTCACCTCCCTCGTGCGAGTGGCAGGGTGTCGCCCGGACGGTCGCTAAGCAAGGCTCGGCAGCTCCCGGCCCCGGCCGCCGCGCCAGACGGGAGCACCCCAGATGGATTGCGGGTTGTTGATTACCGTGCCGGTGCTCATGCCGACGCCTGCGCCGACCTCGATGCCTGCATCTTTCCCGGCCCGGGGGTGCCGACGGTTCTGCAGGCTCGGCGGAGGCACGGGCTTGCAGGACGCCGGTGACCGACCAGCCCAGGCCGGGGTCATGAGCCCAGTGCCGTGGCTGCGGGACAACGCCAGCGAGCACCCCGGCCAGCAGCACTGACAGCGCCGACCAGCACCGCTCACCGCCGACCATCCCTGACCACCGCCCCGGTCCAGCTCAGCGCCCCGCCCGCGAACCGCTTGCCGCGCAGACAGCAATACGCGCTTATGACGCGCATGCCCGCGGAGCGGGTTACCGGATGATTCTCCTACCGGTCACCTGCCCGTCAAAGTGCGCCCCGAGCGTCACCACGGCAACGTCCGACCAGCGTGGCCGCTTCGAGTTGGCACAGTCGGTCTGACCCGAATCCGCGAGTAGTGCGCGGAGCTGATCTTCAGGGTTGTTTCTGATCTTCGCGGATGCTGTGTAGCGCTTCGCCAAGTGGGTCTAACACGGTGCAGCTGAACCAGTGGCGCGGCATCCTAAGCTGGCAGGCCTTAGGCGCTGGTGCTCTTCACCATCTCCCGCGCCGACCGGAAGTAGCGGGAGTGTGTCTTGAGCAGTTCTTCCCGGGACCGGCTGCCGAGGACTACGACCTCAATATCGGAATTGCCTCGATTTTGCCCTTCGGCCTCGAACCGGGCGCGGATGGCTTCCCGGCCCTGGCCAGGCGGGAACTCCCGGACGGTGTTCTCACCGGTGCGCCGGTTGTAGACGACGAGGAAGTTCCGCATTTCCACAGGGTAACTCAAAGGTCAAGGCCCACTTCGCTGAGCGAAGCGGTAAGGCCCTGCCAGACGTCTTCCGTGAACTGGTCGATCGACAGGACCAGGTGATCGGGCAGGTCCGGGCCGCCGGACGCCCATGTCTCCGAGATCGCCATCATAGAGCCGACGAGAGCCTGGACTGCCTGCTGGCTCGCGCCCGGTGGAGCGACCGGGGCGCCGCCATAACGGATCTGGCGGCCCAGCCGGTCAGCGAGCCGCTCCATCATGTTTGCCCACATGTGCTGGACCAGGGTGCGGAGCTGAATCTCGATGTTGACGTCTGCGACGCAGACCATGATGTGTACGGCGCGGTAGCCATGGCTGGGATCGGTGCGCCGGTCGCGGAACGTCGGTTCTCGCGGGTCGGCGGGGAACCGGCGGATGATCTCGTCCCTCAACTGATCTTGCTGTTCGAAGGTGAAACCGCCGACGATCCGGAATCCGGCGAGGTCTTGCATCGCGGCCAACGGGCCGTTGGGGTTCCGCCGGAGCTTCTCGATAATTGTGCCGGTTGTCTTCGGCCTGGCACTGATAGCCAGCGGTCCGGTGCCGACAGCTTCAGCTAGCTCGTCAAGGCGGGGGCGCGCCCGTTCGAGGGTTTCCTGATGACAGGCGATGAGCTCTTCAAGCATCTGGGCATCTTCTGGCGCGATGATCTCGCTAGCCGCAAGCCTCTTCCCGAGTTTGTTGATCTGGTTCCTGGATGTCGGCAGGGGCACGCGGCACAGCCTATTGCCAGCCGCATGGGGCGTGGGGCGTCGCGAGCGGCCCTGCCTAAGCCCTGGCGGGGCTTTCTGCCGCTCGCCGCCCGGGGTCGACGTAAGGCTCGTGCAGGAGCGGCTGGGCATAGCAGGAGCACGCGCACCCCGCGACGTCTATACCTCGGTCCTGCTGGAGGTGGCTCGCGCCGCGGCTGAGTCCGCCGCCGCGATGATCTCGATGCGGGTGACCCGGTGAGCGCGGGACGGGAGTTCGCACGGACCGGAGCGCCCCGGCGGCCGGCGTCCGGGACGGCACTGCCCGGCAGGGCCGCGAGCCTGCTACCTGCGCGAACAGCGCGGCGCGGAAATTCGGCACAGGGCCGTCACCGTTGCCGCGCGTTGAGGTCGACGAGGACCGACTCCGTGAGGCGGGATGCGAACGACTGATGCGTAGATCCGCCACGGAGGCGCTGGCAGATGGGTCGCGGCTGAGCATCCAGAGCGGGCAGCACAGGATGCCGGTACGGAATCCGAGGATCCGCGCGGTTAGACCTGGCTAGTACGGCAGTCGGGGCGCCCGCCGCGCACTAATTCCGGTCGCGTGCGCGTATGACCTTTGTCATTCTGTATCACTTGTCACTTTGCGCTTATGTCACATTGTCACTTGTTGCTATTCTGCCGTTGCCTCGCGTACTTGCCTTTTGGTTTACGCTGCGCTTATCTTGGTGCTTAGTTATTCAGCCCGCACACCGATGCATTAATAATGATCATGGGCAATTCAGTGAAGATCAAGATCAAGAGCACGGCATCATCAGGGAGGGGTCATGGCGGCGATCGCGACCATCGCCAGCGGCCATGACCCGGCGTACTACACGCAGGCGGCCAAGGGACCGGAGTACTACAGCTCGGCCGCCGGCAAGTCCGGCATGGAGCCTGAGGGCACCTGGACCGGCGCCGGCTGCCGGAGCTGGGCCTGGCGGTCGGCGCCGCGGTCGATCCTGAGGTGTTCGTGTCCTTGTTCGGGGAGCACAAGGATCCCCGCGACGGGTCGCGCCTGGGCCGGGCGATGTCCCGCTACTGGGACTGGCGGGCTGGCTATGACGAGGCGCTGAAGGCGGAGCCGGAGGCCGCGGCCGAGCGGCGCGCGGAGCTGAGGGACGAGGCAAAGGCGCAGGTAAGGCAGGCTGTGCCGTACTTCGACGTGACGTTCAGCCCGAGTAAGAGCATCACGCTGCTGCACGCGTCGTTCATGGCGAACATGACCGCGGCGCTGGACCGGGGAAGCCCGCAGGACGTCGGCTACTGGGCGGTGGCGGCCGATGACGTGTGGGACTGCGTCAGCGCCGGCAGCCAGGCGATGCTGGGCTACCTCCAGGAGCACGCCGGGTACACCCGCAGCGGCTATCACGGGACCTCGGCGAGCGGGGTCAGCTCGGGCCGCTGGGAGGACGCGCACGATTGGGTGATCGGCAGTTTCCGGCAGCACACCAGCAGGTCAGGTGACCCGCAGCTGCACATCCATAACGTGATCCTCAACCGGGTGCGGCGGGAGCGGGACGGACAGTGGCGCACGCTGGACGGGAAAGCGCTCTACCGGGAGCGCGCGGCCGCAGCGGCTCAGGGCGCCCTGGTAATGGAGAATGCGCTCACCAATGCGCTGGGCGTCGATTGGGCACAGCGGCCTGATGGCCACGGGCGCGAGATCAAAGGCGTGTCACAGGGAATCATGGACGAATTCAGCAAGCGGACGCGGCAGGAAATCGCGTCCGTGCTGGGCGGCCTGATCGAGGCATACAAGGCTGACCACGGGCATGACCCGGACGCCCGCGCTCTGGGGAGCCTGCGCTTGCACGCGAACAAGCTGAGCCGCGCCGCCAAGGGTGATTCTGAGCCTGGCGACTTGCGGGCTCACGTGCGTGAGTGGGCTCAGCAGGCCCGGCGTGTTGAGGGGGAGGCACTGGAGCCGCTCGGCCCGGCGGTAAGCAATCGCAAGGGGCCACGCTCAGATGCGGCCGCGGCGGAGCATGAGCCCGTGACTGTCCCCGGGCGCCCGGTGCTGACGCCCGGGCAGGAGCACCGGCTCATGACGGCCGCGCTTGAGCTTGTCCAGTCGGCTCAGCCGGCGTGGACGCGCAGTGCCCTGCACAGGGCGCTCGGCGAACTGCTGCCCGCGTACACGGCGCCGATGGACGATGACGAGGCCGGAGGCCTCCTTCCGGTGCTGACTGACCGGGTCCTGGCCGGCGAGGTCGGCCGAGTCATCCTGCTCGAGGCGCCGGAATGGCCGCGCGTGCCCGAGTCGCTGCGGCGCAGGAACGGCGAGAGCATGTTCGCGGCTCACTACGCCGAGCGGTACGCCACCGAGGCTCAGCTCGGCATGGAGGAGCGGATCATCGCCACGGCGTCACGCCGCGGGGCGCAGGTGCCCAGGCTCGCGCCCGCGGCGGCGGCTCGGCTGCTCGGCTCAGATCAGGCTCAGCTCGAGGCTCAGTTCGACCGCGACGTGAGCGCCGACGTGACCACCGAGACGGGCTCGGGGCTGCACCTCGATCAGGCCGCGGCCGCCTACCGGCTGATGACCAGCGACCGGCGCGCCGAGGTGATGATCGGCCCCGCCGGGACCGGGAAGACGCGGACCGTCGCGGCAATGGCCCGCGCGTGGCGCGCGGCTAACCCGGGCGCGCGCGTGGTCGGGCTGACGGCCAGCCAGCAGGCGGCGCAGGTGCTGATCGCGGAGGGTCTCGCCGACTCCCATAACATCGACATGTTCCTGGCTGACCCGCGGCTGCAGGCGATGGCGCTGGGCGCCTTGCTGATCCTGGATGAGGGATCGATGACCAGCATGCGCCACTACGACACGCTGCTTCGGATAGCCGAGGCCAGGGCCGCGAAGGTCGTCATCGCGGGTGACCCGCATCAGCTCGGCGCGGTCACCGGCGCGGGCGGCATGATGATGTTGTCGCGCCAGCTCGGCCACGTGCGGCTGGGCGAGCCGCTGCGGTTCCGCGCGGCCTGGGAGCGGGAGGCGAGCCTGCGGCTGCGCGGCGGCGACGTCAGCGTCCTGACGGAATACGACCAGCAGGGGCGCCTGTGGTACGGGACCCGCGAGGAGATGACCGAGGCCGCTTACCGGCACTGGCTGGCGGACTACCTGGCCGGGAAGCATTCGGTGCTCATCGCCCACGACCAGGCCGACGCCGACGAGATGTCGCGCCGGGCCCGCGGCGACCTGGTGCGCTACGGGCGCGTAGCTGTCGGCGGCGAGGTGAGCCTGCGCCACGATGCGGTGGCCAGCGCCGGGGACCGGATCATGGCTCGCCAGAACGACCACGATCAGCCGGCCGGGGTTCCCGGCCGGGGCCTGAGCAACCGCGATGTCCTGGAGGTCATCCGGACCGGCGCCGGGTCGGACGGGCGGGAGGTGGAGGTGCGGCTGCTGCTGGGCCGCGACAGCGAGGGCACCGAGCAGTGGGGCGCCCCGTTCCGGCTGAGCCGACGGTACATCGCCGCGGAATGCCACCTGGCGTACGGGGTGACCGTCCACTCGGTGGAGGGGTCGACGTTCGGCGACAGCTCCTACAGCCTGATCCGGGCGTCCGATACCCGCACGACGCTGTATACCGCGATGACCAGGGGCCGGGACCAGAACATCGCGTTCGTGGCCGGGGATCCGGCCCCGCCCGACGCGCCCGATGCGACGACGGCGCGGCCGCGGCGGCCGGCGGAGGCTGACCCGGAGATCGCGCGGAGCCGGGCACTGGAGCGCGAGCGTTCCGGGCTGCTGCCCGAGGACACCGGCGCTGCCGGCCCGGACGGCGATGCGATCTCCGTGCTCGCCCAGGTGGTGCGCCGCGACGACGCCGGCCTGGCCGCCGGCGAGACGCTCGCGAAGGCGTACTCCGACGCGGACCACCTGGCCGACTTCGGCCACCGGTGGATGGAGCTGGTCAAAGAGGAGCAGCGGGAACGCTGGAGCCAGGTACTGCGGGACACCCTGCCCGCGCACCTGTCGGCCGAGGCACTGTATGACCCTGCGCTGACATGGCTGTTCCGTGAGCTGCGCGCAGCCGAGCTGGCCGGCCGCGATGGCGCCGGGGTCCTGGCCGACGCCGTGGAGATGCGGCCGCTCACCGGCATCCGGGACACCGCGAGGGTCCTGCACGGCCGTGTCCGCATCATCACCCGCGATGCCCAGGTGCAGATCGGCAGGACCTGGTCCGAGCGGCTGCCCGACGTGGCCGACCCTGACCGGCGCCGTTACATGGCCGAGCTGGCCGACGCGATGGACGCCCGGGTGCAGCGCCTCGGCGAGCACGCCGCGGACACCGCCCCGCTGTGGGCCACGCGGGCGCTCGGCCCGGTGCCGGACGACCCTTCCGCACGGGCGGAATGGCAGGAGCGCGCCTCGGTCGTGGCGGCCTACCGGGAGATGCACGGCTATGACAATCCCGGCGACCCGATCGGCCCCCAGCCATCGCGAGTGTCCCCAGAGGCCCGCGCGGACTGGCACTCCGCCCTGGCGGCGCTCGGCCGCGTGGAAGGCATGGACCTGCTGGGCGTCCCAGATGAGGTCCTCCAGGTGCGCCGGGGCCTGTACGAGCAGGAGACGGCGTGGGCGCCGGAGCATGTCGGCGAGCAGCTGCGCCTGGTGCGCATGGCCGCGGCCGACGCCGGGGCGCGGGAAGCCCGCTCGGAGCACGAAGAGCGCGCCGCCGCGACAGCGGAGGCCCGGAGCGCGCACGCCCGGAACAGGGCGATCTGGGCGGCGGCGAAGGCCAAGGCCTACGAGGCGATGTCCGCTTACGAGAAAGCTGATCTCGCCCGCAAGGAGTGGGCACGGGTTACCGAGACGACGCGGCGGGCGGCCCTCGCCGCCGACCTTGAGCTGCGGCGCAGGCACCCCGAGCGCATCCGCGAGCCGCTGCGCTCCGCCGAGCCTGAGAGCACCCTGGCAACTGCGCAGGCCCGCGGCGAGCCCATAGTGCAGGAGACGCTGCCCGGCATGCCCGAGCCCGGGCGGGAACCGGAGATCACGACGAGGCGGCAGGAGGACGCGAGGATGCTCGCCGCCCTCGGCCTCACGCCGGAGACCGCGGCAGACCCGGTGTCCGGGCATGCGCGACGGGTGGCGGAGCACGCCAGGGCGACGGAGGAGTTCCTGGCTGAGCTCCGGTCAATGCCCGAGCCCAGCGCCGACGCGGACGAGATGTCCCCCGGCGAGGCGTGGGCAGTCGCGGCCGGGCGGCAGCGGGACTCAGTCCTGCAGCTCCCTGAGCCCCTGGTCCCGGCGGCACCGCAGACCACGCAGCCGCACGCCGAAGCCGAGCCGGAGGCCGGCGCGTGATGGCCATTGTCCGTGCCGCCGATTACCCTGCAGGGATGGAGGAGGAGGGCTTCGCGCCGAGCGACGCCGAGATCCGCCGCGTGCTCGAGCTGGCCAGGACGGGCATTGCCCGCTACGGGTTCGGCGAGGAACTGCACCCCGAGGACCTGGCCCGGCCGTGGGCCAACGCCCGGTGGCAGGACAACGCGTGGCTGCGGGGCGTCCGTGACCTGCTCGAATGGGTACTCGGCGAGCGGGCCTGCGGGCCGCTGCGCGGCACTCCGGCAGCCCGACCGACGCCGTACGACGTGTACGCCGACCTCAGCGACATCGACGAGATCATGTGGCAGGGCTCACGGTCCCCCGTCCGCCCAGGGTGGCCGCCGCCGCAGTCCGGCGAGGCGATGGACGCCACCGTGCACTGGCTCGACGGTGACACTGATATACCTCCGGTGTGCGAGCACGCGCTCGGCGCCTACCAGTGCGCCTGCCGGGATCTCGCCCGGATGGCAGCCGGCAGCTAGCCTGCCCGGCGGTCGCTGGCCTTGCAGGCGGTAATGACTAGGAAAAGCGGCCGGGGGAACATGACGGCAACGATGCCTGCTGTCTAGCAGCGTTGATTGCCGAATCAGGCCGTATTTGGATCAAGGCGGCTCCGCTGCGCTCCGCCGCTGGCCCGGCGCTAAATTTAGATTATCGAGAACTGGATGCTCACCAACCTCGATCGCTTCCATTTCTTCATGCCCGGCGACTGTGCGCGCGTTCGTGCTGCCTTGGAGGTCTATGTTCGTGGCCCGAGTCGGTAGTGTGTTCGAGGGCGCCTCGATGGGAAGCGCGGATGTCGTACGGCAGTCGTATACAGCAACGCCATAGGCTGCGAGCGGCTCCGCCAGACCTCCATCGATCGCTGACCTGCCCCAACGACCACCAACGACCTCGGCGCCAGGAGTTCGCATCGAGGAGGTGCTCGGCTGCGGCTTGCGTAACCCTCGCGCCTGTGGTATTAGCACGGTACTGGTGCTGCGTCCAGGAATGTTGTTCGAGTACGCAGCACTAGCCTAGGGGGGCCGATGAACCGGAGAACTGTTGTCTCAATCGTAGTGATCACGCTTGTGGTGGCTGCCGCTGCCGTGAGCGCGGTGGTGTTAAAAACATCGCAGCATTCCAGTGGTAGCCACGCCAGTGCTACTTCCGTCAGCGCGGTGGTCACTGTGCGTGCTGGCGCAACCATACGCCTGGCTGGCGTCCAACTCAAGATTCCGCCCAAAGCGGTCAGCACGAACAGCCAGGTCACCGCGCGTATAGAAAAGACGCCGACTGCGGATGGCGGAGCGGCTTCACCTGCTCACGCGCCCCCGCTGTCCATGGCTTCTGCATCTGTGCTGTTTACGCTCCAGCACACCCGGCTTATACGGCCAGCCATTCTCACGTTCACTGTCCACCCTGGAGCCTTGCCGCGGGTACCATCCGTTGCGGCCGACCCCGACGCAGTGTGGTTGTCCTTCTACGACACCCAGAACCACCAGTGGCAGCCAGCAGCAAGCCACTATCATCCGGCCACAAACACCGTCACCGCCGATGTTCCCCATCTCAGCTTGTGGGCAGCGTTTACCTGGGACTGGGCTGCAGTTGCACTCCATCTGCGCCAGTCGCTATCAGCTTTCGGTACTGGCCGGGCATCGCCCATGGAATGCCCTACTATCACGGAAGCCGCAGTGACTGAGAGCGGCGGTCAGGACCCGCCTTTGCTTGGATGTGCTGCCACTAACGCGCCAAACGACCTCACTGTGAGCATCACCAACAATCGTGGCTACTCCACGGTCGTTCAAGCTCCGCCTGACGCCACACTTGAACCACCCGCTAACCACGGCTTTGAGGACTATGTTCACAACCAGCAAACCATCACTAAAACGCTCGGTGGCACTTATCTCGCACCGACGGCAACGCTGTCGTACGTGATACCGCAATATGGCGGCGTGGATGTGTTCCGGTCCAGACCATCGTGGAAGACCTATGTGCTTGATCTGTCAATTCCGGTCGCCGACGGCCTCTTCAACGTGGTAACAGCCGGGTATGCCACATGTATATTCGATAATGTCACAACGACGGCTCCATCTGCCGCGGATGCGCCGAGTTTGATCGGCGAGTGCATCCCGGTGCTCGCCCAGGGAATAGCCGCTTGGAAGTTTCTTAAGCAATACATTTTGCCCTTAGTAAACTTCGTCGGGAGCACCCTAGCAGCCTATGACCTGGTTCATGACTCGATTCTCCGGATCCACGGCAAGGTCCAGATCGGACGGAAGACCGCCCCTCAAGCTGAGGTATGCCCTAAGGCGGGGCCGGGGGTGCCTGTAGGACTGGCATCAGCCGTCGAACAGCAGATAGGCAAGCTATGCGGACTTGAAATTAACAACCTTAAGACAGATCCTAACGATCCAAGTTGGGTTCTCTTTGCTATCTCACCAACGCCGGGGTCCCTCACCCAAGGAGGGGGCGGCATTGCACATGAAGTAAACGGCGCCTGGCCCGTACTGCTAACTGGATCTGCCTTCTTCTGGTGTAGCCCGCAAGTCCCATCAAGTGTTGTCACCGCCTTCGGCCTGAAGTGCCCATAACTCAGTCAGTCATGACCAATTGCACATCAATGTCGAGCGCAGCTTGAGGATCTGCCGTGATCGTCGCGGCGCAGGTCTGTCTAGGTGGAGGCCTTGGCGGCGAGGTGGATGGTGGCAGCGGTGCTCCAGTCCCAGCGGCGCTCCGGGCCATGCTGGATAACGAGGCTGAGCGCGTCGATCTGAATGTTGCAGCTGGGCAGCTGGTGGCCTAGAGCGGCGATGATTGGCGCGGCGGGCTGGTCTGAGGTGCTGTAGCAGATCGTGATGTGGGGAGTCCAGCATGGGGTGTCGTCGGGACTCTGGCAGTTCATCACCTTCCGTGTGGCGGCTCTGGCGGCCTGCCGGATGGGTGCGAGCGCTTGTGCGGGTGTCATGCCGAGCATGATTGCCTCGGGGTGGTACAGGATGCGCCCGAGCGCGACGGTGACCGGTGACATGTGCGCGAGCAGCTCGGATGCGGCTTCGGCCATCCGCGCTAGCTGGTATTCGGTGAAGTCTGCGGCAGGGCCGGCGATCATCGTGGTCGCGTGGAGCCATCTGAGCGGGGTCATGTGCAGGCCACTGAAGTGAGATAGCCGCTGCTGGGCCTGGCGGGCGAGGCTGACTGCCGGCGGATAGTCGCGCATGAGCATGTGCCAGTACACAGTGCCCTCGCCTGGCTCTGGTTCGTCCCGGTGCTGCCATCGGCTGGTCATATGGGCTGGCAGTGTCTTCATCGGGTCTCCGGTGCTGCGCTCAGCGGAAGTGCGTCGGCCTTGAACTGGCGGATATTTTGCCGGGTGCTGGCTGCCAGGGGGCTGGCCGCGAACCGCGGTCGGGAAAGCTGCCTGTCGAGGTCGGTCAGCCAGCCCGTGACGGTAGCTATCCGCAGTTCTGGAGCGAGCGCAAGCATCGGGCCGACCTGCTCCACAGCTCCATCGAGCGAGTCCTGCAGGAGATGGGCGATCGCCGCGCCGATGCGGACTTGCGCCCACGTCCCGGGAGCGCGCGGATCACCGGCGGCCCATCGCTCGTCGGCTGTTGCTACTTCGCGCAGCGCTCCACCAGGATCACCAGTGCGCAGCAGGACCGAGAGTTTGAAGATGGCTTGCCGCCCGGCCGGGAACGACCATGGCGATAGGCCATTGTCTCCGTGCGGGATCTGGTCCGCGATGGATTCGGCTCGCCTGAGTGCCTGCCGGGCGCGGAGCCGGTCGCCGAGCAGCGCGGCGGCGTTGGCTTCATAACTGGCAAGCTGAACGCTCATCGGGGTGACCGGGCCGGTCTCGAAACCCTGACGGGCGAAATCGGCGGCCGCGGCGTATTGGTGCTGCCACCGGGCGGTCTTGGCGAGGGCATACCAGGCTGTAGACCGGCTGGTCTCGGCCTCCTGTAGGCACAGTAACGCGGCATGGCCGTAGTCCTCGGCCGCCTGATCCTCGCCCACGTCGCCGAGCAGGACGCTCGCGTGTGCCAGCAGATTTCCGTCTAGGCGGATCAGCTCGCGCGTCTGCCGCAGCCGCTGCCTGCCGCCTTGCAGCAGCATCTGGGCCTTGCCATGCAGCCGCAGCACGTCAGCCAGGACCTCGCGGGCGGGAAGCTGGGTGTGCATATCACCGAGGGTGCTCGCGGCCCGATCCATGTGCTCGATAGCCGTGTCGCTGGTATTGGTCGCGGTGATCCACGCCGTGAGCCTGGCGACGTTGATTGGTGCGATGGGTGAGGGCACCGGTGCGGGGCTGGCCTGGCCGTCGCCGTGCTCAGCCTGGATCAGCCCGAACTGGGTACGTGCGGAGGCAGATGCCCGGGCCAGTGCAGCATCGAGGATCTCCTGCATTGCCGGCCGTGGGATGACCTCGGCCCGCTCGCGCCAATAAGCGACGGTCCGGACGGCGACGCCGAGATGCTCAGCAAAACTCTCGTTGGTCATACGCAGTGCGCGTCGTAGCGCATCGGCACGGCTGCCAGTCCACGAAGCGACAACGTCCACCGCTCATGTCCCTGACGGCCACGGGAGTTGCACTTCTGTTGCCCTGCGGCCGCCGAACTGGTGCATGGCTCTCAGAATGCTTCGCGGCGAGCCTGAGGGCATGAACCACAGGGTAGCGCCGGATGCGCGGCGAGTGTGCGGCTGGCGCCGCCGGGTTCGTCGAGTATGCGGCCCTCCCACGGCGAACCGGAGTCGACGTGCAGAGCCAGACAGAGCGATCGAAAATCACGCCGGAGACCGCCGCGCGCCTGGCCAGCATGCGTCACGGCATAGACGATCTACTGGACCAGGTCGCGAGGCTCCGGGCTATCCGCCTTCGCCAGCTAGCTGCCGCTCGATCCGGTCAACCCGGTCACGGAGCTCGCCGAGCTCGCGCTCGACCGTAGTCAGCGACTTGAGTACCGGGTCGTGCTCCTCGTCAGGGTGAGGCCGGACATTCTCGCTGCGGAGCACCCTGGCCAGGTAGTCCGCCGGCCATCCGAGCGCCTCGGACAGGGCCGACAGGGTCTGCGGCCGGCGTTGCCGCGAGCTGGTGTTGTGCTGCAGCTCCCGCAGGGTGGTCAGGGAGATCCGGGCCTTGGCGGCGACGTCCATCTGGGTCGTGCGCAGCTCGGCCAGGCGGCCGGAGATCGCGCTGGCGACCGCGGCCCAGTCCTCTGCCACCTCGGCCCCCACTTGCTCGGTTGCGCTCAAGCCTAGCGGCCGGATTGGTGCCGATCGAGGCCAGGGGTGGCCGGTACCGATTGACTATGATGCCAATAAGCATCAATATTGGTGTCAGTTACTCAACCAGCGGAGGGCACCTGTGACCTCAGTACCGAACACACCAGCGGCCGGCGAGCGGGCACCCGGGCCGAGTGGCACGCGGCTGGTCACGCACATACCGCACGACGTCAGCGTCCGGCTGCGCCTCCTGGCGGCGGTCACGGGGCGCCCGATGAGCCACGTAGTGGCCGAACTGCTGGCACGCGAGCTGCCGACCTCGGCGGAGCTGGCCAGGCAGATGCAGGAGATGGGAGCACGCGATGACCGCGCAGGCCGCTGACCGCGAGCTGATCGACGAGGTCAGCAGGCACGCCCTCGCCGGCCACGCGAACTCGCGCCGCATGACCCTGGTCACCAGGCCCCGGCTTTTCTGGCCGCGGCTGTTCGCCAGCCGGCGCCCGGCCCGTGATCCGCAGCAAGGACGCCCGGGCGCCCGCCTGGTCGGGACCGCCGCCGTCCTGCTGTTCGTCCTGGGAGTCGGCCTGCTGAGCGTCTCCTATGCCGCCCAGTACCGCTACGTGCTCGAGCAGCGGCACCAGGGGGTCGCCTCACTGATCGAGGCCGGGGCGCTGGACGTCGGCCTGATCATCTTTTCCCTGCTGGCGCTGGGCCTGGCCCGCGCCGGGCTGGCGGCGAAGACGGAGCGCGCTCTGGTCGTGCTGTGCGCGGCCGGATCCGCCTTGATGAACTACGCGGCGGCCGACATCACCTCGCCGCGCTCGGTCCTGGCGTTCTGCATGCCGCCGGTTTTCCTGGCCGTGGTGGCTGACCGCGTTGCCGCGACGATGCGCCGGCACGTGCTCGGCATGGGGGACGGCCGCTCCCCGTGGGCGGTCGTCGGGACGGCAGCGCTCTACGGCCTGCGCCTGTTCCTGGCATTCCCCTCCACGTGCGGCGGCCTGCGCCGCTGGATCCTGGCGGCCACGCCGCTGCCCGCGGCCGGCGGGGCATCTGCGCCTCCCGCAGTGGTGGTGCGGCAACCGCGCCGGGCGATCACCCGACAGCCCCGCAACGCCATGAGCGCCACGAAGACCGGGCAGCTCCTGGCTCTCGTGGCCGAGCGGCACGGCGCCCTAGCCGGCATCCCGGCCGGTCAGGTCTCGAAGATCGCCACGGCGCTCGCTCCCGAGGTCGGCCTGCACCCCGCGTCCGGCCGTACCGCGCTGCTGCGGGCGGTCCGCGCCGCCCGGTCCGCAGCAGAGGGTGATTCAGCATGACCAGGTTCGCCGCGCTCCTCGCCATCCTGCTGGCGGTTGCCCTGGTCTGCTGGGCATTCGCGCCGCGCCGTCACCTGCCGTGGTTCCGCGTGGCCACCCTGCGGCTGCGGCTGCGGCTGCGGCTTCACTCGGGCCGCGGGTTCGCCTGCCTGCCGGAGCTATGGCTGCAGTGGGGCCGGCTCGCGAGCTTCCGCGAGTCGGGGCGCACCCGCCCGGGCCTGCCGCTCTCGCACCGGATCATCCGCCCGTCGTCGCACTCGGTGTACCTCGGCCGGGCGCAGTACCGGCACCGGCTGCACCAGCCGATCCAGGAGAACATCACGATCGTCGGGCGGACCCGCAGCGGCAAGTCGGGCTGGCTCGCCAGGGTGATCGTCCACTTCGGCGGCGCCGTGGTCAGCGCGACCACCAAGCCGGACCTGTTCATGCTGACCAGCGGGCTGCGGTCCCTGCGAGGGCGCCCCGTGCTCGTGTTCAACCCGCAGCAGATCGGCGGCTGCCCCGCAAGGACGACGTTCCGCTGGGATCCGGTTCCCGGCTGCCAGGAGGAAGCCGTCGCGACGCGCCGCGCCACCGCGTTCACCGAGGCGGTCCGCACCAAGGGCACCGAGGCGGACGGGTTCTGGTCCGAGCAGGCGGCCACGCAGATGCCGGCGCTGTTCTGCGCCGCGGCGCTCGGCGGCCTCGACCTGCGCGCCGTCGCGCAGTGGGTGCTGTCCGGCGACACCCGGGAGGCGGAGCGGATACTGCGGGCGCACGGCCGCGCGTCGTGGGCAGCGGTCGTGGCGCAGATGCGCGGCCCGGCCGAGAAAACCGGCGCGACGGTCCGCATGGTGCTGACATCGGCGATGAAGTTCATGAACGACCCGGCACTGGCCGAGTGCGTGCTGCCAGCCCCCGGCGACGGATTCGACATCCCCGAGTTCCTGCGCCTGCAGGGCTGCCTGTTCCTGATCGGCGAGCAGCGCGGCGAGACCTCGCCGGTAGCGCCGCTGTTCGCGTGCATGGTCACCGAGATCCACTGGGCGGCGTCGCAGCTGGGCAGCGGGATGCGCGGCAGCCGGCTGGACCCGCCGCTGCTGCTCCAGCTCGACGAGGTGACCCAGATCTGCCCGATCCCGGTCCCGTCGCTGCTGGCCGACTCCGGCGGCCGCGGAATCATGATGATCATCGCCTGCCATGGCCTTGCCCAGATCGAGGACCGCTGGGGGAAGGCGGCCGCCCGCTCGGTCCTGGACACCTCGAACCAGATCTACGTCTCAGGGATCCAGGACCCCGACACGCTCGACATGGTCTCGCGGCTCTGCGGCGATGCGGCCTACCAGGAGCGCGGAGGCGAGGGCCGCAGGACCGCGTATTACCCGGTGGCGACGCCCGCGATGATCCGGCGCCTCCCGAAACGGCGGGCGCTGGTCCTGCGCGGGTCAGCGGCACCCGTGATCACGCACCTGCCGATGGCGTGGAACGACTGGCGCTACCGCTGGGCCAGGCTCCGCGGCCGGGACGTCGCGATGGCCGTCCCGGCGCTATCCATGGCCGAGCTTGACGTGCCGGTGCCGTCCGCCCTGACCGCAGGCACCGGGGCGTGGGCCGCCGCGGACATGGAGACCGCGGATTCAGTGCTCACGGCTGACCTGGCCAGCGGGCGCGCCGCGCCGGCCGCGGTGACGGCCAACGGTAACGGTCACCGCGACGGCAGCCGGAACGGCCGCGCCAGCGGCAACGGCCGCAGCGCCCGCACCTCCTACCCGTGGGACAAGCGGTGAGCACCCCGGACCCGGCCGCCGGTGACGCGGTGGCAGCCGTGCTCATGGAACTCGCCGAGATCCGCGAGCAGGTAACCGGGCTGCGGATCGCGCGGGCGGATGACCAGTCCCGGATAACGGACCTCACGGTCGCACTGCAGCACATCACCGGGCAGCGCCGCAGCGACAGGAAGGACGACGAACAGGAGGGTTACGAGCCCATCCCGGCGCCGCGGTGGTGGCAGCTAGCCGGCGAGAAGCGCGCCGACGCGATCGGCCGGCTGCGCGCCTGGGTCGCGGCCGTGTTCCGCCCCGGCTACGGGCACCTGGCCCGGCAGGTGGGCCCGTGCTGGGAGCAGCACGACCTGTGCCTGTACCTGCTGGCCTGGCTGTCGGAACTGCACGCCGCGATCTTCCTGGCGCCCGAGCGCCTGCTGACCAGCGAGGCTGACTGGCACATCCGGCTGCTGCCCGCGGCCGCGGCGCAGATGGCGGCCGAGACGGGCGGATGCGATCACCTCGCCCCGGCCGGCGGCATCACCCGCGCCGGCGCCGGCCCGTGGGCAGGGGCGCCATGAGCGCCGCGGCGGAGCGCAGCCCGCAGGGCGCGGCACTCGCCTACGCGCGGGCGGGCTGGCCGGTGTTCCCGTGCCGCCCGGGCAGCAAGGAGCCCGCGACGCGCAACGGGTTCCACGACGCGTCGACCGACGAGGGCCAGATCCGCGACTGGTGGCGCCGCGCGCCGGACCGCAACGTGGCGATCGCCACGGGCGCGCCCGGGCCTGACGTCCTGGATGTGGATGTCCGCGAGGACGGTCGGGGTTCCCGGCATTTAACAAGGCGAAGCGCGCCGGGCTGGCCGACGGCCACAGCGCGATCGTGCGCACGCCGAGCACGGGCATGCACCTGTACTTCGCCGGGACTGATCAGCGGTCCGGCTCACTGCGCGGCCAGCACCTCGACTTCCGCTCCCGCGGCGGGTATGTCGTCGCGGCGCCGAGCAGGGCCGCCGGCGGCCCGTACGTCGTGGTCAGTCACAAGCCCGCGACAGGCGGCACCGTCAGCTGGGACGCCATCCGGGAACTGCTCGACCCGCAACCCCAGCGCGGCCGTGATCACGCCCCGCGCCGCGAGCCGCAGGGCAGCGCGGGACGGCATGCCGATGTCGGCCGGCTCACCAACTGGGTCGCGGCCCGGGAACCCGGTGACCGCAACTTCCCGCTCTTCTACGCGGCCAAGCAGGCGGCCCTGAGCGGCCAGCTGGACCGCGCTGCGGTGGAGGGCTTCGTGGAGGCCGCCCGCCGGTCGGGCCTGCGCGGCGGGGAGCCCGAGGCCCGCCGGACCATCGAGTCCGGCCGCCGCGCCGCCGAGCGCGAGGCGTGGGTACCGCAGCCCCCTTTCGGGCGCGAGCCGGAGAGGGAGGCGGGCTGAGATGACCATCGCCGGGACACGCGAGCACGGGACGCGGGCGCGGTACGTGCACGGCCCCGGGCCGGGCAACGGAACCGGCTGCCGCTGCGATGAGTGCACGGCCGCCAACCGGGCCGCTGCCCAGCGGCGGGAGCGGGCGATCCTCTACGGGCGCTGGCAGCCATTCGCGGATGCCGGGCCAGCCCGGGAGCACGTGCGGGCACTCGCCCGGCACGGCATCGGGCGCCGCCGGGCTGCCGAGCTGGCTGGCATGTCCGCCGGGGCCATGAGCAGGCTGCTGTACGGAGGCCCGGGATCGCGGCCGCCGACCCGGCGGATCCGCCCGCAGACGGCCGCGGCGATCCTCGCGATCCGGCCGTCGGCGGACCTGGTAGCTCCTTATGTCCTGGTCGGCGCCGCCGGGACGCGGCATCGCGTCCAGGCGCTCGTGGCCGCCGGATGGTCCCAGGCGCAGCTCGCCGGGCAGCTGATGACGTCGCCCCGGCACGTGGGCGCCCTGCTCCGGCAAGATCGGGTCACGGCAGGCACGGCCACGGCGGCGCGGGAACTGTACGAGCGGCTATGGAGCCAGCCGCCGCCAGAGGATGACCACCGCACACGCATCGCCGCCACGCGCGCCCGCAACTACGCGGCCGCGCGCGGTTGGGCGCCGCCGATGGCCTGGGATGACGATGAGCTGGACAAGCCGGACGGGCGGCCGGCCGAGGGCTGGCGCCGGCGTGACAGGACGAGGCGCCCGTCAGCCGAGCTGGCCGAGGACGCCGCCGAGCTGTTCCGCCAGGACTACACCCACGAGCAGGCTGCCGACCGGCTGGGCGTCACCAAGGGCGCGCTGGAGCAGGCGCTCTACCGTGCCCAGAGGCGCGAGGCGGGCGGCAGGCTCACGGCGCAGGCCGGGCACGCGGCGCAGCGGGCCCGCTTCGCGGAGGCCTCGGCCGCCGCAGAAGAGCCCGCGCGTCAGGCGGAGGCGGGCTGATGACCGTTTACGTGGACGACGCTCACATCCCGGCGACGGCCGGCCGGCACACTTCGAGCTGGTGCCACCTGACAGCCGGCTCGCCGGAGGAGCTGCATGAGTTCGCCGGACGGCTCGGGCTAAGGCGCTTTTACTTTCAGCCGTGTCAGCCCCAGGGCGACGGGAGTCCCTCCTCGTTCTGGCACTACGACGTCACAGCCGGCATGCGCGCCAAGGCGATCCGGATGGGCGCGCTCAGCGTCCCGCGGGAGACCCCCGGGATCATGCGGGCCCGCGAGGCGACCAGGGCGGCCGCACAGGATCGCGCACCTGACGTGCGCAGGCACTCCTGGCGGCCGGGCGCCGACCACAGCCAGAAGGTGTGCGCGGCCTGCGGGACCGTCGCCATCCGGCGCGAGGATCCGGCCGAACCGCGCGGGTACCGGATCGCCTACCTGCGCGGCGGGCGGCCAGTCCCGCAGGACCGCATGCCGGCAGGCGGCGATCCGTCGCGACAGCCTAAGGCGGGCCGATCGCCAGGCGACCTGGAGCGCGCCGAGCGGGCCGTACGTGACGCCGGCATGGCTGCCTCGCGCCCGCCGACCCTGAGCGAGCAGACCGCCGCCCGCCTCGCCGCGGCGGGAATCACGCCCGACGATCCCGGCCTGGCGGGCATCGCCGAGTGGAACCGGGCGCTCAGCGCCGGGCAGCCGCAGCGGGAAGACGAGGCTGGCTCATGAGCCGCCGCGACGCGCAGGGCACCGTCTACCTACTCCATTTCTCCGAGCCGTACAAGCACGCCCGGCACTACATCGGGACCTCCGCGAGTTCGGGATTTCTGAAGGTTCGACGGCGGATGAATGACGCGCGGTTCGAGGAACTGGACGACCTAGGCGAGCTGGTCTCTCGGCTGGACCTGCTACTCGGGCAGCTGGTCGCGTGCGGGTGCTTCGGCGCCGGCGCTGCGCAGGACCTGCTCGACGAAATCGCTCTTGGCGTTGGAGTAGGCGTTGCGGTTGCCCGGGTGCTGGGTTGCGAGCTGCTTCTTCAGCTCTGCGTAGTCCCGGCGAAGGCGCGGGTCGGCTCGCAGCGCGTCCCGGAAGGCAAGCAGCGCCTGGGTGTGCGGGTCGGCGTGCTCGATCACGTGGAGGTGGTGGGTGCGGGCTTCTGGGCGGGGGCGCAGGAACCACAGGCGGTAATGCCGGCATGGGTCATCTGGCCAGAACAGCCAGCCGTCGGCCTCCAGCGCCGCAACGGCGTCCTGCGCCTGATCCAGGGACCGCACCGGGGCGAGCATGTCGATGACCGGCTTGGCGGGCAGCCCCGGCACCGATGTGGATCCGATGTGTTCCACAGGGGCGGCCAGCCACACGGACAGGATGGCCGAGACCCGGTCTTGCTGCTGGAGGAACTGGGCGCGCCACGCCGGGTCGTATCCGGCGATGTGCACGGACTGGTCGGCCATGGACCGACGCTACCGGCCTTCGCTGGCCCGGTCACCAGCCGGTTCGTGGTCGAGCAGGCCGAGCTCGGCGCAGTAGCGGATCGCGGTGGGGTCACTGATCCCGAACAGGCGGGTGAGCTTGAGCGGGTCGCCGCCGCTGGCGTGGGCTTCGTCGAGGATCCGGTCGGCGCGCAGGGCGTGCGCGGTGACGCCGGCCCGGCTCGCGACGTTCTGGACGTAGCTGCGGCTGACCGGTTCAAGCCCGCCCGCGGTGGCCTGGCTGACCAGCAAGTGCGGGTTGGCGGTGGCGGGCCACCGGGCGTGGCGGTGCTGGAGCCAGGCCAGCAGGTGCTCGCGGGTCAGCTCATCGAGGTGCCGGTGCCGGCCGCCGGTCAGCACGATGCCGGCAGCGGGGTCGGCGGCGTCCAGGGTGAGGGCGCAGATCTGGCTGGGGAGCAGGGCGTGGACGCCGGCGAGCAGCACGATCAGCTGCTGGTCTGGCTGGCCGAGGCGGCTGAGCAGCCCGGCGCGGAGCGCAGGTTCGAGGGCCAGGACGGGCGGCGGCTGGACGGCCCGGCCGGACAGCGGCGCGGCGGGGTTGGTGAACAGCACCCGCTGGGTCTTAAGGGTCTTGAACAGCGAGCGCATCGCCGACATGGTCAGCATCCGGGTCGCCCCGGTGAGCGTGGTGAGCTGGTCTGCGAGGTCCTCGGTGGTGACCTGGCGCAGCGACTCGTAGCGGGCCGACCAGGCGGTCAGCGGAGTGTCCAGGGCGCGCAGGTAGCCCTGGATGGTCGTGGTGTCGCGGGGCCGGGCCGGGCGCGGGCCGCGACCGCGCAGTGCCTCGATCCAGAGGCGGACCTCGGCGGCGACCGGGGCGGGAAGCAGCCCGAGCCGCGGCGCGAGCAACCGGTCCAGGACCGCATGGCCGTCGCAGCTGACGAGGCCCTGGTCTGCGAGGAACTCCACCACCCGCAGCGCGATCAGATGGCGCCCGAGAAGAAACCGCCGGACGGCCGCCGCGTCCCACGGCGGCTGGCCCAGGGCCTGCCCGCTGGTGAGCACCGCTACCAGGCCGCGCCTCGCCCGCCGCAGCGTGTCCGGGGACCAGCCGCGAGCGTGCCCGTAGCCGGCCAGGGCGACGATCAGCTGCTCGCCTGCGGGACTGATCACGGGCACTGCTGCGGGTGCCCGCGCTGCTGCCCGCTCCTGCTCCAGTGCCCGCGCGGCGGCGCGGCGGCTGGCCTGGCAGGCCCGGCATGCGCCGGCTGCCCCGATCGGCAGGTCCCGGTCGCAGGACGGGCACCGTCCGAGCCGGTGACGCCACCGGAAATGCCGGCAGGCCTTGCACCGGCCGCCGGCCAGGCTGGCCCGCTTACCGCAGTCGGCGCAGTCGCCGACCGGGTCCCGGGCACGCTGGTCACAGGTGCGGCAGCGGCCCGACCACAGCCGCCCGACCTGCCGCCCGCAATCCCGGCACCTCCCCGCCTGAGCCGCCGCCCGGCGCTTGCAGCGCTCGCACCGGTCACCGAAGTACACCGGGCGCACCTCATCGCATCCGGGGCAGTGCTGCAGGCGGGTGCGCGAGAGCCGGTAGCAGCGGGCGCACAGCCCGCCGGCCAGATGCCGCCGGACCTGACCGCAGCCGGCGCAGGCCCGAACCTCGTGCTGGGCGCGGGCATAGCAGCGCTGGCACAGGCCCGCCTTGCGGCGGCCGGGCCCGGTCGCCCCGCAGGCGGTGCACGTGACCACGGGCCAGGTGCTCATACCGGCGGCTGCGAGCGGCCGCCGCGCCGCGCCGGGCGGATCGACGGCGGGCTCGCCGCGGCCGCGGCCGGGCGCTCCGTGCTGGCTGGCTTCCCGGCGGCCGGGTCGCGGATGAGCAAGTCGCCCGGGTCGCAGCCCAGTACCGCGCAGATGACATCCAGGTCGTCAAGGCGGATCGAGATCGGCCGGCCCGACCACAGGTGCGACATCTTCCCAGCCGAGACCTCCAGGCCGGCCTCGGCGAGCAGCCGCCGCAGGTCCGAGGCCCGCCAGATGCCGCGCTGGGCCGCGGCCAGCCGCAGGTTCCACTGCATATCAGTACTCCCTGAACCGCCGGGCGGACCGCTCGGCCGCCAGCTGGTAACCGATCTCGATGGCCTCGTCGGCGACGTGAATATAGCGGACCGTAGTCGACAGCCACCGGTGGCCCAGCAGCTGCTGAACCGCCGCCAGGCTGACCCCTTCGCCATACAGCCGCGACGCGCACGCGTGCCGCAGCACGTGCGGGGTGAGCTTGGTCACCGGGCCATGAAGGTAGCGTCCGGCGGCCTGGCCGAGGGCCGCAGCGAAGGAGTCCCCGCCGATCGGCCCGCCGCGCTCGGACGGGAACAGGACGGCACGGGGAAGTTCCCAGTCATCGCGGAACTCGCCGCGGACCTCGGTGACCCACCAGATCAGCAGCATCCGTGCGTCGCCGAGCATCGGCACCATCCGCTCACGCGGCCCGGACCCGCGCGAGCCCTTACCCAGCCGCACGTGGATCTTGCCCAGCGGGCCGTGCTCGAAGTGCATGTCTTCCAGCCGCAGCCAGCACAGCTCCCGCAGCCGCAGTCCCACCTCGGCGGCAAGCCGCGCCATGGCGTAGTGGCGGGCTGCGGCCAGCCACTTGCGGGAGCCGGGTAGCTCGGCGCGCCAGGAGGCGAAGAACGCGGCCAGCGCCGCCGGGGACGGCGGCACCCGGACACGGAAGTCGCCACAGTGACGCGGCCGGTTGCACTCATCGATCGGCGAGGCGACCAGGCAGCCGGTCAGCTCGTGGATCTCGCCGCGGTAGCGCGTCTCCAGGAAGCGGAAGAACAAGTCGACCGCCACGGCCTTGCCGCGCCGGGTCGCCGGCGCATGGTGCCGCTGGTCACGGCCCAGAAACTCGTCGGCGTGCGCGGGCTCGATCTCCCACACGAGCACGCCCGCCCCTTCCAGGAACTCCTCCACCGCCGCGATCTCGCCGCGGATCGTGGCATCGGCCACGCCATGGGCCAGCCGTGCCAGCACGTACTCGGCCAGCAGGTGCTCCTGGTATGCCGCCGCCTCAGCCGGATCCGCGAGCGACCGCGGGGACCGCAGGTCCCGCACCACCCCCAGCACCAGAACCCACCTCGGCTTCACGAATCACGAAGGCTATCTCCGATAGTCGATCACCGTACTGGATTCCCGGAGCCTCATCAGGGATCTGCAAACGACACGCCGTCAGCGCGTTCACGCCGCCTGAGCTGCGACAAGGCAAGACCCGTGGCATCAAGGCCCGCCATGAACTGTCGGCAGGTCCAGCAATGGACCGAGGATCTCCCCGCACGCCTGGAGACCCACCGCGCCGGCCGCGGCGCCCGGCTGATGGAAGTGATCAATGCGGCCGGGATCGGCTTCACCCTGGCCCGGACATGGACCGGAACCAAGAGCCGCGAACGGCAGATCAAGACCCAGGGCGGCGCCAGCCGGCATTGCCCCGAGTGCGGCGTGACGCCGCGTGACCAGCAGAAGGAGGCAGTGATGTTCGGAAGCAAGCGCCGCGAGGAGGCGCGGCAGCAGGCCGAGGCCGGCGCGCCGTTCAAGGAGGCAGACCGCCCGGCGGACCTGGCGGAGGTGGTGCCGAACTACCGGCGCCAGATCACGTCGGACCAGGCCGCGCGGGTGATGGGCGAGATCGGGGAACCGCTGGCGCGCGACGCCCGGGCGCCCGGCCCGGAGCTGACGGGCAGGGAGCTTGACTGCGAGATTAACCGGCTGGCGCAGCTGTACCCCGAGCCCGGGCTGGGCGAGCCCGCGGATCCCGGCCGGTACCTCGAGGCCGGGCAGTGACGGCGCAGGATGCCGCGCGCTCCGCGCAGGACACGGCGAGCTTCATCATCACCACGCAAGCTGACCGGGGCATGCTGGCCGACGCCATCCAGCGGCATCACGAGGACCAGGCCGCATGGTTGCTGTCCGAGGCCACCACGCCAGAAGGTCGCGCGTTCGCCCGTGCGTACGCCGAGGCCGCCGCGACATTGGTGGCGGACCTGCGCGAGGCGGATCGCCCGCTGGCGCCCATGGCGGCCACCCTGCCAGACGGCACTCCGCACGCTGACCCCTTCCTGGCCGAGCGCGGCTGGCAGGCCGAGGGCGGAGTGTACGTCTGCAGGCCCGCAGCGGAGCCGGAGATGGAAGCCGGCTGGCCTTAGGAGGGCGCAGGACATGACCGAGACCGATGACGACGCGGTAGTCCGCAGCCTGTTCGCCAGCGTGACACCGCGCCAGGCAGCTCAGCTGCTGGGCAAGCTGGAGCGCGGGCACCAGGCGTTCTGGCCGGCCGTGCGACCGCTGCACGGCACGCCCGGGTGGCGGGCCGCCCTCGACATGTCCGCCGAGCTGAGTGACCTGAGCGTCGCGGCCATGTGGGCGGCATTCCAGTCCGGCCTGCGCCAGCCGGGGGAGTCACTGGAGCAGTTCGCGGCCAGGGCGGAGCGCGAATGCGCGGAGCCGCCCGCTGAGGTGGTTGCCCAGGCGGCGGCGCACCACCACGACCAGGACGGGCACCGCTACTTCACCGGGATGCCGCGGCAGGAAGAAGACGGCACCTGGCGGGCGGCCTGCGTGCAGGAAGTGTGCGCCGGCCCGTGCGCGGGCGCCTGCCCGAACGGGGCAGGGCCTTACCGCAGGCCCGGTGTCCAGACCCTGCCGCTGGAGCCTGGTGAGGCTGACCGCGCCGCGCAGCTCATGGACGGCGACCGTGCACGCTGGCCGCACGCCTTCGGCCAGCAGCAGCCAGGCAGGACCGGTCAGGCCGGCCATGACCAGGACGGCCATGAGGTCCGTGCCTGTGACCCGGAGGCAGGCCTGAGCGGTAGCGAGTCACCGCGTACCGCCGATGCCGCGCTTGCCCGGACAGCCAGCCAGCTGAAATACGGGCTCGCCGAGGCCGATCGCGCCGAGGCCGGGTGTGAGATGGAGGCAGGTGCGTGATGGCCACGGCTGAGGAGCGGCTCGCCGGGATCGCCGGGCGGATCAGGGCGTGCCCGGCTCCCGATGCACTGGCCGGCGATGACCAGTGCGCGCACGGAACCTGGCCGTGTGCCGTCACTGAGGCAGCGTGGCTGGCCCAGGGCCGCGACCGGGACGAGGAACTGCGCTCGGTCCGCGAGGCCGTTACCCGTGAGGCACTGATCCAGGACGCCGAGCGGGACACGCAGCAGGAACTGGAGGCGGCCAGCCGCGAAGGACGCCGGGCCTACCGGGAATCGGACGTTGATGCCCGCACAGAGGCGGGTGCGTGATGGCAACCGGGATCCGGTGCACGACCCCGGGATGCCGTTGTCTCGCCACGCCACAGGACCCGGCCTGCTCGCGGTGCCACCGCGAGCGGCGCCTGGAAGCGATGCGCAGCTCCCCCTCGGTATCTACACGTCTCCTGGCGGCCGTCATCGAGCGGTGCCGCATCACGACCTGGAGATGGAGGCGGGCGGGTGACCGCCTCAAGGCACGGAGACCGGGCGCTATCGACCTCCAGCGAACAACGAGCAGATGGCAGTGCTCAGATCAGGAAAGGAACTGGCATGGAAGACCAGGAAACCGATAGCCGCCAGGACGCAATAACCAGGGCGGCCAGCGACGCCTACTTCGCGGCGGATTCGTCCGTGATGCGGCTAGCGGAGGCCCACGGCGCGGAGATCAGGGAGCGGCCCGTCTGGCCGGGCTCGTTCAGCAAGACGCGCTATGCCGAGCCGCTGGCGGGTATCCGGGCTGCCCAGACCGTGCGGCGCTCCGCCGACCGCGTCGCTGGCGACTACGTGCGGCATGCCCGCGTCGAGGGCATCGGCTGGCGGGAGATCGGTGGGGCCCTGGGCCTGGCCGAGGACGGCCAGCGCACCGGCTATGACCTGGCGGTCGTCGCGTACGAGCAGGTAACCGGCGAGCCGGACGTGTTCCGCGAGGTCAGCTTCCACTACTCCTGCCCGGCGTGCGGGCAGGGGATCAGCGACCGGGGGCCGTATGAGAGCCATCCGGAGGACAACGAGCGCGGTCACGCCGAAGACTGCACGCGGCTGGCCGCCGACGTCGCGGCCTGGCAGGCGCAGCAAGACGCCGAGGACGCGGAATGGGAGGCCTGGACACGACAGGGCAACCTTACCGAGGCCGAAGCAGACGCAGCCGGGGCTGAAAAACATGCCGCAGCACCGGCCGAGGACGCGGAGTTTGAGACGGAGGCAGGGTGATGGCGCGCGGGCCGGTGAGGGAGTGGTGGATCAGCACCCGGCAGCAGCACCGCGGCGACTGGTCGCAAAAGCCACCCCGGCAGGCCGTGGTTTCGTGCGGGGCGAGCGGCTGCCGGCGCGAATGGGCGGCCAGACTCCAGCGACCGGACGGATCAAGGGCATTCGTCTGCGCGGAGCACGTGGTCGGCATCGTGACCGGGCAGGCCGTGCCGGCCGCCAGCCCCGCGCCGGGCCGGGACGGCTATCCCGGCTATGCCGCCACGCACACCGCCGGCCACCGCCCGGTGCCGCTCGCGTGGCCGGAGGGCAACGGCCGCGGCAGTCACTGGCTGCGGCCAATCGGAGGCGGCAAGGAGCCACGGACAGGATCTGGCGAAGGCGCCAGGAGCGAGATCACGGCGGACCCGGCGGATCGTGGCCCGGTGGCGCGCATACAGCAGCTCGTCGGCAAGCTGATCGGCTCACCGGCTGCCGCACAGCTGATCGTCGGCAGGGACGCCGGCATCGAACTTGAGGCGGGATAACCAGTGTCAGGTAGCGACATCACGGCCCAGTACACGGCGCGGGTAGCGGCCTCGCCTCACCTGATAAGCGTCGGCGAATCCCGAGCTGTGGCCTCGCGGGTGGCAACCCTGACCGATGCCGAGAGCCGCCAGGTACTGCACTACCTCGCGGGCGTCAACCCGCTGGTGGTGGACATGGGCATCACCGCCATCAGGGCTCTGCAGATCAGCCGGGCGCCGGAATGACCACCGGCTGCGGCTGCGGCACCCCCGGGTGCCGGGGCATCGCACCGGGGCCGGGCGAGAAGTGCGCAGGCTGCCGGATCGCGGCTGAGCCGAACCCGGTCATGCGGGCGCTGAAGCGAGCGGCCGAAGCCGTGCTGAGCGGCCCGGCGGCCGACAGGGATTACCACCTGCTCAGGAGGAGCGACGCTCAGGCCGACCGGGAGGCGGGATCCTGATGCCGCTGCACAGCACGACCGGACGGCCTGCCGCTGGGCACGCAGACCGATCTGGACCTCCGGCGACCTCGGTCAGCGGCAGCAGCACCTCAGCCGAGTTGCTGGGGTAGCTGTAGCTGTAGCTGTAGCTGTATCTGTAGTGCCCCAGGTAGATCCTCGGCTCATGCCGCTCGTTCTGCGCGAGCGAGACGGACACGTCCTCGGCGCGGCTGGTGATGCGGCTGTGCACCACGACGGGCATGCTGGCGTGCTCACTGGCCCGCATCGATTCCGAGCTCGCGGCCGAGCGCGAGTCAGGCGTCGGTCAGGCCCAGGTCGGCAGCCTGGTCGCAGCACAGGCCGCCGCACGCTGCCTCGCATGCGGCGCAGAACCCGGCGGGTCCTGGCACTGGATCGCCTCGGCGAGTGCCTGGCCGAGGACCTCGCGCTGGTCGGCGGAGAGCGCGGTTGCTCAGTTGTCGCTCACTGTCCCGCCTCCCGTTCAATAGCTGCGGTGCACGTCTCGTCGACCTTCAGCCTGTGCATCGCCTCGCCGTCACGGCCGGCACAGGCGCAGCGGATGGGATCCGGGGCTGCGTCGGCCTGCCCGCGCGCGCCGTCCAGCTCTACGCCGCAGGCAGCGCGCTGTACGTCGCTGACCCATGACGGATCGTGCTGTCGCTCCGCTCCGCGCCGCCCGCGTGCGTGTACTCGGTGCTGTGCGCGTGGACTATGAGGTGACCACCTGTTTGCAAGGCACAGCCGGAGTGTCCCGCATGGTCGCTGACCTTGGTACCCTCCAGTTGATGATCCAAGGACGTGCGGCCAGATCCAGCCACGTTGGCGTCAGCCGTGGGTGTGAGTCCATGCCGCCTGTCCGGCTCGTTCTGCTAAGTGCCCGGGCCGGTGGTGGCCCAGGATCCCGAGAGGCTCGTGCAGTGGTCTCTGCCAGCGCTCGGAGCAGCCGGCCTTGCCGCAGATGACCTCGAGGTGGCCGCCGCGGGCGGCGCCCGGCGCGTCACGGTTTAAGGCCAGCGGGTCCACAGGCGGGAGCTGCGCGTCGCATGCGATCGGCTTCGCCGAAGCCTAGACCCGGCATCCACTCGCATCCCCGGCGATGCCTGACCCTAGTCGGCTTTGCATCACGCTCGCTACCTAACGGCACGATCTATTCCCAAGCACCCGTATGAGGTCTAACATCTTCTTCAATGTGATTAGGTGATCTGATCCACGGCGGAGGTCGAGTGAGTCGGATACGCTATCTGCTCGCGGGGGTTCTTGCGCTTGCCTTAGTGAGTTGTACGCCAGGTGTGCCCACTTCTGAGCCCTCATCTTCCGCAGCCCAACATTCATCTTCCGCAGCCCAACATTCATCTGTGCCCTCCACTTGGCAGGCCAACTGGGCTGGATATTCTTTTCACCCCCAACGGGGATTCGTAATCTGGGCTGGTGCGCTGTGGAAGGTTCCGAAGGTCTATTGTACTGGGGCGCCGACGGCCATAGATGGCCGCACAGCGCGGGTAGCGGTTTGGGTTGGCCTCTGGGGTGGGCCAAATACGAAGCAAGGCATAGATGATGCATGGCTACCACAGGTCGGAACCGTCTCTCACTGTCAGATAGACCGTAAATTCCCGCCCGCCTACAATGCTTTTGCCCAGATGTACCATGCGGGAGGTTGCAATATTCCAGGGGACAGCGGCTGCTATTCTCAGACGCTCGGTTTGTCGGTGCAGTATGGCGACCGCATGGACGGTGAGGTCGAGTATCACTTCGTGGGGCAGGGAGTGCATGCTGGTGAATATCAATTCGCATATTATATTGCTGATATCACTCGCGGTACCCAGGACAGTGGCATGTTGTACACTGCCCCAGATGTGCTTCGGTCTGAGGTGGAGTATCAAGGAGGAGCCATTGTAGAAGACTACAGTGATTCAGGTGGTCTGGCGCAATTTACCACTCCAGTCGCATTCATGAAAGCCAGTGCTGGTGGCCCTAGGGAAGGTGTGCTTCTAAACGCACAGCCCTTCGCATGGCATATGTACATCTCTGGTCATCAGCTCGCCGAACTGGGCTCTATCAGTGATGGGCATTTCCAGGTAAGATGGGCGAGATGGAATTAGCTCATCTAAGATGACATTATCGAACAGGAAGAGTACATGAAGAATGCAATAGATCTGTAATCACTACAGATACCGATACCGAGCAATCCTACGAAACTAAGGAATCATGGCTATGAGGCTACTTATCGCGGCAGTACTAGTGGTTGTCGCCATGCTCGGATTAGGAGCCTGCAGCGGAAAATCGCAAGACTACATTAACGGCTACCAGGCTGGCTATTCTAATGGAAGCACTACGACCAGCCTCACTTACATGACCCAGGCTGAAGCATACACTTTCTGCAAGCCAAATTCAGATACAGCTAGCCTTAGTGGTTTCGACTCGGATTACGTCACTGGCGACCTGGCCGGCTGCATAGACGGAGCAACGGGACACAGCGACCGCTACGGCAACTGAGCATAAAGCAGTGTACTTCGGCCAGAGCTGGTAGCAACTCTTGCGTCAGCCCACGTCGGGCAAACAGAAGCTTTATAGGTAACGCGACTCTCATGGACTGATTTTATGCAACAGTAAATGCTCGCATGATGAGGAAAGCGATTGACTGATAGGCGGTCCTCGCCCGGTGAAGGCACCCGGAAGTCGATAACGTCCATGTTAGGCTTGTCTCGGTTACATTCGTCGCAGAAGACCAGAGCTGAGGCAGCGGCCTCGGGCAGACGGTCCTTGACGATATGCCCGTTGCTAGGATCTGTGATCAGGGCGCATCTGACCCGAATCCGCGAGTAGTGCGCGGAGTTGATCTTCAGCGTTGTTTCTGATCTTCGCGGGTGCTGTTTCGGGTTTCGGGCGGGCTTGATGCCCGGTTCGCGGGTTCCAGGTTCCGGGGCGGGGCCGTGGGGCCGGTGGTCAGGGCATCGCGGGGAGAGCCCGCAGGCGGGCGAGGACCTCGGCGAGCAGGCCGTGGCCGGGTGACAGCCGCAGGATCAGCTGCCCGGGCGCCGATCGCGAAGAAGATCTGCTCATCGTGGGCGGCGCGGGCCACCTGCCCGGCGAAATAGCCCGCGTCGGCGCGCGCCGCGACACGGTCCCCGGCCCGGACCCGTTCCGGCAGGGCTGCCAGCGCGCGGCGCAGCAGGCCGGCCGCGGTCGCCCGCGGGTCATCGGTCCCGGCGCCCAGGTCAGCGGCCAGCACGATCTCAGTTTCGGCCCATGCGGCCACGTGCGGGCGGCCCACCCGCTGTCCCTGGTTGTTATAGGCCACGCCGCGCTTCTTGTGGCCACTGACCACTGCCAGTACGGCCGCGCCGTTGCAGCCATCAGCGCATCCGGTTGGATGGCAGTCATGCGGCCCTCAGCGCGCCGGCCGCAGCGGGTGCGGTTGCCGTCCTGCCGCCACGGCGGCTTCACCCGCAAGATGTGCGTCTTCGCGGTGCTCACAAGTCACCTCCCGGCGGCAATGCCTTGCGGCGCCCGTGCGCTGGCCGGGTCGTGGCCGTGACGTGCCACGGGCGGCACGTCGAGCCGGGCCTCTACGAAGACACGCACTAGAACCGACGCGCCCCGGTCGGCGTACGGCTCCGACACGCTGACCACGTCGAAACCGGGCGCATCGATCAGCAGGTGCGCCATCTGGCGAGATTCATCAGCGGTGCCCCACAGCCTTATCTTCATTGCCCAGCCTGTGGATCTGCCAGTTCCGCCACCAGGTGGCCCCGCAACGTCGCCAGCGTCTGCGTCATCCGGTCAACGGCCCGCACCGCCACGTCCAGGTCGCGGCCCTCGAGCCCGTACAACTCGCGGGCCAGGATCCGCACGTCCATGTCCAGGCCGCTGATCACTTCGCGGGTGGCCTCGAGCTGCGCTCGCCGTGCGAGCCCGGCCTGGCGGCGCAGTTCGGCACCCGTGCTCCGCGTGCTCACTGTCCTGCCTCCAGGTCTGCGTCATGCAGCACCGCGGGCGTCGGCCGTCCGGCTGCGGCAGCGAACTCGGCGTCCGCCTGCGCCTCCGCCAGCGTGCGGCGGCTGAGCATCACGTAGTCACCGAAGGGCAGCTGCGCCAGCTCGGTAGCCAGCCGCGCAGACCGGTCCGCGCGCTGCCGGTGGCAGGTGCGGAGCGAGGCGTACTGTTCCCCGGCCAGCTGATGGCTGGCCGCCTTGCGACGCAGGTCGTCATGCTGCCGGTTCAGCGCATCTAGAAGTAGCAGCCGGTCATCAGCCCGCAGCGCGTAACTCATGACCCGGCCTCCGCACCCCGGCCGGGCATGTCGTCAAGCCGCGCGGCATCGGCTGCCCAGGTGCTGTCGATCTGCCGGTTGAGCTCGCCGAGGCGGTCCAGGCCCGCGCGGTTGATCACGAACATCTCGCTGATACCGGCGTCGCTGACCGCCTGCGCGGCGGCGTAGGCCTGCCGCTCCCGCTCGTGCGCGGCGGCGATCTTGGCTGCGTGGCCGTCCTTGAGCGCCCGGGTCACCAGGCCTTTCGCCGCGCGGTGGCGACGCCACGCTGCCGTCTGCGCGGCGGCCAGGTCGGCCATGCGCACGTCGGCTACCGTGCGCTCGGCCTCGCTGACGGCCATCAGTTCGTGCAGCCGAGCGCGCTCCGCGTCCTGCTGCTCGCCGGCGCTCACTGCTGGCCCTGTCGCGGGCACAGGCCCCGGAGCATGGCCGCGTAGCAGGGCTGGTCCGGGTCCAGGTCGGCGCAGACCATGCAGCCCTCAGACTCTCCTGCGTGGTCGGCGAAGTCGCCTCGCGAGCACACGCCCGGCGCGCAGACGCAGGCCCGGGCGGTCGCGTCCCACGCCTCGCGTGCCTGCTGGAGGCGCTTCAGTTCGGATCGCAGCGCGGTCCGGCGCGCGGGGCCAAGAGCCGCGTCGGGCTCGGCGCTGGCGCCGAGCTGATCGAGATACGCGCGCGCCTGGCGGATGCCGGGGGAGTCGAGCAGGTCCGGTGCCTGCTGGCGGCCGCACGTCTCACCGGGCTCCAGCCAGTGCGCGCCCCGGCCGTCCTCGTCAGCGTGGGCACACAGGACCGCGCCGGCCGTTCCGCTGACGTCGGCCGGCTGGCTGCGCGCGGGCGGTTCGGAGGCGCGCACGACGGCGTTAGGCCCGGAGAGGCCGAGCTCGGCGGCCAGGTCGTCGACCTTGGGCCAGCGCGGGTCGTCGGCCAGTCCGATGCAGCCGTCTGCGCTGACCAGATCGGCCAGGGTCATCGCGGTGATGGCAGCGTCGCGGTCCATGAGCCGCTGGGGGGAGCCAGGACACCCGCCCGGCGTCACCTGCCCCGCGAAGTGGCGCAGTTCCGCGGTGTGCGGTGTCACGTCGCTGCGCATGATCTTGTCCGTGATCGTGAGGGTCATCGGTCACGCCCCCGCTTCGGGCGCGGTGGCCTCTGCGCGCCCAAGCCCAGCGCAGCGCTCGCCCGGTTCCGGCCAGTGCGACCCGGCGCCGTCCCGGTCGGCGTGCGCGCAGAGCACGAGGTGCGTGGCTGCGTAGGCGTTCGCCGAGCCAAGCTCGGGATGGCCGCTGGTCTGGATGCCGATGTTGTCGGGGTTGCCGATGCCGTCCGGGTACGTCTCGGTTGCGGGGGCGCGGGCGAGCGCCGCGGCGTACTCGGCGTGGCTCATGCCGAGCCGGCCTTCTGTCCAGGTGAGCATGTCGTGCTGACCATCTGCCCAGGCCCGGTAAGCCGCCCGCGCGGCCGCCTCGCCGGTGCCTAGGGCGTCGGCGACCTGTGCCCAGCTCGCGCCGGCCCGCAGCGCGTTATCTGTCTCGAAGGACGGCTTGTAGGCACGGGCCAGGTACTCCGCTGTGGCTAGCAGTTCCAGGTGCTCAGCGGCCGTCAGCGGGTCCGTGTCCCCGGTGCCGTGCCTGGCGGCGTCGTACTCGCCAGAGGCCCGCAGTCTCGTGTAGGCGCGGGCAAGGTGATCCCGCATGCTCAGTTCGTCGTGGCGCTCGCGGGCACCAACGGTGCCGGGACCGTAACGCAGGGCTGCGTCGTCATAGGTGACCGGCCCGGCCGCCGGTGACGCGGGCTCGCGAGGTTCGACGGCGCCAGACTCGCTGGTCCTGGTGGGCCGTTCCTGCGGGCGGTGGTGTGGGATGGTCATCTCGGGTTGTTCCTTCCGGTAGCTCGGACGGGGTAGCCAAAGGGCCGCCGCATGCGTTCGCGCGCATGCGGCGGCCCGGTCTGTAACGGGGGGAGGATGGCTCGGCGCGTCGTAGCAGTTGTCGTAGCAGTGCACGCAAAAGCAGCGCCGTTCCGGCACGTGCTGAAAGCGGTTCTGAGCTGCGTACTTGCGCTACGCGGGACGGCCCTGCACCATGGCCACGGTCACTCGTAATGAATAGGTCATCGGTTCGATTCCGATAGGCGGCTCTGTACTTGACCAGCGAAAACGCTGCCCCGGCGGTCACTGCGGTGACCCCTTCGGGACAATTTTCGGGACAGTTACCCCGAAGAGCGCCCGCCCGACCCGCGCCGCGGCGTCGTGCGCCAGCGGCGATGACACATCGACGTAGTCGCGCGTGACCCGGATATCGGAGTGGCCGAGCATCTCCTGGATGACCGGCAGCGCGACGCCCTGATGTATCGCGATGGTGGCCGCCGAGTGGCGCATCGCATGCGTCCCGGCGTGCTCGATCCCGACCTCGGTGAGGATGTCCGACCATTGCTGCCAGTCGGCGCGCGGGTCGACCGGCCGGCCGTTCTCCTGGCACCAGACAAGATCGTGATCTTCCCACACGTTCGCGGCCGCCATGCGCTCGCGTGCCTGAGCCCGGCGGTGCGCGCGCAGCACGGTGATCAGCTCGGGCGGCAGCGCCACCGTCTTGCGGCGGCGTTCCTTGATCTCGCGGAACACCAGGCCGCCGCCGCGGCGCTGCGGGCACTGCGCCGCGTGCCCCGTGCATCCCGGCTCGCACAGACGCGGAGCACCGGCCGGAATACACACGTGACGCCGTCCTGACTTGCGGGCCGCCTTCGGGCAGTTTCGCGGGCACGGCCGCCGGTGACAACCGGCGGCGCACTTCGCGACATCCGCGCAGCCATGGCGCCATGGCAGCCGCTGAAGCTGCCACCAGACCCGCATCTCGCCGGTGGCGAGATCGACGAACGGCCACCGCAGGCCGAGCGCCTCGCCCTGGCGCAGCCCGCAGGCGAGGCCGACAGACCATCGCGAGCTGTTGCGCCGCTCGGCGACCGCGGCGAGCACGGCGCGGGCCTGCGCCTCAGTCAGTGCCTTCTTCCGAGCCTGGCCCAGCCGGGGCGCCTCGACCAGCCGCCAGTGAGCCACCAGTCCTCATCGAGGTTTCGGACCGCATCGACTACCCGATAGCGAGAAGGAAGAGCGGCGAGCGTCCAGTAACGCATGTGAGACGTGGTGGCGCCGATGTCGCTCACTCCCTGATAGGGAGTCATCGCCAGGTCCCAGTCAGCAACGTGGAGTCCGTGCTGGTCGTTGTCCACCGCGACGCCGGGAATCTCAGCCACCAGTGCGTACGCGAAGAAGAGCGTGCCGGGAATGCGACTTGCGTGGCCGCTCTCGGTCAGGTCGCGCCAGATGCGCTCGACCATGGTCCGCGTCACCGGTGCGCCTAGCCCGTCGGGCGTGCGGGCCTCGTCAGACGCCCGGACGATAGCGTTGGAGCGAACAGTAACGATGCGGTTGGCGACCCCCCTGTCGATGGTCGCGATGGTTCGTCCAGTCGCCATCGCCTCGCGGCAGATGGCTTGAGTCTGCGCCCAGGCATCGGCGCCGCTGCGCGCCGCGCGCGCTCCACCGGGTGCTGCCAGCCAGCGAATGCGCAGTGGTCGGCCGCGGTCAGTTTCGGCCAGTCCGGCCTTTACGAGGATGGCAGCAACGTAGGTGCCCGCTGATCGCGAAGTCTCACCGTCGAGGAATCCGTTCAGGGACTCGGGGTTGGTTGGCACCCCGTACCCGGCGCCCAGCTCAGTCCAGTCCCTGGCCGCCAGCCACGGACCCAGCTCCTCCAAGACTTGCCACAGGATCCGCCGCCTGCTTTGTTGGTGCCCGAGCAAGAGCACCAGAACGTCGTCGTGGTACTCCGCGACCTTGAAGAGCGCAGGATGACTGGTGAGCGTCTCGAGGGTAGATCCAGGCGGGATCGCCGCGGTGATCGCTGACTGTACTGTCACGGCGGCGTGAAATCCCGCGCAGGGCTTCGGGCGGGGCCAGAAGACCTGAGCCGCGGTGGCACCGACGAAGTATGAGCTGACATGGCTGGATCCTAGACTCTAGGCAAGCTCTAACATTGCCGCCCACCCTTCAATCCGCTACATGAGTCCGGCTGTCTGAGTCGCGGGATATGCACGCGATGGCCCTCGCTCGGATTGACCGACAGCCCAGCGTTCACCCAGGTCAGCAGGCAACCGAACGGCTTACCGCACCCGGTCTTGGAACCGCTAGGCAGTGACGGGCTGTCGCCCGGGCGCTGAGCGCCGCAAACGTGGTCATCGTTGATGCGCTGGCGGCCCATTTCTGGCCCATTAGCAGCCGTCTCCGCAGGCAGGTGAGCTGCTATCGCATGCCCGATGCGGTCAGGAGCTTGACCGCGCCAGCTCATCCTCATCCGCCGCCGGTGTCGGCAGAGTCCAGCTGGCCGAGCAGGGACATGATCATCTCGGCCAGGCCGGAGTCCCCGGCGGCCTGGGCCAGCAGGCCGCCGAACCGCTCTGGGCCCGCGGGCCCGTATGGCCGTGGTCGGCGGAATCGAACGTGCCCGGGCTCGCCCTGCCAACACGCTTTCCAACAACGTTGGCCAGCGTCCGCCGAGAGCCGCCACCGTCCGTGACCTGCCCGGATTCGTGCCGGGCGGCCGGTGGTGAACGGCTCCGGACGGGGGTGAATGAGACCGGAACTGAGACCAGGCCCCGCCGCGCGGTCTGGCATGCTGGCTGGCTGCCGGGAGGCGGCCGATGAGCGTGGAGGCGATCTCGTGGGCGCTGAACCTGGCCCCCGTTCCGGCTGAGCCTCCAGGGCCTTGATTTGGGTGTTCAGGCTCCCAGCACGGCGGCCAGGGCGCGAGTGACCTGTGCCGGGCAACCCCGTCGGCGCAGTCGCGCCGCGGTACCGACAGCAGCCGCTGGCGGAGGATGGCCGGGCTGGTGCGGCCGCTACGGCACTGGCACGGTCCTGGCGGTAGCGCTGTACACCTGGTGCAACCTGATGCTCGACACGTTTGCCGATCCAAAGCGCCGTGGCATACGCAGGCCGGGGCGACACCGGCCGGGGACGGAGTACCGAGACTGGAAGCGTCCCGCCGGCCGGGCGAGCACTGCGCGACACATCGCCTCTTCCACCGCACGGCACGCCTCCTTCGCTGCGCAATCGGCCGCCAGCGGCCAACTCCTCGCCGGCTGGCGAGCCTTGCCGTGCGCCAGGACAGCGGCCAGAGCATCGAGTTCCTGCCAATCTTGGCCTAGGGGTGCTGTCAAACCCGCAGGCCTTGGCTCTCGCGCAACTCGGGTGAGTAACTCAGGATCGCCAGTCACTCGGCGCGGTAGACGACGCGGCGGGGTGCCACAGGCGGTCAGTTCGCCGAAGCGCTCCTGGTCAACGATGGCCCGCACCTGGGCGGGCAGGGCGGCGGTCGGCTCGCCACAGTCGGAGGCGGGCATCGGCCCCACGTGCAGGGCTGTCCCGGACAGGTATGCGAAACTGTCCCGAAAGTTCTGCCCTGGCCCTGGGAGTCCTGCCCCGGGCACAACGCCACCATCATGTCCGCGAACGGCGGCCGTCATCAGTATAGGAACCGAGGTGATAGACACGATCTGCATAGCTAGCTGATTCCCAGGACAGGCAAGCAGGGGTGCGCGTCAATTTCGTAGGGGTTTTGGGTTGTAGCTGGCTGTCGGCCTAGTCTGGGTGTTGTAAAACACTCAGACTAGGAGGCGGTGTGCCAGAGGGGCTTGATGAGCTGGCGGGACTCGAGCGCCGGCGGGAGGAGCTGTACCGGGAGCTGGCGCGGGTCGGGGACTTCCGGCGGGGGTCGCTGAACGGGGTGCGCCGCAGGTGCGGTAAGCCGAACTGCGCGTGCGCCGCGCCGGGTCATCCCGGGCACGGGCCGCAGTGGAACCTGACGCGGACGGTGGAGGGCAGGACGCGGGCGGTGCACCTGAGGCCGGGGCCTGAGCTGGAGAAGGCGCGGCGGGAGGTGGCCGAGCACGAGCGGTTCCGGGACCTGGTCGGGCAGGTCACGGAGGTGAACGAGGCGATCTGCCAGGCCCGCCCGGCGGTGCCGGGCGAGGCCGGCGGTGATGCCCCTCCCGGGCCGGGAGGGGAAAAGGGGGGCTCCGGGCGGCCCTCGCGCAGGAGAGGGCTGCCGAGCTAGGACGGCTCGCCGCGGAAGCGGCCAGGGTCCTGGGCTGCGGTGATGCGGGCATGGAGGCCGCTGAGGCGGTGATCCGCGCCGGGCTGCTGCGGCTGGGCGGGAGCATGCTGGAGCAGGTGCTGGCCGCCGACCACGGCCACCGGGGTCCCCGCGTCCCGTGCGGCCAGGGCCACGAGGCGGAGTTCGCCGGCTACCGGGACAAGTCCTTCGACACGGTCCTCGGCCTGGTCACGGTGACGCGGGCCTGGTATCACTGCGCGGCGTGCAAGCACGGCCTCGCGCCGCGTGACGCCGATCTCGGCGTCACCGGGGAGGGCATGTCGCCAGGCCTGCGGGCGATGAACGACCAGGCATCTGCCGCCGTGCCGTTTGCCAGGGCCGCGAGCCTGCTGGAGGACCTGGCCGGGGTCCGACTGACCGCCAAGCGGGCTGAGCGGGCAGCCGAGGCCAGCGGGACCGCCGTCGCGGCGGACGCGCGGGAACGGGCCGCGCTCATCACCGCCCGCAAGCTGGTCCCGCTGCCGCCGTCCCCGCTGCCGGACAAGCTCTACGCGGTCATCGACGGCACCGGCGTCCCCGTGACCGCGAGGGAACCAGCCGGGCGGGCCGGCAAGGGCGAGGACGGCCGCGCCCGCACCCGCGAGGTCAAGCTCGCCGTCTTCTTCACCCAGGACAAGCTCGACAAGGACGGCTACCCGGTCCGCGACCGGGACTCCACCAGCATCATCGCCACCTTCGAACCCGCGAGCGTGTTCGCGGGCCTGGTGAAGGCCGAGGGCATCCGCCGTGGCGCAGATCACGTCCGGCAGCTCACCATCATCGGCGACGGCGCGCCCTGGATCTGGAACATCGCCAGCGCCAAGTTCCCCGAGGCCACCCAGATCGTGGACCTCTACCACGCCCGCGAGCACCTGCACGACCTCGCCCGGTCCCTGGAGTTCATGCTGCTGGACCGCAAGGACGAATGGCTCGCCGCCCGCCTGGAGGACCTCGACTACGGCGACATCGACGGCATCTGCGAAGCCGCCCGCGCCTACCCCCTCGAAGGCGTGAAGAAAGACGAGCTGGCCACCGCCCTGGGCTACTTCGAGAACAACGCCCCGCGGATGCGCTACAAGTGGTTCCGCCAGTGCGGCCTGTTCACCGGCTCCGGCGTCGTCGAGGCCAGCTGCAAGACCGTCATCGGCCAGCGCCTCAAGCAGTCCGGCATGCACTGGACCGTCAGCGGCGCCGACGCCATCATCGCCCTGCGCTGCCGCGAGGCCAGCAGCACCTGGGAAGCCATCTGCAACAGCCCCCGCACTCAGACGCGCACCGCCTGAACAGGAGCATCCCGAAGATGATCTTGGTTACCTACAAAATTGACGCGCACCCGGCAAGCAGGCGCTGAACCATCGCCCACCCGAGTGACGACTAGGCTAGTACGCGGGCCGCTACGACCTACATGGCCAGCGCGCCAGCCCGGCACTGACTGCCGGACAAAGCGCGATCGGCTGGCCCGGTCGTCGCAACTTGTAAGCGCAAAGGCTGTTGACTGGTGACGGCTTTCTCCAGTGTCCGGGCGGCTAAACTTCGGAGGGAGTTACCCTTCCGATCGATCGGCACGGGCAAACACTCTGGGGCACTCGCGACGAACGCCACTGTACGACACGAAGATCGAAAGGCTCGGAAAATGCCTCTGACGCACGAGTCGGTAGTTGAGAAAATGGCCAGAAGGCAAGGTAAGAAGTCCCTGCTACTGGTCATGGACGGGCTTGGTGGCTTCCAGACTTCCCAAAAATCCTCAGAGCTGTCTGCTGCCAGTACTCCCAACATGGACCGACTGGCCTACGAGGGGGCTTGTGGTTTGCATGACCCTGTTTCTCGGGGAATTACGGCCGGCTCCGGTGCAGGGCATCTCGGCCTTTTCGGATATGATCCGTTGAAGTATGAGATCGGCCGCGGGATTATCACGGCTGCGGGCATCGGCTTCGACTTGCTGCCTAGAGATATTGCTGCGCGCGCGAATTTCTGCACTATCTCGCCTCAGGGAACGGTGCTTGATAGACGAGCCGGACGGCTTTCAGACATAGACGCACGACGCCTGTGCGACCTGCTTGCGAAGCGAATCGAACTTCCCGGTATCGAATTCTTTCTGCAGCCCGAGAGTGAACACAGAGCTCTTCTAGTGCTCCGCGGACCTAACCTCAGCCCCGCGCTTAGTGATACGGACCCACAAAGGGTAGGTGTGCCTCCGCTCGTTGCAACTCCCAGACACGATTCCGCTAGGCGAACAGCCGAAATCGTCCATTCCTTTCTAGATCAAGCAACCGATCTCTTGAAAGGCGAAGCGAAAGCCAATGGTATTCTACTGCGCGGATTCGACGCTATTCAGGACATGCCATCCTTCGCAAGCCGATACCAGGTTAACCCAATCGCTATAGCGGCGTATCCCACCTACCTAGGAATCTGTCGGCTATTGGGCTTCGAAACCCTGAGGATCGAGCGGGGAGTGGCAGAAGAAGTCGCCGCTCTGCCGACCCAGATGGCCAGACACGACTTCGCGTTCCTGCATGTCAAGAAAACAGACTCTGCCGGAGAGGATGGGGACTTCGATCGTAAGGTCGCAGTAATTGAGGAGGTGGATGCGTTGATCCCTGCCATTCTAATCTCTGGCGTCGAGGTCCTAGCGATAACTGGTGATCACTCCACTCCTGCCCAGATGCTGGCTCATTCCTGGCATCCAGTGCCCGTAGTTATATGGGGCGGCACTGCCGCTGCGGACAGGCTCGGGGGGTTCGATGAGGTTTACTGCCGTCAAGGATCCCTCGGCCGCTTCGATGCGAAATTCCTAATGCCACAGCTTCTTGCTAGTGCCGGACGCTTGACAAAGTACGGGGCCTAGCCTCGGCCAGCATGACATTCATCGAAGCGCTTGGGACGACAGGAGTGAATAATTTGACAGTCGATCCGAGTCTGTGGACCACATTGCTTAAAGGGACTCGTGCGTGGAACGAAATGAGAACAAGTATCGGGGAGTCGTCACAAATCGACCTGTCGAGGCTCAACTTTTCGGCTGCCTCTAACTCTACGATCGTGGAGGATCCCTATGACTACTACTTTGACGGTTTGAACTGTGCTGGTATTACTCTGACAGAAGCAATTCTGGACGATGGAAGTTTCAACGGTGCCAGCTTCGCGAAAGCTGACCTATCCTACGCCTCGATCGCGAGGGCGTCCCTAAGGAGGGCAGATCTTCGCGGCGCCAGCCTCATAGGCACCTTGTTCCGGGCCGCTGACCTAAGGGATGCAGACTTCTCTGGCGCCGAACTAGGGGACTCAGCTTTCCTGCGCATTGACCTGAGCGAGTTCCGTGGGCTAGGAAGCACGCGACACAGATTCCGCTCGATAATAGACGTGGCTTCCTTGGAACTTACTGTGGAGGGCCTGCGTTCCCATAAAAAGCAAACTCGCGACGAATTGCTTAGACAGACCGTCACCTTTCTGATCAACTGTGGAATACCGGTAGCGTACGTATCCCTATTTCAATCTCTAGTGACGCGTGGTGACACCGCGTCAGAGACTCTGCGGTAGGGAGGTGCTACCAATCAGGCGGTCGTCTACCGAGCGTGGACCGGCGATTTCTTGCCCGGCTTCGTTTCCTGCAGCGACGGCCGTTCTGGCGGCGGCCAGGGGGAACCGGCACCAGGCGGTGCCTGGCGACCAGAACAAAGGTACCTACGGCCGTGTGGACGACCACCACTCCAACAGCCTCTGACGGACGGCTCTGCGGCCCCACGTGTGTATCCGCGACAGAGCGCGCACCATGCTGCTCGGTCTGCAGAGTGGCTGTAGGGCTGATGTCGGAAATGGAACCTCGCAAGTTGACCATACCTGGACTCGCCAGGTGCTATCGTGCACCACACTTCTTACTCAGCGGAGCGTGTGGTGACAATCGTTAACATCCTCATTGCCGTACTGTCGGTGATCGCGAGTCTCATCGCGGTATGGCAATTTTCCATCTATCTTAAAGACCGCGACCGTATTACCTGGAGGGTCGTTGAAAAGTCTATGCGTACAGTTATAACTACCATGCATCGCGCGAACTACAGGCCGGATATGATTATCGGAGTAGGTCGCGGAGGAGCGATTGTCGCAGGTATGCTGGCTGGAAATCTGGGGCACGTGCCTCTGTTCGTTGTCGACACAGAGCTGGACAGGACTACGAGAGCTGTTAGGGCGAACATTCGGTTTCCTAATCTTCTGCCGGACGTTTCGGGCAAGAGCGTCGCCATCGTCGTTGGAGAGTTGTATTCCGGCGAAGATCTAAAAACTGTTGTCAACTTTGTGGAAAGCCGCGGCCCAGCTGAGATAACCACTATGTCACTATTCTCTCATCCTGCGACATCGATTACCCCCGACTATTTGGGCAAGCAAACTAAACATCCTCTTGATGCTCCGTGGAGAATGACCGACATCTATCGGACACGAAGGCTGTGAGACACATGACTGCCAACATTCGCCCTGCCACACAGGCTGACCTTCGTTCAATTCTGTCGCTTCTCGCTGAAATGCATGATGACACGCGCACGGGCGACCCGGAGGCCCGTGAATTGGAGTTGTTTGACCGAATACTAACCCAACCACTGAGGACGCTCCTTGTCGCAGAGGAAGCAGGCATCGTCGTCGGCACTGCGGATGTACTTGTGGCGGAAAATCTAAGCCGACATGGAAAGCCATGGGCCACCGTGGAGAATCTTGTCGTTTCGCGGAGTTATAGACGCCGGGGTCATGGTAAGGCGCTGATGATCCACGCCATCCGGATCGCCGAGGAACTAGGCTGTTACAAAGTGCAGCTCGTGTCCAATGAGCGCCGTGCACGCGCACATAGTTTGTATGAACATCTCGGATTCGATGCGCCGGTTCGTGGCTTTAGGCGCTATCTTAAGACCTAGGGAAGGGTCGTCGTTGGCGATTTATGCGCGACCTAGCTCGTTGGCAGGTAGACGATTGGAATGCCTAGTGAGCTTATACTGGTCTAAGCGGGTGGTGTTGTCCGATGGGGAGTTCGACCACAATAGTGTCGCCTTTCCGCACCTGCCCACTGGAAGTGACGACCGACATGACTCCGCTCTTGCGCACGAGTTCGCCATTTTTTCGGCGCTGTAGTACTGCAGAAAGAAGTCGCTCATCGATGGCGTCTAATTGACGGCACGGGTTTCTCAAACCGGTAATCCTAACTGCTGCCTTGGGGCCAAGCCTCAAGACCGTTCCTTCAGGTAGAGCCAGCAGATCTATTCCTCGAGTAAGTATGTTCTCTCCCATTTGGCCAGGGCGAACATGAATTCCCTGAATCTCTAGTGACTCTATCAATTCAACGTGTAGAAGATGCACCTGACGGAGGTTGGGCTGCGTCGGATCTTTCCGAATCCGCGCTAGATGTTGAACCTTTTCCCCTGCATGTGCATCACCTTCTACACCGATACCTTTAATCAGGTAGATAGAATCACAAACAATCTTTCTGAGTAAATGATCTAGTCTAAGGGACACAGACTCGACGCGCTTGTCGGCCACCTCAACTCCGCTAGGTTCTAGACGACGGCTTCGGGAGAATCGTACTCGACCTCTTCAAATATGTCATTGACTGCGCGATCCGCATTGAACTGTGCCTGGGCAAAACGATCGGGTGAGGTCAAATAGCTATTGTAGAAAGTTACGCCCTCGCATAGCAAGCCGATTAGCCAGATCCGTCTCGACGGTAGGCCATTTATGGAAATAGGGTAACCGAGGCGGTTTACGTCAGCGGCCCTTACTATCTCACTGCCGGGGCGAAAGGCGCGAAGAAGACCTCGGCGTGACATCGCGCCGACGATATGTGGATCAGCTCCTAGCAAGTGGAGGCGGTCCGTATATCCCTGGTAGAGCCAATCAGCGGTGACCTGATGCGCAACATTTAGTTGTGTGGATTTCAGAAGCCACTTCTTGAGTCCCGAGTCCCACGCGACATGTGGGCTTGGGCCGAGGGAAATCATGAGAAGGCCCGATCGAATGAGCGCTGATATGTTGGCATTCCGTTCCTTCTGAGGTCCGACCACAATCCTATTAATCATTTCAGCATGATAGCCGAAGAATCGATCGAGAGAATCGTCCGTGAGACCTCCATAGTCAACTGCGTAGCGGATGATGTCACGAAAATCGCGGCATATTTCCAGGGCGGCCTTGAGGGGACTACCACTAACGCCCAGCCGAGCATCCTTTAGATCAGCCTCGATCCAGTCGTGGAACCAGGTTTGGTAGGAGACTGCGTCAGCTAATGGGGCAATGTCTCGGTCGTGTGTTGGTATCGGACCATGGTACGCAGAGACTGGGTCGAATGAATCTGTTTCGGTGTCGAGCTCCGACAGAAATGCAGGGAGGTCGCCGGCAGATGCGGATACCAGGACTCGGGCGAGGAAGTCTTCGCCTGCCTGAGCGTCGCGGTCACGGAGGATGCGAGCCCTGTGATAGGCGATTCGTAGCTCGAGGAAGAGCAGGGGAAGCACATGCGCGTCGAAGTCCAGTCTTGAAGAGCGCTCCCGACGCAAGACATCGATGTTGCGTCGGTTGAAGACCACGGGATTGTAAGCGGGAGAGGTGCCAAGCGATGGCCTCGACCGGTATGGCAGGCCGGACAGTGAGAAGGCGATGATGTGCGGTTCGAGCCCGCTTGGGATATAGCGTTGAAGAGGATCACCGAGGTCGAACTTGCCCCCGCGGCCGACGGTGAGGGACAAGATGGCGTCAGCAGCCGTGAGACCGAGCCCAGCGATCGCTACCGTTTGGGCGGAGGTGGCTTTTGCTAGCCGCTGAGGGAGTGGATAAGGCGTGTGTACCAGGCGATGACTGCCGGCGGTGTGTTTCCGCCTGTGTGGCTGGGGTAGTTGGCCGACGGTCATAAAGAGGTAGTCCAACTCCACGAGCTGGTTATTGGCAAGGGCGACCGTGAGCTGGTTTCCATGCTCGCTGATATCGACGGCTCGACTGCGGTGTTCGACGATCTGCATTGAGCCTGGTGACTGTCGTTGCAGGAACTGATAGAACCAGTCGAGGTATTCGCCAAGGATCCGTCTCGGTAGAAAGTCGCTGGGATCTATGGCTCGGCCAGACTGGCTGATTGAGAAACCATCGTCGCCTACGCGGAGGCCTCGATTATCCGCCCACTCGCGGAGGTCAGGACCTACAGTCGGAGGACATGTTGATATGGAGGCGTGATTGGGGAACATAGATACCTGTCCGCAGACGATGTTCAGCAGCAGGTAGTCCGGCTGATCTTTGGAATACTGTTGTGGCATTGCTGGATTAGGATCGATGATATGTACGTGGAGGCGCCTGGACGGATCCCGGTGACGTGCTTGGGCAATGATTCGTTCAAGCACACAGAGGCCGCGAATTCCTGCTCCAACAATTCCGACGGACACCGGCTGCGGGTGTTGATGGGTGTCCGAGTGCGTTGTGGCATTCAAATGCAACACTGCCTTTCCCTAGCGGTGCCTGATCGGAATTGCATAGTACGGTCGGCTAATGCGGTCGCACAGGAGGAGTAAAAGTAAGACCTGAGGTTGGAGGCAGCGGGCGCAGCGGTGTCCGGGGCTGGTTGGAATGAAAATAGCTTGCTTGTGGACTCGTAGATGAGTGATCTGGGCTGTTAGGCATGGGATATACTAGCGTAGATGGTTTTGCGTTTGCGTATGGAGTCTTGAGGAGGTCCGCTCCGTCGTTGACTCTGGGGGAGGCTGGGCGCTAGCGTACGGGAAAACCGTCCGAATCGGCCGTGCTGGCGGAAGGTCCGATCGTTGACATTGGCGACGCCGCTGGGTGGGACTCAGGGGCTACGTAGCGAGACGGTCGCCTGGGACCGACGGACAGGGCGACTGTCGGTAGTGCCGCCGCACGTCCACATCGTGGTGAATAACGGCTACCGCGGTCTGATCCGGCAGTCGCAGCATGGCATCGACACGGATAGCTATGGGCAGCAGTGGTTCGGGAGACTCGACTCCGTGCAGTTCGGAGGGTGCGGCGTCGATTGCGTCAAGGGTGACGCAGGGATTGAGTCGCAAAGCGACCTGGGTCACCGACCCCACGCGGATTGTGCCCGTTCTCAAGGAGGCCGGGAAGTCGCGGAGGACTTCAGTATGCCGATCGTGGTCGAGATCATCCTGGAATGGGCGACCGACATCACGATGCTGGGCTAGCGGTGGACGGCTCCGGGCACGCCGTCGTGGTCGTAGCCCCCGACAAGTTCAAGGGATCGCTGACGGCAGTGCAGGTCGCCCGAGCCGTGGCAGCAGGCATCCTCACGCAACGCCCCGATATCGTGTTGCGGTGCCTGCCGATCGCCGATGGAGGGGAGGGAACGCTGGAGGCAGCCGAGGCCGCCGGATTCCAGAGAGTGCTCGTGGAGGCACCTGGTCCAACCGGGGAGCCAGTGTCGGCCGCCTACGCTCGCCGGGGAATTACTGCCGTCCTCGAACTGGCCGAGGTGGTCGGGTCGCGCAGGTTGCCGGAGGGCCGACCGGAGCCCCTGGACTCGTCCACATACGGGCTGGGAGTGCTGGTCCTGCACGCGTTGGAGGCTGGCTGCCAGCGCCTGATCCTGGCCGTGGGGAGCAGCGCCTCGACCGACGGCGGGGCCGGCCTCCTGCAGGCGCTTGGCGCTCGATTGCTGGATGCAGACGGGTGCGATCTGCCCCGCGGCGGGGGTGCGTTGGCGTCGCTGGCGTCGATCGACCTGGCTGGCCTTCATCCGCTGGCAGCGCGAGTCGACCTGGTGGTCGCGCACGACGTAGACAATCCGCTGCTCGGGCCATCCGGTGCCGCCGCCGCCTACGGACCGCAGAAGGGCGCCACCGCCGCCGACATCGATTTGCTCGAAACGGGTCTTGTCCGCTGGGCTGACCTGGTCGCCGCCGCCACCGGTCGCGACGTCTCGGGCGGACCTGGTGCTGGCGCGGCAGGCGGAACTGCGTTCGCTGCGTTCGCTGTCCTCGGTGCTCGTTCCCAGCCCGGTGTTGAACTGGTGCTCGACTTGTTGCGATTCCGCGAGGCCGTCACGGGAGCCACTCTCGTGGTGACAGGTGAGGGTTCGCTCGATCCGCAGAGCCTGCACGGCAAGGCACCCATTGGGGCAGCCCGTCAGGCGGCCTCAGCTGGCGTGCCGGTGGTGGCCGTGGCCGGCCGATGCCTGCTGTCGCCTACCGAGCTCGCGCATGTAGGAATCCGAGCTGCCTACCCTTTGTCCGCCTTGGAGGCCGACCCGGCACGTAGCATCAGCAACGCCGCCACACTGTTGGAGCGGATCGGCGGCCGGATTGCCAAGGAGCAGCTAAGCGGTGCCTGATCTGTCCCTGCCGACGATCTGGACCGAGGTGCGAGCCCGCAGCCGGCCGCTCCCTTGTCGATATCGGTCGCTGGATGGAGAGCGGGTCGGCGCAGATGGCTCCCACGACTCGCAGGGGTGCTAGCCCTCCGCCACGCCGCGAACTGGCGAGCTTGCACCAAGATAAGCATCCGTTAATTAGGTTGCAGGCTGACGGTCGATGGCCGCACCTGGTCCTCCGCAGCCACCACACTGTCGACAGGTCCGGCCGGGGACAGCATGATCTCGATGCGCTTGGTGTCGAAGGATCACGGCCCGTGACACGAATGTGGCTGTCGATGAGGTTCGACCTCTTATCCGGCCGCGGCCATGGCTACGTGCCCGACCTGGACGTGTCTCGCCGGTCGCCCCGCTTCCACGCATTCAGAGGATCTTGGTTCAGCTGGTAGCTTGGCTGACGTCAACCTCGCCAGCTGCCTCAACCTCGTCGCGCGACATGCCGAGCACGTACAGCATTGTGTCCAAGTAGGGCACACTGATTGAGGTGTCGGCGACGTCCCGCACCACTTGTTTGGCATTGAAAGCCACGCCAAGTCCCGCTGCGGCGATCATCGCCAGGTCGTTGGCACCATCGCCGACGGCCACAGTCTGGCTTAGTGGTATTCCGGCATCCGCCGCGAACCGCCGCAGCGCGGCTGCCTTGCCCGCCCGGTCGATGACCGGCCCAGTTAGGCGGCCGGTGAGCTTGCCCCTCGCGATCTCGAGAGTGTTCGCAGCGGCGTAGTCGATACCGAGTTCCGACGTCAGCCGGTCGGTGAATTGGGTAAACCCTCCGCTGACAATTCCGCACCTGTAGCCGAGGCGTCGCAGGGTGCGGATGAGGGTCCGAGCGCCAGGAGCAAACTGCAAGTCCTGCCAGACCTCCTCGATCGCTGATTCTGGCAGGCCTGCGAGCATAGCGACCCGTTCGTGCAGGGAGGCGGCGAATTCCAAGTCGCCACGCATGGCAGAGGCGGTGACTTTGGCGACCTCTTCAGCGCAGCCGGCCTTGGCCGCGAGCAGATTGATCGTCTCACCGGCGATCAGCGTGGAGTCGACGTCCATGACGATGAGCCGCATAGCACGCCGGAGCAGGCCGCCACCTTGGACGGCGACGTCGACGCCTTGCTCGGCGGACTCACGCGCCAGCGCGACCCTCAATGCGTCGGGGTCAGCGCCGGATACTTCCATTTCGATACAGGTGACGGGCTGATTCGCCAGCCGGTCGATACGGTCGATGTTAGCCCCGCTGGCGGCGATCTGGCCTGCGATGGCCGCGATGGCGGCAGGCATCAGTGGACTGCCCATGACCGTGACGTGAAGCGCACCCCGCCTACGGGGCGGGTCGCCGGAACCCCCGGTGATCTTCACCTCCATACCGAGATTGGCGGCGAGCGCACGAACCACGCGGCGGACGGTGATGAGATCCGGATCACCTTCGGAGGTGAGAAGAACCCCGAGCACGAGCCGACCGCGGATGACCACCTGCTCGATGTCGGTAACGCTCAGTTGGTGCCCGGCCAGGGCCGAAAAGAGCTGCGAGGTGACGCCCGGCCGGTCCGGCCCGGTCAAGGTCACGAGCAAGTTCGTCTGTGCGGCTTCCATCGCGCAGGTAACGCTACCAGCGACAGGACACCCAGATGCACGCCGGTCCGGCCCACGCCCGATCAGACGCGACCCGTTACCGAACGGTATTAGGTGATGCTTGAGGGGCTGCGGTGAGTTAGGGCTGTGACAGAACCGCTGCGCCGCAATCCAGCCATGCCCAGCCGTCGCACCAACTAGCTTCCTATCAGACCTATCGATCTCATATTAGCTGCTTCTTACGCCTTCTGCATTTCTGCAAAATCGACTCTTTGCTCGTTTCCCGTAATCTCTGCGGGGATGGCGGGCAAGGCCGGGGCGCCCTTGCACCGTGCGGGAGATGCTGACCCGGCACCTGGATGTCGTCCTGCCGCAGCGCGGGCGAGCTCCCAAGACGATCATCAGCTACCGGTCGCTGTGCGAGCACCAGATCTTCTCGCGGTGGGGCAGCCAGCGGATTGACCGGCTGCTGCCGTAGTACATCGAGGACGGTTATGCGGAGATGCTGCCGACGACCTATCGGCCAGCACGATCGTGAAGGTTCACGCGATCTTGCCGAGCACATACGAGATCGAGGTGCGGCGGGGAAATGTCCTCCGGAACCCGTGCCGCCTCGTCGAGCCTCCGCGGCTCCCCCAGGCCGGCAAAGGCGCGCTGAGCATCTCACAGGCCCGTGCCGTGATCGCCATGGCGGAAAAGCGCAGGAACGCGAAGTGCGCGCCGATCGACGACCACGGTCACCGCTGGTGGTTGGGCGCGATCGATGGTGGTGCCGATCGAAGCGGGGGCTATGGCCGATTCCAAGCTGGACGTGGCCGCAAAACGTCGGTGATTACGACCGCACACCGTTACGCCTGGACCCTCGCCCATGGGCCTGTCCCGCCAGGGCTCGTTGTCCGTCACCGCTGCGACGAACAGCTCTGCACCGCGGAGGCCGCCCTCGAGGTCGGCACTGCCGCCGACAACAGATGGGACACTCTTGCTCGCCCGTATCGCCCGTCCGACCTGGATACACGTGGAAGTGCCGGACGGAGTCGAGCCATCCGCGATGCTGTGCTGGCCGTCCTGGCCACTGGTGTCACAACCCCTGAGGCGATCGGTGCCGCTGCTCGCGCTGCGATGCGCGTCGGCGACCCGAACCGCGATCAGCTCACGCTCTGGCCCGTTCCCCACGGCTATCTGACTGTCAGAGGTGGCGGCGACCTCCCGTCTCTCCCATCAGTTTCCCAGGATAAGCCTGACACCCTGCACGAGCATCACAACGACCTCGCGGACTGATTCTGGCGGGAAGGCGGCGCTGAGAAGGAGGCCAATGAATGCTCCGGCGAACGCGTTGCGCCAGTCGAAACGACCCAGACGATCGACAGCGTCAACCAGATATTCGACGTTTGCGTCCAAGGTCGCAAGCCGCTCTCCCGACAGGGACCATCTGTCTCTCGCAAGGTCCCTGAACTCTCGGAGTTGTCGCTCGATCGCCGCCTTCTCCTCCGAACTGAAAGGCGTGTTGTCGATGACCTCGTCAGGAACGACGAAGAGAATCTCTCGCGCCCGCCGAAGCTCCGCCCAGCGATCCGGCATTTCGAGGTCGGTCCTCACCTCCCTCAGCCACGCCTCGACACGCTCCTTCACCCGGTACCAGCTCAATCCATCTCTGTCTTCGAGCGGTCCATCGCCGGCCACGTAGCGCACCGTGTAAGTACCGCCGGCAGCGCGACTGGTCGTGAAGTAGGACCCAGCTATCAGGTGACGAAGTCGGTTCTCGCCATCGTCCTCATCCAAGCGAACGCTGCCGGATCGAGCCCAGCTGCCTCGACGAGATCAAAGATCTCTCCCGTTGCCACTTTCGCAGAACCACACCAACCGCCCCTGAGAGTTCGGGAGCCTGATCGGTCGAGGCCACGGGAACTCCTTCCCCTACTTGGTAAAACTATGATTTTACCGAGGTAGACGGGTCGCGGAGCGCACCCTCGGTCATCGGACCCGCCCACCCCGTGTCGTGCGTGGCTACGGTTCAAGCAAGGACTGTGCGCGCTCGATGCGCTCGCGGAGACCCCGCTGGAACTCGGTGTCAAGCTTGCGCGCTTCGACATGCTCGGCGATGGCGGCGCGGATGACCTCCACGACGGCCATGTCGTCCACGGTCGCCACGGTTTCGAGAGCCTCGGCCTGTTCAGCTGACAGCCGGATTGTCATTGCCTTGGGCGGCTTCATACTCTGATTCTGCCGTGCGTGAGCGAAGAAGGACGTATCTCGCCCAGGGTCGGGGCCGTCGTCGCGCGGGAAGGCGTGGTGTTGGGCGGGGCCCTCCGGGGCGAACTCGCTCCTGGAGACCACGCCGAGTTTCACGCTTCTTGAGACCAAGCTCGGGAACGAGACGTTGGCGGGTGCGACCCTCTTCACGACGCTGGAACCATGCACAGCACGCAACAGTCCCAAGCTCCCATGCGCCGAAAGAATCGTCGAACGCCGGATCGCACGCGTGGTCATCGGCGTGCTCGATCCGAACGACGCGATCCGTGGCCGCGGGGAGCTCCGCCTCCGGGATGCTGGCATCCAGATCGCTCGATTTGATCCCGACCTGATGGCGCAGATCGAGGAGCTCAACCGCGAGTTCACGCGAGAGCAGGTCGGCGCGCGGCACTTGGAGCGGACCGAAGCCCAAACCTCCGATCCGGCCGACCCAGATGAAGTCGGGCCGACGGCCACCGCGTCGGATACACGGACGAGGGCGACAAGGTGGAGTGGATTCCCGACGACGAACGTCCGGGCGAGTCCTGGCCGATGCTTCTCCGTCGCAACGACCAGCAGATCCTCGCCACGTACAACGAGCTATGGGACAAAGTCTGGTGGAACCGCCACCAGGTCTGGCACGAGAAGATCGAATCTGGTGCAGAGCCACTTAAGGACGGGCAGCGTGAGATTCTGGAGCGAGCCTGCGAGGCCTGTGCCCGGATTGAGGCGAAGTACGGGCGCGAGAACCTGGGCTGGGACGACTTCGAGTGGGGGCTGCTCAGCGGAAGGATGTCAGCCGTGTCATGGGTGCTGGGCGCGGAATGGAACGAGTCGCTCGACACGTAACTCTGCGAAGAGCGCTGTTTTTCGTCGAGCGGGTCCGCACGGCGGGAACCGTCTCACGGGCCTGCGAGCCCCTCGATGCGAACTAGCGCCAGGCTGGTCGATGTCGGTCGTTCCGGCAGGTCGACGCTCCATGGCCGACCATGTTTGTCGGCTCGGGCCGCCAGCGTTGCTGTGCTCGCGTGCTGTACGGCGATGCATTTGCGGACGGTCCGAGGTAGTCCGGGGAATGGCTGAGAGGCATCCGAGCAAGGTGACAGACGTCAACCATAGTTCGGTGTTGGACGTCTAAGGCTACAGTGATCGGGCGTCCAGCTTGATGCCCAGGGCGGGGGGACAGGCGCTCATGCGGAAGCTCATGTGCTGGCAGGACTGGACCCGCAAGTTGCGCCATGTGCTGACAGCGTCCGCCCTCGTCATCGGGTTCGTTGGCGTTCCCGCCGTAGTATCCGCTATCTGGGCCACGCCCGTCGCGGCAGCGGCGTGCACTCCTGGCAATCCGGCCGCGCCGGTCGGCACGCCGATATATAGCGGCTCTTGCTGGCTCGGCGGCAACGGGGTCGAGGTCTACGGCGACGGCCCCGGCGGCAGTGGCAAGTATCAGTGCAGTGAACTTGTTGTGCGCTTGTATAAGACACGGGGGTGGGTGACCTCGTGGTCTCAGCCTAACGGCGATCAGGTATGGGATACGCATCCGGCCAACCTCAAGTCTCAGGCCAACGGCAGCGTCACTTATCTAGGTCCAGGCGACGCGATTAGTATGGAGGTGTATTACAATGGCAAGCCTGATCCTCCTTACGTAGGATTGGGTCATGTCGCCGTAGTGAACACGGTCACAGCAACTGGTAGCGGACTCTATAAGCTTCAGCTTGTGAACCAGAACGCCTATGCCGTTCTCACGACCGGAACATGGAATTCGACTAGCAACACCGTAAATGGAATTCCGGCTCATTCCATCCAGATAGGCAGTAGTGGCAATTATACTTATCCCGTCGATGGAGTTGTCCATGCGCCTAGCAGCGTAACCAGTACCAGCCCGATACTTTCCAGTATTAGTAGCTTGCAGACCCCTGACGGTTATATCCACGTGTTTAGCGGAAACGCGACTGGCAGTGTCTGGGAGACATGGTTTGGCAATGGCCATTCGCCAACTTCTGATCTGCTGGGCACTCCAACCGGCTCGCCGATCACCAGTATAAGCAGCATGTACACGTCGGACGGGTACATTCACGTTTTTGCTGGGATGCAATCAGGAGCTATCTATGAGTTTTACTTCGGGAACGGGAACGCGCCGAAGTGGGACTTGCTCGGCAATCCTGACGGACAGCCGATTACCAGTGTGAGCAGCATGCAGACGTCAGACGGATATATCCATGTTTTCAGCTCGACTAAGAACGGCTATGTCTGGGAGACGTACTTCGGGAACGGCAACGCGCCGAAGACCGACCAGCTGGCGAAC
>Ga0182024_10001100_pt1 | contig 70007 bp, 68 predicted proteins | sample P32metaG_FD_120480 | JGI IMG/M metagenome (GOLD analysis project Ga0182024, IMG submission 120480) | Permafrost microbial communities from Stordalen Mire, Sweden - P3-2 metaG (Illumina Assembly) | ecosystem: Environmental > Terrestrial > Soil > Wetlands > Permafrost | place: Sweden: Stordalen...
AATACGAGAAGGATTTCGGCGAACCTTGTCCTTTTCCGCGGCCCGTGAGTCGCAGGACCAAGCTTGTAGAGGGGAGCGAACATGAAAAAAAAAGGTAAGCCCAAGATACGGGGTTCTAGGAGACCCGTGGCGATTTCCTCGAAGCGGACTTCTGGCTCGGAATGGCTTCCGGGTAGTCCGTAATCCTCCAGAATTGGCGGCAGGTCCGATGACCGGTTCCCGTAAGCTGACTTCACATCGCTAATCTCAACTCAAGGCGGACTTGCTAGCAACCTTTGGGATCGCGGCTCTGGCACCGTGCGCAATACGACCTCTTGAAGTCTTCGATCACCCCAACCACGTCGACCGAGCCGACTTCGGACTGATATTTGAACGTGTCGCAAAACGCCGTCCGAGAAGGTGTTTCACTGAAAGCAGTCTGCGGGTCACTCGTCTGCCTAAGATCTTCGAGTATCTGAAGGTGCCGGCACCAGCGGCAACGTTCTTGAGCGATGATCCTGAGCGATCTCATATAGCCGTGAACCTTGCGCGGGTTCGCCGGAGGAGACCCGATAATCTCCACGACGTGCTGGCTCATTCGAGCAAGCCGCTCATCCGACATTCTCGCTCGTTCCTTATCTGGGTCTTCATCTTTCGAGTTTTGACGTTCGCGGTTATACCGCGCAATTAGTGACCTGTCTTCGATGATCTCGCTCAGCGTATTGGTGATGGACACAAACTGCATTGCATCCGCCTCCGGGTACGCACTCTCAGCGACTCGCTTAGCGCCCGAATTGTCACCTTGAATGTCTAAGAACTCCGCTTCGATCTTTCTTAGCCTCAATCGACTTTCGACCGACCCATTCAGTTCGGAGAGAGCTAAAGCCTCTTCTAACATCGTAGAGATGGCAGTCCTAATTGGAGCGGGAATCTCATATGAGACTCCTTGGTCGATTGCCTCAAGGCGTTGGGCGAGGAGACGACCGAGTCGCACCTGCAGCGAGACGGTAAGCGCCTGCACGAGGAGCACTGGATGTCTCAAGTCGTACGCTTCCTTTAGAGCTTCTTGGGCACGCTTCTCCCATTCAACCTCAGCAGTTCTGGCGTCGCTTAGGTTGCGCAGTATGGTTCGGAGGTCTCCGGGGAAGAGGATGGATCGGATTCCCGCTGAAAATATCTTCTCGGCGATGGCGAAGTTCGCCTGCATGCCTTCGACGTAGAGAGAGACCAACTTCGCGTCAAGTTTGATTCCTCTATCTGCATCCTCATGGTTCAGAATTCGAGCTGTCGCATCCGACAGCTCTTTGGCTAAGGAGGCTCGGATACGAGGATCTGCTTCAGCAACGCATTGATGGTGGAGAGAATCCTGTTTGGCTTCTAGCGCCTCAAGGCCGACGCGTGCGCGAGCCCGTTTTTCAAGCCTGCTCTGGTAGGTATCGCTATCGATGATTCCGATGTGGAATTCAGCAGCGTCCATAATTGTTGTCAAGAATGACCGATCGCGACTACTCAAACCCTGGGGCGCTGCCAAAGCCATTCTCAGGTTCCCAATCGCAGTGTAGTGTTCTCCTGCCGTGAAATGTGCGTAGCCGGCAGCGAGACGGATACGTGCCATGCCTTTAGCGGACGTATCGAGGAGCGCCACCAAGCGGAGCACCTCTTGCGGGAAACCAGCAGCTACGATTGCGGTGCCACTTGCAAGCAGGATGTCTCTTGCTTGAGTCCGGTCGGTGATGCTCAACGATGATCTGTCGATGTTGATAACGACAGGTTCGCTCCCTGTGGCCTTTGCGAGAGTGTCGTGTATTTCGCGATGGAAGCGACCCTCACTGAGCACTCGCTCATAGATCGCAGAGAGCACCTCCTTCGTTAGAGGAGTAGTGAATCTGAGGGTAACCGACGCTTGCCCTCGCCAATCTTTGTTCTCGGCTTCGAGGCGACTGCTTTGGTCTCTCGCCCACGTGTACCAGAATTGATCTTTTTGGGCGTCATACAAGAGGTAGATGGGGGCAACACCATTCAGGAGATAGTTCAGATTAGCTGTAGCAACCGTCAATGATATTGAACCGTCTTGGTTCGCCTGAATTGTGTTTGACGACTTGAGTTGCACTTGACTGCGGAAATTGGTGAAACCTCCCCGAAGTTTGAGTTCAAAGGAGCCATCAACCCCATAATCTTCAACCCGTTCGTCGCGAAGGAGGATGTCATCTTGTCCTCTGAGAAAGGCGTTGAGCGCCTTGATGCTCTCGCGCTGTAGTTCCGCGCTGCTGGCAGATGCTGGCAGCGGACCGGTATCGAAGTGAAGATCATCAGAACTCACGTTTTCACCGCCTGTTATTGTCTCTAGACGAGACTAGGATACATCGCAAACGCTTGGACAGGACCTCGGAGACACTCAGCGGGACGCAGCAGGCGATGATCCCGAGCAGATCGCGGGTAACCCGGAGGCTATCTAGAAACGGGGTTCGCGGAAGCGCCGCGCAGGCTTCCTCGAAGCGGACTTCTGGACTTCCGGGTGCGCCGTCATTCGGGAGTGATCTAACCGATGCCCCTGCGGCTGGTGCAGACAAGTAGGTGGTACAGTACTTACCGATGAAACTTTCGGATCGCGTTCTCGAAGAACTCGCCCGGATGGTCGTCGGCGATGCCAAACACTTCCCCTACCGCAGCAGTCATTTCATAACACGGTTTTTTGCCCGCTGCGGGCTGCCATTCGTTCACGACGGGAGTACCCGGCCGAGATGGGCGCAGGAGCGCCTCGTCGAACTGAACCTTGGCGCCGCGCAATCTGCCGATCTTCCGTCAGATGATTTATGCCGCGTCATTTCTGAGCTTTTCGATCCCGACGATTTCGAGCGCCACAACGATAGGCAAAATAAGGCAGGCGAGACGAATCCGGATCATCTCGCGAACGTACAGCTTGCACTGGAAAGTTTTAATAGACTCGTTCAGCGACACGGTTTGGTTGCCTATCTGGACGAATCAGGCCGGTGCTATCTCCGCAGCACCGGAACCGGCATAACCACCGCGTCCTTTTCGCAACGAACGCGTCCCCTGTCTCAGGAAGAGATCGCACAACGTCAAAAGCTCGCCGATTTCCTTGATACAGCCAGCGAAGACGAATTCACTGAAAAAGTGCTTGTGCATCTGTTTCAGCGACTCGGCTTTCACAGGGTCAGCCCGAGCGGCCACACGGAAAAGGCGCTCGAATTTGGCAAGGACCTCTGGATGAAATACCAGTTGCCGACGAGTCACTGGATATATTTCTGCGCGCAGATAAAGAAGGACAAGATTGATTCCAGCGGAGCTGGCGGAAACAACAACGTCGCTACGGTCTTAAATCAGGCGCGAATGGCCATTGACCATCCTATTTTCGATCCGGAAGCGAATCGCAAGGTTCTGCTCGACCATGTCTTCCTGATTTCGGCAGGCGAGATTACACGAGCCGCGAGGACGTGGCTTGTGGAACAGCTCGACGCCGGCCAGCGGCGTCACATCATTTTCATGGATCGCGATGAATTTCTCGATCAGTCCGCGCGTATACTCCTTGATCTTCGTCTCGATAGTGTGGCGACGATCACAGATGATGACATACCGTTCTGATTAGCGTGTTCCTTACGATGTCTCCACAGGTGGTGGCAATCTGGGCGTTATCCAGAAACGGCGTTCTGGGAAACATGGAATACCGTGACGGCCCGTCATTCGAACATCGAAGGCCAAAATGGCTCTGGCCGTTCGATAGCGGTCAGTTGTCTTCCGTCAGGTAAATTGTAGGGCCGAAGCTAAGCACCTGAACTGAGAGAAGAAATATCCGCTAGTTTGCGGAATAAGTATTATCACTTCGGAGCGTGGGTCATTTTTCTCGACAGCGACACGAGATTTTGTACCCGCGGTGCGATAATTCAGATCATGTCTCATAGCTCAAGGTCTTCACGGCCGGGCGGTACGGATCGTAAGAGAGCGCGCGATCGACGGATCGCCTCGCTGTCACTCGATCTGATACCCCAAGAAAATCGAAGAACTACCCGCTCCCTGAACCAAGCGCTTCTTGCCGGAGAACTGCATGACGCGATCATCCTCTGTCTCAAAGAGTCCAAAAACATGCCGACGGCGGCCCTCCTCCGCAGCCTGATTGACACCTGTGTCCTAGGAATCTGGCTGCTCAGATATGCGAAAGACGAGGAAGTACCCGATAGCGTCGCTCACCTCAGCACAACGGAAATCGTAAAGAATGTTTTCATCGGGAAAGATCAGAACATGTTCGCCTTCGTTTTTGAGGAAGTGAAGGGCACCGATCATCAGTTCTACCGGGATGTGCTCCATCCCTCGATTCACGGGGACGCATTGCATATCGCGATGAGGCTGCGGGATGAAAAATCACGAAGAGCGTGGGTTCACAAGATCATTTTCCATACGAACCACGTCTATGTGTATTTCATGCTGCAGTTCGCGGAGAGCGGTCTTGTTCCAACGCAGATGCACGAATACTTCAAGAATGAGAGCATGAAATCGCTTCAGATGATGACGACACTCCTAAACCATCCCGACTGGAAGGGTACAGATGAGCGTCTTTCTGAGTGAATCGGGTGGTGCGCACGCCCCTGATTTAGCCAGTCTCTCCGAGGAAATGATTTCGAGCAATCCGTCTAAGCGCCGACCGACAACTCCAAGAAATCAGCGTTCTGAATCCGGCGCCAGCAGCAGGATCTTCCCAACGCCGCCTTTCTCGCCCAGCACATGTGCCTCCGCCGCGTCGCGCAATGGCATCCGGCGACCAATGGGCAGAACGAACTTGCCATCGCGCACGTCATCGGCAAACTCGCGCACCTTGGATGGATCAGACTTCGCAAAAACACGCGTAATCTTCACTGCCGGATTTTGTGCCGCCGCGCTTTCCGGCAACCCGGAGGCGTAGCCAAAGCAGCCGCCCTGCCTTACCTTCGCGATCAGCTTCGCTCCAACCTCACCGCCAACGGTGTCCGCAATTGCATCCACGAGACGGAATTTCTCAATCGCTTTATCGTCATCAATCGCGAGAACATCAGAGACACCGAGGGAGCGGGCGTCATCCAACTGTTTGCCGCGAACGCCGGCAATCACCTGCGCGCCTATCTTCTTTGCCGTATGCACGGCCGCGCGCCCAACACTGCCCAGCGCTCCCGTTATCAGGACAACCTGTCCCTTTTGCACGTTTGTCGCGAGGCGCACGAGCTGGTCTCCCGTCAGGACAATCAGCGGGATCGCAGCCGCGTCGGCGAGGTCCACGCCATCCGGCAGATGGGTTACGTTCGAATCGTCCACCGCCACCAACTCGGCATAGGTCGCATTGGAAAATGCAAGAACGCGGTCGCCGGCCTTGAAGTGCTTCACGTTTGCGCCCACCGCCCTGACAACGCCGCTCACATCGCGGCCCAGAATTGCCGGAAACGACAACGGGAAATCCTTCTGCCGAATCCCTGAACGGACTTTCCAGTCAATCGGATTGACGCTCGCAGCGGTTGCCGCGATCAGCACCGTATTTCCGCTAATCTGCGGCTCAGGAACATTGTCTTCAAATTTCAGCTTCTCGGGACCACCATACTCATGAAGCACCACTGCCCTCATCGCGTACCTCCATATACAAGTAAAAGCCGCAAGCCGCTTGCCTACGAATGCGGAGCAAGCGCGTTCCCTGTGCCAAGGGTGTTCTGAACGTAGGCATCTTCCACGGAAATATCAATTCGTGTGCGTGGGACTAGATGCCCATAAAAGACATTATCACTTCGCAGATTACGGAATCTTTTCCGTTAACCTGGAAAGCCATCTCCTAAGGAAAGCTATTGTTGGATAATCCCGAAATGGCGTTCGCGAATTGTCAGAATGTATATCATCGCTCTACTTCGGCCAGCGTTTTCGATAGACTGTGAAATCCAAAGGGTCCAGCGGCTCCTCGCTCTCCTCGTCGTGCTCGCTTCGCCTCCGAATGTTTCCCTTGATCCATAACAGGGTCAAAACGCTGTCATACGACGGTAGTAAACGCGATTCCTCGAAGATTCGAGCCCCATCTACCAGATTGGCAGAATCGATCCATGCATCGGCTGGCACCGATTCCGGACGTGCCGGCACCTGCTTCCTCTGAAAGCATGTGTAGGCATATGTGTTTCGATCCGTGCTCATTCCCCGGGGAATGAAGAAACCGAAGTCGGATGATTTTTTCACCCACACTACTTTTCCCTGCTCACTCCACACGACCGCACACATCTCCCCGGTAAGGTCACAAAATCGCCAGGCTGAAGCGGATAGCGATGTATCGCATTGACTTGCGATTCGATCCACGGCTGCCAGAGAAGGCGAAGAAAGGGAGGGCCGGACAACCGATGCCGGAATGAGGAGTTCCGCTGCAAAATCGTCTGCCTGTCTCTCTCGACTGCTCGCGGCGCCTCCCCAGCCCTCAATGTCTGCCGAGCCGCAGATTGCCCCGTCCTCTTCGTGACCAGGTAGAATGTAGTGACCTATCTCATGAGCGATCGTAAAACGCTTCCGGCCTCGCGACCGGATGTCCCTGCGGACCGCGATAATGCCGCGCCGAATTCCTTTTGGCCTCACTAGCACACCGTCGCATCCGGAAAACGCTTCCTCGGCGATTCCGAGCCGGAGTTCCCCCGCTATAGCGTCCAGGTCAGGAAGCCCCGCCATATTCAGGCGCTTTAAGAGCGCTATCGCATGAGCGCCGCCGATTGTCAGTTCAGCCCCGATGGTCCTTCTCCTTCTCTTTCTCTTCCTCCATGTCTTTTGTAAGCCGCTTTTCTAGCTTCTCGATGATCTGTTGATCCTTGGAAGGCTGCACAGTTTTATTCCGATAAGAAACGCTGAAGGCAAATCCCCCCTCCCCCGTTGCCTGACACAGCGGCGCTCTGACAGCTTCCAGAATTTTGGATATCTTGGAATCCGCGCGATCATTCATTTCTTCACTTGTCCGTGGCGGACCCGCTCGTTTACGCAGGTCCTCCAATGCCTTTCTCAGCAAAGGGGGAACCTGTTTATCTTGGAGGCGGTACTGCTTCGCTTCGATGCATAACCTCTCATACATGCGCGCGCACAATTCTTCCCGGTCAACTCCCGCAGCCTTCAGATCTTCCGCCGCCTCAGCATCGCTTAGCTCCTCCGGGGAACCGAACAATGCATCCGATACACTATTGAGGCGCTCATTTCGATTCTTGTTTTTCATGGGGCACCTCCTGATTATTGAGAACCATTAGCCGCCGCTTCGCCCTTTTCTTACGTGCCTGAATCTCTGCCGCCGTCGTTCCCAATGCTTCCGCTATCTCCGCCGGTTTATGTAGATCCAGGTCCAACACCGCTTCCACCAACTCTTGCAAATCCGGTTCGCCGGCTACCAGATTGCGCGCCCGTTCTTCATAGCTCTTCTCGCAGACCAGGTCGTCAACGCGCTTGTTTTGTGACTGAAATCCGTCCAGGGATTTTGTCTTGCCATCGTCAGGATCGCCCTGAGGACTGGCAGGCAGATGGTCTGTGGTCTGGTGCGCGGATGACTTGAGCTTGTCCCGAATGTCGTTTCTTAGGGCCGTGAGCAAATAGGGCACGTCCCGGTTCTTTATCTTCCCGGTCAAATATTGCGCCAGGATATCGTAGGCGAAATCCTCCGCTGATTTTCCCACTCCGGGCATGACCGTACCCTTGCCGCCGAGTCCCTGCTCTGCAAACACCCGCAGTGCATGCGCCGTGAGCTTCTCGATCAGCGCGCAGGCGTCGGCTTCGGCCAACAGGTTGGGCAAGTGAAGGCCATCCCTCTACACCTATAGCGAGGGAATCATGGCTTTTTTGCCATCCAGCTTCAAATAAATAAAAAGTTTCGTCTGATGGCCAAAACCGCCCACCCCGCTCGCTAATTATGGTAAGGCTCTAGAAGCCTTAAAGGAGGGCCTAATGGCCAGATTCACAACGCGCGTCGAATTACATTCTGCATCCTATTCCGATTACGAAACCCTTCATGCCGCGATGGGGCGCCGCGGTTTTTCCAGGTATATCGCGGCGGACGACGGGAAGACCTACCAACTCCCCACGGCTGAATATGACAAAACTGGGAACTACACCGCCCAGCAGGTGCTCGACGCCGCAAAGGCCGCCGCTGCAGAAACGGGGAAGAGCTATGCGGTACTTGTAACAGAAGCAGTTTCACGAACCTGGGTCGGGTTGACGCAAGTCAATCTCACGGCGCAGATACCGGCGCTGCGGCGCGCTTAGCAAATCTGTTTCGGAAGGAAGGATCATGCGAAAGGTATTATTGACCGTCATTTTATCGACGAGGACGGAACCGCGCGCACCGATAGCCGGACCGTCCACACCAGCTATGAGCCCGATGCTGGCGGTGAACACCGGGTCGCTCACATCCTTGCGACCGAATTGGAGGTAACCGTCGGGCCGCAGGCGGCGCCGAAACACAACCAGGCTGCTCGCCAGTGGCTTAATTTCCCCAAACGCTCAGTCGGAATGCACAGAATATTTGACATACAGAACTCACAAGCCCTCTGGCTGGAGCTTTCAAATCTGGTCATGGGTGCCGAGGCAGACCTGGCGCTGGCGCAGGCCTTTAAGGATCTTGAGCCCGCCCAGGAGCCGCCAATGGACGACGAGGCAGCATTGAACGATCTGTACTACATTCACGACCGAAAGACGACCCTGCTCAATCAAGCCGTTCAGGCCCTTGTTAAGGCGCAGGAGCTTGTAAATCGCCTGTTGCACGAGGCTACCGGCGGCGATCTAGTCGATGCGACCAAGTCGGAGTGGGAGAAAACGCAGCTCACCCGCAAGAACGTCGACAAAGGCCTCGTGACAAAGCGCGCGGTCGGCACGATCTCGCAGGCAGATTTCGACGCCATCATGCACCACGTCAGGCCGTCAGTTGACTACGGCATGTTCTTTTCAATATTACAATCGCGTGCTGGTGAGGAAATTAAAGATGCTCACGGCAAGGTCATCGGACGACGGCATAGCCTCTTCGCCAAGACACCGGCCGAATTCCGCTTCAGCGATCTGCACGCTGCTTTTTCAGAATATCTTGATGCGGTCGTTTCCATGCTCCAGAATCTCAGCGAACTCGAACTCCTGCGCTAAGTGAGGATGGTCACATTCCGCGTGGAAACGCTGACAGCGCGCTTTTTACAAAAAGTATTATCACACTGGTCGGTCAGATGGAGGAACACCTCTAAGTCCACTTGCAAGGTATACAGGCTCCGAGCTACTCATTGAAGTATTCATATTTGCAACCGGATAATGCTCACCGACGCTCAACGATCGGGCCAGCCTCAGTCATGCCGAGGAATTCGTAGAAGATCGCCCCGGATGGCAAGCGCGAGAACTTCTTCTGCATCAGATCGAACAGTCTCTCTTCACAGGTGGAAATAATAAATTGCCATTCGTTTGGGGATGTCGCAATGATGCCACGAACCAGTTCAACAAACCCATATGCATTGAGGTCGTCGAAATGCGTTACCGGATCGTCCAAGAGAACGGGAGCGAAGCCCGACCAATTTTGCCGAATTCCTCCGGCCAGGAAGATGCTAAGCATCAAGATCTGTCTTTGGGAATCACTAAAGAAATCCGTGGGCGGCACTTGCACGCTTTTGTTCCTCCATTCGACGTGAACTTTTGTCTCGCCGCCGCGTGCTTCCAGTTTAACCCCTCCGAAGCCATATACAGATCGGAGCCGCTGTTGAATCATGGTAATCATGGGACCATAGGCGGCAATGTGTCGTTCAACAGAATTCTGCCGCTCCCGCTTCAGGAGTTTCTCGATCGACTCGCATACAGACATGCCGGCATGAATGTGGCGCAGTTCCTCCTCAGATTTTGCGATTTTCGCTCCGAGCTGATCCAACTGGCGCTTCTTTTCCATCAGTTGAAGCCTCGTTTCGCGAGCCTGTAACGCAGAAATGATTACATGGACGTTCTCCGAAACTTCACGGATCACTTCGGCGTGACGCTGCTCCTGTTGGACAACTCGATCCAAACGCTCCGCATCGACGTTATCCGGAACATCAAGCGTTCGAAGTCTGTGGCGGAACCCTGTGATGGATTGATGTATCTCAGCCAGTTTCGTCAGGAGCTGGTCGCGTTTCTCGGAGACACTTCCTTTCCGTGCTTTCACGGCCTCTTGTTTCTCAATCTCACCCCGCCCTGTTGCCTGCAATTCTTCTATCCGTGCAACTATTTCATCAATTGTTTTGTCGGCTCCTGAAATCTCAGCTTCAAGATCATTCTCCACGGCCAAGTTACCGGGGAACAGCTGCGACACACGAACGCCCAGGCCGTTTGTCCGGTCGTTCAGTTCTTGAATAGCTCGTTCTAACGCGGAGATCCGTTCATGAACGGCGCGTCGCCGCGCTGTCTCATTCGCTTGCGTAGCCTGCAACTTCTTCAAGTCCCGGCTAATCACTTCGGCGCTTTCCTTGAGGGCCCCCTCGTGCTTTTGAAGCTCCACTTGACGAGCGGTCAGCGACTTGCGCAATTCCTCAGCGTCGGAGGTCTTGATCAGAGCTGTCGCAAGGCGTCCACGGAATGTCGTTAAACGCTGATCGGCGGCGGCCCGTGGCTTACTCAGTTCATTTATTGTCGCATTGGCTGCTAATACCTGCCCTGAGGTGACACGAAGTAGATCGACCGCTTCAGTCTCCTTCGCGACGAGCGACTGGTAGCGCGTGGTAACATCTTGCCTTTGTGAAACGGCGTTGCGCTGACGACGAATCCGTTCCAGTAGGGCTTCTATAGAATCAAACTCCGAGCCACATAACGGGCATGACTTGTCGTGGACATGACTTTGGATACTGTCGAGTAGCTTCTCAATGTCCGCCTGTGCCGCCACTGCTCGCTCGTACTCCGGCAAAAGAGCTTCCCGACCCAGTCTTGCGGTTTGGACGCCTTTTTCATGTTGTCGTTGACGCTCCTCTGCTTCGTTTAGAACGTTCTGCGCTTTAACGAGACGGGTCTGTATATCTGCCAAGATGGATGCATCCCGGACGAACTGAGGAAGATCTTCCAGTAGACCCTGAATCACCGTAGCTTCGGATCGCACGGATGCGACCGCACGCTCTGCTTCAGAAGATTTAGCCAGACTTTCAGAAAGGGAGGATTGCGTCACAGTCAACCGCGAGTCCATTTCGGAACGCTCTAGTAGCTGGCTATCCCGCTCCGATTGTAAATTAGCAATCTGTTTCGATAAGTCATGGCGTTCAGTCAGAGCCTCAGAAACGGACCGAAGATCTCGGCGCTTCTGCTCACGCTGCCTGCGAAGGGATTCTGCTTCATTTATAGCCGCCGCGTTGGCATCGATGCGACGTGCTATCTCTCGCTCCTCCGCATTAACACCTTCCAACTGCTGATCGACTTCCTGCAGTTCTTTCTGTGTCAGGACCCCCTCACCAACCAAACGTTCATAGACTGGCAATTCGTCACGAACGGTGTGGGCTAATTGGATGCGAGCATCGACTGCGCGTAGCCGCGCGGAAATGACTTCCTGCCACTCACTGTAAGCAGCGAAACTAGGGGGATCAGGCGGAAGTTCAGCGGCGATGCCAGAACTAAGCATCTTTTGCCGAAGATCGGCAATCGCTCCCTCTATGGGCGTTAGCTGCGAAACTTCCGAATCGGCGGCTTCCGGCAGTGACTTTGCCAAAGTGCTGCTGTCGATTCGTAACTGCATGAGTTCCTGGTCAAGCGTGGAGCGGTGACCCGAGAGCTGGGCAATCACGTCAGTGACCTTCGCAAGCCCCTGAGAGTAATCCTGTAAGGCAAGCATTTCACTAATAAAGGCCTCCGGAATCACTGAACCCTTCTGAAACTCGGTCAGTAGCTCCTGTTCATCCTGACCAAATAGATGAGTCGCCCGGAACAGGCTCTCAAGGGTTTGCTGACGTGGGCTCATATCAAGCCAGTTGGCTTGCGTGAGTTTATTTATGATCGTCTTCCGATCAACCTCCTCGCCATCGAGCCACGCAGTTGACCAGTCCCCCGTACTTCGCTGCACCTTCCAGTCATTCGCATTAGGACTTGGCCCGCCTCCACGGACTATTAGCGAAACACTTCCGGTGCCGGGTGTCTTATCCAAATGTGTGGCGATACGCGCAAAGTCTGTCTGGGTTCGCCGCTGACGGCAAAGCCGACCTATGCGTCCGGTGGAAGCATAGTCAATAGCGTCAAAAACGGATGTCTTTCCGAGTCCATTGGGACCATACAGCACGACCACAGACGCATCGAGATCAAACTTCTGAACGTTTCTGTAGGCTCTAAATCCTTCAACTGTCAAACTCACCAATCGGGAATGAGCGCGCGGTCTGTTAAGCGCCAGCCGGCCGACACGCGGCTGCGAGATTGTTTCTGGCAACGCTTCGTGACCATCACGAAGGTCAAGCGCGATACGTTCGGCAGATCGGTGTCCCGCCTCAATCAGCTTCCTAGAGAATGACGCCGACAAACCCGCTGATTGCAAGAAATCCTGGGCGGACTGAGGTCTCTGCAGCCCTTCTTCACCTTCGGCGCGCAGTGGAAGAAACGGCAAACGAAGCAGTTCATCGCGTTGTGCGGGTACGGTGTCATGCGCACGGATGACATACTTTCGACAAAACAACGGGTCATTTTCCAACGACGCGTAGAACCTATCGTCCTTCGCGTTCTCCGAGGACCGGCAGACAACGAAGGATAGTGTCCGTTCATCCCACGCCCGATTATTCTCACGATAGAGGCGCTTGAAATCGCTGTAGGTTTCTTTGAAATCCTCATCTGGATGCCCATCAAACACCGAAAACGCGGCAACGTCGCTCGGCATGGTGAGCAAGAGCATTCCGGGCGCCGCACGGAGAGCAACATTCTCAAGTTCCTCCGGGGACCAGAGCGACTGGATCGCCTTGCGTAGGGCGTCAAATGATGCGTCGGTCCTGGACATTCAGTAGCTCCGTTATAAACTGACTGTACTCGGGCTCTTGCCTACCTCGCGCGGCCCCTAACAATGTCTGAGAATCGGTAAACTTGACGCCGGCACCATGACCAGGATCAGCGAACGTCTCTGCTTCCCGAGGTAGGTGAGGAGCGTTATTGTCATCACGACTTACAAACAAAATCGGCGAGTAGGTTCGCTCCGCAAGCCTTTTGAATGCATTCACGCAGACAGAGTGCGTTGAACCACATATCGCTGCAATTTCGACTCCCCCCGATTCATATCTCCCATGTAACTGCGATCCGACAATGTCGAGATCCACGCCACCCCCAACGAGTGTTAAGGTCTGGATTACGTGGTGAAGACCCCGGCGTTCGTCAGTGTCCCAAGCAGCGTCCACGTCCGCTGCAGGGTCACGGTTGCTGTGCGCCTTGGCGGCTCGGTTTGCGCAAGCTCCGTCAATCCTGACCGCTAAATCCTGCGGGCGCAAGCGACGATAGCCATTGATGGTCTGAGTTTGAGAGCTTCGTAACCTACCTTCGAGGGCGCTGCCGGTAAAATACGTTGCACAGAGATCGGGAACATTGTCGAGTTCATCGTTCGTCCACTTTACAACAGCCGGAACGGCATCTCCGGGTATCCTAGGGTCAACGACTGCCCCTAGCAGGGGAAATGCCTCTCCCTGCACCAGAGCCGCAGTCCGATCAGTCACGTCAGCAACTACAAAATTCGGGACGCGAACTTCCGCCCCATGAATGCACTCTCCGGTTTCCCGAAAGACAACATCCTTACATGTACCGAGGGCAGTGGACTGTCGTAATCGAGAAGATTGCGTAGCAAACGTCGGCTGGCAGCCGTCGCTGTCAAAAGGAGCACGGGGACTGAAGATTAGGCTCGAATATCCGTGGGGGCCGCCCCGCGCGGGGATTCGCGAACTCGCGGTGCAGACCATTACAACGGCAGCATCCTGGCGGCGAACAAAGGGATACGTCGTTTGAGTAAGGAACCTGTTTGTTGCAGTCAGGAAGCTGTGATGGTTTGGTGACGGATTATGCTGCAGGACGAAAACCCATTGAATATCCTGAGGGGAGCCTGCTTCGCGATAAACTCGGTCGAATTGCTGAAGTATCGCGTCTGCGACCGGTAAACCATTCTCATTTCCGACCCAGTCAAAACATAGAAGAGAGAAGAACCGACACGGCACTCCATTGTCAAACCGAGCGCGAAACAACCGGACAACGCCACCTTGAAACATCGACTGGTAATGGGCATTTGCCTCAGTCCATGACGGTGATATCTTTGGTTGTATCCACAACGACAGGCCGCCCCTGTCATCCTTCACAAAAGTCACCGAGGTATTTACCCATTTAGTATCTTGTACCACGGCGGGTTCGTTTACAGGATCAATGGGGGTAACGTTAGCCAAGGCGCACAACTGGGCATATTGATCTTTTGAGAGCCCACGAACACCAGCAATAACGATTGTCGGGGATGGCACTGTAGCGGAGGACAGAGCGTCCGCTACACGTTTAACACCCTCAACTCCAGGCAATGCGAACTCTGGGAATAGGATCAGTTGGGCATGGTATGCGAGGGCTTTTTGAAAGGCGCTGTCAATCACATCCAGTAACCGTTGATTACATACCTGCTGAAGGGGGAAAGGTTCTTGCACCGGTTCCAGGAATTCGAGATGAGGTTGTACGATGAGCATTTTTATGCTCGTCGAGGGGAGCGTCACATCAATCTGCTGTTCGAGAACCTGAGTCACTTCTAGACCTCATCCGCAGTCACTACGACAGCGAAGGGTACGCCAATTGCCTCGAAATGACGTTGTCCGCAACGCACCTTGTCAGCCTCGCTCGTCCGCAGCTTGAGGAAATCCTTCGTGCCCTTCGTCTCGCGCACAAGATACATTGCCTGACCGTCGTGCTTGATGATGGCCCAGTCTGGATTGTATTTGCCTACAGGCGTGTCGATCTCGAACCAGGAGGGAAGCTTTACGAAAAGCCTTATGTCTTCGCGCTGATCAAGCTTCCGGGCAAACTCGCGCTCGATTTCGGAGTCATAGACGACATATTCGTAGAGCGAATGCTCCACGGCCAGTGCCGTAAGGTAGCTGACGAGCTCTTCATTCTTGAAGAGCATCATCTCCCATTCGCTTTCAGGACCCCCTGCCCCGATACGCTCATACTTGATACCGTCAACAAGCAGGCGATGAAGCTCATATTTCAGGATGTTTGCAACAGCGTCCATGAACCGCTGTGGGTCAGTGAAGAAATCAACCAGACGGCCTGATTCCTTAAGGACGCGGACTAGAGTTGAGCGCGTTAGTTCCGTCTCGTTCTGCAAGTACGCCAACACATCGGGCACCGGATAGGAATCAGCTGAGACATGCTCTTCAGCAACACTCATGGCCGTCGCTGCTATTCCCCCGCGCTTTACATCAAGCTGCCCGATGCTCACGCGGATTTTCGGCGCTACGATTTTCTCCATTCGCTTGATGGCGTCCACTGCGCGGCGCACGAGAGTCTCAGTGTCGAATTCCACGCGGTATGTCGTTCTTGGCTTGATCCGGTCCCAGAGTGCCTTAAATTCCGGACTGATCTGAACTTCCTTCTTGAGGCGGTTAGGCCCTTCGTCCTGATCCTTCCGGATGTGGCGCTCGATCTGGTACGACGCCAGCAAATCAATCAATGCCGGAGCCAAATCTCCTTGCCCTTCGGGTAAGTCGATCTTGAATCCGGGCTTCTTTGGATCGAAAGCGGTCTGGATGCGCCCATCTCCATCCAGCATTTTCTGTTTGACCAATGCGTCCCGTATGAGTTCGGCTGTTTCCCGCCCGATGGGTTGTTCCTGGCCATCCACCACACGTGAAAGGCGGGCGATGGCGGTCAGCGGCACTTTCCCGAAGGTGACGCTGCAGTCTTCTTCGTACTCCGTTTGAAGTGCGCGGGCGAAATCCTCGTAGCTTTCATTAGCCATGACGAGAAGCTTGTTAATGGAGTCGTCGAACACACGCTGCCCGTTTTGATCGACGGGCAGCCGCAGACCCCGGCCAATCTCTTGGCGTTTCTTCATCGCGCTACGTGTTTCGTTCAACGTGCAAATCTGAAAGACGTTAGGGTTGTCCCATCCCTCCCGGAGAGCGGAGTGGCTGAATATGAAGCGCAGCGGCTCGTCTTCGGACAACAGCCGTTCCTTCTCTTTCATAATAAGATTGTAAACTTCGTCGTCTGCCTGGGTATCCCCGCGCGTATCCTTAAGCACACCTTTTTTGTCCTGAGCGAAATAGCCGTTGTGTAGATTTTCAAACGGCAATTTAAGCCAATCGAGCGACGCATAGCGGGTGTCCTTGGCAAACTCGGCAAGGCATGCCTCGAAAGCCTCCGCGAATTTGCCCTTTACCGGCTGACCGCCGTCGTCGTAATCGCGGTAATTCGCTACCCGGTCAACGAAAAAGAGGCTCAAGACTTTGATTCCACGTTTCCGGAGCTGAAGCTCTTTCTCCAAATGCTTCTTGACCGTGAGCTTGATCTGCGCGCGCCATACATCGTCGCGCATGCCGCCGGATTCCTCCCCGAGCCGAAGGATGCGCCCGTTGTTAAACCTTATGAACTCGTTGGCGGGCTCGCCATTTATTTCTGCGATGACGTAGCCGTTCTCATACGCGGCTCGCTCGCCTGAAAGCTGGTACAAATCTGCGCTGTTCTTCACGCTGAAGGATTTCTCTTGTGGGCCATCTTGCGTCTGCGTATGGATGCGAACCTTTGCTCTGATGCCTTTCTTGTAGTCGATCTGCTCGACACGGACGAAGGCATCGTTAGCACCGCCCTCAGCGGCGGCGTTGGCTACGACGATCTGCTTCACCAGTCGAAGCTCAAATGCCCGGACTGGATCGAGGCGATAGACGAGGTTATACGGATTCCTGTGGGTAGCGGAGTAGCGCAGCGTGCATAACGGGTTCAGCGCCCTGATCGCTTCCTGGGCCTTCTCGGTCGAATCGACGCTCTGCGGCTCGTCGATGATGACAACGGGTCTCGCCGCTTGGACGAATTCGATCGGCTGCCGGCCGGAGAGCTTGTCGCTCTCCTTGTAGATGACGTTGCTTTTCTGTTCCTCCTCGGTCCCCGTAAAATTCTTGCGAAAAGCATCGATATTGATGATGAGGATCTGGAGCGTGTTGCTGATCGCAAATTGTCGAAGACGGTTGACCTTCTTTGCGTCATACACAAAATGCTCGAACGGCAGGTTGTTGTAGAGTGCCCGGAAATGCTCAGCTGTAATCTCGATATTCTTGAGCACGCCTTCACGGATAGCGACGCTCGGGACAACGATAATGAATTTCTGAAACCCGAAACGCCTCGAAAGTTCGAAAATCGTGCGTAGATAGACATAGGTCTTACCCGTGCCCGTCTCCATTTCAATTGAGAAATGCGGGCAGAGCCGGGCGGTGTTAGCGGGAGCATCAAAGAGTTCCCACGCCTCCAGTGGCACGGCAGGATCAGATATATCAATGTCGTTGCGAGACTGTGCTGCCCTAACATTGGCAAGGAGGTTGTCGGACGACAACAGAATCTGGTTGCCAACCCCTAGCTCTGTTTGCTCTTGCCCGGCGAACATGCCACCTAGACTCCCCATTTGAATGACGGAATATTCAGGCGCGCCTTGCGGCTGTCCCTCGAAAATGTCCGTGACGGCAGCGATGGCGTCAAGCTGGTATTGCTGGTTGGCGTCGAATTGCAGCTTCATGATTGCTCCATCAGACAGTCTTGAAGCTGGTAATGCCTTTGGTCCTGAAGGTCTGCACAGCATTAGCTTTCAACTGATCATTGCCGGCAAAGCCCTCGTCCAGACACACAACCCTCTCCGGCTTCGCCTCAGCGATGGCACGGATCAGATCAAGAGTCAGCGAAGGTTCCAGGCATATCATCAGCGCGCCGCCCGCGACTGAATAGACTGTCTTGCCTGCGAGGGTCTTCGTCTCGACTGCGGTCGCCAGCGAGAAACCGCTCTTCAGAAGCAGCTCGTAGAGAATGTCGTCGGCGATACGGCCTTCACGGATATGGTCGACATGCAGATCAAGTTGCTGTGCCAAACCGCCGGCATCTATCGATGCCCCCGCATCCCAAGGTTTAAAGTTCGATTCCGTTAGCTTGAAGACGCGGAAGCCACGATCTTGTTGCTCCGCATCGTCGAGGTCGAGCTTGCCAGAGTCATTGTCATTGAGCTTTCCGATGGATCGCCGGACTCGCTCTTTACAGATATCACCTATGGTTGGATAGTCGGCGCGACCAGTTGGTTCGGGAAGTTGCACCAAAACGAAGCGTCGATTACCGCCATCCTGTTTGTTCAGGTCAAGAACGGCATCGGCCGTAGTGCCTGAACCAGCAAAAAAGTCGAGTACGAGATCGCCGCCATTGGCCGTTGTGGCCTGCGAGAGTAGCAGGGAGATGAGCTTCTTCGGTTTTGGAAAACCCAGAATTTTCTCACCAAACAGATCCTCTAATTCACGAGTGCCATCGGTTGTATAACCGGGTTCTTGCACTGACGAGAAGCCAGTAAAGTGGCTTCGAATGTCCTTAAGGAATCGCTTCAATCGCGGTCGCCCATCTGCTTTTGCGGGCCAGAGTATCCGTTCCTCTTGAATAAGTTGGAGCATCCGCTTCTTCTCATAACTCCAGCCACGCGATGCCAGCGGCGGGTACGACACACCGGTGACCGGATGAATAATGTCGTAGTGCAGGTTTGGTCTTTCTTTAGAGTTCGCCAATCCCGTGAGATTGTCACTCATCCAGGGGCCCCGCGGATCATTGTCCGGGTTCGAATATTTGTCCAAGTCTTTAGCTTCTCCCAACAGCGATCCATTAGTTTTTGCAACAACAAGGACATATTCATGGTCTGTGGAGAAGTTGGTTAAATTTCGATTGTCGGCCACTTGCCGCCGTCTCCATGTGATCGTGCCGATGGTTGATTCCTCACCGAAGACGAGATCACAGAGCTTGCGCAGATTGTCTATCTCGTGATCATCAATACTGATAAAGATGATTCCATCTTCACTGAGGAGATTTCGCGCAAGATACAGTCGCGGGTACATCATGTTCAGCCACTTCGAATGGAACCGGCCGTCGGCCTCGGTATTCGTGCCGAACCTTTTTCCTTCAGCATCAACCTGTCCGGTGTATTCAAGATATGTCTCAAGAGATTCAGAGAAATTATCAGGGTAGATAAAATCATTTCCAGTGTTGTATGGCGGATCGATGTAAATCATCTTGATCTTGCCGAGATACGACTTCTGCAAAAGCTTGAGGACTTCCAGATTGTCGCCTTCGATGATGAGATTTTCAGTAGCATCGAAGTTGACGCTCTCCGCAACACAAGGCCGCAACGTCCCCACGCTCGGAGCCTGGATCGTGCGGAAACAATCGGCCTTGCCGGGCCAGTTCATGCCATAGCGTTCTTTGCCAACATCCACGGTGTGGCCCAGCGCGAGTTTCAGGCGGTCGAAGTCAATTTGCCCACCTTCCGTGCGCGCTTCGGGAAACAACCGCAGCAACTCCGCCTGCTTCTCACCCTCGATGTCATGCGAGCGCAAGTCGAAGCGTTCCGGCTTGTTGGGCTCGGCGGCGACAGGTTTGTCTATGTTTTCAGCGGTGCTCATGTTTACTCACTTAAGCCAGTTGCCATCGGATCATGAAAAGCTCTTCCCGTTCCGTTTTCTGGTTGAGCCGTTGACTAATTTCATCCAGCAGGCCGTCCTTCTTCCGCTCGACGTTCCGGGATGACTCGTCGTATTCTCTCCACGCCTCATTACGCTTCGCTTCAAACTGCCGGAGCTGGCGCTGAAGGTCAAGCTTTGTGGGAAGATTCGGGGCGCTACGCGCCTCTCGCTTCGTTTCCTTGATCTTCGCGTCAAGCTCTTCAAGGTCAGCCTTGAGGGACCGACGCTGATCCTCCGCCCATCGGTCGAGCTTGTCCATCTCGGCGTCAAACCAGACACCGTTTTTCTCGGCAAGTCGGGTTGCTATGCGCTGTATCTCAGCATTGATTTGCCCTTCGCAACGCTCCCGGGTGCCCGGATCACATGAAGCAGGTCCCGCATCCTCGCCGGGAACGTCGAACATCCGGCGACACTGCGCATGGTCAAGCTCGTCGCCGCCGTCAGTCAGCCCTGAGAAGAGCAGATGATCCTCTGTCTCGAATGCGGTCAGCGTCGCCTCGCTGCAGAGCATCCAACCTCCTTTGCCGACAAGACTTTCGACCACTGCGATTCTCTTGCCGCTGTTTCGATAGTTGAATCGTATCTCTCTTGTCTCGGTTGGCAGCTCCTTGCAGAGCGAGAGAATTCTTTGCGCCAGAGGGTGCCCGATCCGGTAGGTATTGGCATCCTCGACCCGTTTGCCGAGGCGATAGGGGCCAGGATGAATGCGCTCCCCTTCGAACGGGTTTCGCTCCAGCATGAAAGAGTATCCGCCTTGATCAAAACGGGCGTAAGGACCTAGATAGAAACGGGTCACCTGCCAGAGCCATTCCTCGAAACGATCAAGATAATCGCCGCTGCTCACACGAACCTTTTCGACAACTTCCTGATCGAAATTGTTTAGCAGCTGCTCCCTCGCCTCCTTGCGCTTGTCGTCGATTTCAGATTCGAGATCGTGCTGGAGCTGGTCAAATTCAAAGCTGATCTGCTCTGGCGTGCGACACTTCTGATAGATCCCAACGATGCGCTTCTCGAAGTCCACCCCGGATTCAATGGCACCCAGCACCTCGTCGCTGGCACCGAAGACACCATCGAAAAGGCGGAACTTTTCATCGAGAAGCTGATATACCCTCACGTCGGCGGCATTGCTCCGGTTGAGGAAGTTGACGACCACCACATCGAACTTCTGGCCGTAACGGTGACACCGGCCAATGCGCTGCTCGATTCGTTGAGGATTCCACGGAAGGTCATAATTGACGACGAGGTTGCAGAATTGCAGGTTGATCCCCTCGGCCGCGGCTTCGGTCGCGATCATGATGAACGCTTCGTCGCGGAAATAATCGACAAGAGCCGCCCGTTTGTCGGCAGTGGGAGAATTCGAGATGTAATCAGTGCCAGCATGGCGTTCCATCCACGCTTTATAGATTTCTTTTGATTTGGGATCGCTATTGGAACCATTGAAAAGAACAACTTTGCCTGCGAATTCGGTCTTCTCAAGAATCTGATACAGGTATTCCTGAGTGCGCCGGGATTCCGTGAAGATGAGAGCTTTTTGCTGAATTGCCGGGACGCCCTTGTTCTTCTGGGCCTGCTCTGCGGCAGAGAATCCACGTCTTAATGCCGTCAGCAGAACTTCTCCCTTCGAATTCTTGATAATTGACTTCGCCAGCGCGTGAAACTCGCGCAGCATAGACATTTCTTCTTTGAGTTCCCGAAGTTGCTCAGGGCTAAACTGCTGTGCTGTGCTTGGAGTCTCCGACTCCTCTTCATCTTCCAGCCATTCATCCTGTATTTCCGGCAGTTCCTCGAAATTGTCGGCAAGTCCTTCATGCGGTGCCGGTACTTGCTCGGCAGCACTTGCCACCAGTTGCAGGCGGTTGGCCAGCCCTTCGAGAGTGCCAGAGATCGCGTAAGTCGAGGATGCCAGCAATTTTCGCAGGATCAGAGTCATGAGCTGTCTCTGACTTGCCGGGAGAGCGTACAGCGTTTCTTTCTGCAGATATTCCGAAACCAGGTTGTAGAGCCGCTGTTCTTCCGCGCTCGGCACGAATTCCTGCACGAGAGCGTGGCGGTTTGTGTATTTAATGTATTCAAGAACCTGTTTCCGCAGCGTCCGTTTGCAGATTGGCTGGAGCCGTTGCTTCAGCGCCGCAAAATCTTCATCTCCGGTCAGGCGCGTGTATTGAGCGCGAAAACTCTTGAGGTCGCCGAAAGTGAATTCGTCGATGATGCTGACAAGGCCGTACAGCTCAAGTAGGGAGTTTTGCAGCGGCGTAGCCGTAAGCAGCGCCTTCTGGTAGGGAGCTATCGCCTCTTTGATCGCCTGACTTATTTTGTTGCCGGGCTTGTATACATTGCGGAGCCGGTGCGCTTCATCAACGACCACCAGGTCCCACGCTGTCTGCCGCACATAAGACTCTTTCGACCGCGCAAACTGGTAAGAGCAAATCACGGCGCTCTCGCACTGAAACGGGTTCAAGTTCCCGGCGCGAATGGCCTCATTAAATGTCCGAGATTCGAGGATCGCCGAAGGCAGAAAGAATTTGTCAGCAAGTTCCTGGCTCCACTGCTTTCGCAAATTCGCAGGGCATATCACCAGCAGACGGCGTTTCCGCTCGGCCCACTTCTGGGCAAGGAGGATGCCTGCTTCGATGGTCTTGCCCAGACCGACCTCGTCGGCAAGAATTGCTCCCTTCGAGAGCGGTGAGCGAAATGCAAATAGCGCGGCTTCGATTTGGTGCGGATTCAGGTCAACTTGCGCGTTGGAGAGAGCGCTCGCGAGCTTCTCCACGCTGTCAGAAGCGCAGCGCTTCGTAAGCTCATGCGCAAAATACTTGGCGTGATATGCAGTCACACTCACCTACCAGATCTAATAGAAATATAGAAAACAGCCCACCATATCGATCCCTACCATTCACGGCAATCGTTATAACCCCACAGTAACCTTTCAGCCCGTCTTTTCGCGAAAAAGCCCGGCATCCAGCGTGAGCCTAGCTCAAATTACGGATGCCATCCAGGAGCACCCGCGTCGCGCGACAGTCGTCTTCGTTGTAATCGAGAATACGTTGGCGAATGGCGCTGTCGCCGGTCTCAATCCAGCGGTCAAACCATTCAATCGAGGCAGCGCCCGATGGGTGCGTGTCGCGCCATGCAAAACCCAGGTATTTTGATAGCGTCTTGAGCGAAAAATCCCATGTTGGCCACTCGGTGGCTTTCAACACGACATCGTAGTAGAGATCAATTGCCTGCGTCGGGTCAAACAGCAGCTCGATGTCGGCGGCGCTACAAACGCCGGGATATTTCTCCTGCAGCTTCCGGTAGACCGTCCGCTCGTATTTTGAATAGTAGTAGATGGCGCACGGGCGTTTGGTTCGCATGTAATTCCACGCGCCCGCAAACGCGTTCTTTTCCGAGTCCGGTGTGCATTCCTCGGCAAAAAACGCGACAAATTTCTCGGACCCATTATCCCGACCGTGCCGTTCGACAAAGCCATGCAGGTAGCAAATGTCGCGCATCGGATCGACTTCAATGTCGAAAAACAGTTCGCAGTTGCAGACCGGAAGGCGGATTGGCGCCTTCAGGATTGGCTTGGCGTCTTTGGTGCTCAGCAATCCGGCGCGGGTATGAAACCTTGCCAGGCTGTCAGGTCCAATGCCCGGAAATATGGTTTTCTTGCCGTCCATGAAGCGATCAGGGTTACAGGCGGCAAACTCCCTGATGCTGGTCACGTGAGTCAGCATGGCGTCGCGCCGGGAGCGACCGAGTTCCGGGATTAACGTAAGATCGTCGGCGGCTTTCAGCGCATCGATGCAGGCCGAGTACCAGTGACAGAACTTGCAGGCGCCGCTGTATGCTGCGCGCGTCCGGTTCTTGTCGGCGATGATTCCCCGCGCCTCGGTCAGACATTCCTGATAATCCTGCCACAGCGTTCGCGGATTGCGCTGGCCGTAGAGTGCCTCGAAATCATATGGCACTTCTTTGCCGTGGATGTCCCAGACGAAGGCGTGGCGCCCGGCAGAAAGACCTTTGCGTTCAAGAATGTCCGTATACAGCGCAAGCTGAACGGCATAGTGCAGCTTGGGGGAAGCGTCATCTATCGGGCCCTCCTCGCCGGCGCCGGATTTTATGTCGCCGACGACATAGCCGCCCGTCTCCCTGCGGAGAAGATCCGGATTGCCAAGCAAGCCAGGTTCCTGAATGCGTCCGTTGTAGATCAGCGGCTCGCCGCGCTGCATCGCTTCCAGCGTCAGGCGTTCCTTTTCGTCACCGGCATAGACGGAGAGATCGAGGAACGGGAGAGAAAGGCCGGCAATCACCTCGCGCTCATACAGCGAGCCTTTTTCCCAGAGCAGTTGCACAAATGCGTTCGCCACGTCGCGCTTCGCGGGATCGCCGTAGATATCCATCGTGACCCGATGGGGACAGGTCACTATGTTGTATAACATCGAGGCAGTCACGGTCATCGTCATGCGGTCTTCCGGTCTACCCTCGCGCTCGCAGCCTTCTGTTAACCCGTCTTTTCGGGAAATAGTCCCGGCATCCAACGCGAGGCAAGCGCTGCTGGAAAGACGAGGCGCAAGGGCGCGCGCGCGCTGTCCGAGACAAGTACACCCCGCTCGATCAGCGCCGAAACAATACGACGCGCATGGCGCTCGCCCGCGCCCACAACGCCGGCGGCATCCGCGCGAGGCAGCGCTCCCCGGTAGAGCACGGCTTCGAGGATGCTGCCCGACTTGGGCGGCAACGTGTCGAGCCTGATTTCTTCTTCCGCCCACAGAAGGATGCGCGCGCGCAGGCGATCCGGCTGCATCAGCTCTTCCATGAATGTGACCTGGTCGATGCAGGTTCTGAGAAAGTAATCTGTGAATGCCGCGAGCGCTTCCTCGCTCAAATTCCCACGCCCGTCAAGATCGTTGCGGCGCGTGGCGTCACAGGCGGCAAGGTGTCCCTTGTAGTCGTTGACACTGCGCGCAAAGCCGCGTGCCACCGACCAGATGGCGCCCGTATCGAGCGTATTGAGCATCGTCGCATGCGACATCAGCCGGGCGACCCGGCCATTGCCGTCGACAAACGGGTGAATCCACGCCAGCCGGTGATGCGCCGCCGCCGCGCTGAGGATTGATTCTGTCTTGTTGACGGCTCCGTAGATTTCCTCGAAGCGCTTCATAAAACGCGGCACTGCGCCGGGGCTGACGGCAATATGAGCGCCGACTCGCACGTCTTTCTTTCGGAGTTCGCCGGGCACGACCCGGACGCGCTCCTTCGTCGCCGGGTCCTCCACCCACAGCAGGTCCTCCGGCAGTTCCTCGCAGAACCGGCGATGCACTTCGCAAATGCTCTCGCTCGTGACCGCGCGTCCCGTCAGGCCGCCGCCGTCGATCCATTTCTGTACGCTGATATGCGCTTTCGCTTCGAGCTGCAGATCGCGCTTGCGGGCATCCTTGCTATAATCGTTCTTTAGGGCGCGCTCGATATCGACCGGGTGAGTGTCGTGCCCCTCGATCAGATTGCTGTAGTAGCAGTTCATTGCCCGCACCAGATCGGCGAGAGAAGCCAGCAGGCTTTCGGGCAGGCTCCGGCGAAATCCACTGGATTTCTGCGCCAGCTCCAGGGCAAGGTCCGTCAGTGCGCCACGATGACGGGAGCCTTCGCCAATGAGCAACGGCTCCATCAGCGAAACCAGTTCTCCCCGGTCTTCCGCCGCTTTTATGTCCTCTTCTATGTCCGCTTTCTTCTTCATAGCAACACCTTGTATATCATGGTTATATGAGATATTCAATAGATTTAATGTCCTCTCATATGTCCGCTTCTAAGTCCGCCTATTGTAAACTCAAGTCAAGTTTAAGAATTCTCGCAAATGTATACCCATGGAAGACAAAAACGCCCGCCGTCAAACCCGAGCGGCCTATTCAAAGCCCGCAGCAAGCCCGTCCGCTGACCTCATCAGCGCGGACGTTCGGCCCAGAACACAGCGCCGCGATTCGTGGTTTCCTTCCTTGCTGGTTGTCTGCCAATGGCTCAGTGTGCCGGGTGATGTCTTGGCGCCCGGCCCGTTCCGGTCCGCCGGGCTCTACTCGACCGCCATCGCAAGAAAGAGCGATTGCGTTTCTCCCCGAGTCCCCTTTTGGGGCCTCGGCCATCCGGTGACGATCCCTGGCGCGGAGGGAGAACGCCAAATCGCTCCGACGGCCAGCAATGCCTACACCATGTTCGGTATCGCCCTACTCAAACTTTCAGATTATGTTTTTGTTCGAGGTAATCAACGAGCTTATTCAGAGCCCGAATTATCTGAAGCTGATTTATTCCGACTTGGTAGTAACCGGTGATAGCGATTTCCGGAGGAGGAATAGCTGCGATGGGGTCCCGGCGTTTGTCCTTGTTTCCCTGTGAGTCAATAAACGTAATTGGGTAACGGTACCTGCGGCCATCGCCTTCGCGCACACCAAATGAACCATAGTTCCGCATTTTCGGGTTATAGCACTCGTTACCGATGATATTTTCGAGATCCAAGAGTAGTTTCACCCGCTCTTCTGATATCTCCATTCGAGATCCCTTCTCGGTTATGTAGGTCACCTTGCTCGCCACAAAGTCGCCGCAAGCCGAATACGATTAGCTGAGTTGTTCGAGTTTGGCAAATACTTGTCGCTAACGCCCCTTTTCAGCTGTCCTCAACAAAACATGAACCTAAACCAGTCGCGCCTTCCTTAGCAATCCACAGATTCTTGCGTTCCGGTTTCCGCTGTGCGGACCCACACGGAACGACAGAGAATCTTGGGTGCACGGGTCGCGCCCCGGTTTTAACGGCTCCTTACTTGAGGACAAACCAAACACAAAAGGAGACTGCAGATGAAGAACGATTCCATGACGACTACGGAACCCGTACCGTTCATCGATTACTGGGATGTGCTTGACGATGCAATGCTCCAATTCTTCGGCATCGATACTTGGGACGCAGGCATTGAGGCAGACCTGATCGCAGCTGCGCAGGAGGAAGGCGACGCGCCCGAGGATTTTGCGCTCTGGTTCGGCCAAAAATATGGCCTCATCCTCATTTCGCAATGGGGATGGTAACCGGCAGCGATAGCGTACTACCGCCCCTGCCCGGTCTTCGCGTGGGCCAGCACTTCTGCTGCGTTACGGTAATACAGCCCATAAATTGCGTTTTCAAGATTGACCGGCCTCCACAGCGGCTTATATATCATTCAGACCACTGACCAAAGATTCTCGCCATGGCCCGAAGCCACCTGCATAGACCTGAAGACGCTTTCTATCGTAATCTGGGACAAAGCATCCGGCTCACGCGCAGCGCCCTCGGAAAAAGCCAGACTGACGTTGCCGAGCACATCGATGTTACTTTCCAGCAGCTTCAGAAATACGAAAAGGGCGTCAACCGCATCCCGGTGCGGGAACTAACGAAGCTGGCCGCCTACCTTGAAGCCCCGATCTCGCACTTTGTCGGCGAGGACGAAACACCGGCGCCCGCCCTTCAGTTATTCACCGAACAGCCGAGACGCAAGGAATTCCAGATGTTCCTGAAGTATTGGGCGGCTATCAGGGATGACCGCACACGCGCCGCTATGCTGGAATTCGTCAAGGCGATGGCCGCCCTTGACCGGTAAGGCGAATCAAGCCTGCTACTGCACGGTCCCCGTTCCTGTCAGTCGCGTCATTTCATAGCGGACGATGCTTTCGTACGCTATGAAGAGAAGCCGGAAGGATGCATCGATCATCGTGACGATCTCCTCGACGCCGTTTGTCACGGCTTCGCCGCGCAGCAAATCCATTGCCTGCAGAACCTCGGAAGCCTTGGCGAAATCATACGACTCATCTTTCACTTCGTCTCCGGTTCTGACAGTGCAGCTTCGTTCAAATCTGTCGAAGGGGTTGTATCTTGTGGAGAAATAGCCCGCAAGTTGTATCGCGCTTGCCGGGTGAAAAATATTCGGGCAGACTCGGATGGGGCCAATCCGATTCTGGGCCTCTCCTGCACTAATACCTGAAGGAATTCCGATGACCTGAAAAAAGAAAACCCGCCGAAGCGGGCCTTCTAAAAACTGAAACTGCAAGAGCAGCGACCTGAGAATCCCACTCTTGCAGAATCCGGCTACGGACGCAAGAGTTTTTGCGGCGGTTTTATGCGGCCTGAATGCGGCGGATGTCCTCCCCTCCCCCAACGAGAAGTCCGCATCTGTCCACATCGATCGCATACACATCAATACTCAACAAGCGCAAGCCCGCCCGCCTGATTCGCATGGTTGGAGGGTCTGCCGGCACACTTCGTTCGCTGTGGCGTGCTTGCTGTGCTGCGATTCTTACTACACACTTTTTCCATGGCCTGTCCGATTCCGGAATCGGCCATTTCTGTGTTCACAACTGTCTGAAGGAATTCCTATGACCTAAAAAGAGAAAACCCGCCAGGAGGCGGGCCTTCTAAAAACTGAAACTGCAAGAGCAGCGATGTGACAATCCCGACTCTGGCAGAACCATAGAAAAACGCAAGCGCTTTTTGCGAACGGTTTTTTGCGGCCTGAAATCTGGGCGGGTTTTCTCATAACCAAGGAGAAAACCATGCATATCCGTATCGACAGACAACCGCCATCGACTGAAGAAATGGTGCAACGCCTCGCTGCGCGGAACGCCCGCGACGGCATCCGCACCGAACGAAGCCCCTCCCCGGCCGTGCCGCCCAAAGACCAAGACCGGCGGCAGCGGTCACTGAGATTCTGCCACCTTCCCGCAGACCCGAAACCGTTGCACGTAGCGCCGCGCGAGAGCGGCGCCTATGTTCCGGAGATGGCCGCGCGGATCGAGGATGACCCCAACCTCACGGACGGCGCACGCCGCTGCGCGCGCAAGCTGATGCAGTATGTTTACCGTAAAGATCGCACCAGCCGCGCCGCCGACATCACCGTCACCTGGCTCATGCGCGCGCTCGGCAAGGACCGCCGCACCGTGCAGCGCTACCTGCGTCAGCTTGAACACGCGGGTTACATCACCGTCGAAGTCGTCCATGCCCGCACACGCATGTGCGCCGGATTGTTCGTAGCATTGCTGAGCCCACTGTTTCCAAGGCATCACCGGCAGAAATGGCCGCAAAAGCTAATAGAACCGGATGCGTCACGAAAGTCACAGAACAATAGACTCAGAATAAAATACAGCCGGAAATCGTGGGCACTGCGCTGCATGGACGGTGTTTTCCGGTCCTTTATGAAAACAATCCCGCCTTTGCCCGCCGCTCACTGACCAGAAATCGCTCCCGGACATTCCAAAGTCTGCTTGGCGAGGGGCGCCCGTGGGACGGCTCGTCCCGAAATTCTGACATCGCGCCTGAAGCAACCCGCCTCCTGAATCGCCTTTCGCGAACATCACCGAACGAATGGGGGTAAAATGACCCGCCACGACGAAGCGCCTTATGCCGCGAAACGCCAAAGCCGGGATACCGAACTTAAAGCCGTGCCCGTTTTGCGGCGGCGAGGCTTCACTGCAGGAAACCGAAACCTTGCCCGTGAAGTTTACTGTCGGCTGTCTCGATGAGAGCTGCATCGGTTTTCCGTCGATTACGTTTCAAATCCGCAACGATGCAATCGCCGGATGGAACCGCCGGGCGTCATGACGACTCGTCCGTAATCCGTATTTCCTGCCGGCCATCCCGCATCCCCAGCCTTTTCCAAAGCACTTCATTTCCTCTTTAGAGGCGATACCAGAGCCGCCCTTTGCGCTGTCAAGGGTCTGCGATGAACTCCGCTTCCGCTCCGCCCTGTGACAGCCCGTGCGGCCCTGAAAGCCCTCTCCAGTACGAGGAAATGAAGTTTTTTAAATGCTGGAAAAGGAGCAACAAAATGCACGACACAACCGAACGCAAGGACGTTTACAGCCGTATCACCGCACAGATCGTCGCCGACCTCGAAAAAGGCGTGCGCCCGTGGGTCAAACCATGGAACGCGGAGCACGCCGCCGGACGCATCACCCGTCCGCTGCGCCATAACGGCCAGCCCTACAGCGGAATCAACATTCTCTCGCTCTGGATGTCGGCGTCCGCGCAGAATTTCGCGGCACCTATCTGGATGACGTTCCGCCAGGCTCTGGAACTTGATGCCCACGTTCGCAAAGGCGAGAAAGGCTCGCTCGTGGTTTATGCCAACTCCATCACGCGCACCGAGCAGAACGAGAAAACCGGCGAGGATGTCGAGCGCGAAATCCCGTACATGAAGGGCTATACCGTCTTCAACGTCGAGCAGATCGAGGGCTTGCCGGAAATCTATTACGCCAAGGCCGCGCCGACGCTCGACCCCGTCGCCCGCATCGATCATGCAGAGAAATTCCTGCACGCCACCGGCGCGCAAATCGCCCACGGCGGGAACCGCGCCTATTACAGCCTCTCGACCGACGCCGTGCAGATGCCGCCCTTTGAATCCTTCCGCGACGCCGACAGCTATTATTCAACGCTCGCGCATGAACTGACGCACTGGTCCGGTGCGAAACCCCGCCTTGACCGCGACTTCGGCGGCCACCGCTTCGGCAGCAATGCCTATGCGCAGGAAGAACTCGTTGCCGAACTGGGCGCCGCTTTCCTCTGTGCCGATCTTGAACTGGCGCTTGAGGCCCGCGAGGATCATTCCGCCTACCTTGCGAATTGGTTGGAAGTCATGAAGGCTGACAGCCGTGCGATATTCACCGCCGCCGCGCACGCACAACGGGCCGCCGACTTTATCCACAAATTCAGCGTACCGGACACGGTCGCCGCATAACGCCGACCGCCCTGTTCAGCCCTTGTACTTGATATTGTCGAGAGCGCACTGATAGCCCTCGGCGAAAGCTTCCGCGAGACTGTTAACGTCTCGTGCTTTCACGAAGAGAAGATAGCCCAGGCCAGCTACTGACAGGCTCATCACGCCTTGTTCGTCCTCGAAAATAAATCCGAGCCGTTTGCACTCCGTCAGTCCGCCCAACTCTTGTGTGAGCGCCTCAATCTGGCGGACAGATTCTATGTCGAACGTGTTTTCTGACATACCGGGCTTGTAGCACGCTGTGCGAATTCATGCAAATTATCGCAGTCCCTGTGTGAGTTTGCAGGCCCCGTCTTTCACTCGTTAAGTTCTTCGCCGTTTTTTCCTCGAACTCTTTGCCGCAGCTCTAAGCCGGACGCGCCGTCGCGTCAACGGGCGGCCCGCTCCGTTCGCTTGCGCTCCCGTGTTGCCCGTTCCCCCTCAAGAGGCGATGGCGCGCGCCAGCGCGCGAGGGATCGCCTTTTCGTGTGACCCGCCGGCTTGCCGTCCGGCTTTCGTGTCTCTGCGTCTTCAAGGAAACCAACAGCGAAAGGAAAAACATCATGCAAGACGAAGACATAATCCCGCTCGAAGCCCTCGACCTTCTGCGTAACGCATCCGACGAACTTCTGTCAAAGGCCGCACTCGGAGAGATCGACCTGAGCACCCTCGCCCGTTGGGAACTGCGCTCCCGCCGCCGCGATCTTGGCCTGCAGTGGATCGGTGCTCTGGCACGAAGTTCCGCGCTGTGAGGCGAAAACCGCATACAACCGTATTCGTCGAATAACGACTTGTTAAGGGAGTTATCCTACGCTCGACGGATGATCCCCAAGGGCAATCAACGCGCCGGCGGGCAGCAGCTCGCCACCCATCTGCTCAACGCTTACGATAATGACAGCGTTGAGATCGCCGATATGCGCGGCGCCATCGCGCAGGACCTGCACGGCGCGTTTGCCGAATGGTATGCCGAGGCCAAGGCCACGAAGTGCATCAAGTATCTCTACTCGCTGTCCATCAATCCGGACCACACGCAAGGCCCCTTCAACCGCGAGCATTATTATGATTTCATCCGGCGCACCGAGGATTCCCTTGGCCTCGCCGGCCAGCCGCGCGCCGTCGTTATTCATGTCAAGCACGGGCGCGAACACTACCACGTCGTCTGGTCCCGCATCGACACCGAAAAAATGAAAGCCGTGCAGCTCTCGCACGACCACCAGAAACTCCGCACCGTCGCGCAGGAATATGCCCGCGATCACGACATCATCCTGCCCGAGGGGATGCGCAAGAACCGGGGCAAGGACCGCTACGCCGACCGTGACAAGCAGGAAGACCTTGGAGACAAGCAGCGCGAGGAAAGGACCGGCATCAGCAAGCCGCAGCGCCGGCGGGAGATCGCGGAAGCGTGGCACGGCAGCGATTCCGCTCAGGCCTTCATCAAGGCGCTGGAAGACAAATGCTATTACGTCGCCCGTGGCGATGACTGCCGCTACGCCGTCGTGGATTTGTACGGTGAGGTCTCCAACCTCGCCCGGCAAATCGACGGCGTGAAAACCAAGGCCCTGAAGGATCGGCTTGGCGACGCGGACAAGCTCGTCGATGTTGCCACCGCGCAGGACCGCGCCCGTCAGGAGCGGCAGGCGCGCCTGCTGAAAACACAGCGTCAGGCGGAAACGCAAGGGACGGCGCGGCAGCGCCGCGATGCTTTGCAGGAGACCCACGCCGTCCGGCGGGAAAATCTTGAGGAAAAACGCCAGCTTCTCGCCGCCGTCCACACCGGCGAACGCAAGGCGCTTGCCGAATTGCAGACGGCCCGCAGCGCCGCCGTCTTGCAGGACCGCGCCGCCAGACAGCCCAAGGGCGTTATGGCTTTCCTCGCCCGTATCACCGGTTTCAACGCCCTCACCGCCTTCCGCCACGCCAGAGAGGACAAGCAAAGGGTTGCCGAACAGCGCCAGCAAACCGCCGCCCTCATCCGCCGCCACCGCCGCGAAATGCAGAATTTCAGGCACCAGGAAAGCGCACTCGGCAGTCTCGACAAGCGCGAACGGCGTTCGCTTGAGACTGCCCTGCGCCGCGAAGCGCTGCAGCGGCTCAGGCACGCAGACCGCAGCATCCAGCCTGAATTCACGGCCGCCGCAACAGGCAAGACCGAAATCAGGAAGGGCGATGACGAGCGCAAGGAAAAGCTGAAGAAAGATTTTGCGGCGGCGGCCAAGGGAAAGGAAGTGGCGAAAACGGGCGGCGGGGAAAGCAAGGGGAAAGCCGCTGACGCCTTCAAAGAAGCGGCGAAGCCGTCTGTCACCGGCAAGGGCGATCTGCAGCGCGCTTACGAACTGGCGAAAAGCGCCGTGCCCAAGCCGGCAAGCGGCCAGCCGGAGCGAACGCCGGAAGCCGATACCGCGAAAACGGAGCAGGCCCGCAAAGCCAGGGAAGAACTGGAGCGCCGCAAGCCCCCTCCCCCCGGCCCCGACCGGGACCGGGAGAAGTGAGCGTCATGGCCCTTCACGGTGCGCATGTGTCCATCCGCGCCGCGCGCGCGCGGCTGATATTTTCCAGAGAGGCCAGAGCGTTCCGTCGCTCCGGCGATCCGCGCTTCGTGCGGACAAGACCCTTGGACACCGTGCAGAACAATGCGGACAATTCGCTAGGGGTGTGTTTTTGCAGCTCGTGGTTACAAATCAGTTTCATCGTTTTTCCTCCTGTTCGAGGCTCCGCCATTGGAGCCTTTCATGAGGAAGCGTTCGCCCGGCGGCACAGCCGGACTGTCAACGAATTGCACGGGACGACCGCAGGGAGGAAGGAGCGGTCTGTTCGTTGCACCGGCCGGATGGAGTCGGGCAGCGTCCATCTTTTGAAAGGCCCTGTGCGGAACGCAGATGGGGAAAACGTGTCGCTTTACTGATTTTTAACCCAAAAGTTGTACAGTGAAAAAAGACACAACCGCAGCACAGGATTGCTCATGCCGTTGAAACTTGTCAGAAAGCCTCCGATTGGCAACCCGAGAAGCGGTCGCTTCAAGGTCACGCTGGACGGAACCCACACCACCAAGCAGAAAATCTCGATGCTGCTGCAGGCTAAATTCTTCCTGCACGAGCAGGGTATAGACAATGTCGGCGTCACCGATGTTTATTTTCCGCTGATAGATGCCAACGGCCATCCGCTCACGACTTTTGGCGATGGCAGGGTGATTTCCGATTACAGCCTCTATATCGAAAGCCCATACCACTGCGCGGCGGATGAATACGACAGGCGCCCGGTCCCGCCTCTCCGCTTCACGCCTCTTTAGCCGCGCCGCTGGTCCGTGTTCGCGTGGTTCCTGTTCTGCCTTGGCCGCGAGCCTGATCCCCGTGTCGCCGTGCGCAGTTCCTACCGCCGCCGCGTCCCGTTCTCTCCTTGGGGTAGTTGTGGCCGTCCCTCTTCCGCTTTCCTGACATGTTGGCCCTCATAATCATTCCGGAAATCACCCGGCGCCGCCTCGTTTCATCTCGTTTTTATCTTCGTGTGCAGCGACATGGTTTCCTTTGCATCGCCCGTATCCTGTTTGCCAGCCTTTATTGTGAATTTCTGCCTGAAAACCGGCCCTATGCCCGCAAGGGTTTCCCCGTCTTCCGCCCCCGGATGAAGACTCCGGGGTTGTGCAGCCGGGCGATGCCCCTCCCTGTGACGGGCGGTCCGGCTTTGTCAGGGCTGATCGAAATCACAAGGCTGGCAATGATGCCGGGCCTGACAGAAAAGGAAACTACAATGTCACTGAAGAGCACGAAGAAAAACGAACCCGCTGAAACGAAAACTCCTCCCGCCGGCAAGGTCCGCGTCGGTCTGATTACGGCCAGCATCTGGGAAAACAAAACAGAAAAGGGGACTTTTCACAACGTCACCTTCGAGCGCCGCTACCGCGACGGCGAAGGAAACTGGAAGTCATCGCACAGCTACAACGCCGACGATCTTCTGTCTCTCGCCAAGGCGGCAGACCTGGCTCACACGAAAATCGTCGAAGCCCGCAACGGCGGCGACGAATAGGCTACAGCGCGGCGGCTCTTGACCGGGCCGCCGCTTTACCCTCAGCATCCAGGGGTGAGCGGCTCTCAGTTCGGCTGATCCGCGTCTAAGTCCCCACCAGGGGCGAGGCGGCATCCCGCAAGGGCTGCCGCCTTTTTCTTTGGCCGCATTTCTCACGTCGCCGGAGGTATAATTTCTGAACTATGGTTGACCGGCCCACGTCCGTCGCCAAAAGCGTTGAGGGCCTGCATCAGGAACAAAGCGCCCTTGACCGTGCCCGCGCCTTGCGCGACCAGTTTGCCCACGCCCAGGAACAGAACAATCAAAAACAGGCGGAACGGCCGCGCGAAACCGAAAAAGACGGGTCGCAGATGATCAAGGACGACAAGCCCGTATTGCGGCCTACGCCGAGCGGCCCGATGCGTCAGGCGCCGGACCGCTACGCCGCCGCCACGCGGCTGGGGCAAGAACACGACAACGCCGACGCGAAGATCGAGGCGGCGAAGAAAGCACAGGAAGCCTTCAAGGCCCGCCAGCAGCAGGACCGCGATCAGGAACGCGACCGCGAGCGCTAGTTTCTTCTACCAGCTGACCTGTATGCGGCCACATCCACCATCCGGTTCAAATGCGAGCGCAACCGCTTTGTAACCCCACCGCAGCTCACTTTTTGCGACCTCGTTAGGGTCGGCTGTTGGCAAAGTCCAGTAAACAGTATTACCGCTTCTACCTGTCGGCGGGCCGAGGATTGCTACCGCATCGGCTTCGGAATGCCCTAGCAGGTCAAGTAATGGGTCGTTGCCGATGTGCGAGCGGACAAATCCTTCAGCGCCACCTTCCACTGTCACCGATGCGACTCTGTCATTGATATAGTTCACATACATCTGAGCCGGGCCCGGTCCAAAATATTGAGCGCGGTTGCCGTACTTACTCTCACTAAAGGGCTGTCCATACAAAGCGACAACCTGAGCAGGCGTGTCATCGGCCCGAACCCCCACGAAGCGTGACACATCAATCTTGCCGATCATGATCGCTGATTGAGAAGGCAACGAGTTGCTCCGTTCGGGCGGCCCGGATGCCCCTGAAACGTCGCTCCCCGTGGAATTGGCTGGAGCGGAAGAAGTCGGCGCAGATCGATTGGCCGGTGAATTTGCCAGGCTTGCGGGCCGAGGTGTGGCTGCCGACTGCGGTTCGGCGCCGGGCGCACTGGTTGATCCACTCCTCAGGTGGGCTATTCCCGCAATGACTATCACGAGGGCCACGCACGCCGCCGCGCCGATGAGCGCGAGTTTTCGTCTGCGTTTTCGCTCCTCCGCCATTCGCTTGTCGTCCTCGCGCTGTTTGGCGATGGACGCGCAGAGCGCCCGGAGTTCCGCGAAAGGATCGACCAGGGCGGCACCGTCTTCGTAGTAGCGCAGCGAAAACAACGGCCCGGCAGGGATATCAACTTCGCCGCTGACCTGAACCGCTGAGATAAGGCCGGCGCGCGGCACGCGGATATAGGCCGCGTCCTTGCCCTCGCCGCTTACGATGCTGGCGGCGCCGTCGTTCGATGCGGCAATACTCCCCGGCGTGACTGACCACGCCCCGACCTTCAGCCCGTATTCTGCGAGCGACAATCTCATCTGGCTGCCGTCCACGCACAGTTCCTTCTGTGCCGTGAAGGGAAAATCCGGAGGCGGGTCGAACAGTCCGATGAACTTGTAATCCTCGAAATAATTCACGCGCACCAGCGCCAGCGGCCGCGCGCCGGAAATCACCACCAGAGCGAGGCCCGGATATCCCACTTGCGTTTTGTCATCGATCCGGGCAAAGACCTGGCCGATTTCATCGGGCGTTATCAGGGCGCGTTTCTGGATGGTCTCGCTCATCCCCGCCGTGCGCGATTTCGAGGTGCCGAGTGTCAACCCTTCAGTTTCGCTCGTGCCGGTCGTCACACTTTCTGATGTGCCGTCGGTGCGCGAGATGGACGTGCCATGTGAAAGTCCTTTCGACAGGCCTTCGGTCCCGCCTATCGATTTTCCCTGCGACTGACTGCTGCCTACCCCGGTCCTCTTGTCGTAGTTCTTGAAGATCATGCCCTGCACATAGCTAAGATTCCGCGAAATGCTTACCGCACTGTTGATGCCCCATGATTTCCCGGTGCTGACGGAGCTGTTGGTTCCTTCCGATTCGGACGTTCCCTTGGACAACGAGCGCCCGATGGTTTTGGACAGCGAACGCGTCACGCTCTTGGAAATGCTCTGGGATTCCGAGATGCTGTCGCTCGCCGAGCGCACGTCCCGCATGACTTCGGTTTCGCCGATCAGCTTGGAGACATATTCCCGCGAGAAATTGTCCTCAAGATTGAAAAACACTTTCAGCCCGGAATTGGCGAGGAACGTTTCCCAGTTATCTTTATAGACCGCTTTTAGCTGCTCAAGGCTCTGAAGGACGAAGAACAGTTTGACCCCGTATCCGGCGATCTGCGCGACGGCGTTTTCGATGACTTCCATCCGCTGCAGGCCTGCGAATTCATCGAGCACCATGAGAACCGGATAGCCGGTGGCGGGTCTGCCCCTGACCTTTTCCATTTCCGTGACGGTGAGAGCGATCATCATCCTCAGCCAGCGGTAATGCGTGCTCATGTACATTTGCGGCAGGCACAAATAGACGCTCTGACCGCCGGGCCGCGTCTTGAGGTCCGAGAGCTGGAAATCGGACGCTTCAAGGCAGCGCTGCATGCCCGGACTGTCGATGAATTCGGTATTGCGGTTTGCCACCTGCAGGACGCTCTCATACTGCTTGGGGGAATTGAGCAGCATGTTGGTGAAGCTGTCGCCGATGCCCGCGATTAGTCCGCCGAAGGCCGGATTGTTGACGAGGCCGGTCCACAGCAAGCCGTGCGCCGGCGGAATGTTTTTCTCTCCCGCAGCCTGAAGCGCCTCGACCGCTTCCCAGTCGCCCCGCATGATGAGCTTGCGCACGGTAATCAGGTTTCGGCGTCCCTCGTATTCCGGCGCTGTCAGGACGTGCAGGAGCAGGCCCTTGACCATCGCCCGTGCGGATTCGTCCCAGAAGGGATCGTTGCTTTCACGGATGACGACGACGGCGTCCGCAATCCGCCCCGCCTCATCGATGGCGTCGTCATTTTCGGGGTCGAGCGCATCGAGGGGATTGAACCGGCCGCGGAGGGAATCGTCCACCTGGGCGGTTTTGAACGGATCGAGTACCTGAACCGCCTGTCCCATGCCCGTGCAATGGACCGAACCTTTGCCTCGACGCGCGGCCGTGATCGTGGCGTTTTCGCCTTTCGGATCGACGACAAAAATCGACCCCGGCCAAAGGATTAAATTGTTAACGATTGAACTGGTGCCCTTGCCGCCCCGCGAGCCGCTTACCAGACAGACGTGGCGGTCATCGCAGAAGCCAAGGGGAACCAGGTGGTCACTGGTCGAGCGCCCGAGCCAGACCTCGCCGTCACGGTAGAGGTATTTCTCCTCGACGAGGGCCAGGTCGGCCCATTCCGCAGTCGCAATGCGCTGTTCCATCGGCGTAGAAACTTGGCGGCGGTTTTACCACACTGCGGGATTTGCTGGTACAGTTTGTTTGGTCCGCCAGCTTTCTGAATGGCCCGCCCTTATTCCAGGTTAAGCGGCCAGTGGCGTCCAGTCTCTGTCCCCTCTTTCCACACGCTCCGAAATTCAAAGCCAGTACACGAGAGTCTGTGGCCAAAGCGGGCAGCATCAGGATTACGAAAAAAAACCGCGCCCCGCCGAGCCACTTTTCTTAACGATTTTTTCACCTATGGCCGTCGTTTTTTCTGGAAAACATCCTGGCTGTTCGGCTATAGTCTGCATCGACAAACTCACCCGAAGGCGCCCACCGCAGGGTCAGCAACATCGCCATTACTACGGCTCGCAAGATGTGCGCGTGTAATACCGCGCAGCCGTTCGACCTCCGGCCTCTCTCATCTTGGCAGGGGGGTTTTCCCACCCCCCGTACATCCCCCCGGTCCAAGGGCTCTGCCCTTGAGAAACCCGCCACCCTTGCGCGGGGTGTACGCGCGTATTGCCCCTTGGCCGGGGCTGGCACCTGGGCCGGTGCCTTATGCGCCGTGTCGTCCTGCAGGACTTACCTGCCGACCACGGGCGCATCATTCGCCGTCTGGGCCGACGGCTCAAGCCTGACGCGGCGGGCCGGTCAGGCAGCTCACGCCGTGGGCCGTCGTTCGCGGCGCGGGCTGGACGCCCTGCGCCCCCTCCCCCCTGCTTTGACCGCCACCGATCGCGGTTGTAAACCTCTCGTTAACGCAACCTGAAGTATGATCGGGCTCAGCAAGGGGAGGTCTTATGGCCAGCCGCAGCGGCAGCGAGAAACGGCAGCGCACCACCATCGTCACCATGCGGATCAGCCCGCAGGAGGCCGTGGCCATCCGCCAGCTCGCCCAGAAACGCGGCGAGACTGTCAGCGGTCTGATGCGCAGCACCCTCCTCCACAACCGCCCTCGCGTCGCCCGCGTTGACCTGGAGGCCCTCGCGCGGCTGCGAACTGCCCTGGGATCGCTCACGGGCGCAGTCAACAAGGTCGGCTCGAACTTCAACCAGTTCGCTCGGGAGGTCAACCGGGGCCGCGAACCCCGCGTCGACAGCTTCGTCGCGGAATGGGATGCGTTCAAGGCAATGTTCGAGCGCGACATGGGCGAACTGCGCATTGTCTGCCTTCAGGCGCTCGGCAAGGAGCCACGGCGGAAGAAATACTCAGGCGATGAGGATTGATGCGCCGAGCCGTCATGGCGATTGACCGCCCGCCGGTCTTCCTCTAGATTCCTAGTTGTAGGCAATGAGCGAATCAGCCTTTCCGGCAATCCTCAAATCCTCACAGTCTCGAACTCTGGATCTCTAGAATCCTCCAACTCTGCAAGTCTCCATGCCTCCAAGCCTGAATGTATACAAGTATAGTTTCCTTGATTCCGCCAATCCGCGAACCAGTCAATCCGCATTGGCGGGAAGTAGGGAAGCAGACATGTATACAAGTAGCGTTTCCCAGACTCCTCCTATTCTCCAAGCCTCCTCGTAGACATTCCTCGTTCCCTCCAGCCCTCAAATCAGGAAAGCAGACATGTATACAATCGCGCTCATCGCCCAGAAGGGAGGAACCGGCAAGACAACGCTTGCTGTGTCCCTCGCCGTCGCAGCGGGCCAGGTCGGCCTGAAAGCTCTTATCTTCGATCTCGACCCGCAGGCCACCGCCTGCAACTGGAAGGACCGCCGGAAAGGGGAGGGGCCTGTCGTCATCGACGCGCAGCCCTCGCGCCTCGCCGCCGCGCTTGAAAAGGCCGAGGAGAACGGCGTGGATTTCGCCGTCATCGACACCCCGGCGCGCTCCGAACAATCGGCCTTGGCTGCTGCAAAAGTAGCCGACCTCGTGCTGATCCCATGCCGGCCGCAGGCCTACGATTTAGAGACCATCCCCAACACCAAGGAGATCCTGGCTCTCGCCGGATACACCCCGGCGCTTGCCATCCTGAATGCCGTGCCGCCTGTCGGCGACCGGCACGAGCAGGCCCGCACGCTCCTAAACCGGCTGGAGATTCCGGTCTGTCCCTTCATGCTCGGCAATCGCGCCGTGTTCGGAGATTCAGGCGCCGTTGGACAGGCAGCTCAGGAATACGATCCGAGAGGCAAGGGTGCCGCCGAAATCCTGCAAGTCTACAAGTATATTTTGAGCGTTCTCGTCAAACAGAAAACCAAACACAATGAGGAAAACCATGAGCAACAAAGCAGACTTGGCCGTATTGCTGGCTGAAACAAGCGGCAGCGCCCGCCACCGGAAGCCTGTCGCCGAGGAGCCCGCTGCCCCGAAGGTAAAGAAGGCAAAGGCTCCGCCGGAGCAGGGCAGGGGCAGTCCTATCACGGTTCACTTCCCGAAACAGGTGCGCGACCAGCTCAAGATTCTGGCGGTCCAAAAGAACACGACGCTGCACACTCTCATGGCGGAGGCCCTCAATGATCTGTTCGCCAAGCACGGCAAGCCCGAGATTGCGCCCGCGCAGGCACCGCACGCCGAATAGACCGGACTGATTACAACGGAAGGGCAGGCGCTTCAGCCGCTGAAGCCACTATCGCAATGCATCGATTTTTGATACTGTGCGCAGGCAAAATATGGACGCAAAAACCAAGTTCGGCGCGGCTTCGCAGGAATTCCTGAAATCGCCAAATTTCTCAAAGACTTACACAGTTACTTACACACTTGCACATTGCCGTAAAATAAGTACTTATGGTTGTATTAAGTTAGAAGCACACGCATAGCACTCAAAATCCGTTTGTCGCAAGGCCGTGTGGGTTCGACTCCCTCCTCCGGCACCAAATTTTGCGCTGTGTTTTCATTTAGTTGATGGCCTCGCGCTTTGCGCTGTCCCCGAATTGTACCTGGACGGCCTTCTCGGAAATCGCGGCATCTTCCATTAGCACCAGCGGATCGCGCGCCCAGCTCCGGCGCACGTCGGCCTCGGCCTGCTCCTGGCGTTCGCGAATCCACGGCGAATAGTGTTTCTCCGTGATCCGCACACTCGAATGTCCGAGCATGATCGCCACGCGCTCAAGCGGTACGCCAGCCAGAAGAAGATCCACGGCGAACGTATCGCGGAAGCGGTGCGCGTGACCGTCGGGAATTCCCGCGGCGTCGAACATCTTGCGTAGCAGCTCTTCCCACTTCGTCACCAGTCCGTGCACGTCGCCGATTCCGCTCCAAAACCAGTACTGCTCGCTCGTCCGTGGCATTGCGTCGAGTTCCTTCACCACGAATTCGGGCAGCGGGCAATGTACGTGCTGGCCCGTTTTTTGCGTGTACAGCCGCAGTTTGCCGTCCACCAGTCGATCAATCGAGCAGCTCGCGGCATCGCCGATGCGCAGCCCTGAATAGCGGAGTAGCAGCACCAAGCCGCGCAGCCGGCGCGCATTGGCCTTGCCCTGGGATTGGACCATTTCGACGCGATCGCTCGCGGCCTGGAGGATCTTCGTCATTTGCGCTTGGGAGAAGGGAAGCGTCGGGCGCATCGTAACGCGCGGGCTCTTCACCCGTTCCGCCAGATTCTCAGTGACCCATCCGTTGTCGCGCGCAAAGCGGAAGAACGAACGTAGCCGTTCGAGTTTTTTCAGTGCCGAGAGGTTCGAGTTTTTCCACGATGCCCGAAAGGCGGTGAGCGCCCCGAGGTCGAAATCCGCGAAGGTCACGATCTTGAGCGCTTCGGCGAATTCGACCAGCTCACGCTTGAGCAGTTTGTATTTGGCGATGGTGTCCGGGCGCAGACCGCGCGCCATAGCATCCGCAACGATTTGCTCGCACGCTGTCGTGATCGTCACAGGTTCGTCGCGCTTGGGGGGTCGCTGATCGGATTCCCACTTGCGCACAATCTCTTGAGCCTGCTCCCAGTCGCGTGTGCCGAGTGAGCGCCTGAGATCGGCCGCGCCGCCGAGACCGTCGGCCCACAAGGGACACCCGCAGAGGTCCGGGCGGGCGCGCCCCTTGCCGCGATGTTTGCAAGTTTCCGAGTGACGCCGGTAAATCGTCAGCATAGTTTGCTCACTTTTTCTTCCAGCGGGCGCGGGCGGCCTTGCGGCCGATCTCGCTCTGTTTTCGCTTCGACAGCTTTTTCGCGCGAGCTTTCCCGCCGCGTCTGCCGAGCGCGACCGCCGCTGGATTCTTCGTCATGGCTCGCAAGCGTACCGCTATGCATGGCGACAGTCAACCTACCCTTTCGAGAGTCGGCGATGTACGCGCTCGACGACATCGAGCGGAATGCGCAGCGTCACGTACGCCTTGCGCCTCTTGCCCGGCTTCCGCTCTCCGCCCAGCACCAGGACGCCCGGCTCGTGCTCGAAGATGCTGCGCACCGCATCATCGGACAAGTGCCAGCGCTCGGCGACTTCCTTCACGGTGTAGTGAGGCATGAGCGCGCGCGGAGTCGGGGCCTCGGCGGTATCGACGCCGTTTTCTTGGGCGAGTTGTGCGGCTGTGCTCATCGTTAAAATGGTGATCTTTCGACGAAATTCTCTTTGAGCCCCCATTGCCAGCTGCGCCAGCCGGTTTTAAAGCTGTCAACGGTGAACGATTTCGCGCGTTTCAGCGAAGCGCGGCTGATACCGAGGTCCTCGGCCATTTTGTAAAGTTCCTTGGTTTCGATGGGACCATCGGCAAGGGCCTGCCGCAAAAAGGCGGCCGCTTCCTGGACGGCGCCGCGCTCTTCGGCGGTCTGCGGAGCAAGCAATTGGTCCGCAGTCTGGTCCGTTGTTCCGATCCACTCGATAAACGGCACGTTGCCGGAAGATCTGATTCGAAAATTCAAAGATTCGGCGTGCGCGCCAAAGTTAGACTTGATTGCCGCGAGCACACGGATCTCGGGGTCATTCGGATCTTTTGCGAGAAGCAACCCGCTACGCGCGGCTCCCACGATGGCGATGGAGCCGCCGCCGCGGTAGAGCGTGCTCTTGGAAGTATCTTTGTTCAGGTGGCGCAAAAGCAGGCACGCGACTTGCAAACGGTCGGCCATTTCCGCAAGAGGCGCCAGCGCGAGGCGCACATCCTGATCTCTCTGCATGGACAGCGTGATTGGGATATAGCAGGCCAGCACATCGAAAATAACGAGCCGCGCGCCGACCCGCTCAATGGCGCGCTCAAGGATGGGAAGATCTGCGGGCAGCCTCGAAAAGGTTTGCTCGCCCGGGCTCGCCGGCGCATAGGGAATTGCGCAGATGCGCGATAAGTCGGCGCCAGCAACGCGCAGTCGGGGAACAACGACGTGCGCGAGCGAATCCTCCGCGGTCAGGATGACGACGCCGGCGGGCTCGTGCTTGGCTGTCTGGCCAGGCAACGGGCCTCCGCTAGACACCTTCGCCGCGGTGTCATTGGACAGCACACTTTTTCCGTCTCCTGGATCTCCGTCGAGGATCGTGAGGGCGCCCAGCGGAATACGACGTTCCCAGAGCCATTCAACTTTTTGTTCCACGACGGAATCAAGCAGGCATCCGACCGGCTCGGGCTCGGGTGGAAAGGTTTTGGCTTCGGCGATGAGCTTCTCGATTCGATTGCGGCCCCAGCCGAGCGAGCGAACCCCATCCACGATGTCGCCCGCGATGGGCAGCTCGGGCGGCGGAACTATCGTCCGAATGCGCCGGGGCTGCTCGGATTCGTGGATTATTTTCGCGGCGTCGCTCGATTGGTGAAAACCCGGCGCATCGGCATCGGGCCAAAGGACTACGTCGAGTGCGGCCAATGCATCACAGTTAGCAAGGGTGAGATTTTTGAATGAGAAGGCGGCGAATCCCAATTCGCCGGCGAGGTCCGCCTTTCGTTCGCCCTCGAATGCAAGGACGAGATCGAGTTGCTCGGACTCGCGGAAAAGCGCATTTGCATATAACGGTTTTTGCAAACCGCCGTCGCCAGGCTTCCAGGTTTCACCTTCGCGATGTTCCCACCTGAACGATTTTTCCCGTTTGCCCCCGTTCGCACCCGGCCGTTCGAGGCGGATCTTGCGAAGATCCGGCGCGTAGTAAAATTCCGCCAGTCGCTCAAATTCCACCTTCGGCTCGCTCGAAGACGCGCGGCTCGCCCCATGATGACCGTTCCCGTTTCCATTGCTGCCAGCGTCGAGCAAACCGCGCTCGCGCAACCAAGCAGGGACAGCCCTCTTGTCAGTCGGGTCCAGGCGGGCGAGGAATGCAGCGAGGCGCCAGGCGTTTCCCGCTTTGTTGCAAGGCCCGCACAGAAAGACGTTCTTGTTCGTATTCACCTGAAGCGAAGGATGTTTGTCCTCGTGATTCGGGCAACGGAAAAATAACTCCGCTCCTGATCTGCGGACCGCAGGACCAAGAGCTGCCTCCGCGATTTGTTGGCAAACGAGATTCATATTTTCAGGCGGCCTTCTCTCGTCGTGTGGTTCGTGACTCACGCGAAGCGCGTCCGAGCGCGCGAAGTAGCTCCACGCAAAACCGAGCGTATTTCCGCCGCATGTTCCGAAGTGCGCGCGGTCGTGAGCGAAGCACCCATGAGGCCGAATCCATGAGGGTATCCGCACCGTAGCGGATCGCGGTGAATTCTAGTTGTGAGGGAAAACTTTGTGCCGGCCCGCGCGCTTTAGAATTTGCTTGTCTCGGACCGCATTGTGCGGTATTGCTTCCCATATCAGTTCGCCTTTCACGGCCGGTTGCGAGCCGGTCAAATTTCGAATCACACGATCCGCGGTTTCACTAGCCGCGGTTTTCGTGTCACTAGGCTTCGGCGGTCACCGTTTCCGGCTTTTCGAGCACCGCTTGAAGTTTGGTTTGGCGATCTTCGATTGCGCGCATCAGAATGCGCCTGACAATTTGCTGTTCCTGGACGGTCAAAGTTACGTGGCCGCACTCGGCCGTCGAGAGGCGTGATCGTTCCACGCCGGATTTTTTCGAAACGTCGAATTGCGTGAGCCCCGCAAGTTCCCTCAACCTCCTCAATTCTTTCAAGACGCCCTCCCACAACGCTGTTGATAACACGCACAGCTTAACGCCTGAATTGTCGCGGGGAAGTGCATGAATGCTGGCGTGTGCCCAGCTATCGACGTTACAGAAATAATGATTATTGTGTTGACGTCAGAGAATTAGCCGCCATTGTAGTGACGGTTTCAGGAGCGAACTACGCAGACGTACTCTTGCCTCGATTTTCTGGCGATGCTTGCTGCGAAAGGTCCGCAGGTCTTGGTAGCGTTTTTCAAGCGGAAGATGCGAGGAAACGTACTCGGATGCCGCACGAACTGTAAAGCCCTCGTATTCGAGATCGGCCGCAAGCTTGATTCGTCTCAGCGTTTTCTCTTCGATCTTCTGCGGGCCTTGTTTCTTCGGAGGTTCAAACGCTATGGCCAGTTCAGGAATGGTTGTGCCCAAATTGTCCATCCTTTCGCACAACCGCGCTCCCGCTGCGCGGAGAGCCTTGATCGGGGTCTTAGGATCTGTCAGTGCCCATAGGTCCTCCATCCACGGCGGAGCCGAGACACCGCTTTGCATAAGGATCATCATTTCCTCATGTGCCCAAGCGTGTCTTTCTGCCGCGGAGCGCAGACGGTCAGAAGCAGCCTTGCGGAAAATGTCGGGGAATTCGGCCCTTACCTGTAGCGCGCGCTCTGTGTCCGCCATCCCGTACTCACTGAAGCGCGTCTTGGGCTTCTCATTCAGAGATCGAATGAGTTTCAACGCGCGGTCGCGTTGCTTGCGCTTGCCTCGGAAAGCAGACTTGTGTATCTTGCGAGCCAGCAGACTATTCCTTTCGCTAGGCCCCGGGTCACGCCGGGGCTTTTTCTTGCTCGGCCCATTCTACAGAATGCTTTGACAACCTGTCAACGCGTGAGGTAGACTCGCAGCATGAGCCCGGGACTGTACACAACCAGCGAGGCCGCGGACGCTGTCGGCGTCACTCGGCAAACTCTGCAAAACTGGATCGCAGCGAAGAAAATCCGCCCGCCGAAGGCAACCGTCTTGGGCAACGTCACCGTCCGCATGTGGACAGCAAAGGATGTCGAGAGCTTGCGGCTCGCGAAGGAAAAACTCTACGGCCGAGGCAGCGGTCGCAAACCAAAACGGAAGTAGGAGAGTGCAATCATGGCCGCATTGAGAAACACGCTGTTCACGCTACCCGCACCGAAGAAAGCCCGCGGTCGCGAGGTCCGCACGCGCATTTCGTATCTGGACAATCAGCAGCTCGAAAAATTCCTGCACGCCGCGAAAGAACACGGCCCGCGTGAGCACGCAATGTTCTTGTTTGCTGTCGCCCACGGTGCGCGGGCCTCGGAGATTTGCAATCTGCGGATCGCGGACATCAATTTCAAGAGTGAGCAGGTCCACATCGCCAGGCTCAAAGGCTCGCTCGACTCGACGCAGAACCTTCTGCGGGTGAAAGGGTCCAGCTTGTTCAACGAAGCCGCTGCGCTGCGGACGTGGCTCGACGCGCGCAAGCCGGATGCCAATGATTATGTGTTCAATTCGCAAAAGTCCACGCGGCTGTCCCGCATCACCGTTTACAAGCTATTCCGGGCGATCGCTCGCGCCGCTGGTCTTCCTGAATCTTTGCAGCACCCGCACGTGCTGAAACACACGGCTGCAATGCTCATGGTTCGCGCCGGAGCAAATGCGTTCCTGATTCGCCAGCATCTGGGGCATCGCTCCTTCGATTCGACGCTGGCCTACGTTAACCCTTCGGACGGCGACGCATCGGCGGCCTCGGCAAAGGCTTTCTCGGTCGCGTTCTAGGAGTGGGAGTCGAGATGGCGAAAACATACGTCCAACAACAAGTAGGGGCGGTCGAACTTCGGGACCTGGCGACTTTGGCCCAGCAGGAGGAGTCCGAATTCTTTGTCAGGAACCTCCACCTCTCCGAGCCGTATCGGGATCGGCTCATAGCGGCCGCTTTATGCCAGGGTGCTGCCTTGCAGTTGGTGGGGCGTGGTTACGGAGTCGCCGATTTCGACATCCACTTCTTCTATCGCCAGAATCCATCTAAACCGCGACTCTCTCGAGCGGTCAAGCGAATTACGGCCAACGTCGGAAACTTCGAGCACGCGCCGATTGACTTTGTGCGCACTCTTGTACCCGTGTGGCTATGCGGTTCGCATGAAGGCGATGCAGAGACCCTCTTGAAAGCGTTTCTGGCTCAGAAGCCCACTTCCAATGCAAAGTATCTTTCGCAGAAGGCAGTTGTAGGACTGACCCCACAAGCGCTTTTCGGCCGAATCATCTGGAGTTGAATGACGACATTTCGAGAGATGAACGAAGACGGTTAACAGTATTCCGGTATTGTTGCATCCGGCGCGTGCAAGTCCCGCAGATCCATCGCTTATGCCTTCCAGGCAGTGCCCACGATTCACAAATAATGTTGCATTTTTCGGTCGCCCGATTCCAGCCGCGCCGTCACAGGGTCCGACGACCGATCTGCACGAAGTGGCTCACACACATACAAGCTTGAGCCACTTCGTGTCAACCTACGCTTTTTCTCATACTTATGAGTGGTTCAACGCTTGAGCCACTTCGTACCAAGTGGCTCATCCCACGAAGTGGTTCAAATTCACGAAGTGGCTCACGAAGTGGTTCATCACATGAACCACTCATATATATATATATATAAAGTAGTTAGTACGAAGAGGCTCAAGAAAAACACGGAGGTGAGCCAGTTGAACCACTTCGTGCCAACTCGGCTCGAAATAATGGCAGGGTGCGCCCGCGGACGTCCTGGGCCTTTCCCACGGCAAGCAAGCTAATCCCGCTCTTTATAAGCCGCGTCAAAACTGAGAGTCGGGAAGTGTATATCTACTTCGTATTGTGATGTTTGGTGGGCGTTCGGATGCTGGCGATTTTGAGCGGGTTACGAGCCTTATTCGTCTAATATGTCACGTCTAGGGTGGTAGTCTTCAGGGGTCTCCGCCGGCTCAATGCGCTCTTCAAATCCGCAGTTTGTGCAATGCTTGAGGGGGCCGCGTTTCACGCAAGCTTTGCCGCATTTGCTACAACGCAATGGTTCCTGTGGGTCTGGGGTCATCTGTGGCGCTCCATCAATGGTTGCGTTGATCTTGGGGGCATGGGGCCTCTCCAGCTATATCCGCACATCGTGCAGAGCAGAGCGCCCCCGCGATTAACGATACCACCATGGTCGCACTTTGGGCAACGGCCGGCCCCCTCGTGGTATTGCAAGAGCGCTGAACCCTGAGCGTTGCGGGCAGCCTGTTCCTCAAAGAATTGTTCTACAAGTGCCAACCGCACAGAGCGCCCGCGAATAAAATTCAATGCTTGTGTGAGGGCGTCAACTTGGTCGTCGTGGGCGCCGTTCGGAAATGCCGCGTGCTCTTCGATGAAGTTCGGGACCCACGGCGCATCGGCGGGCAAATAAACATTGTGGGCCTCGACGAAGGCCGAAATCGCGTGAGCCCGGGCCTCTTTGCCGCCTTCCGGCTGGACAGCGACCAGGCCCGGTATTTCGGACTTGAGTGTGTCAATCACCGCTGTCCCGTTGGCTTTGTCCTCGACGAGTTTTCTGTGCGTATCGGGGAACTTGGCGCTCGTTTGGCGAATCGCTTCGAGCGTGCGCGTGAAAGACATCTGCCCGCGCACCTGGTCAAGCAAATAGCGCCCGGCGCCGGCGACGCCCCAGACCTGCCCCACCACGAAGTCGCTGCTCCGGGTGTCCTTGAAGGCGCAATCCCATGATTGAATCATTTCGCTAAAACTTGCGGGCGGCTCTTTGTACAATTGCCAGTCATCGCGCTTGAAGATCCCACCGCTCAGCGGGCCCGGTCGCTGCTGGTAGAGGGCCTCCCATTGATAGCTCGACGTAGCGCCGCCATCACGGATTGCAACGAGTGAAGCGAGAGAATGGCGCTCAGTGCTCAGCGGCTCGCCAGAAAGGCGATAAGGCGGCTCGTCTTGCTCGGCAATGGCTCGGAAGTTCACCAGTTCCCAGCGGCCCGGTTGTTTCTCAAGCAGCCGGCCAATCGGATCGTCGAGGTGCCACCTGGTCGCCATGATGATGACGCCGCCGCCTTCCTGCAAGCGCGTCATCGCCGTGGAAGTCAGCCAATTCCAGACGGACTCGCGAACAGTCTCCGAGATAGCCTCGGCAAAATCCTTGATGGGGTCATCAACAATCAGAAGATCCGCGGGCTCGCCGGTGATTCCGCCGCCGACGCCTGCAGCACGATAACGGCCGCGGTGTCCCACCACTTGAAACAGGCCGGCCGCGCGCCTGGCTTCTCCAGACTTCGCGTACTCACCGACGATTCGCGTATCGGGAAAGATGCTGTGATACGTCGCGGTGTCCATGATCTTCTGCACGTCGTTGCTGAAATCGAAGGCGCGATCGGCGGAGTAGCTCGTGGCGATAACTTTTAGATTGGGATTTTGTCCGAGCGCAAATGCGGGAAGGCGACGGCTCACCAGTTCCGACTTGCCGTGCTGGGGTGGCGCTGTAAGAATCAGGCGCGGCGAGCGCTTCGCTGCGATGTCAGCGAGAAAAGAATCAAGCTTATCGGCGACGAGCCGGTGAAACCATCCCGCGAGGTATTCGGGAAACGTGCGTTCGGTGAAGGCCAGTAGTTGCCGGCGCGCCCACTCATCCCGAATTTCGTCGAGCGTCGCTAAATTCAGCGTGCGCTTTCTCAACGAGCCCTTCGAGTTGCGCAAGTTCTTCATCGGTGAGTTTTCTGAGATCGGTTCGCTCATATTGAATGGGTCCACCACCAGCGCCGGTTAATTCCTGTCGATCGGTTTGACCGAGCAGGTTCTTCCCGAGCCAAATCAGCATCGTGGGATTGCCGTTCATCGCAACTTCGAATTGCTTCTTGCGCAGAGAGGAATCGCGCAAGAGGTAGCCGCGTTGTAGCGGGTCCGCGCAACGCCGAAAAAGCGTGGGCTCGGAAATTCCGCAGAAGAGTGCAATCTCTCTCGCGACGTAGCCCCTGGACGCGAGGCGCACGACGAGTTCGGTATTGATCGGTTTGCGTGGTCTAGCCATAGTTAGCTCTCCATTGTCCCTGTCACGTGCATGGCTTTATGCCGATGCCGTCCTTCGCCTGAGTGAAGCGGTTGCCACAGGGACAGCCTTCCGTCTCGCCTCGGCAGCAAGCAATCGCACGAGTGCATTCCATGTTTGCACGCGGCGCCTCACCACGTCGGCGAGAACCTCTGTACTGTGGTCGGCCCGAAGAGATTCCCACTGCGCAGACGTGAGCAACAAATCTTTTTTCGCCTGTTCGACTGTCATCACACCCTGACGAATCCAGCGGGCGAACAGTCGCGCGTCCCGCTGGACTTCAACGGACTCATTTTCTAAAGACAGCACTGAATTGCCTCGCATTCGGAGAAAGAGCATCGCCCGCGTCACTGTTTCGGCGGGCGAAGGTTCTTGATCTCGAAAACAATATCCCCGCGCTCTTGCCATCCTGCTCGAAGCAGCTTGCGGCTCGTGCGGAGAAATGAGCCGTCTCTCCATCCAGCTTCGAGACGGTGAATTAGCTCGCGCGCCGCGCGCCCTTCGGGGCCGGTGACTTCGGCGAACTGCCCGACAAATTCGGTCGTTAGGGCATCGCGTGCGGCGTCGAACCTGGGAAGGTCATCTTCAACGAGCGCGCGGATGTTTTCGCCAATGAGCACCGCGGCTTCGTTGATTTCCTTTTCAAGTTCCTGAAATCGGGCCCGCCGGGCCGCGGCCTGGGCTTCGATGGCAATTTCTCGGTTGAGAGTTTCCAGATTGGCGCGAACCGTGTCGAGCGCGACTTGTTTTTCGTTCACGCGTTTCTGCAAAACTCCGACCGGGAGTTGCGCTTCGTCAATCTTCGCGTGGATTTCGGCGCTTGAGGATTTCTGAGGTTTGCCATCCGCAATTTCCTCCGCCATCACGCGACGCCGATCTTCGAGCAGCGCGAGATTTCCAGCGGTCTCCGCGAGTTTCTTTCGGAGCTGCTGAAGTTCGCCGGTGAGGCTCTGGACTTCCGTGCGAAGTTCCGATGCGCGTTCACTCTTGCTTGTGACTACTGGTGCCGTTGCCGTGGACATTTTGTTTTTCTCCTATGTGGCGCTTGATCGCGCCAGAAAGTTTATGCAGCTTCGAGGTACCCGAAGAGTGACATTCCCGTGGTCCCATTCCCGAAGTCGAGGGTTACGGAATGCTCTCCGATGGCCGTAATTTTCGCAACGCGCCCGATGTGATCGCGGACTGAATCTCCGATTTTTAGGCCGCTCTCGAATTTTGTTTTCGCGCGCTTGGAAAGCTGGTTACTGGTGTCGCTGGCTTGATACTTCTCCGCGTAGATTTCAAGGCTTCTGACCGGCGAATCACAAAGCCTCTCGCCAAACGGTGACGTCGCATAATTGCCGGTCCTGACTTTTTCGAGGCAGGCTTCAATTCGCACGCGATCGTGAACGGAGACGGCGCCCGAGTCGAGCGCGCGCCCAAGGATTTTCACGGTCGACGCGACCGGCGCGAAGTATGCCGGAACCAAATCGGATTCGTGGCAATAAATGAGGTGGCCCGTGTCGAGCTTTACTCCCAAACGTGAATCTGATCTGGCATCGACGATTTTTCCAGGCTGTCCATGAGTGTGGTGTCCCTCCTGATTCACCACAACTTCATCACCGTCCGCGAATGAGTGATGCACTTTCTTGGAGAGGAAAACCCGCGCGCCGGTATCGAGCACCGTTTCGACGCCTTCCTGGTCAAGACCTCCGAACGGATTTAACTGTCTAAGTGGATCAAGAATTTTTAGCATGGTCTTTTCTCCATTTCACTCGCGACTGTCGTTCGGGTCGCCGATTCTTCTCTGATAACACGATCTGTCTACGGTCACTGAGAAGTTTCTTTCGCAGTGTTTCCCTGGCCATCGGAAGCGGCAGATCACGCACGGCTGCCTCCGACCGATTGCAGAACAGTTTCGCAATTGCAGGCGTTTTTGGCGTCTGGGTCATCTTGCGGAGCCAGAGGGAGAGATTGTCGCCGCTGGGAGCGATTCTCTCTGTAAAACACCCCCTTTAATCGCCTCGCTGACCGCGCCTTGACCAAAGCAGCCTGCCTGTTGGCCTGTAGCTCTGGATTTCCAGACCCGCGGGCGTACTTCATCGCCCTCCGCAAATCGCCCTTGAACCGCCGATACAATCGAATCGCCGCAAGCCGGTCCAGACTGCTGGCGGCCATAATCTCAGCGAAGACACACTCTTCCTCATCGGTCCAGCCTTTGCCCATGTTGGGATTGATCCAAGTCATTGCGTCAACCTTTCCGTGTTTTCGATCTTGCTTGTTGCGCCGTCCGAATGGAGAAGATGAACTTTGGTCGCCGCCACAAATAAACCGCGCACGCGATGGTGCATGAGTGCGCCGCGAACGTGAACTTTCGTGCCCGCGTGAAGGTCTGGAATCGCATCGCCGCGAAGGATGAATCCGACCTGGACATAGGGATCATGGTCGCCGTTCACCGCGATTTCGAAATTGAGAATCCGGCGGCAGTCCTTCGTGGTGCGCACCTCGGGCTCGCCTTGAATCCATCCGGATACGTCGCAAGAATTCATCGGGCCGCCTCCGCGAGTTCTCGCCGGTGGATCGGCCGCGACGCGATGCTGAACTGGTATCTGTGGCAGACACACTCCACGATCACTGATTGCGCGCGCCGCACGAGAGTCGCGAGAATTTTCTCTTGATCGACGGCGCTGAGTTTTCTCACCGTTCCGCATTCGGGACATTCCATCAAAAACTCTTCGGACATCGTGATACCTCATTCATTCAAAGTTCCTTCACATCCGGCAACCTCTGGCGATCACGCCAGCGATGCACCAACTTTTTAGCGTTCGGCGGACAGCGAAACTCGCGTAGCTGTTCCATCTCGACGGCGCCGGGCCAATCTCTCGTTTTGACTTGAACGAGCACAACGTCAGCCGAGCCGATGCCGATGATGTCCCACACGCCGAGACTTGCGGCTGCGCGCGTCGTGGCGTACCCCGAGGCTTCGAGGATCGCCATGCTGCGGTGCTCGTTATGCGTGCCCTTACGCTTCGCGTTCATCGCTTTGTACCCGGTTTGTACCTGGTGGGCCCGATTTCATAGGATTCATCGGAAGTACAGGAACGTGGAATGAATAAGTTACGGGGATTCAACAGAGCGGTGAGGAGCGACTCCCTCCTCCGGCACTAAATTTCCCCGCAATGATTTCCCACGTATTTGAAGAGTAGGGCCGGTGCGTCAACCGAACGCCAACTCGTAGCATATGCGCTCAGCGGGAAACAGCATGAAAGCACCTGGATTCGACCGCGTTGGGAAGAAACAAGCGACGTTTCCTTTATGGACTCACTGGGAGCCAGAGTGTGCTATATAGTGACTGGCGCTGCAAGCATTCGAGCCGGGATTGATGACGTGGCGCTCATGGCGGGTTTGTTCAGGCTTTTTAAAACTGCATTTTCCATATCGAAAGATCCGCCGTAAGGAAGGACAAGATATGGTCTGTCCGAAATGCAAACTGATTAATCCCAATACAGCGCAACGCTGCGACTGCGGATTTGACTTTGTAACGAAAACAGTCGAGAAACCGTATTGCGCGCCGGAACCTCAAAAAAAGAGTAACCGCGGGGGGCTCTTCGTAATCTTCCAACGTTGGTAGGTGGGCATTTGCGCTGTTGATGAATCCAAACGCGATAAAGTCGAATATCGGATTTCCATTGGTAATCGTTTTGGCCTCTGTAGCAATTTATCTGTGGAGGAGAGAGAAGCGCGCCGGGCGCATGACTTAAGAGGTTTTTGGTAGCGTAGGCTTCAGCCTGCGCGCTTTTACACCACCTAAAATCAAAAAAGCGCAGGCTGAACAGGCTGCGGAAAAAGTCGATTCAGAGCGGGTTCTAGTAGCACAGGCACTCTTGCCTGTGCTGAATTTGCAGCACTTACATTCAGCACACAGCCAAGAGTGGCTGTGCTACTAGACCTTTTCCGCAACCTGTGAAGCCTACGCAACTGGGATCGTGCCTATCGTTCTGCACTCGTTTTTGTAGCCGGAGGCGGAGTCACCACCGCCACCATTTTTCGAATAAAACCGTCGCTCTTGCTCAGGACGTAGATTTCGCCGTCGCCGCCTTCGGACAGGCGGACGTCGGCGCGGCCTCCGCCGTATGCAACGCCGTAGGGGTCGAGTTTCTTTTCTGCCGTGGTTCCTCGATAGCCGCCGACGGCAAGGGCTGCTCCGGGCAAGACGTTGTATTGCGAAGTGACGCCTTCCTTGTGCGCGTAGGCATCCGCGACGATGTCATACATGCGGCGCTTCACTGCAGTCGTGGAGGTCGTGTTGTACGGGCTCTTGTACATGATCTGAATTTCATGAATTGGCGCCGTCCGGTTGCGAACGCCGCCGGCCGCAATCATTTCCGCAAGGTCGGTGTAATACAGGCGACCTGTCGTGATGTCGGAGAAGAGATATTTTCCGACGAGCTTCGGCATCAGCTTGCCGCGGTAAACGAATCCGCTTCCGATGGAGTCGCCGTCGCGATGGCTGTAGGTCGCCACGGGATAAGCAGGCGTGACCGGGTCCTTTAGTCCGGTTACCATGAGCGTATCGAGGGAAGGAAATCGTACAGTCGGGCTCATCTGGCTGCCGGTTTTTCCTTCATTGTCGATGAAGACTTGCTCGTCACCTTCGCGTTCGGCCCAGCCATAATTCGCGCCTTTGGTGACGATCACCACGGATTCCCATGCGTGAAATCCAATCGTGTTGGCCAGCAAAGTATTGGTGACGGGGTCCCAATTCATGCGGTGCGGGTTGCGAAGGCCGTAGGCGAATATTTCCGGGCGCGCGCCGCTGACATTTACGAATGGATTTGCATTGGCTCCGGTGGAGGGAATTCGATAACGGCCGTTCGAGCTGATCTGGTCCGCGGGGCGCAACGTAATATCGGGAGTGATACGCAAAATCTTTCCCACCAGGGCGTCAAGGCGCTGCGGATTATTGTGCGTGACTCCGGGCCTCTCGCCCGATGCGCCATCGCCGACCGATATATAGAGATTTCCGTAATCGAGCTGGCCGGGGCGCGCCAGGGGATTGAAGAGCAGATCCCCCATCGGATGGAGGGCGAAATTGTATCCCTCACGCATGATTTCGCGCGCAGTGCCCTCGAACGTGGAATTCTTGATATTTGTATCCGTCCATTCGATCAGGACGGATTCAAAACCAACTTCGCCCGCGGGTGGATTAATAGCCGGAGTCGTCGCGTATCCATCGAGGTTCAAACTTGGCATGGAGGCATTGGTCGGAGCAGGAGACGCTGTCTGCCCGGGCTTTTCCGTCTGGACGGTATAGAACTTGCCGTTCTTCGCGTAACCGGGATCGAAAACAATGGAAACCACGCCCGTTCCCAGGCCCGGGCTGGTGATCAGATTTGGAAATATTTTTCCGAAGTCAATGTAGGGCGTGAAAGACTTGGCGTTTTTGTCCAAGATATAGAGCACGCCGTTGTTATCAATTACGAAGAGGCGTGTTGTGGAAGTGGGAACGTCCGCAGGCTCGGAGCGGACAACGTTCACACGGCCCAGCGCTCCGGTGAAGTCAATCTTCGGAGGGTACGTCAGGTCCTTCCTCAGCGACGAAAGGGGCACGCTGGCGTAGTCTTCCAGCAGTACGGTGGTCCCGTCATAGGTGATCTGAAACCCGGGCGGATATTGCGCCCTCGCGGCCGGAGCGTTTGCCAATAACCCGGCCAGAATAACCAATGAAAGTCCAAATAATACTGACGCGCCGCTGCGAACCAGACTTCGTCCCGTTTTCAACGTAAATTCCTCCATCACATCTAAATGCATGAATCCGCCAAGTGTCCCGAGCGGCCCCGAATGCAAATCTTGTTCCGCATTATATACGGCGGGAAGAAACGATATCAAAGAATCAGGACTGAGATTGACTTGCGAACCCAACGGGCATATCGTCTGGTTTACGGACGAATTTCAAGGGGGTGGTTCCACATGAAAAAACTCGCGGTGGGCGTGGTCGCGGCACTGATCCTGCTGGGCGTGAGTTTCGCCGCGCAGAAAGACAGCACCTTCACCGGGGAGATTAACGACCGGGCTTGCGCGAAGGCGGATTCGCATGACGCGATGATGAAGAAACATGGCGTCCAGACTGCGGCGGATTGCATTCCCGCCTGCATCAAGGCCGGCGGTAAGTATGTCCTCTACGACACGTCCAGCAAGACGATTTATCTTCTCGACGATCAGCAGAAGCCCGCGCAGTTTGCCGGCAAAAACGTGAAGGTCACCGGAACTCTCGACAAAACTACCGAAACGCTTCACGTCACGAGCATCACGGCCACATCTTAACCTCGTTTCTTTTTTCAAATTCTTTCTGGTACGCAGGCGATCTTTGTGGGTCGCGGCCTGCCTGCCGGCAGGCAGGCTTCAGCCGCGACGTTGGGGGCTTTGCAAACTTGGGCTTCAGCCCCTGATGAGTATTCATGCTGAATTGAAATCGAGAGCCTCAGCGGCTAAAGCCGAACAGCCTGTCCCGGCATAATGTCACGGCTGAAGCCGTGACCCACAAAGATCCCAATTCAAAGGAAATGCCCTGACGTGGGATGGATCGGGATTTCGCTTCCATTTGGGATAGGAGTTTCGGTTCAATCTGGGATGTTCAAGGTTCGCGCCACTCGAAAACCGTAATCCGCATACTTGAGTTCCGGCGGGATGCTGGAGCGCGCCGCGGTGAGCGTCACTTTGATGTGATGCCGCCATGAGCCGCCTCGGGATGCGCGCCTTGTTCCTGACGAGGGCCCTTGCGGATTTCGTTCGGGTGAAATGGCGTAGTAATTCGCCGCGTACCAATCGGCACACCATTCGTGCACGTTGTCTCCCAGGTTAAATAATCCAAACGCGTTGGGCGAATAAAGGCCCACTGGCTCGGGTCCCGTTTTCCAGCGGGCCGAGTAATCAGGAATATCTTCCGGCGCGCAATTACCCCACGGATACATCGAGTCTTCCGCGTTGCCGCGCGCGGCGCGTTCCCACTCCGCTTCGCTAGGGAGGCGATAGTGATTGCCGCTCACGCAGCTCAGCCATTCGCAATATGCGGCGACGTCAAACCAGGACACCGCGACGACCGGATGCTTCGGATGATTGAAATTCGGGTCGTCCCAATGCGTAGGTTTTGGATGGCGCGTGGCATCAAGAAACCGAGCGTAATCTCCGTTGGTCGTCTGGAAAGCGGCGAGTTCAAAGGCGTCGACGTAAACGCGGTGTTCAGGCTTCTCATCGTCCCGTCCATCGGCGTTGCCCATCGAAAACCAGCCTGCCGGGACGTGCACCATCATAGGTTCCACGATTTTATTGTGCTGAAGATCAGGGGTAGCCATGCGCAGGGCACCTTAGCGATAGCCGGCATTGGAGCGCCGTTCGCGTGCGATTTCCTCGAGAAGCTTTTCAGCCGACGGCCGGTCAGGCGGGAGAACGAGTTTGGCTTCGATGCGCCGGACAATTCCACTCGCCATATCGTAACGCACGCCGGGATCAAGCGATTCGCGCCGGCTCAGAAAAGTCTCGACCAGCGCGAACTCCTCGGGCGTGAGGCGGCTCGAGCTGTATTGATGCGTGCCCGCCGCTGGTTGAGGCTCGGTCCAATGCGAGGGAACGTGTTCAACTGATTTTTCGTGAACCACCACCGTTCCCGCGACGTAATCCCCGAGGCGTTTGCTCTGCGGGCTGATCCACGCGCACAGCACGCCGACCCCGTAGCCGACCGGCAACTGGTCGATGATGCGAAGCAGGTTGCGGCCCACCGCGTCAATCGCGTTGATCGGCTGTCCAGAATCCTTGATCACTCGGATATGCGTGAGGCGTTTCCCGGGCGTCTGGCCGTTCCAGACTGCTTCAAACAAGATGAAGTACCCGTACATCAGCAGGAAGAAAGTGAAGATCAAAATTGCACCTATCCAGATCCCGGCGGTCTGAGAACCAACGGACCCGCCAAAGCCCAGTCCAAAGGTCACCGTGGCAAAGATCAATCCCAGGACAATCGCAATGCCCGTCTGGATCAGCGAGTCAATCAGAATGGCGAGAAAACGGCTGCCGATTCCGGCAAGCGGGAATTCAATAGACGTCTGCTCGGGCGTTTCAATGATAAGCTTTTCGCCAACGGCGGGTTCGATGGCGGCCGGATCAATTGGGTTCGAGGGCATATTTGATCTCCGCTCGATGGCTGGCAAAACGTAAACCGCAATGGCAACGGCTCGAGCAGCTCGCCGACCGCGCAGGGCGCCGCGGTGTGGCCGTCCTGACGCACGATGAATTGCAGGACCTGGGTCTATTATACCGCCAGACCGCTTCGGACCTCGCGGCGGTGCGCGAGGATATCACGAGCCGTCCTCTGGCGTCCTACCTCAATCAACTTCTGGCCCGCGCGCACAATTTGATCTATATGGGCAGGCGCCCGCACTGGAATCGCCTCATAAATTTCTACCGCGATACTTACCCGCGCGTTTTTCGGGAAACTTTTTCTCTTGTCATTCTGGCGGTGCTGATCTTTGTTGCAGGAGGTATCGCGGGCGCTGTGGTGACGCTGCGCGATGCCGGTTTTGCGCACCAGATTCTCGGTCCTCAGATGATTGAAACCATCGAGAAGCGCGAGATGTGGACACAATCCATCCTGTCGGTCAAGCCCATGGCGGCTTCCGGGATCATGACGAATAACCTCGCGGTGGGGTTCATGATGTTCGCCGCGGGAATCACGGCCGGACTGGGCACGATCTGGATGCTGATCACCAACGGCCTGCTGATGGGAGTGCTCGCGGTAACGACAGCCCGCGCCGGCATGGCCATGCAGCTTTGGGAGTTCGTGGCGCCGCACGGCGTTCTGGAATTGCCGGCAATCTTCATCGCCGCTGGCGCCGGGATGGAGATGGCTCGCGGGCTTCTGTTTCCCGGGATTTATTCGCGCAGGCAATCGCTCGTGTGGGCGGGCAATCGCGCCGTGCAGCTGCTGCTCGGGACGATACCTCTACTTGTGGTCGCGGGGGTGATCGAGGCTTTCATCTCTCCGACCAGCATTGCAGCCCCGTTGAAGTTTATTTTTGCCGGGGTCTTATTTACTGCGCTGGTTATATGCCTGTCGGGAGCATTGAGGATGGAAGCAAAGAACGATACCGTCGGACTGCAGTAGCGTAGGCTTCAGCCTGCGCGGTTTTGAATTTACAGCTGCAAAAGCGCGCAGGCTGAAGCCTACGCTACCTAAATCAAACTCCGATCCTTGATGTCCAGGTATTGATTCACGATCGAACTGGACAGCACGCCCGGCATGAGTTCCAGCGCCAGGACTCCCTGCTGCCGTAGCCGCCGCAGGAGGAGTTCGCGCCGCTGAACGATTTCGATCGCGGCGATGTAGCGAAACATTTCCTCCTCGGACTCGGGACGTCGCGCGGCGAGGTCGTTCAAATCCGGCTGTCCAAGAGCAGCAAACAACACGAGGTGCCGCCGGCGCAATTGCAGGGCATATTCCACCACGTCAGGAGTCCCGGCGGATTCCGCAAGGTCCGTAATCCATACAATCAGGCAGCGGCGTTTTTGTTCGGAGAGCAGCGTATGCGCCGCGCGGCCGTGGTCAGCCTCGTACGGCTCGGACCGCACCAGCGCAAGAGACTCGACGATGGACCGCAGATGCGATGCGCCGCGATTCGCGTTCAGATTCTGCTGGACCAGGCGGCCATAGGCGAGCAGGCCGACGCGATCACCGGAGTGCATGGCAACCTGCGCAAGCGCGAGCGCTGCATCCACCGCATAGTCAAGCTTGGATAGACGCAGGGCAGTTCCTGCCTGCACGATCTGTGAGCGCATCAGGCGGCCCGCATCGAGGACGATCCAGACGGATTGGCTGCGCTCGACCTGGAAGACGCGGGTAATCAGCTTCGAACGGCGCGCTGTTGCCGTCCAGCAAATGTTGCGAAGTTCATCGCCGTTTCGGTAATCGCGCAGGCTTTCGAAATCACGGCCCACGCCGCGCAGCCGCTTGCGCCGCTGTTCGAGGTCCACCTGGCGCGTTCGAATCAGAAAGAGAGTCTGCTGCTTGGCCTGCTCGAGGTTTGGCAGCACGCGTACGGTACCCGCAACATCAGCGACAGCCCAGCGCTCGGCCAAGCCCAACATGGTTTGATAGCGGAGATAAAATTTCCCCATTCGCAGATCCCCACGCTGCCCTGGGAGGATTGCGTATTCGGCTCGGACTGTGCGTCCCGGCGCGGCGAGTAAATCGACAGTGGGAGGCTCAACCCTGAGAGCGCGAGGTGTTTCGTCGGTCACTCGAGCTTTTGCGGGAAGGCGACCGTAATTGTGCAACTCAATCGAGACGCTGGAAGGGACGCTCAGAGATGGCGGGGAATGCCATACGCGGGAGAGTGCCAGTTCACCTTGCTTCGGCAATCGTCCCAGGTCCCAAAACCAGAGAAGCAGGAACAATCCGTCCCAGACAAACATTCCAGCGATCAGACTCGGCGACCATGCGGCAGGAACCACCCAGATCAGCCCCAGGACCAGAGCGACAAAAAAACGCGTACCGAATCCAATCCCGAACCATTTCGATTTTTTTGCGCGCGCAGAGGAGGTCAGAGGGACCAGCGTAGGGCGAGGAGTTGAAACGCCTGCATGTACGGGGGCAATTACTGAGTTCACTTCGGAACCTCGACGGCTGCAAGAATTTCCGCGATGACTGAATCGGAGGTGAGTCCTTCGAGGTCCGCTTCAGGTTTCAGCATCAACCGGTGACGCAGGACGGCGGGGGCGGCAGCTTTAATGTCATCTGGAATCAGGAAATCGCGGCCGTCCATTCCCGCTAGAGCGCGCGCGACGAAAAACAGTCCGATGGCCGCGCGGGGACTCGCGCCCAGGGACAGCGCGGGCCAATCGCGAGTCCGGCGAATCAAGGAAACAAGATATTGATAGAGCGCGGGCTCGACGCGGACATGCGCAACCTCGTCGCGCGCCGCATTGAGGACCGCGATGTCGATCGGGTCGATGGAAACCTGGTCGAGCAAATGCACATTCGAGACGTCCTCGTAACGCTTCAAAATGGCCGTTTCTTCCTCGGCATTCGGGTAGGCAATGCGGATCTTCAGGAGGAACCGATCGAGCTGCGCCTCAGGGAGCGGATATGTGCCTTCAAACTCGATGGGATTTTGCGTCGCGAAAACCGTGAAATTATGGCCGAGAGAATGGCGAACTCCGTCAATCGTGGCCTGGCGCTCTTCCATGGCTTCGAGTAGCGCCGCCTGCGTGCGCGCGGTCGTACGATTAATTTCATCCACAAGTAGCAAGTCGGTGAAGATCGGCCCGCGGTGGAGAGAAAATGCGCTCGTCGCGAGATTGAACACGTTGGTTCCAATCACGTCGGCGGGCATCAGATCCGCCGTGCATTGAACGCGCTGGAAACTGAGGCCGCAAATCCGCGCAAGAGTTTTTACCGTCAGCGTTTTGGCCAGGCCGGGAACGCCTTCGAGAAGGGCATGGCCACCGCAGACCAGCACAATCATGAGCTGGTCGATGACTTCGCGCTGGCCTACGATCACTTTGGAAAGCTCCGTGCGAATATGAGTCCCGAGGCGTACGAGATTTTCCACTTAGCGTTTCTCCTCGATGGTGCGCGTCTTCAGCCCCAGCAATAATTCGTAGTGTTCGAGCGCCTGAACGATCTTCAAGGCATCCGACTCCGCAAGATCGCTCGCGATAGAACCTTTTTCCGCGCGTTGCAAGGTATCAAAAAGACCGGGCTGCTTCCACCCCAGGCGTTCACGAACGGCGGCATCGAGTTGCATATTTGAAATCGAGGGAGCCAGCGCCAGCCGACGCGTCAGTTGCGTGCGAAATCGGTTATACGCCACGCGAACCGCCGCCGGTCCGGCCTTTGCGCGGCGGTACAAATCTCCAAGGGTGTCCACAAATTCCAGCGGAGAGAGCCTTGAGGCCGTGACGGGCGCGTAAAGCGGGCCGCTTCGCCGGCCAAACGCCAGAAATACGAACAAGGCAATCAATGTAATTTGAAATATGGCCCACGGAACCGGAGTCTCCTGGAAATAATCCCACAGTGAGCCGCGGTAGCCATGGAAATATTCATCCCACAGGATCGTAGTTTTTCTGAGATTGCTGCCTGGCCGCGCGGCTTTTACGTTGTTCAAAAAGAAAGCCAGATTTCCCGGCCGCGAAATTCCTGCATTCGTGAGCGGCGTAGGCGAGGCCCACCAGAGTATTCGTCCCTTCCCTAGTTGCCACGTAACCACCACGGGCCCATCTCGATCTGCGTACAGCGGGACCTGATCGCCGTCTGAATCGATCCAGCGGCTGGCGGGAGAAAGCGTAATCTCCGGAGCGCCACGAGTAAAGGCACTGGGCGCAGACGCCGGATAGCTATCGGTGGCGAAGGCCGACCTGCGAAATGACCCCGGCGTGGTGGCCCCACTTTGGAGGAAGAGGAAAGGGAAGTTCCCGGCATAAATCATCCAGCCGCCGGACTTCACAAAACTCAGTAATGATTCGCGTTCGCCTTTATCGGGGAAATTGGATGGGTCGGCAAGAATCAGGATGTCGCCCGCCGGGTTCTCCGGCAATTCGGTGGGAGATTTCTCCCACCGTTCCGAGCGGTAGCCGAGATCCTGAAGTAGCAGGTAGGCGGCTTGCGCTCCATTATTGGCGGTGGAATATGTGGACGGAACTCCCTGTCCTTCGGCGTCATTTGCGGGAGGCGCGAGCGTGACCGTCGCAAGAATCAGCAGGAGCAGAATCGAGCCGGCAATGATCAGTATCTTGCGATCTCCGGGGTCTAGGGCAGATGGCATCCCAGGACCTCCAGTTGGGCCAGGGAGTCGAGGACGTCCGTCTCGGTGGCAAGGTGATAGCCGTACCAGATTTTTTCAAGGCGCGAAGTCAGAAGGGACAGGGCCTGGTATCGCGTCGTGTGAGTTTCCGACGCCAGCAAGGTGGACTTCCTCATTGATTTCAAATACTCGCGCGGAGTCTTCGCCCGGTCTGCCGGGAGAGCGCCAAGCTCTTCGAGCCGCGTGATGCCCGCCCAATACGCGCAATGAATCGCCATGCGATAGTCGCCCTGGCTTGCCGCGCCTCGCGAGAGGAAAACCCACTGTTGCCAGGAACGTATCGGAACTCCAGCGGATTGGAGGGCAATTTCGTCCATTCGGGCGGCGCGAAACCATCGCCGGAAAATCCAATAGGCGATCAGAATCGCCGCCGCGCAAACACCCAGCCACAGCAGGGCTTCCCCCATGGATTTCTGGCCGCCGATTTGGCTTAGCAAGCGGAGAAACGCGTCATAGAGAAGCTCGTTGACCAGCTCACGAAACCGGTCCCACCAGCTTTGTTTTCTTCCGCTCGCAAATTCATTTCTCGCGAGAATTCGATTGAGGGCCGCGCGTGCGGAGGAGGTGTTTTCGGGCTGCGTGCCGGAAGAAGAAAGGGCTTCGGCGGCGAGAGCGTCGAGGAAATCACGCGCCTGATTGAGCTGGAACTCGCGGAGGGCGGAATCTCTTTCGGCTTTGTCAATGCGCGTGGTCAATGGCGAAGTGGGAACGTCGTACTGTTGATCGCCGGACTTTACGACCCACTTCGAGGGCAACGATTCGCGAAAGGCCTGCAGTGTTGCTGGAGATTTTCGAGCAATCTCCAGATTGGATTTCAGACGGCCGAGCTCGCGTACAAAGGAAGCGGTGTCCAACGCCTCTGCGGGGGACTCGGCGGCTGGGGGATTTCCAACCGTCTTGCCGGACACCGGCGCGGAAAGCAAACTGGAAAGTAAAATGGCCGCGAGGACTGCCGAAACCCTCGCGGCGGAGCCGATCGTACTGCGCCGGGAGTCAGGAAGCATCTCGTCCAAACATGCTCGGCACACCGCCGGTTACGGGAGGGGGCAGCGGGTCTCCGCCAACCGCTTGCATCATGAGTTGCAGATCGAACGCTTCCTTGCGCACACGCAGGTCGTAGTAATAGAGCGATATGCTGATTGTCCCGATGGGGGCAACCAGTACACGAACGAAAAAACTTGAGACCTGCATCAATCCCATCCACACGGTCAGCATGGCCGCCTGCTTGGCATACACTATGATCAGAATTCCAAAGGGGAATTGCAGCGCCCCTCCCACGGCGAACGCCAGCGCAAAGTAGAGCAGGTAAATCATGAAAGCGCGGCCCGCGAATCCCTTGGTGAGTTCAAAGCTGCGGCGGATTGCCGTGCCGGGTCCGATGTCTTCCAGGACCGTTGCGGCCATCGCCACGGCCAGTCGGCACATAAAGTAAAAAGCTGGAATGATCAGGAGTATCAAGCCGCCAATCATAATCAGGAAAGTGAGGACCACCACGCCCAGCAGAGGGAAAAATTTTCCGCTTGCGCTTCTCAGTGATCCGACGATGGAGGCGGACCTTCCAAGATAAATTTCCGAGACGGCGAGGACGCTCGCGGCTGCCGAATACAGAAATGCAACCGTCCCGACAATGGAGACAACCAGAATGCCCGTGATCATTCCCGAAAATGCGGCCGCAGGTGGAATCGGAGCAGCGGTGGGCGGAAACTGGGGAAGAACGATCCTCGAATCGAAGAGGACGCTTCCCAGGCTGACCAAGAGCAACAGGGAGTAAGGAATAGCCGCAATGCCAGCGAAGAGGAGGAAATTCCGCCGATAAAGAAAAAAAGTCCGATCCAGCAACTCGCCGAGGCTCAGTGGACGGAGGTCGAGGGCGATCATGGCGTCTCCCTGCGCCCCGCGGGCGCTCCAAAGTGTGTGTACTCTATCAAGAATTGGTTAGGAATAAAATGGCCGTCGTGATAAAACGATGCAAAAGGGTGGGTGTGCGTGGGGCGGTTTGCACAGCCAATCCAAAGTAAAAATTAAGTCCCGGCCCGTCGGCGGTTTCGGAGACATCTTCAGGAAGGGGTCCGACTTATGCGCGTACTCTTGGTGGAAGACGAGCAGCGTTTAGCGGAAAATGTCGCGCGTTCCCTGCGCGAAAGCGCGGGCTACGCTGTGGATATTGCGGCGGACGGACAGCAGGGACTCTACCTGGCGGAGTCCAGCCCTTACGATCTGCTAATCCTCGATCTGATGTTACCGAAGCTCGACGGACATTCCTTGCTGGTCCGCTTTCGCGAACATGGACACGAAACGCCGGTGTTGATCCTCAGCGCTCGGGACCAAAAACAATCCGTGGTCCGGCTTCTGAATGCCGGCGCGGACGATTATGTGGCCAAACCGTTTGACCTTGGAGAATTTCTCGCGCGGGCCAAAGCCCTGGTTCGCCGTGGGTCGGGCCAGCATACTCCCGTCATCACCGTCGCGGACCTCCATCTGGATACCGTCCAGCGCTCCGTCACTCGGGGAAAGCGGGAAATCGCATTGACGCCCATGGAGTACCGTGTGCTGGAGTATCTGGCGCACCGTCCGCGCGCGGTGATTTCAAAAACCGAACTGCTGGAACATCTTTACGACTATAATTGGGAGAAATTCAGCAACGTGATCGAAGTCTATATTTCCGGATTGCGGCGCAAGGTGGATGATTCCTTTCCGGTGAAACTCATTCAAACCGTCCGGGGCCATGGATACGTATTGCGTCCCAGTCAAAACTGATTGAATTTGGGCCAAGAGGTAAAGTGCATGACCGCATCCATCAACAGCACTCTTGCTGAAAAGGAAAGCCAGCCATCCCGGCCCAGTAAAACAGAACCTTCGCAACATCCCTCCAACGGGCCAACTTCCACGGCAGTAAAAACTTTTTCCCTGACGAGGCGGATTATTGCTTACGTGGTGACCTGCCAGCTTCTGCTGACGATCGGCTTGAGTCTCGTCGCGGTGCTTTACGCGCGTGAACAACTCCGCGGGACCTTCAATACCGCCCTGGATGGAGACGCCAGGGGCGCCCTGGCCCTGGTTCGATACACGGAAACCAAGCCGTACGTCCTGATGTTCGATGCAAGGTTTCTGCCAACTGCCTCGGATCCGGCACATAAGGATGTGTACGAGATTTTGGGACAGGACGGGCATTTGATCGCACGATCCAGCGGATGGCAAGCCGTCCCTTCGGAAGTCGCTCAATCGAATGATGCGCATGTTGATTTCAATCTGAATGGGGCCCCCTACAGAGCAGCCATCATACGAAACATCCCCGTTATGGATTCGGAAGATGATGGGGACGACGACGATGGACCGCCGGCGAATGTGACGCTGATCTATGCAGAATCACTGGTAGAGAACCATCACCGATTAATGTTGCTTGTCGGTTACGTCGGGTTTACGAGCCTTTTGCTCCTCGTCATTGCAAACACATTCGCGATTTTGAGCATCCGGCGTGGACTTGACCCCTTGCACGAATTGGCTGAGCGCGCAGGTGCAATCTCCGTTCGGAACTGGGATTTCCGGCCTTCGCCGGGCGCCATGCTGGCGAAGGAGCTCTCTCCCCTTGCCAGTGCCATGGCGACCGTCCTGGGCCGCCTAAAGGAGTCATTTCGCCAGCAGCGCGACTTTACCAACGACGCGGCGCATGAACTCAAGACTTCGGTCGCAATCCTTAAGTCCACAATGCAATCCCTGGTTCACCGGCCACGCACGACCAGGGAGTACGAGTTGGGCCTGGAAGGCGCGCTCGAAGACTGCGCGCGTCTGGAAGATCTAATCGAACGCATGCTGCGGCTCGCGCGCATCGAGCAACTGACGGAAAACGGCCCGCCGAGGGCGCATGCCCTTACGGAACTGACGTCCACCTGTGAAGCCGCAATCGCTCGCATTCACACGCTTGCGGAAGATCGCAACGTCTTGCTGGAATTTGAAGGTTCCGGGTCCATTCCCATCCATGCGGATCCGGAAGACCTCGAACTGATCTGGCTTAACCTGCTCGAGAATGCGGTTCAATACAGTCCTCCGGGGTCGAAAGTTCTCGTGCGCGTCAACGCCAACGGCGGGGCGTTGGCGGAAGTGTCCGTCCTGGATTCCGGGCCGGGTATTCCTGTTTCCGAGTTGCCGCATATTTTTGAACGATTCCGGCGGGCGGATGTGTCGCGGGCACGTTCGACAGGCGGTTTCGGGCTGGGACTCGCCATCTGCAAGGCGCTGGTCGACGCCTATGGCGGCACGATTGAAGCGATCAACCTCCCCGGTCAGGGAACCGAGGTACGCGTGCATCTGCCGGTCTAGAAATGAGAACGGGTCGCGTGATTTCTGCCGTTACCAAGATTGCAGTCAGCCTGAAAGTTACACACCAATAACAGCATTTCGTTCCTACTGGCGTTATCTGTTTTCGCGGAAGGGAAGAAATTGCTTGCGCGGCATAGTTCCGCTGCGTAAGATAACCGCGGGGTTGGAAGGTGTGGACCCGTGCCAAAAGAAAAACCGAAAGTAAATATCGGTGAAGTGATCCGAAGTTACCGCGGGCAGCGAGGACTTTCACAAGGCGATATCGAGCGCCGAACGGGGTTGCTGCGTTGCTATCTGTCCCGCGTGGAGAATGGCCACACGGTGCCGTCCCTCGAGACGCTCGCGAAAATTGCCGAAGCCATGGAAATCGCGCTGGCCGATTTCTTTCCCGGCGCGGAAACTCCGCGCGACCGCGACACCCAGAAGATGCTCGGCGAACTTTCCGAGGACGAAATCCGCTTCCTTTCCGAGATCAAGAAATACAGCACCACGCTATCCGAGGGCGACAAGCGCCTCGTTCTGGCCATGATTCGCAAGATGGCGACGGTCATCCCTCCGCCCGTGCGCAAACCTGTCGCCCGCCGTTCCGCGTATTAAGCCGTGATTCGTAATTTGTGATTCGTAATTCGTGGAAGCCGGGCCAGCACCATTCCCGCAAAAATATTCTCAAAGGGCGGAATAACCGCAACCTTATTGATCACGAGTTACCCTTCGCCTGCGCTCAGGCAAGCGAATCGCTAATCACGACTCACGGAAACGCTTTTTGCCATGGCCGGCTGTCCCTTCATCAAGCTTCCGACCACTTCAGTGAGCGTCGTGCCGCATTGCGCCCATAACCGGCGCTTCAATCCGCAATAATCCTGCGAGCCGCCGAACAGGTCCGCCATCAAGGCGCGAAACGTCGGGCTGCGTTCAATGAACTGGATCATTCGCGTCGCAACCGCCCCGCCCAGAAACCTTCCGCGATAAAACCGCCGTGCGATCCGCGTGGCAAATTCGAGGTCAGTTGAAAATGCCTTCCGGATCCGGGCAGGATACTCCGCCGGCTTGCCCGCGATCAATGCCTGGGCCAACAGATCACCCGAGCGCAGAGCGTAATACAGTCCCTCACCTGTAATCGGGTCCACCCAGGCGGCAGCATCGCCCGCCAGCGCCCAGTTCCGCCCAACGACTCGACGCGTGGATAGCGTCTGCTGCTGGGGGGATGGCAGCACGTGGCTGTAGAATCTCGCTGCTTCGCGAGGAATTTTTTCGTCGGCCATGAATCCATGCAAATGCCGTCGAAGTTCCTGGCTGGTATGCCGTGCCATGCTGCCGCAAATGCCGACCGAAAGATGGTCGCAGCGCGGGAAAGACCACAAGTAGCCCTCGAAATGGTGGAGGAATTTGACGCGGATATCTTCGGCCTGCGCGGGCACGAAATAGCCGAGCGTCATTTCCATATCGCTGCGCGATAAAGGACGCGTCTCCGGGAGCAGGGAATTGCGCGCGCCCGCGGCGATCACCACGAAATCCGCCTCCGCTCGCGAATCGCCGATGGCAAGCCTGGCCCGGTCGCCGGAAGTGTCAATGTGATTCACGCGGGAACGCACGACGCGGCAGCCCGCTGCCTCCGCGCGATCGAGGAGCAGCCCGTTGAGCACAGTCCTCGAATAAATCACGATCGGATGGTCCAGAACCAGCTGCGCTCGATGGCCTTTGCTCGAAATCAGCTCCACCATACGAATTAATTTTTTGGGATGGGGACCGCTCAGAAGAAAAGGATACGCTTCAATGGCCTTGTGCGTCAGCCCGCCGCCGCAGGGCTTTTCCCAGGCGAGATGCTCGTCATAAATCGTGACACCATACCCCGCCCGTGCCAGCCTCTCGCCGGACATCGCACCTGCCGGCCCGCCACCCACGATTGCAATATCACGCATCGAAATCCTCGATGAAAAGGGCAGAGCCTGGAGCAGCACCCGGCGCTGGGAGAAATAAGGTTCAAAATAGCGAATGAACACGTCCGCAGGATCGAACCAGGACCGGAGTATAGCAGAAAAGCTACGCTTGGCAGCGGCGGATACAGAGGATGGTGATTGATCGAGACATGCCTGTCCTGTTTGAGGACAGTCGAACAGGAATTAGAACGTCAATCGCTTTGCGCTTGCTCTTGATGGCTTTCAATCCAATCGTCAGGGGCATCCTTGTTTCCCCACGACGCAGAACTTAGGCTTTCTGCTCGGTCGGAGGTGTTCCCATTGGCCCGCAGCGGCCGCGCATGCCTTGGCGGAACTTTTCGCGTTCTTCGGGAGTCATCTGCTCCCAGCGCTCCATCATCCGGCGCCGCCATCGCATACCCATGCCAAATCGCGGCCGGAATCCGCCAAACAAAATCTTGCTGAGCACCAGGATTCCCGCGGCTTGCCAAAACCGGATGACATGCAAGCCAAAGAGTGCCGGCATGAGCCAGTTCCACAAACTCATGATCAGAAAGCTGAACGCGGTGAATGCCACAGCCGCGATCAGTGCGAATTTCAATACTCTTAAGAATCTATTTCCTCGCATCTTTTTATCCTCATCCTTTCGCAAATTCATCATGGATTGCCTGGAGCCGTTCGCGGAGTTGAAGCACCGCATAATGCTTGCGCGAGAGCAGGGTATTGACGCTCAGCCCCGTCTTAGCCGCAAGATCCTTGAAGCTGACCCCTTCCATTTCGTGCGCCACGAATACTTCGCGCTGCTCGTCGGGAAGCTCATCCAAAGCATCTTCCAGTTCTTCGAGTAATACCTCGCGGGCGTAGGCCGCTTCCGGCCCGGCGTCCGGAGAAGGCAACAGATCCTCGATCGCGAATGGTTCGCCGTCCTCGTTCCCACTAGTCCATTGACCGCTTGGAGACATCCTTTATAAGAATTTCTGCACTGGCCATCTTCTGGATAGAAACTCGGGGACATGCGGACCTATCGTCGGCTTTGCGTGCAGTTGACCCAGCGGG